>Ga0209117_1000098_pt1 | contig 63150 bp, 48 predicted proteins | sample BlaSpr_A8_OM2_M2_FD_187978 | JGI IMG/M metagenome (GOLD analysis project Ga0209117, IMG submission 187978) | Forest soil microbial communities from Thunder Bay, Ontario, Canada - Black Spruce, Ontario site 2_A8_OM2_M2 (SPAdes) (version 2) | ecosystem: Environmental > Terrestrial > Soil > Boreal... | reverse complement strand
TACGAAGACAATTACATTACACTCTTCCCCAATGAGTCCCGAACCATTCAGGCAAACTTCAGGACTGCGGAACTAGCCGGCCAGACTCCAGCGCTGCGGTTGGAGGGGTACAATGTGGGTAAGAAGATCGCAACTATGAATTAGCAGCAAGTAATCTTCGGCGTTGCTGGGTGTGATTGGAACTCACTGAAGCGACGCAGTATTCGTCCCAGACCATGAGTGTCATTTATTGCTCGTAGTGATTCCTAGCGTTTCGTGTTTTGGTTTCTCTCTGCGCAGCACTGCCATGCTCTTATCGTGCATGGGCACAAAGTAACCCACGGCAATCCCCATGGCTCCGCCGCGCAAGGGCTTGCCGGTGGAATTGTCATAAGTCGCGGTAATTTTCAGCTGATCGCCGGCTGTAAGTGGATAGCCGCCCCGATCGAAGAATGTCGCTACCGTCATCCCATCCAACAACCCTTTATCGTCTGTTTTCGCGTCCAGGGTTGCTACGGTTTCTTTGCGGGTGACGTCTACGAGTATGAGTTGGCTGGCGTAGTCGTGCATGTGTGCGCCCACCCCTAGAAGAACTCCGTCATATTTAACCTTCACCATTCCCGTGGTTTCGTTCTTTCCTGGCTTCAGCTCGTATTCTGAATCTCCGCAGGACTGCACGTCCATCCACGCCGGGTAATAACTTTTCACATCCGGCGGAGCACTCGCATCCTTGGCTGCATCTTCTTGATATCGCATTAGGACCACCAGGTAGACCTTTTCGTACCCCGTCATGGTGGGATTGTGCACCATGGTTTCAACGCGAATTGAGTCGCCCTTCTGGATGGGGTATCCATAGCCCGGTGCTTCCGGCCAGTCATTCATCTCTGCGCCCGAACCAAATATGTGCTCCTCCTTGTTCGGACAGAGGAAGTCCGCGCGATTTTCATTCCAGAACGCCACGTGGTGCAGCAGGCGCGCTTGTACGTCATTTCCCTTTTCATCTACTAATTGAGGCGCGTACGACAGAAGCCACCCATTCATCGGGACCGTCCAATAAAGGTCCGGAGGCTGCGGCATCATTATGTGATTCGTGCTTGCCGGAAGCGAAATTGGCCCGACGCGCACGGTAATCGTATGCGCTTCCGCGTCTACCCTTTGCTCCAGGGTTACGCCCTTTGCCTTCGCATGATGCATGCCGCCCTGCATGAATCCGCCGTGGCCCATGTGCTCCATATCCTGCGGCACCCCCGCTGGCTCTTCGCGCGGCTTTACTTGAGCCAAGGTCACACTGGCCGACAGCAGAATCCCGCTTAATAAAAGTTTGTTTTTCATGGAAGCCCTTCTGTTAAACCTTAGACCTGTCGGAGGTCGAAAGACTGCCTTTTGCCTGCTTTTTGAAGCGTCCCGTGACGGCGCGAGATTCAGGAAAAACCGCTGAGCCTGTCACTTGCGTGTGTTGTATAGCGCGCTAAAAGTAGAACTTCAACGCAAACTGGATTTCACGCTGGTCGTTCTGCCCGTCGCGGGTAGAGTTTATTTTGCCGAAGGTTAATGGATTGCTATAGTCAAGCGCTCCGGGCGCGCCCGAAACGCCGTTGTTGCCAAAGCCCGGCAAGGAAAAGTTGGGATGATTTGTCAGATTGAAGAACTCCGAACGGAACTCCAGGCGCGTCCTCTCGGAAGTCGTGAATACCTTAAACAAAGAGAAATCGAGACGGTGGAATCCCGGGCCCGAGAACTGGCTGGGAGGTCCCCCCAACGGGCTGTAGTCGATCTGTCCGATGGTCGTAGCCACTGGCGGGCTTGTGAAGGCGGCTGGATTAAGCCAATGATCGACATTGTGCACGCCACCTTGGACGTTCTGGCCGGGAACCACGTTGGCGTAGCAACCGAACCCAGAAGTTGTGCTGTTGTTGCACGGCACGGTGCCAGGCTGGCCGCCTTGTATCGGCAAAATCCAGTTCATGGTCCATCCGCCAAGCACGGCGTTTGTGATTCCCGAACTGTTCGTGAGATAGCGTTTGCCGCGGCCTACCGGCAACTCATAAATGCCACTCAAGTGGAAAACATCGCGAATATCGAAATCGCAAAGCCCAGTGTCACCCTGAATTCCAAATTTCGGCAACCGCGCGGCGCCGCGTCCTCCAATTGCAGTACTGTTCAGTACGTCTACCGCATCGGTGCGGCACTGCGACCAGGTAAAGTTCGCGAGCACGCTCAATCCCCGATTAAATCTATGTTCGTAGTTAACCTGGAGTGAGTTATAGGAGCTGTTACCAGCGAAACTGGTATACGTAAAAGAGTTTGGGAAATGCGGATACGGCGAAAAGTCGAAGGAGTTGAGTCCCGGAGGAAGTATTTTATCCGGAGAATTGGGATTTGTGTAGACGCCGAGGTGGCGAACGGTGTTCCCGACGTACCCTGCCTGCAGTGAATCGTTTGCCGCGAGTTGGTATTGAAGGGTGAGGTTGTACGCCTGGGTGTAAGGCGTTTTCGTATTGAAGTCTTCGCCCGTAAACGAAACTCCCCCGGCGGCAACTTGGTCTGTCGCCAGCGGAATCCCCAGGAGTCCGTTCTCGAGAGTGCCAATCGAGCCGTTTGGAAATCTGACCGGCGCATCGGGAGTCAAAAACGGATACGACAATCCGAACTGGAATGGGAAATCAATATAAGTTATGACCACCGAATTCTCAAATCCGCCATAGAAAATGCCGTATCCGGCGCGCGCAACCAGTTTCGGCGTGATTTGATAAGCGAGTCCTACCCGTGGAGAGAAATTACTTAGTTGTGAATGTCCTAAGCCTGGAGTACCGGAGCAAACGATTTTAATATTGTCCGCCGCTGCGGCCGCATTGAAATCGGCTGACAACGGGGTATTGCAGCGTCGCTTGGGCAACAGGAATTGAGCGGGACCCGCGGACGACGCCGGCAGGAAATTGGATTGCTCCCCTTGCGTTTCGATCAGCTGGCCGAAATATTCCCAGCGCAGGCCTAGATTCACGGTCAACTTGGATGAAACCTTAAAATCGTCTTGAAAGTATGCGCCATAGTAGTTCCGCTTCTGAATCGTATTGGCGATATTCGAGGCCGAAACATTATCGGCGCCCCCAACAAAATCCGACCCTCCCGGCACAGTATGTGCAATGGGTATCAGCAGCAGTTGAGCGATTCCGGTGTTGCCGTTATTGTTCGTCGGAACTTCCGTATATTGTCCGCTGAACGAAAAACTACCCCGGCCGGTCGGGGGCTGCAGGATTGAAAACCTAAGTTGCTGAAATTGGAATCCAACTTTCAGTGAGTGTCTTCCCGCGTTCCTCGTTAAATTATCCGTGAACTGCGGCGTACTGCTGTGTTCGTCAGAAGGCAAATAGCCATTGCTACCTATCCGAGTCTCACCCGAAATATTAATGGCGCCTAGGCCGCCGTTGAGCGGAACCTGAGGAATACCCTGAATGCCGAACTGCGCCGGTATCCCCATGGTTGTGGCGTTGGCCTGGAGCCGCGTCGCTGCGATGCTGTTATAACCAACGCGCGCTTCATTGATAAGGCGCGGTGAAAAGATGTGCGTTTCGCTGACCACCCAATTAATGGAAATAGCCGTTTGAGTTCCGGCGGAGAAGGAGCCGCCGTCCGCTATTCCGCCAAATATGCCAGGGATGAATTGCGGACTATTCGAATAGCTGCCGCGTCCGAAGATGCTGTCCTTATCACTAAAGTTATAATCCAGGCGGACGTCGAAATGATCCACGTTGTTACTCAGAATCGGATTGCTGGCAAAGTTATTGAAGAGGGCCCCGTTGATTGGGCTTGGATACAGGCCGAGCAGCTTGATAGCGTTGGCATCGAGCCGATTGGCGGGAAGAATATTTCCCGGGAATATCTCACGGGCGAATCCGACTGGTGTTCCAGGGGCCACTCCGCTAGGGCAAGGCGCTATTAAACCAGTGACCAGGTCTGGGACTGCGCACGATACCGTGCGTGTCGTAGCGGGATCGAAGACCTGGCCGAGCGGGGTGAGGCGTCCGAAAACGTCTTTCTGCGTGGAGCCGTCACGGCCTTGAGTAAGCAGTTCGGAAAGATTGGTAAACCCGCTGCTGCGCATCAACGCAGTCGGTACGGTGGCCAGATAGGGTATTGCTTGCCGAACTCGCGTTCCTTCGTAATCGCCAAAAATAAACAATTTGTTCTTGCGAATTGGGCCCCCAATGGTGGCGCCGAACTGATTTTGGCGGTACTCCCCTTTTTTAAGATTGTTTGCATTCTCGAAGAAGTTGGCGGCATCGAGCTTGTCGTTCCGCAGGAATTCCCAGGCATCTCCGTGGAACTCGTTAGTGCCAGACTTGCTGGTAGCGTTAAGAACGGCACCAGCCGATCGTCCTAACTCCGCGCTGTAATCACTGGTCTGGATTTTAAATTCCTGAAGCGCGTCAATCGGCGGGTTAATGGCATAAGCTGTGCCGTTCAAAAAATCTACGAGGTTAGAGTTATTGTCCAAGCCATCGAGCAGGTAGTTGTTCTGGGCAGGACGCAAGCCGTTCGCTGCAAAACTGCCGCTCGCTCCAAGCCCTCGAGTATCCTGCTGATTTTGCGTGACCCCGGGAGAAAGTTGGGCGAGGAACGTAAAATTGCGCCCATTGAGCGGCAAATTGTTGATGGAGCGCTCTTCGATTACTTGACCGACGGAAGCGTCTTGCGTTTGCAGCGTGGGCGGTTCTTCCGTAACAACGACAGTCTCTGTCGTCGAGCCGGCAGGCAGCACGAGGTCAAGCAGGACGCGCTGCTGCACATCGACCGTGACGTGAGTATGCGTGACGCGCTCGAAGCCATTGGATTCTCCTGCGAGCGAGTACTTGCCGATCTTGATTGGAGTGAAAATATATTCTCCCTCGCTCCCAGTGGTCGTTGTCTGGACGAGTCCCGTGTCATCGTTGGTGAGCGTAACTTTGGCGCCTGAAATTGCTGCGCCACTTGTGTCTTTGATAGTGCCGATGATCGAACCTGTATCCACTTGGGCGTAAGCAAGGCTGCCGCCAAAAAATAGAAGCGCTAAGCTCGCGACGAGGCCACGCAGGGCTCGACTTCGCGCGATTCTTGTCAAGGAGGTAATTATGAAATTGTCGAGCAGCTTTCCTTTTGGCATTGCACTCTCCTTAATCTGCACTTCTCTTGAGCCTCCGGGATCATGCCTTAATACGAAACGATGGTTCGCGCTGGCAGCATTGACGGCGTCAATACCGCCCGTTTCCTTCATTCGTTCGGAAGCCACGACGAGAAAGCCAACCAGAGATCAGCCCCAACCGAGCGCGGTGAAAAATCCAGAGTTCTCATTCGCGGGTTCCTTCCTGCGGACGAAACGCGGTCAAAAGACGTCAAAAAAGCGTCCAACGAATACTTACGAAAGGTTACTATTACTTGCGATTTCGAGTGTTGTCAATATAAATTATCTTTGGGCTTCGAGCCACAACAGCGAGACACGCAGCCAAGTCCATTACGGTCGCAATGACCTCTGGCAACCGCTGACGGCTGGCCGCAGATTTTGCCAAACGCTAAAGCTACTAAGCTCTTGGGGGACACTATGCGATTCCTACACGATTTTCACGGATTGAAACTGACCGGCCTGTTTCTTCTTTTGATTTCGCCGTTGCAAGCCGGCGAGGGCGGCATGCTTGCGCCCGGCGCGAGGGTGCTGATGGATGCGCACAATTGTTATCCCTATGACGGTGCATGGGCAGACCGAATTGAGCGCGCTCTAAAGACCGGAACGCCATTGGCGATCGAACAAGATTTGTTCTGGTACACGGATAAGCGCACTGGCCGGTCATGGTCCGTTGTCTCTCACGGCAGTCCATCCCATGGGAACGAGCCTACGCTGCGCAATTATTTCTTTGAGCGCATTCGTCCGATTATGGAAAATGCTTTGCGAGCGGGAAATCGTGGCGACTGGCCGCTCATTACTCTGAATCTGGATTTCAAATCCGATGAACCAGCTCATCACGCCGCCGTCTGGAAATTGCTTAAGGAATACGAAGAATGGATATGCACCGCGGAACGGATTGCCGATAACCATGCAGTGATGCCCCTGACAGTCAAACCTCTTCTGGTGTTCACTGGCGAAGCCAACAGTCAAGAAAGAGATTTCCATGACATCGTCCCAATCGGAGAAAAACTGCTAGTTTTTGGAGCGGTGCATGTATCAGTTAAAAATCCAATGTCTTCCCCTGATGCCCCGGTTCCCGGGAGCGCAAGTAATTACCGGCGTTGGTGGAATAACTCCTGGGATGTAGTCGAACAAGGTGGCCAGAGGAAGAGCGGGCCATGGACGGTGCAGGACGCGACACGGCTTCAAAACCTTGTGAAACATGCCCACGAGCGCGGCCTGTGGATTCGCTTTTATACGCTCGACGGGCTTGCTGATCGTGATTTGCGGAAAAGTGGGTGGGACAAGGATTATAACTTTGGATCGAAGGAAAAGGCATCGATACGCTGGAGAGCTTCAATGGATGCCGGAGTAGATTATATTGCGACCGACCAATATGAAGATTTAGCGGAATTGCTCATGACAGATCGAGGAAAGTTGTCGCTGGAAACCTCCGCAAATAGAACAGACAATTTTTGATTTTGTTGCGGCCGCTTATACCAGTGTCACGTGCACTTTGGCTTCGCGCAGAGCCTTCAAATCCTGCTTTGGCATCTTACGGTCTGTAATAGTTTCATGCACCGCGTCAGTCGGCATAATCAAGGAAAGGCTCCTGCGGCCAAACTTGCTGGAATCGCAGACCACAACGGTCCGGCGGGAGGCTTCCGCCATCGCACGGTTGACGCGCGCCTCGAGAAGGTTGGGGGTCGTCAAACCATAAGTCACATCAAAACCATCCACGGCAAGAAAGAGCAAGTCCGCGTTGAGTCGCCGCAGGGATTCTTCCGCAAGCGGTCCCACAAGGGAAAAGGAATTCTTGCGAAGGATGCCGCCCGTAAGGATGACGTCGACGGACGTATCGCCTAGTTCTGCAGCAATATTTGTGGCGTTTGTGATCACCGTCAGATTTTTAAAGTGTCGACAGGCGCGGGCAATGGCGGTAGTGGTTGTTCCGGAATCCAGAAGGACGACTTGGCCCTCACGAATCAGGCGCACAGCGGCAGCGGCAATGCGAATTTTTTCTTGGCGATGGACTTTTCCCTTTTCCTGGAGGCTGCGGTCGTTCTGGGCGCCATTTCGAATGGTCAGGGCTCCACCGTGGGTGCGCTGAAGCTGTCCTTGATTGTGAAGATGCTCGAGGTCCTTCCGGATGGTGATTAACGAAGTTTGAAATCTCTTCGACAGGTCGCGGACAATGACGCGGCCTTCGGTCTGTAGCAATTCGAAGATTTGGCGGCGGCGTTCTTCACTGAGCATTGATACTCTTGCGAGAAGCGGAGTTATTACGTTTAATTTCGATTTGATATGTTTTATTACGATTTTTCCACTCTGCCATAATTTGTGCGCGGCGGCAAGGGACTCCAACGTGCGCGGAGCGCGTAATTCAGGCGATTTACTCTTCAGCGGAACCGTAGCAGTTCTTCGGGCGCGTAAGATGGGAAAGCGACTCGGTATAGGGGCACGGGTTCATTCACGGTCTGCCCCATCAGGCTGCACTCCACGTCGGCATGAGGGTGTTGACGCTGGACCCTATCGTGCTTGTTGTACGCCCCATTACCGGAGCAGAAGCTGGGGCTGAAGGCTTTTTCGCCGAACTTGAGGGTTTTAAAAATCAACAAAAACAGCTCGAACAGAGCTATAAATAATTCACGAAGCGCATCGCGAGACCGGTCGCGCACGCAAAAGAGCAATCTTAGGTGAGCTAGCAGGAAATGTTCCGTGACACATTCGCGGGCGGGTTGCTGGATAAGGGCGTCTCGGCGGAGAGGTGGAGGCGTGGGTGGGATTCGAACCCGCTCCTCATATTGAAACCATGTAACTTATTGATTTTAAATAACGCCAAAAACGCTAAAACCGCTCAAAACCCCCAATTTGGGTACGCAGCGGTTACGCAGGAGTTCGGGATTATCTTAGCAGGTACCAAATAGAAATATTGGGAAAAATTCTGTGAATAATTTGAACGAGTGTGACGAAACGCAACGGGAGGCGTAGTAAGCGGCTACGTTAGACGGTGATTATGGGTCCACCCTGTGGACATCTTGACCGCACTTTGGACAGGTCAGCTTGTTTGTAAGGGCGGCCCTTTTTACATCGTCCCAACACAGATACCAATCGTGTTTTGAACAGTAGTAGACATTCTTCGAGATCTGCTTCGAACAAATAACGCAACGATATGTCATTTATGTCCCCCAGTAATGGCATCGGTAAAGTGGTTCAAGCGGGTAACCCATTCAGTCCCTCGCGGACCCCTAGTAGGATTTCCTTCCGATCATCCAACGACTCCACGGCACCGAGTTCCTCAGCACGATCAATACACATCTGATATGCCACCCGAGCATCGGAGAACAATCCACACGCTGCCTGTAATCCGGCGATCAAGGCACAGAATGACAGAGCAGGCCAGAAGTCCATCGCCTGCTTCAAACTCGCGATTGCAGAGACGAGTTTCTCGTTGGCCAACTGAGCAAAAGCTGTTTTTTGCAAAACAAAGCCTTTTGCATTCTCATAGTTGTACCAATAGAAGGTTTCCTCGTTTGGCGATTTTGCCCACGAGAAGGGATCAAGTTGCTCCACAATCGCAAGCTCATGCGTTGCGCGCTCGAGCGGAGCAGTGTATTTTCTCCCGGCTCGCCTTATCAAATTTGAAAGCTCTTCCAAGTCCTGGCCCCTTGCCTCAAACTGTTCAGCCTCAAATACGTATGCAACCGCTTGCTTAAGGTGTTCCGATGCCTTGCGGGAGACCTCAAGCGTCGGGATACTGATCTTCTGTCCCAGCAGCCTGGCCTTCGCGGCTTCGATCCAGGGAAGCCCAAATCGTCCCCAATCATCGATCGGTGAGTCCGCCAACATACAGACCTCAAGCGAACTCGCGCTTCGCCACTTGGCGACAGCTTTCTCCTTTTGATCACTCGCCCAGTAGCAGTCTCCAAGGACGACTCGAGGCCAGAGTAACTCTATTCGAAGTGGCTGGACCGCATGGTACCTACGGGCAATCAGGAGAACTCTCTCCAAGTAACTTGCGGCCTCGACATTCTGGTGGTTAGTAAGATACAGGAGGGCGAGCATGCCGAACATTCGCTCGCAATTGTCGCTGATGAATTCCCCCCACGCGCGGAGAGCATCAATTCTTCTTTCTCCCAGGGAATTAGTTTCGTAAAGAAGAGGTCCGTATGCGTGGCCGAGAATGAAATACAACCATGGGTTGTCTTGCAAGTCGCGATTGCCAGCGGCCTGAAGGTCACCGACAAAGCATCCATCCTGGAGAAACGTTGCCCGTTGTTGATCGACCAAACCAAGGTGGTCGGAATAAAATCCACGAGCACTGATCAATTGCTCTCGCGCTTCTTCGAATCTGTCTAGACGCGCATAGCAGGACATCGAAACCAGGGAAGCAATCGCCGCTTGTTCCACACTTGGTTCCTTATTGAGGCAATCTGTTGCCGCGTGCAAGCCTCGCATGGGATCGGCTTGGCCAAGGGCCATCTCAAGGGCGGCGATCACGCTATCGAGAGAGGTCGCGTTCATTCCTTTATTGGCATCGAGTACTGAGGTGCCACACACAACGCAGAATCTTGCACCGTCTTGCAGAGGTTGACCGCAATGGACGCACATCGAACACCGCAAATCATTGCCGCAAGTCGCACAGAATCGGGCATCAATGTCGCTTCGAGCCCTGCACCTCGGGCATTCTCGAGCCGGCGCGGGTGTGCCCATGGTGGCCTCCTAGGCTGCTGCTTGCTGGACGTCGAGATAGTTCTGTTTATACGCGAGGACCATGAACACAGGACTCAACACGACGCCTATCGTAAGCATGAACACAAGACCCATTAGCCCTCCCCATTCGCCGCCTACTTTTTCGAAGAAATCGTAGACCTTTCCTTGAAGGCCTCCCATTTTCGCAGCGGCGCCCGCATGCTTCCCGGTTTGAATGTGCGTCATGTAATCCTTGTTGATTAGGTACCCCGGTCTGCGGTTGACGTACCACCAGATAACACCAGGAATGATATAGAACAAACCGAGGACGACCACCATCAGCCATGACCCTGCAAATTTTCTTTGTTCCATGGAATCGACAAGACTAACACTCTCCGCGATGTGCTTGCGAAGCTCTGGATCGTTGAACTGCAACTCAGTTGCGCGCTTTAATTGGTTTCTCGCATGGGCGATGCCTTGGAAAGAAACGCAAAGGAATTTCTTATCTTCGGGATCTTCCCACCAGTCCTTCATGGCATCGTCGTGTAAGGCGACTGCCAGCAGCTTTCGATAACTCTCATCTCCAGGGTGTTCAGCGACAGCTCGTTCCAGGTCATCGATACCACTTTGCAGCGGGTCTGGTGACGGTCTTGTTGGCGAGACCGCGTGCGAAGCCACTTCAGTGCCACATTTCGGGCAAAATTTGACCGCAGGTTGCAACGGTCCTCCGCATTGTCTGCAAAATGCAGGCGCAACGGGTTGGATAGCGGGAGCTGTGGCCATGAAACTCTCCTCTCAAGCGAATATTTGAACAATGCCCAACTTGTGAAACTGGAGTCCTTTAACGGCCGATTGTGGGGTAATGACCACGTGTATACCTTTTGGCCTAAGTTCATGTCAACTAGTTGTTTGGATAACGCTTATCCGCGAAGAGAGCGCTGGGCAGTTTCTTTCGGATGGCGGCGGCTTCGTGGGGTTCGTCCAGGTCGAGACGGGCTCACGCTTGAATGACCCAGACTTCATGGCGCGAGAGATGTTACTGGAAGCTGACTGCGTGAGGATTTACACGCCGGCACGTGACAATATCGAAGTGTGAAGAATGCGAGAGCATGGCAAATGATTTACCGGCGGATTCAACGGGACTTATGGTAGGGGCGGTGGGGATCGTACCCGGTCCCCGTATTGAAGACACGTAAGTTATTGATTTTACTTAACGCTAAAAACGCCCAAAACCCCTAATGTGGGTACGCAACGGGTACGCAGGCGTTCTGAATTATCGTAATAATTACAGATAGAAATAACTGAGAAAATTTCTGCGAATAAACACACGTACTAAGACCAGAAGTGGAGCCCTCATTTTCGCCAAAAAACCGGCCAAAGACTCCACAGCTATCACTCCAATCCGGGGTTAGTTTCAATGCGAACATGGTCTTTTTGCTGTAGTCCTGAAGTAGCGTTACTACTTCCGCAATGACATGTTGTGTGTCACTATACGCCGCGGCATGCCCACTCGATCACAAGCGACCAACGACAAATTACTTACTTTTGATTCCCATTTGAAACGAAGGCTAGAGTCACACTTACGGCACCTCGGATTCCTAAAAGATGAGCATGGCTTGCTCAAACCTCCAAGTATTTCTAAGCGAGGCTTCCGAGCGCTGCACCGCCTCCAGCGCGAGGAGCGACTCAGGGGTCAGAGGGGGTTCGTCCTCAACGAGTGGCCACGGCTCCGAAAGCATTTCGCGAACGGAAAAGACGTGACACCCGACAAAATTTCGCCGCGCCTCGAACTGATAAACGCGGGAACTTGGCAATCAAGATTGTTCCGATTGGCCTCTCTCACATGGACCGTGCCGGTATCACAAGGCTACGGACGGCGGATGCGTTTTTTGGTTTGGGATGAACACAACGCCAAGCTCATTGGCCTAATTGCGTTAGGCGATCCGGTATTCAACCTCAGGGTGAGGGACGCAGCAATCGGCTGGACGACGAAGGACCGCGAGAAACGCCTGGTAGACACTCTTGACGCCTATGTCTTGGGTGCGCTCCCGCCGTATAGCCATTTATTGGGTGGAAAACTCGTCGCTTCTTTACTTCGAACGAAGGAAGTTCGCGATGCCTTCAAAAGTCGTTACGCGAAAACGCGGGGCATAATTTCCGGCAAGCGGAAACATGCATCACTGGTGATGATAACTACCACTTCTGCCCTCGGCAGATCGTCTGTTTATAACAGGCTATCGCTAAACGGATTTCAGATTCTTAAGAGCGTTGGTTACACGTCGGGCTGGGGACATTTCCATATCCCCGATGACTTGTTCGCCTTTGTCCGGCGCTTTCTTTCTGCTCAAGACGACGAGTATGCGAGCAACAACCGGTTCGGCGACGGACCAAATTGGCGGCTTCGTGCTGTTCGGAAGGCGCTCTCAATAGCTCGGCTTGACCCGAACCTACTACGCCACGGAATTAACCGTGAGGTTTTCGTCTGTCACCTCGCGAGCAATGCCAAGGGAGTGCTGAAGGGCTCGGCGAAGGAACCCAAATACCCAAAGCTCCCGAGAGTTTCGGAGGTTGGCAAACTCGCGAGGGAGCGATGGATCGTTCCAAGAGCCATACGCAGGCCTGAATTTACCCAATGGCGCGCCCACATGCTTCGGAAGCAACTTTGTCCAAAGACACACGGAAACACTCCGAAACATATAGGCGCACTCACGAAGAGGCAATATGGCACTGGCTAATTTTGATATTCAGGAGCTTCGAGCGAAGGTCGCGGCGGCGTACCAGGCGGACGACCCGCTCTTACAGAAGTTTAGGGGCTACGCGAGGCGGTTACGGGAAAAGACTAAACCTCTCCGCGCGTATTCTGTGAACGCGATCTCATTCGTTTCTGCCGACGGCGGAGATAACCGTCTAACGTTTAATCCGGCCATCGTAGAGTTGGTTAGAGTTGTAGATTCGCGAGGAAATCAGTGCGCCTTGGACGCTCTAGCGAGCACGTCGTCATTAGAAGAACTAGAAGAGCGGGCTAAGCCAGGCACGTCCAAAGTTGTTTTGCCATTGCAGCGGCTATGTTCTGACCTCGGACTAGGCATTGGTGCTCTCTCTTATCTCTTGCGCGGCATGGGGACCCCTGGAAAAAGCACCGGCGCCATGCGATGTTACAGAGACATAGTGGAGTGGGCGGTCTTGTACGACTTGGTGACGAACCCGTCGCTACAATGGGGCGGGGATACCATTCTTGTCAGAGACGGATTGCTTCGGACCAAGTCGTTTAAGCGAGAAGTGTTTCCGAAGATCGATCAAAAATTACAAGCGGGGATCGCTGCTCACGCGCAGAAGAATGTACACCTATCACTAGTAGGAGTAGCCAAGCAGAGTGCGGTCCTCGGCCGACTTGCAGTGGCATTAGAACTCGAAAGCACATTCCATCGTGACTATCCCTGCTACGTGAAAGTTGACGAAGACATTGAAGCTGATTGTTACAACTTCGATAGAACTTGGCTTGACACATTCGAAGCGAGCGAGCCTGACGATGAAGGACGCCGACTGTACCAAGCCCTGGGAAAAATGTTTCTCGCAAAATTCGGTGATCGGCCCCTAGACCCAGTTTGGCCCGTCGATATCGCCGAATGGCAAATTGCCGCCGCCGACAGGGTTCTTGGACAATTGACAGTCGATGCACAACAAGGATTTCCGATACCCGACTACCCCATGTGCATTCAGCGCGCCCATGATTTCGCAAAACTGACGGGTATTGAAGTTGAAGTATTACAGGACCTGCTGGTCGAGGGCATGTCTCAAAAATTGACGCCTGACGAATCCGAAAGGCTGCTCCGCATGAAGCACCTGGGTCGCTCCCTAGCGGCGCTGAGATACAAGGAGGGCTAACGTGCTGTTCGCCAACTCTCAGTTAGTTGGAACCTTCAAGGGCTTTAACGATAAGGGCCTTGAATTCGCTGCAGAAATCATCGCCCCCTACGACGCGAGCATGCTCGACCGTCCGCAACTCGGGCAGTTTCTGTTGATCGAACTGGGTTCACCCGAAGAAGCTGCATTAGGACGGATTACGCGATTCGTGCCTTCGGGGCTGCTCGCAACCGCGGAAGGAGAAGACTACGTCAATACGATGCAGCGCAGGAATCAGGGCGTTCCAGAAGATCTTAAGCAACAACGTCTAAAATATCGCGTTCAAATAAAGCTACTCGGAGCGGTCCGCAAGATCGGCGAACGGGTAATCTATATTCCCTCGCAGCGAAGATTACCGCACCTCGGAGCACGAGTGGCGTTGCCTAGCGCTGAGGTCCTCAATAAACTTTGCAAGCTGAGCGGCGGAGACACAGATTTGGGTGATTTCGTTCTCGGTGAATTCGTCTTTTGCGGCTCTGCAAATGAAATAAAGGATCAGGTTTTTAGACCCATCGACCCAAAACTAACAGTGACGTTCAACGTAAAAAATCTTGTAGCGCGCCGATCCGTCGTTTTCGCCAGAGCGGGATATGGGAAGTCTAATCTAATTAAGTTTCTGGTGTCTGAGCTCTACCGCCAGGTACCTCAGACTAAGCGTCGACAACAGACCGGCATTTTGTGACGTTCCTCATCTACGGAACAAGCTGGTAGTCTTCACCAATCGCCCCTCACCTAATCCGTATTACGGAAACTGGAAGGTGGGGGAAGTAAAGCTCGATATTCGGGACCTTCCCGCAAGGGATGTGATAGGAATTGCCGTCTCCTCGGACCGCCAAACACAGCAGAACGTATTGAAGCTGAAAGGGCTGACGTCGAGCAATTGGGCACAGCTTGTCGACCTGATACAAGTGCAGGGGCTACAGGCTGCAGATGCTGAGATCGGACGCTTGCTCGGTTATTCGGCAGGGCAGATAGCGACGAGCGGAGCAGAGATTGCCGCGGCGCGTAGCAATATGTCAGGAGTCGTCAGAGCCCTTCACGACCCCAATAGTCGAGTGTTGTCCGGCGCGCTCGAAGCACTCCGCAGAGGAATGGTTGTTGTTATCGACACCAGCTTGCTGAGCTCTGCCGCTGGAAACATGCTCGCCGGACTCATCTTGAGGCGCATCTTTGCGCACAATCAAGAAAATTTCACAGCTGGTGCGCAACATCCAATTATTCCTGTCATAGCAGTTATCGAGGAGGCACAAAGTGTCTTAGGTCGAAATCTCGAGGAAGGTAGCCCTTACGTTGAGTGGGTAAAAGAAGGGCGCAAGTATGACCTGGGAGCTATCCTTATCACTCAGCAGCCTGGATCGTTGTCGCCAGAATTAATGAGTCAGGCCGACAACTGGTTTTGCTTTCATCTGCTATCTGAGGGCGACGCCAGCACCTTAGGAAAATACAACTCACATTACTCTGATGACGTCCTTACTCATCTTATCGGAGAACCTATTATCGGCAACTGTTTTATGTGGAGCGCGCCTCATCAACCGTTCGTATTACCTGTGCGGGTGAGGGATTTCGCTGAGGCTTATCGACCTTATATTCAAACTGATGGCGGCGTTTCCGCGATTCCCGACATCAAGGCTCAGGAAATTCTGAAGGCGGTTTCCGGTTCAATGGACCGCCTGAAGGATGGATTGATTGCAGCGTTGAAGGGTCCGAAGACGAAATTCGTCATGATACCCCAGGCGATAGCGAATGGCATCGATGGGGTCGGCGTCTCTGCCGGGCAACTGTATTACTTGATCAAGGAAATAAAAACAGCGGCTGACACGCAGTCTGAGGATCAGCTGAGGATGCCGTTGATGACTTTAGTCTTCGGAGAGGGAAAACTACATATCGGCAGGCACCCTAACGGTAAAGAATACTATTGCGCTGAAATCGGTGAGTGGACACGACTACTCGGCAAGGCACCAAAGCTCAGCGATGCATAACTCTTGTCCATCGACGTCGGAACTGTCTAATACCCACGCATCGCCAATTGCTAGTCAAGGGCTCTTCTTCAAACCAAACGCCGCAAAGATACCCGTAGCAAGCCCGAGAATCCCGGATGTGGAGCAAATCAGAACAACATTGCTTGCGGGAAGGTTGGAATTAGATAGAGTCGCAACGATTTGTGGACCCGCCACGAGAAGTCCTAGAATTATTCCGTAGCCGAGTGTTCGCCAGAAAACTCCGCGGACTCGACCCAAGAGATCAAAATCTACGTAGGGAAGCTGACTATCCTTGCTCTTTCGCGTCACGCTAATCCAGGCGTCTTCCTCTTTAGCCGGTTTTCCCGCTTTGAATCTCACGCGCTTCAAGTCATACCGCGAATCCAATTGCAGTTCCGGATTAGTGGTGAACGCAAGCCACTGGCTCGTCGTGGTCAGTGTGACACGAGCCCTGAGCGGAACATCTTTGGGATAAAAGTGGTACAAACTAAGCTCATATTCATGACCGGGCCGAAAGTCGTATCGACCTTTATTCGCAGTGACGGCCGAACGTGAGGGAATCTCATTTATTCCGACAACCGTGTAAAAGGAACCCTCATCCTTGAAGTCATCCCGCGCCGCAAGTTGAGTAACTATCTTCTCCCAATCATCCAGCTTGTCGGATGGAACAGTTGTAGTCGGCTCTGCCGGGAGCTCCAGCCAGTAGTCCCCCTTTGCTCTCTTTTTGTCTCCATCGGTTTGCCATACAGGAACAGTCCCCAGCGATTTCTTCTTCAGCTCATCGTTAAATTTTGAAAGATCAGCAGCGACTGCAAATTCGTGCAGTTCGAGCTGGAGGGTCAGTGCGGTACCGACTACCGTGATCTCACTGATCAAGGCGAAACGGCAGGGAATTATTTCTGGCACTTTATTCGTGTCAGAAAGGTCGATATAGGCAATGAGCGCCTGCGACTCTTTGTTGCCAGCGGCCTGCACTTTCTCAAGAATGCCCGGCGCCAGATACCTCTGGAGATAGCGAAACTGCAAAACCGAGCCCCATGGCTGAGCCAAGGCTCGCAGCACATCTTCCCTATATCGTGGACTCGCTCCTGACGAAAGACATAGGAACATGGCGGACCCGCCCTTTCACGCTGCCGAAGCGATCAACCCTCGGAGGGGAGATTTAATTGACCCAATTAGGAAGTATAGGCGAATAAAAAGCGAACAACAAGCTCAAATTTTCTACCCCCTGTATGGGCAAGTGTTGGCTGGTCGCCGGTAATATTTAGTTTTTTGCGTTTATGAAATTATCCGGCGGGTAAACATATCCAAAATCTTGACTAAAAGGCAAGCCAATTTGTTAGAGGGCGTTATGTTCCACAGAGAAGTTGATAATTCCACATCAAGCAACCTACCCTGACCAAACAAGGTGCTGCGCACTGAATAATTCCGAATAGGGATTTAGGAATTTACAAAACTGTTGACTTGCTTAGGACATTACGATATGACTTCAGCAATTCCAGGGCTAAATATTACCCAGTAATTAAATTCAATTGTCGATTGCTGTCACGTGCCGAACAAACCTTAGCGAGGAGGGGATTATCCAGTGTTTCGAACCCAACCGGTTGTTGTCAAAACTATCGGCACTCTTTTTATCGCCTCTCTACTTTGCTATGGGGCTCCGTCCCCGTGGCGAACGAAAGCCGACAGCTCTTCGCAGGCAGTGACAAAATCTCCGTGTCTTGACACATCTCTTTCGGTGCTGGCAGCAGTGTCGCCTGAGACCGTTAACTCCATCTCCTCAGTCAAGCAAGGAATCATGGGACTGCCCTGCGACGCAGGCCCCGAAACGAATCCTCCTAAAGGTGAGAAAGCGGAAGTAAAGCTTCAAAACGGCTTCGATTATTACTCTTGGCTGACGTTTATTGCGCTCAACTCGCCCGCAAGCGGAACGCCGATAGGTAAGGATTCAAGAGCAACATGGGAAACCTGGAAGCAGCTCCCCGACGTCATGCTGGATGGTGGGAAGAAACCAAAACCCTGGACTGATCCGCCTGATCCCCCTCAAGCGTGTGCGGCAAAGTACAAGAGCGGGATGATGATCTTCCATATGGAGATGGATGAAACCTACAATGAGCCGTTTAAGAGCGGGCCATTGTTCGATCAGAATGGCAACTATGCCCTCTTCGTCATTTTCATGAATAAGGTGATGTTCGACTATATAGTTGACGAAAAGCGTCGTCTGTACAGCGTGGAGGGTCAGCGAAATTTCGCTGAGGACATTAATTTCCCGAGTGGCAGCCTGAAAGTCGGAGAGGAATCTGTTGGCTCTGTCATGGTGAAGGCCTCCTGGAAAATACTTATACCCGGCGTTGACTACGATGAGCATGATCAGAATTTCAGATCCAAATACCACACGGTGGATGGTCTTCTCTACCTGCCTGAGGCCGCCGATCCGTGCCGTCTAGTAAAGCTTGGTCTCATTGGATTCCATGTGGGGCACAAAACCTCCACGCGGCAGCAATGGATATGGTCGACCTTCGAGCATCATGACAATGTTCCAACGCAACAGGATGTCAAAGAGGGTATTCCAATGAACAGGAAGTTTAACTTTTACTCGGCCAGTAACGATGCGAAGAGTCTCCGTCTCAATCAAACACCCCCGGGCCCGTGGGATCCTTTAAAAATGAACCCACCTTGGGATCCAGCAATCCATCCCAGCAGCTTCAAGAGCCAAATTGTTAGAATGGGTCTCCTCGATCACACGTTTGACGACGTCGCTGTTCTGAACAGAGCCTTTCATTCACTCCTGCGAGGGAAAGTCTGGGAGAACTATGACCTCATCACGACCCAGTGGCCGAGCGACTTCGGCTGCTCCACGAACCCGAAGCCCGGCACCTTGCCGGATGCGACTTGCTCGCCCTTCCCAACATTCCTGGCAAACTCAACTCTTGAGACATTCAGTCAGCCGCCAAGCGACGATGGAATTCCACTCGCGACTTCGAGTTGTATCTCGTGCCACAACAATGCAACCACTCACCATATTCCGGCAACCCGATCGGACTTTACTTTCATTCTTGAAAAGGCAAGGGGACTTCATGACTGAACTAAGCCGCCGCACGCTCCTCACAGGCGCTACTGCCACGGTCGCCGTCGGCACGATCCTGGTCTCGCCCCTGACAGTTGCTGCCAATACAGTAGATTTACTCGGAGCTGATCCTGACGCAGACCCTAAAGTTCTATTTAGCAAACTGTCTGCAGCGCTCACCGGTATTGATGGGAAAATATTGCTGCCAGATGTAGACCCGTTCAAGTTCAACGACGAAGTGTTTGCAAAGGCTCAAAAGGCAGACTCGGCGAGATTGCACACATTGCTTGGTAAATTTAAGGGGAGCGCAGGGAGTCCGCCGAAAACCCCGCAAGAGATACACGAAGATCCCGACGAAGATACTCGATTTCTTGTCCGGAGCATCATCCTGGCTTGGTACCTGGGTGCATGGTACGACCCAAAAGCACTCAAACAACACAGTTACCATAGCAAAAATCCCATTTACTCCTCGCGGCGATACTCGAAGAACGTCCTGATCCCGCATGAGGTGATCTCGCCCAATGCCTACACCAGAAGCATGGTCTGGCGAGTTGCACAGGCGCACCCGATGGGTTACAGCAATCTGCAATTCGGCTACTGGGGAGACAATCCACCAGACCAGCTCATGTTCATCAAGCCAGTGAGCGCCAAATGACCAATATACCTAGTAAGTCGCATTATGACGTCATAATAGTTGGATCTGGTGTAGCTGGAGCTTTGGTCGCCAAGCAACTGGGCCTTACGGGTAAGCAGGTGCTCGTGCTGGAGGCTGGAGGCCCAGTTCCTTCAAATATCAATGAGGAGATGAACCGGTTCTACAAAGCTGCGGCCAAAGTTCCCGAGAGCGCCTACAAACCCGAACTCCTTACCAGTTCCAGCCTTACGGACCCGGCAACGGTGCCGGCAGGCCGACCCACTGTGCTGGCGCTGGCGAACTCAGAGGATTGGCGCGATCCTCACAAAAGCTATCTCATACAGACTGGGACGGTCCCTTTCTCCAGTACTTATGAACGGACGGGCGGCGGCACGGCACTCCACTGGCTTGGGACCAGTCTGCGCCTCCTTCCTAATGACTTTAAGATGGAACAATATCAACCGAGTTGGGCCAAATGGCCGATTGGCTATAAGGATCTCGAATCACGGTACTGCGAGGCTGAATGTGAAATCGGTGTCTCTGGCTCCGTGCCGGAGCAGACGTATGGTGGCCTTTTCTTCAGCAAAAAATATCCCATGCCCGCAATTCCCCAATCTCTTACTGATAAATTCGTTGCGACCGCAATTAGCGGCATGATGATCGACGGCCAGACGCTGAAGGTCAGAAGTACGCCGGCCGCTCGAAATTCGCAACCATACCAGCAGCGACGAGTCTGCGCTGGCAACACCAACTGTATTCCCATCTGTCCTATACAGGCAAAGTACGACCCTACGATGACGCTTCGTGATGCTCAGGCCTCAGGAAATGTTGAGTTCTGTTATCAGACTGTAGCCAAGAGGCTCATCGTGGGTGAAAATGAGCGGGTCAGTCTTGTTGAGTATCTTCAGTACGGCGACGATGGAAAGCAAAGCGCTAATGGAAGAGTTTCCGCCACGATATTCGTAATCGCAGCCAACGCTATTGAAACCCCAAGGCTCCTACTGCTATCGAGAACTGAGAATAGGCCCGACGGCGTAGCAAACAGCAGCGGGCAGGTCGGGAAAAACCTTATGGACCATCCCTACTATGTTCCATGGGGACTGCTCCCGCAGCCTACATACCCATATCGTGGTCCTCTGTCCACATCCGGTATTGAGGATCTGCGCGACGGGACCTTTAGAAAGGACCGGGCCGCATATCGCATCGAGATCGGCAATGAAGGATGGAATTTTGCAATTGGCGGAGATCCGAATGTAACTACTTTGGATCTCGTAAACGGCCTTAACAACAGCCAGATTAATCCGAACTATGACACGCTCTTCGGCGACGAGTTGATACGCCGGCTTAGAGATGTCCTAACACGGCAGTTTCGCCTTGGCTTTCTCGTCGAGCAAGAGCCGGAGGAGAGAAACTGTGTCACTCTGTCGGAAGATCACAAGGATGGCTTAGGTCTGCTTCGGCCTAAAATCTACTACAGCCTCTCTGATTACACGCTCAGAGGCCTTGCCGCTGCGAAGCAGGCGGCAGACGCTATCTTTGCAAAGTTGAACGCGGTGCAATACACGCGGGTTCCCGACAAACAGGATCCAACCGCAGTGGAACTCCCGCCGGACGCAGGTGGTAGACGCGAGCGCGTGCGGTTTATGGGTGCCGGGCATATCATCGGTACCTACAGAATGGGCTCCGATCCGAAGCAATCTGTCGTCAATAGCGATCAACGGTCCCACGATCACCAGAACTTATATCTGATTGGCAGCGGCGTCTTTCCGACATCCGCAACCGGCAATCCCACCTTGACGATCGCCGCTCTGGCGCTGCGGACTGCTGACACGATCATCAAGCAGGACCTTAAGTGAAGATTTTATGGCGTGACGGGCGGCGCGATACTCAAAGATCGATTTCGGGTATTTGTGGCTATAAGATAAATGATTGTAAACGTGAATAGAGCTAAAACATGCTCAGTACAGTGACGAAACTCGAAGATTGGCACATCAATTTGCCGCTCTTGACTATGCCCCGGCATTCGTTCTTTGGGGCGCTACTTCTCGTGCTCCTTGCCTGTGGGCCGGCGCGTGTGATCGGCGCGGATTGCCTCCGGCCGGCGAATTTACCTCCAACTGAGAAAGGGCAGCCACGCAATCTCGCTGGACTCAAGAGTCAGCTTGTCTATTACCAGTGTTCTGGGGCATATGAGCGCGACTTCCGTCGCGTCATCGACAAAGCAATCTCTTACGTGATACAACGCGCAACAAAAGGCGCAACAAAGGGTGAAAAGCTTGCCTTGGTCCTCGACATCGACGAGACGTCGCTTTCTAACTGGGAGGAGATTAAGGCTAATGACTTCGGACTTATCGAACACGGAACGTGCAAGTTAGGGAAGCCCGACCCTTCAGGGTGGTCGCTCCCAGAGTCGCCCTGCGCGTTTGACGCGTGGGAACTTCTTGCCGACGCGAAGCCGCTCGACACGCTGAGACTCTTCAAGGTCGCTAAAGTCAATAATGTGGCCGTATTCTTCATCACCGGCCGCAGAGACGACAACGATCATAAACTTCGCGACGCTACCGTGGAAAACCTACGCAAAGCTGGGTACTCAGATTGGACCGATCTCATGCTTGAGCCTGCGGACTACGAATCAACGGTTCAGAAATTCAAGACGGAAAAACGCAAGGGCATCGCAAAGAGTTACACCATCATAGCGAATGTTGGAGATCAGTATACCGATCTCAACGTGAAGGATGCGGAGCGGGTCTACAAAGTGCCCAACCCGTTTTATTTCGTTCCCTGATCCATCGCCACTCAAGCCAAAGTTCGCGCTAAAAAACGTCTCCGTGCTTCACAGTTTGTGAGGTGAGCCGCGAAACCCCTCGATACTTGCATAGTCGAAGAACCTGCGGGCCTCTTCAGAGCACTTTTGGTTTGACCACGCGTCCTCCGTCGCTGGAAATTTTTCGTCGGCGTGCCTGAGCGATAGGCGATCAAATTCACCCGCGCCACTCCGGAAAACATCGAGAGCGCTGTCGGTGCATAGGAACGAGGTAATGGATGTTGTAAAGCTCCCTGTAGAATCGTTGTTCAGCCGGAAGTAGGCGCGGGTGTTGTCTGTGTTCTGTTCTGCATCTGTCATCTGCACACGGAACTCTTCATATTTTCGGTTGAGGTCGTCAAGGTAAGGAAGACCGATTTCGGATGCTGGAATGGGAAGTGCCGCGAGGAAGGAGCCGTCCCCTTTTGGTAATGGTGGATCTTGTCCGGCCAAGTTATACATGATGTTTCCGATCCGATAAGCGCCTGGGTCGTTCTGGAGATAGACGACCTGCTTAACCCGGCCGAGCGACATCACGCCAGAGCACTGAGCGCAGGATTCTAGTGAAGTATAGATAGTTACATCCTTGAGCGCGAAGGCCCTTGATTTTCCCGGAATCCTCTTCCCCGTCTTCCAATCGTCCATTAAATCGGCCAGACTGAAGAGGCGCCGGACCAAGCGCGATTCAGCGTGCTCCGCAGTACTTCTGAAGAAATTGTTATGATTGAATTCAAAATCCATGACTTCGCCTTTGCCATCGACGGCAAGACAGGCGATGTTATGTCCAAGATAGCGGTCCCAGCTTATGCGTTGCGGATCGTTCGCTTTAAAGAGATCCCCTTTGTACCGAAAGCTTGCCAGGTTGGGATCTTGGCCGGGCACCTTTTGACCCTCACGTTGCGGATAAATTCCGACAGGGCCCTGGTTGTTGCCATTCCAGAACCTCACGATCAGCGCCATGAGGAGTAGCGAAAAGATTCGGTGTCTCTCTTTCGCCACATCGGTCGACAGCTCCAGGGGTAGTTTCACCTCTGTGAGATGGGACACGGTTTTCTGCCAATATTGAGCAAGCGGCTCGTCAGGATGAATGCCCTCAGGCAACTTGCTGTCGCCAACAACTGGTGAAACCGCAGCGGTACCAAGCGTGGTGGCTCCCCCAACAGTAGCGGCCGTCGTCAGTAGAAAATCGCGCCGGTCCATACCTCTATTATTGTTCACGATGTGTCCCCACATTCAAAATCGAGCTTCCATCCCTTAGGGCACAAGAACTCTCCGTGTTGGATGAAGCTGATTCATTACACCAGTCAATTACTACTCCGCTGTAGCCGACATCCAGAACTTCAGCTGCGCGGACTTGATGTTTCCACTGGCATCGAAGTACCGGTCTAGCCACTCGTCGGGAGTCGATTTCAGATAGGCATCGCTTGTTTTAGCATTGTTACGTATGGCCCAGCGCCAAGCGAAGTGGTCATATACATCGAGCACATGGGAGGCATACGCCATTGCAAGCTTTTTGTTGCCCTGGATCATCACGAGATTTTCGTCGTTGTTATAGGAAGCCTGATAGCCAAGGTTGTGACTTCCGGTGACGACGAGGCAATCGTCTGCGAACGGGTCAATAACTACGATCTTGTCGTGTGTGATAGCGAACCCGGCTTTGAGAAGCTCTGCGGCCCAGCCGCTAGGAGCCTTCTCGTTATTGAGAGCGGTGGCGGCCATGACGCGTGGATCTTGCGGCACGGGCTTCTTGGGAAGCTTGGGCTGTCCTTTGGCGGCCCGCTGAGGTTTCGGCGGTGACGTACCGCGAAGCGCGTAATAGAAGGTGCCGGCGGCGAGAGGCGCGGTAACGCATCCGCGCACGAACAAATCCTTGTTGGCGAGTTGCGCCTTGGCGACGAAATTCGTAATGCTCGGTGTGCCCGGAATAAACGCAAGGAACAATACAGCGTGTTTCGCCAGGTTCACCCGGGTCTCCAGGGCTTTCATGTCAATCGGCTCAACTTCGGGGCCCTTCTTCTTGGAACGCGGACCACCGGTATTTGGTGAGAAATAGCTGGTTAGAGATGTCGCGTCGCCTTTCGGGACCTTCGCATCGAGCTGGAAAGGAGGCGTGGCTTGGCCGCCGAATTTGCGCAGATCGGGTCCTTGGAACTTTTTCTGATCGGCCTTCAATGCCGTCCAATACTTCATATAACGCTTAGCTACCATGGGATCAACAATCACAAGCGCGTTGTTTGTCTGTGCGCACAAGCCCGTCGTCGTCCAGTTCGTCGAGCCAATGAGGACAGCCTGGGGCGTGTTCTTGCCGTCCACGTAGATCAAAAACTTGTTATGCACGATGTGGCCGCTCGGCGGCAGACGATAGCAGAATTGGGCCTTGGTCGCTGATTGGGAGATTAGCGCTCGCGCGTTTGCGTTTTCTTCAACGGTTCCTTGCGAAACTGACGCCTTTTTACCCGTTTTTTTTGCAGCTTTGTTAGTCCCTTTAGTACTCACGGTCAGATCTTGCTCGACCGCGCCTGTTAGACCTTGTTTGATCGCGTCCGTTCGACCTTTCTTGCTCGAGGGTTTGACCTCGATGTTGGCCAATATAATGTTTAACTTGTTCTTGAGCGCAACCAATGACGCAATTAGTTCTGCATCGGTGAGTTCATAGAGAGCTGCGTAAATCTTTCCGCCTTTTTTCGCTCGCTGGAGAAAGCCAGTGAGAGCGTCAATCATGTTCCCGCTTAGATCCTTTCTCAGTTGATCGCCTTTGTTACTGATCTTTTTGACGAACTGGTCCTTGTCGAGATTGCCATTTAGGGCCCCCGATACATGCTGAGTCGAGATCAAGCCGCGATTGAAGGTGGCGAAGAGACTGGGCGAGCACTGGGACGTGAGTTCCACTTCATTTGTAGTCAGAATCGGCAACGATGTCATTGGAGTCAAACCGCCGGGGTTTCCTTCAAGCGGAACGATTTTGTAGCGAAAAGTGAAGCTGTTAGTTTGTTCCGCGATTGGCCGGGCATACGGGTCTTTCCAATAAAACTTCTGGAGTGGAAATTGAGCCGTGGTTTGACCCTTCTGAATCGACTTACCTTTGAAAACGGCATGGCTCGGCAGAGCCGTTTCCTTTCCCTGAGCGTCAACTCGATAAAGAGCGAAGCCCATGCAGCCGTCGGGTCGTTTTCCGTAGCTCCACGCAATTGTGATTACGTCGTTGTTAGCAAAAGCGATCGCGTTGCGCATTTATGGTTCTCCACCTTGGAATTCGTATTCAACCCCCCGCTACAGCTGGTGGTCGGAGATATATAAGTTGGCTTTCCATCTCCGCTCCGTGTAACTTGCGATGCAACTCAGCTTCGAACACGAAGACGGAAAACTATCGCTTTCGGTATCTAGAGTCAAGTTAAGTATTTACATGTTAACCTTCACGCTAGGTTTAGAATCGATGGCCACTAGCTCAGAGGCGTTCTGATGGCAGCAAAGCTTAATTCGTTGATTCGCGTGACGTCCGTAATTTTAGCGTTCCTATTTTTTGCCGTTTGGATGGTGTCAGCACAGACAGTTTTTGACCCCGGCTGTCCTGGGCCCTTCGGGGATCTCAAATCCACTGGTAGGCCCGTTGACAAGTGTTCGATGCAAGGCCTGGGTTCGACCCCAAGTCAACTCGCACAGAACCTTCAAAAGAACAATCTATGTTTGACGACACCTGCGGTCCTTATCACCCTCCTCAGTTTCCGGAATTTACAAGCTGCGGTTGAACAGAGAAACATTCCATTTGGTGATTCACAACATTTACCAAGCGACCGATCTGTATTGCGTTCGATTTACACCACATCCGTCGGCGATACCATTGGCGAAGGCACACTGGTCACATATGTAGGTTATGTTCTGAATGCGCATTTCTCGGATGTTAGCAGCGGAGAGAGTGTCAACTGCAAACTACTCGGGCGGATGAATAATGACATTCACATCACTTTGGCAGGTTCTAAGAATTCAAGTCCGTGTGATGGGATTGTCGCCGAAATCATTCCTCACTTCCGCCCTCTGGCTTGGGAAGATATCGTATCTACACCTCGCGATCACCCTTTTCTAATTGTCGGTCAACTGTTTTTTGATGCTAGCCATAGGCCCTGCAAACCTGGGAAGCCCGCGAATCCCCCTAGGGTTTCCTTATGGGAAATTCATCCGATCTATGCGATGTATGTTTGTCGTGGTACAACTCCAGCGGAATGCCAAGCAACAAATCGTGAGGCCTGGGTACCATTCGATCAGCGGTACAAGCGGCAAGCTTCTGATCAACTTTATCGGTAAGGGACGAGACGACCCGCATCATCGCATTACGAAATCTGGGGGGTTCTTGGTAAGCCGGGTAAGTAACCGGACATCATATGGTTTTTCGACAACTCCATCTAGCCCCTCAATATGCCGCCCCGCGCCCTTAGTTTGGAAAACTAATGATTTCCAAACAGCACATTTGGGGGCTTGCGTCCTTGAAAACTAGGTACTTGCACCCGCCCCATTAGGGGTGATTTCCAAACGCCCCTTTGCAGCCGTGCCATAGGCCGTTGCAGCGCTTACCCCCAGAGCCGTACCCACCGCCCGCCACGTAGCCCCTTGCGCCCGCAGTTGGTTTATAGCGTTGGCGTTTGCCAGCTTTCGCGGCCGACCCAATTTTTTACCTTTTGCGCGGGCGTTACGAAGACCCGCCTTAACACGTTCCACGATCAAACTTTTCTCGAGTTCTGCCACGGCTCCCAATACTGTGAATACCATTTTGCCGGTGGGTGTGGACGTGTCTACCTGTTCCGACAGCGAAACAAACTCTATTCCCAATGAACGAAAATTCTCCAGGGCGCGTAGCAAATGTGAAACACTTCTCGCGAGCCTATCGAACCGCCAGACGACTACGACATCAAAATGTCTCCGAAGAGCGCCCACCATAAGTTTGTCTAGCTCTGGTCGTTTTTCTTGTGTGCCTGAGATTCCCACGTCTACGTACTCCCGCCCTATGTCCCAACCCCGCCGTTGACAGTATTCTCGGAGTTCCCTGAGCTGCATTTCAGGGTCTTGCCCACCGCTCGTACTGACGCGCGCATAAATAGCTATTTTCAAAGTAATCCTCCTAAAACCACATTTGGCCTGTAAGGGGCGTATAACTAGCCCCTTTAAATGACGTTTAACGGATCTAGGGAGCCCGCAGCGTGGCGATCGCCTGCCCTAGCCCTAAAGGCCCGCTAAACGCCATAACTACATGATACCAAACCAGTTACACCGTATATTATACCATGGTAGTTCTCTAAAGCCTCGAAAACCCGCCTTCAGGCGTCACCACCGAGACGAAATCGCCTGGGGCTGAATGTCGGCCTATGCAACACTCAGAGTCAGGCAAGGCAGGAGTGAATTATGGTCCAGAAAAGTAAAGCGAAGGGGCGGAGTCAATTGCCGGAGTCAAAGGCTCCCAGTCCCAAAGAACTGTATGAAATTTGCATGGCCAGCGAGAAGCAGCTTGAAAAAAGCATTTCTGACCACGAGTTGGAGCGGGAACTCAAAGACTACCTGTTCGTGCATCACCCTCTTTTCGTAACAACGTCGTTTGAGTCTTGCGGACCGTTATTGGCAAAATTTATTAGAAAGCGTTACCCCTTCGACTTTTCCATCGAGCCGCCAATGGAGGATGAGATCTCAATAGACGAGTGGAAGTATGATCAAGTCCTAAATCATCTCAAGCAGCTGGAAACGATCGAGCTGCGATTACTCTTCATTGCCAGATGGCTAAAACAAGAAGGTGTTTGCGAGCCAGAAGAAATTATTCCAAAGGCGTTGCTCCGACGAGTTCTGGCCGATTATAGAAAGAAAGAGCGATTTTCGAAAACGGACATTCGCTACACCGCCTTAATAAACATATGGCGTCCATACTTCAAACGTTTGCTAGAGGCTCTCCAGGGAGCACTCAAGAACAATAGACCCGTCGAAGCACTGATGCGGCAGGGTTATGAAGAAACAGCCATTCGCGATGCGAGGAATAAGCGTAGTGATGTCCAAGCCATCGTAAACTGGCTTCACGCACGTAAGAATTTGGCGCCCCGCAAACTCGAGAACGCCCACTCACGTTTAGAAGGGATTAAACGGGAAAGGCGTAAGCGTCACAATTTTCCCCCGCTGAATCCTGTGAAATAAGGCTCTCTTTCACAAAAACCAGAGCACTTATACCGGGGATGTACCTCTGTCCTGTCGGTGTTAGCTTTTGCCCTTGGCCAAATGAAATGGCCCCTGAAAAGGAGAGGGCATGAGCAAATCAATACATGTCATTGAAACCGCGAAAAAATATACGGGCTGGGGTTGCTCCGTTATTCCTGTCCCACCTAAGCAAAAAGGGCCGCGTTTAGAGAATTGGCAAAACCTTCGCCTGCACAAAACGGAAATAGCTGAGTACTTTGATGACCAAAATAATATCGGCATTTTACTGGGCGAACCAAGCAACGGGCGGATAGACGTTGACTTGGATTGCCCGCAGGCCATTTTCCTTGCTCCGCACTTTTTGCCCGAAACGAAACGGATACATGGAAGAAAATCAAGACCAAATTCCCATTTCTGGTTCCGTGCCACACCGACGCCCGCATCCAAAAAGTTTTGTGATGTTGATGGTGGCGATTGCCTCGTGGAACTCCGCTCCACCGGCCAACAAACGATTGTTCCGCCATCTATTCACCCCAGCGGTGAACGCATTCGATGGTACAGCCATGGGAGCATGGGGAGAGTTGGAAACGATGAAATCGTCTCCGCCGTGGAGCGTCTTGCAGCGGCAACTTTGATTGCCCGCCATTGGCCTCGGACCGGGACCCGCCACGACACCAGCTTGGCACTTACGGGAATGCTCTTGCAGGCACAGTGGAGCGAAACCGAAACGCAAGGATTCGTTTCTCTCGTTGCGCAGGCTGCCGGTGATGAGGAATGGAGTGCACGCAGAAGCGACACCCGCACAACTCAGAAGCGATTGATAACGGGACGCGAAATTACGGGGAGACCTCGACTCGAGAAACTGTTGGGTGCCAACGTGGTGGCGCGCGCGTGTGAATGGCTGGGCATAAGTGGATTCCCTAATTCTTCAGTTCCACTTATTGGCGGTCAAACACCTTGGCCAAAATCTATCGCCGAGCGCGCCTTTTGCGGGTTGGCTGGGGACGTTGTTCGGGCCATCGAACCCTTAACAGAAGCAGACGAATCTGGGCTACTTGTACAATTCCTCATCTGTTTTGGGAACGTAATCGGTCGTAACGCACACTTCAGAATCGGCGCGGCAAAACACCATACGAATCTGTTCGGTGTTCTCGTAGGACGCACGGCAAAGTCACGCAAGGGTACATCTTGGACTGAGATCGAACACCTGTTCGAAAAGTCCGATCCTGTGTGGGCGGAACGCTGCTTGCAACCGGGCGGGCTCGCATCCGGGGAAGGGATGACTTGGGCCGTACGCGATCCCATCAAAAAACAACTAAGGCCCAGGAGTAGGTAATCGGAAGGGCCAGGACACAACAAAAATAGTGGATAACGGAGTAGAAGACAAAAGACTTCTCGTAATAGAAGCGGAATTTGCGTCCCCTTTGCGAGTCGCCCGTCGCGAAGGAAATATTTTGTCGGGCACCATCCGTCTTGCTTGGGACAAAGGGAATTTGGGCAATATGACCAAGCAAACATCTGTTAGGGCAACGGGCGCTCATATTTCAATTATCGGACACATCACTCGAGACGAGCTGTTGCGTGAATTCAGCGCTGCCGAAGGACACAATGGCCTTGCCAACCGCTTTCTGTGGGTCTGTGTGCGACGCACCAAATTTCGGCCTCTGGGGGGTCGCCTAAAAAGGGACATATCCGATGCCCTAGCCAGCCGTCTGAAAGGTGCATTGGTTTTCGGCTGTAAGACTGGTGAGGTCAGGTTGACGAAACGGGCAAAGAAGTTATGGTGCCAAAAAGTTTATCCAAAACTTGGCGCCGAAGTTCCGGGCCTACTTGGTGCGGTTATCTCGCGGGCTGAGCCTCAGGTGCTTCGTCTATCAATCATTTACGCCTTGCTTGACAATTCCATGTTCATCTCACCAAAGCATTTACAGGCCGCGAACGCTGTGTGGAGGTACTGCGCGGATTCAGCTCGGTTTATTTTCGGCGACGCTCTCGGTGATGCAACGGCGGACTCTCTCCTTGCGCACCTGCGGCAAAACGAGAAAGGGTTCACACGAAATGAGATTCGGGAAATCTTCAGTCGCAATCGAAGTGAGAGAGAGATCAGCAACGCGTTACGCCTCCTAAAAGAGTATCGCTTCGTTAGATGTGTTCGCGAAGAGACCGGGGGACGACCATCTGAACGGTGGTTTGCGGTTCGTTAACGGTGACGCTCTAAACGCCATAAGTACCCGAAGCGCACAATCGCCTTACCTTTTAGCGTTTTTAGCGTAACCCGGCTGCGGGAGGTTGGATGAGAGACGGGGCAACAAAGGAGACAGGTGCGGGAGCCGAAAGTCAGAACGCGGACGTGATTCCAAGCTCAGAATCCCGTTCGCCCGCATTTGAGCGCCATTTCACGGTGGCAGAGGTCGCTACGATGTGGAACCTTAGCAAGGACGCTGTCCGCAGAATGTTTCGACACGAACCTGGAGTGCTGCTTCTGGGCGACCGCGCAAATAACCGCAAACAGCGCTACGTGACGCTCCGAATACCCAAGTCAGTGCTGACCCGGGTTCACCTTCGATGTTCACTTTACAGTTAATAGTAACTGATTTATAATATTAACCTTATGTTGAGCATCTACCGCAGGCACCTAAAGCGTTGCGAACACCGGAAACAAGGGCGAAGATACCGGCGTTGCCGGTGCCCGGTATGGGTTGACGGCAGTTTGGACGACTTAGAGATTCACAAAGCACTGGGCACTCAGGATTGGCAAAAGGCCCATGAGATGGTGCGGGAATGGGAAGCTGAAGGAGAACACAAGGCCCAGGCTCAAAAACCCGAATCCGTAACCATAGGACGCGCCTGGGAACTTTTCATGGAGGATTTGGAAGCTCGTAACCTTCAACCGTCCACGCTCCGCAAGTACGCCCTACTATCTCGGTCCATACAGGCATTTGCACACCAGCGCGGATTACGATTCTTAAAGCAGCTGGACTTAGTTTCATTGAGAGAGTTTCGCGTCGAGTGGCGAGACGGTCCTCTTTCGAGCGCCAAGAAACTCGAACGATTGCGCGCCTTCTTCCGCTTCGCTCACGAAAGCAAATGGATTGACGAAAACCCCGCCCCAAAGTTGAAATCTCCTAATTATTCGCAGCGTCCAACTCTTCCCTATACGCACAATGAGATGGTCAGAATACTGGCTGCGCTCGTCCCGTATCTCGATCAAACTGCACCCCGAGGTAAGGACAGCGCCCTACGATTGCGAGCAATCGTGCTCGTCCTTAGATATAGCGGAATGAGAATTGGTGATGTCGTAAAACTGACTACAGATCACCAGAACGGTGACAAGTTGTTCATTTATACGCAGAAGTCCGGCGTCCCTGTGTACGTCATCTTGCCCGATTTTGTAGTGCAAGTACTTAATACCACGCCGCGAGTGACTCCCAAGAACTTCTTCTGGGACGGCACTGACAATTTGGAAACCATTATCGGTAGCTGGCAAAAGCGATTGAGGAAACTTTTTAAAATTGCTGGAGTTGCGAATGGCCATGCACATAGGTTTCGAGATACTTTTGCGACGGAGTTACTGCTTGCCGGAATTCCTATTGAGCGCGTCGCGGTCCTCCTGGGGCATCAGAGTGTGAAAGTCACCGAGAAGTATTACGCGGCCTGGACCGATTCTCGTCAGCGGCAAGTTGAGGCCGATCTTCAACGCGTTTGGGAGCGAGATCCCATAGTGCTAATCGAAACGAAGGGTACGCAGGAGTTACGTGGAAAAACCGAGGCCGTCAACTGACTGGAAACAAAAGGGAAAAAATGGAGGCGCGGGTGGGATTCGAACCCACGACCCTCAGCCGACCGGAACCGTCCTACAGAAGTATTATTATGGAGTAGATCTGGCGATCAGACCTTATGAGTTCTATGCGATCTCTTTTCGACATTTTCTAGGGCTTTCTGAGTCGCGCGCAATTGTTGCAGACGGGCTTCTAGTTCGGCGGCATAGATTTCGGCGCGCTCATGAACTCTTGCGTTCTGAATTGCAACAGCTGCAGGGACCGCCAGCGATTTCGCGAGGCGAAGATGTTCGGTTGTAAAAATGCCCGGCACGTTCGATCCAAGAGACAGAATACCGAGCACGCGACCCGCGGCAATCAGTGGTATGCCCAACCAGGATAGAATGTGGTCCAGTGGCGGAGCATCAAACCACTCTGATTCCCTAGCAACGTCTGACAGCACCATCGCCCTCTTCTCGAAGAGGACACGCTGAAGGAATATGTGTTCTGAGGCGCTGAATGTTAGTCCAATTCTCCTGGGCTCGCTGCCCGGACCTTCACGGGCGACCATCAACTCGAATCCGTCTTCTACGAATAAAACGGTTGCTCTTTCAAATGGAACCAATTTGGAAATGCACTGCAACAACGTGTCTAAAACAGAATCCATCGCCAAATTCTGGCTGAGTGCTAAGGTCGCCTTGCGTAGTGCTTCGGCCTCCGCGCGAGCGGCCTCGGCGATATCCAAATGTTCGCTGATTGTCATCTCCGCTAGTTTTCGCGACGTGATGTCCTGAGCGGTCCCAACCAGCCAACGGGTTTTTCCTGCTGCTGGAGGAGAGAATCCCTTCGCCCAGACCCATCGAACCGCTCCATCAGCGCGTGTTAATCGAAACTCTTCGTCGAACTGCCCCGAGACAGAAGCCTCTTGGAGCCTGGATAGGACGCGGATGCGATCCTCCGGATGGATGAGTTCCCGATATGCCGAAGGGTTGTTCTGAAGACTTTCGACCGTGTGACCTGTAAGAGTTGAGTACGCTTCGTTAACGTATTCGACCTCTTGGTTTCCTGTATCCAACATCCAGAAAACCTCCTGAATGTTGTCGGCCATGTACCGGAAGCGCTCTTCACTTTTCTTCAGGGAAATTTCAGCGCGCGTCCGCTCCGTCACATCACACAGGATAAGCACATGGCGGCCCGGCAAGTAGTTCGCAGTAGCTGTGAAATCAACAAACAGAGTTGCCCCATCACCCGCAACCAGTTCAACTCGGCCTCGGCGAGTTGCACTATGGAGAAATGAATTCCATCTCTGCGCAAATCCACCCCGATCTAGAAGAAAGTGGCCAATGTTACGGCCAATCAACATATCGGTGGACATTCGGAGTATTGCTGTCGCGGCAGGATTCGCATCCAAGCAGTCGCCTTCATTATCGACGATCAGAATTCCGTCGAGAACATTCTGAAAGATAGATGAAAATTCGGAATCGGTATTACGAAAGGCGCAATCTGTTTCGCGATGCTCTTTGCGGAGATGCCAAAATGCACAGACGTTGAGAAATATTGCGAAAGACAACGCGACCAGAAGTGCAGGAATTAGTGCTTCCGAAAAACGTGCGCGCTGATTGTAAGCAAAGACGGACACAAGCAGAAATCCGAGTGAAACCACAAGAATGGAAATTGAGGACCAGCGAAGCCAAGAAGGAAATGGGCGGTAAAGGACGCCTAGTGACTGCGAAACTGAGGGTAGTCTCATGAAATAGAGGGGTTTGCCAACGGCCCCCCAAACTGCACCCTATCACCTGGCAGCAAAACTTTTATTTTGGGTAATTCTATGTCCGCAATTAAGGACAGATTTTCTACTTGTATATACCGCGATCGAGCCCCTCGATTAGGCTAGCCGCCTTGACTCCGAAGGTCCTACAGATTCGAAGAAGAGTCCGTATCGTGATCGGTCTGCCTGCTTCGATCTGTTGCCAGTGTCGTGCGGAAAATCCGTAACTGATCATGTCTTCCTGAGTATAGCCGTGGGTCTTACGCAGCTGTTTAATCCGAATTCCCAAAGCACGGAAAAATTGGCGCTCGTCAGTCACTCAATGTGTTTAAAGAACATCTGTCGAGACCACCACGAGCAGATTAGCCGTGGGCAGAAACGACGTTCATGTCCGACTGGTTATGCGTCTCTGCGGCTCACCAGAAATAGAAATCGGGCGTGGAAGGCGGCGGATAAGAGTTTCTGGCGTTGTGTCAAATACGAGGGTGATTCGCAATAGAGTGGTGCAAGAGATTGGACGACCTTTCTCAATCTGTTGCCAATGACGAGCCGAAAAGCCACGCGAGATCATGTCTTCTAGAGTTAGGCCACGCTGCTCCCTCAAACGACGGACTCGTCTGCCAAGTGCCGCATAGAAAGAAGTTGCGTCAATCACACATATTGGTTTATTGCGACACGAGCAAAAACACCACGAGCAGAATAGCTGGACACAAAAGGGAGCGAATGTTAGGCTCGGGCAAAGAACTCGATCCAGTTGCCATACAATGGACGCATCAGCAATTTTCGGATTACGTGCCTCGATAACACCGGCAGCTACCGGTGCGAATCGTGTCCAAGAGTCTTTGATTCATCCGGCTGAAGCAATTGCGGGTGACGAAGAGTTGATGCATGAGGTTGGCCGTGGGGACAGAGAAGCGCTTTCTAGTCTATTCCGGAGGTACGCTGCTCCTGTCCGAAGTGTAGGTAAACGAATCCTCCGCGATATCGTTGAGGCGGATGACCTTGTTCAAGAAGTCTTCCTCTATATCCACCGTAAGAGTGCCTTGTTTGACGGTTCAAAGGGTTCCGCGCGCTCGTGGATCATTCAAGTGGCTTATACCCAGGCGTTTTTACGAAGGCGACATCTGAAGGCCCAGGGTTTCTATCTGTCTGGAATTGTGGACAGAGCGGCCGAATTTCACCAAGCCGTCGACAATAGGGGAGCAGACTACGATCATACTGTCGAAGGACTCTTCGGCAGGAACGGTTGGAAAAGGATCATCGAGGATCTGACTGCAGACCAGCGAGAGACGCTGAGGCTGCATTTCTTTGAGGGGCATACATTCGCGGAAATCGCTCAAAAGCTTGGCCAGTCCTACGCCAACGTGCGGAATCATCACTACCGTGGTCTTGAGAAGCTCCGCAAGCATCTGGTCGAAGCCGAATTGAACGGGCGATAATCCGTGTGCTATGAGTGAAGATTCAACAGCAAGTCGAGGCATTTGACGAATGGGTTCGCACGAGGAATTTCGGGAACTTTGCGCGGCTGCGACTGCAGGCGAACTAAGCGCCGACGAGCAAGTGAGATTGGATTCCCATCTGGCAGGGTGCCCGGAATGTCGCCAGGCAATGAGCGAGTTCGAGGCTGCAACACGAGTCACGGTGTCAGCTCTGGCGCAAGAATTGGCACCGACGGAAAGTACTCGTAGCGACTCATGGTCGGTCGAAGAAGCGGAGAAAACGCTTTTCAAGCGGTTGGACAAACAGCAGAAACAGACCCAGTCGGCCAAGTCAGAACAAGGCCACGCTGAAGGACCGATGCCAGGGCGTCGGTTCGCTTATCGCCCGTCGCAAATTCACTGGCGCGAAATCTGGATGCCATTCGCCGCTGCAATTCTACTGGCTCTTGCACTCGGTGTTACCGCATACAGGAGAGGTGTAAAGAGTGGCGCTGATGTTGCGCGAACGGCCGCGCAACCGGCCAAAGAATCCGAAAGCTCACTCGAAGCACAGGTCAGCAATGCCGGTTATGAGCGGGCACAATTGGTGGCAAAACTCGCCGAGAACACCAAAGTCATTGATGACTTGAAGCGCCAACTGTCTGAACAAACCAAGATCGTCAGCACTCTCAGAGTCACGCAATCGGCTCCTGCAGGTCCCTTAGAAGGGATCCAACAGAACGCGCAACGTGCAACCGTTGCACCCGTGATGCGCGACGAGCAGTTGTCGGCCGCTCAAGTAAAGCTGACCGAACTCCAAAAGACAGCTGAAGAGGCCACAGCGCAGCGTGACGAGAATGCACGGCAAGCCGCAGCATTGGAAGCGAAGGTCAACCAACTAACCCAACTTGTGCGGGCGCGCGAACAGGCACTCGACCAGAAGGAAGTAGAGGTTGCACAGGGTAAAGAACTTCTGGAACACGATCGCGACATTCGTGAACTGATGGGTGGTCGAGAACTCTACATGGCAGATGTGCACGACGTTTCCGGCAAAGGAACAGCCCAGACATATGGCCGGGTTTTCTATACGAAAGGAAAATCTCTGATCTTCTATGCATTCGATTTGGATGCTCAACCCGGAATTCAAAACGTTGGGTCTTTTCAAGCGTGGGGCCGTAAAGGGCCGGACAGGGATCAGGCGCGAAGCCTGGGAATCTTCTATGAGGACAATGTGAGCAAGAAACGCTGGGTTCTGAAGGCGGATGATCCGAAGACCCTGTCAGACATTGATGCAGTCTTCGTGACGGTAGAACCTCACGGTGGAAGCCAACATCCGAGTGGCAAGCAGTTGCTGTTTGCCTATCTTCGGGTTAATCCCAACCATCCGTGAAATTGCGACTGTTGGCCCTTTGGAATTGTCCTTAATTCAAGACACACATTCTTTGACACAAAAATACCGGACATCTGCATAGACCTTGTAGTGAGGAGCGATCCCTCACTTCCGGGAGGATCCTGTGCGACTGCGCGGTATTCATAGTTTGTTATTCCTATTTTTACTGCTTGCTGCTTCTTCCTCCGCGCAATCGCCGACCGGAATCATCAGCGGCATTGTGACAGACCCCACGGGAGCTACGATTGCCGGTGCGGAAGTGCTTGTGGTGAACGATGCCACGCGCGTGCAATTTGCGGGAAAGACGAACGATGAAGGAATCTATGTTATTCCGAACCTGCCCCCCGGCAGTTACCGCGTGCAGGTATCGCGGGTTGGCTTCAAGACGATCATCAAACCCGACATCACACTGAATGTGCAGGACGCCCTGGCGATCAATTTTGCTTTACCCCTGGGCGCTGTCTCAGAGGTCGTCACGATTCAAGGCGGCTCGCCCCTTGTGAACACAGAGTCGGCAGCCGTAGGAACCGTAATTGACCGACAATTTGTCGATAGTCTTCCGCTGAATGGACGCAGTTTCAATACTCTGCTTCAGTTGACGCCGGGGGTCGTGATTGCGCCGTCGAATTCTGGATCACCGGGTCAATTCAGTATCAGCGGTCAACGAACGAGCGCCAACGACTTCACTGTAGACGGAGTTTCGGCAAACTTCGGAGTTTCGTCTGCGACTGTCGTCGGAGCCTCAGGGACAGGGAGCGCACAGGCTTTCAGCGCCATTGGAGGAACGAGCAGTCTTGTGTCTGCCGACGCGCTTCAGGAATTCCGTGTTGAAACTTCCTCGTTCGCGCCGGAGTTTGGCCACACACCCGGGGGGCACGTCCTGCTCACAACGCGGTCGGGAACAAACGACTGGCATGGCGCGTTGTTCGAATATTTCCGGAACGATGTACTGGACGCGAACGACTGGTTCGCAAACGCAGCCAACAAGCCGCGCGCCCCGGAACGACACAACGATTTCGGTGGATCGCTCGGCGGCCCCATACGCAAAAATACGACGTTCTTTTTCCTCTCTTTCGAAGGCGCACGACTCAGGCTTCCACAGACCTTAATCCAAACCGTGCCATCCGAATCGGCCCGCACCGCAGGTTCGGCATCCGTCTCGGCACTCCTCAAAGCATTTCCGGCGCCGAACGGAGCGATCTCCGCAGATGGGAATACGGCAGTCTTTACCGGAACGGCTTCCAATAGCGCCACACTCGACGCGGGGAGCGTTCGGATCGATCACCGCATTGGCGACCGAATTTCCATCTTCGGGCGCTACAACGAGGCACCGTCGAACTTCGTCAGCTTGGGCCAGGGACTTAACGATCCTCAGACGACGGACGTTGGCACCCGAACCATAACGGCGGGATTCAATATGTCGCTTAGCCCGCGCATTTCGAACATGTTGCGATCCAACTATTCCTCGCAAAAGGCCAGCAGCGCATATCGTCTTACGTCAGCAGGTGGGAGTACTCCCTACAACCCGACGATCCTTCTTGGCAATTTGTCGAATACAGCGAACTACGCGTTGTTCGGGACGTTTGATAGCGGGTTTTTGATTACCGGTCCGCTTGCGAAGAATCGTAATCAACAGTGGGAAATCATCGACGATCTTGCAATTTCGGAAGGAGCCCACCAGCTGAAGTTCGGCGGTGACTACCGCGCCAACTATCTCGACGCGGTTCCGTACCAGCATCTCCTCGAGTATTTGTCGTTCAGTATTCCGTCGTTGCTCGCTTCCTCCAGCGCTGATTTGTTTATCCCCGTCACTACGAGGCGAAGCAAGCTGTTGGCTCGCTCCACGTCGTTGTACGCGCAGGACAGCTGGAAGGTGAATGCGCGGCTGACGCTGACTTACGGTGTTCGGTGGGAGTTTAATCCGGCGCCGTCGCCACGAGGGAACACGACCGTGGCCGCGTGGAAAAATGTCGATGACCCTTCGTCGATTTCGTTAGCTCCGTCCGGGACGCCGGTGTGGAACTCGACCTACGGCAACTTTGCTCCGCGGATTGGAATCGCCTGGACACCAACCGACAAGCGCGATCTTGTGCTCCGCGCGGGCGGTGGGATGTTCTATGACTTGGGTGTAGGGGCAGCGGCCAATCTTTCGTCGAGTTTTCCGAATAATGTGCAGAACGTCTTGTTTGGCACGCCCATTCCAATTGGAGATCCAACTCCTTACCTGCCGGTGATTTCCGAACAAGCGCCGTACCCGGGAATCGTGAACGCGTTCTCTCCCGATCTGAAACTGCCCAGGTCTTACCAATGGAATGTCGCAGTCGAAAAATCCTTCCGCGACCAACAGGCGTTGACGATTACGTATGTCGGACAAGCTGGAAGGAAACTATTGCGAACAGAGGGATTGGGGACACCAAATCCTAAGTTCACGGGAACGTTTTACGTGACCAACAACAGCGCAGGTTCGGACTACAACGCTCTGCAGGTGCAATTTCGTCAACCGATGTTTCACGGCGTTCAAGCCCTGCTCAACTACACGTTCTCCCACTCTCTCGACAACGCCTCGAACGACACAGTGCAGTACATTTCGAGCACGGTTATTTCGGCAGCGAATGACCGGGCGTCCTCGGATTTCGATGTGCGCCACAGCTTCTCGGCGGCCGTGTCGATTGCGATCCCTGCGCCATCGCGCGTGAAGGGATTCGCAGCACTGCTGCGGAACTGGTCAACCGATCTTGTCGTCGTCTCGCGAACGGGATTTCCCTTCAACGGTTCGATCTCGTCGCCTGTGGATGGCTCGGCACCGAGAGCGAATCGCATTGCGCGACGACCCGTGTGGCTGTTGAATCCTGTGATGCCGGGAGGTCGTTCGCTCAATCCGGATGGCTTCGCAGTTCCCGCCGCGGGGAAGCAGGGCAGCGAATCTAGAAACGACATTGCGGGCTTTGGCCTCACACAAGTGGACGTCTCTCTTGCGCGACAATTCTCCCTGACGGAAAGAGTACATCTGCAATTTCGGACGGATGCTTTCAACGTACTGAATCATCCCAATTTCACAAACCCGCTGGCGCTCATTGGGTCCAACCCCCGGCATCTCGAGTCGCAATCGATGTTGAACCAAGGACTTGGTGGCCTCAACCCTCTGTTTCAAGAAGGCGGGCCGCGATCACTTCAACTTTCCCTAAAACTAACTTTCTAACCTGTCTTCAAACGGCTGAATGAGCTTGTTTTCCAAGCGAAGGGGATACGTCTGTGAAGAAGCACTGTCTTGTCAAAATTGGGTTCCTTCTTTTCACTGGAATTGCTGGTGCTGCACTGCCATCCAATGCCGGTCAAGAAGTCGAAAAGAAAAGCATTACAGTAGCTGACACGATTCGGATGACCACGGTTCCGGAGACTCAATACGCAGCCGAAGATGCATCAAAAAGTCGCGTCGCGCTTTTTTCGCCGGACAACAAACGACTCGTGATCGTGACGGAACATGGGCGTCTTGACACGAACGAACGTGAATTCTCAATACTCATGTTCCGGACCGACGAGTTGTTCCATTCTGGCAGACCAAACGTGCTGGTTTCGATGCAATCGCGGTCCAATCGTGATGGCATCCGCAACGTTCGATGGCTCGACAACAACAATTTAGTATTCCTGGGGGAAGCGCGTGGCGCGTCACAGGTGTATGTCTTGCGAGTCGGCAAAAAACGGCTCCGCCAACTGACCGACCATCCGACGCCCATCATTGACTATGATTTCAACGCCAGGGCTCAGACAGTGGTTTACGCGGCGGAACCAAAACCTCTAAGCGCCGAAGGCGCTTATCAGAGATGCGCCCGCGGTTACGCGATTACGAATCAGGCGCTCGATGACATTCCCCGCAGCTTGGAGGACTGCAAGCAACCGAGTTTGCTCGAAGGTGCGGAAGTATATCTAAAGCTGAAAAAGCATAGAGCCGTTCGTATTCCGTCGGTTGACTACTACTTGTCGCTCAAACCGATTTCGATAAGTCCTTTTGGAGACTATGCCATATATAGTGTGCTGCTCCGGAAGGTCCCACCAGCATGGAGAGATTACGAAGATCCATTTATCGCGAAAGAAGCTTCGGCCTTTCGCGATCGAGGGCCTTTCTCATGGATACCACAGTACGTTTTGCTGAGTACTGCGAATGCGCAGGTGCGGCCTCTCGTAGCTGGGCCCATTGAGATTAGTCAAAGCGCTCCGGTATGGTCGCCCGACGGAAAGTCCGTGGTGGTCTCAGGGGCTTTTCTTCCGCTTGACGCAACTGAGCCGGCGGAGTTGGCAGTTCGCAAGTCACATTCGTTTGTAGTTGAGGTAGAGGCCGCCAGCGGGGCGTTCACCAAGGTCTCAGACAAGCAGCTAATCGCGGTTCGTTGGGATGCCCAGACCAACGAATTGTATATGCGGGCCCCAGAACGACACTCCGAAAGGGGCAGCGCCGTCTACGGAAAGACCGCGGCAGGTTGGGTTGAATCGCCCTCCACTATCGTTCCAACTTACGCCGCACATCCGAATGTGACTCTGGAGCAAGGACTCAACTCGCCACCTAAAATCTTCGCGAGTGACGCGGCGCATTCAGAAAAACAGCTCGTTCTCGATTTAAATCCTGAGTTCGCGAGATTTGAATTTGGCAGAGTGGAGCCCATTACATTGAAGGCAAAAGATGGGCATGAAGTGGAAGGGGGCCTCTACTATCCTCCGCACTATAAACCGGGAACACGATATCCGCTGGTGATTCAAACGCACGCGTTTTCCGCAAGCGAGTTTTGGATCAACGGTCCCTGGAACAGCGCGTACGCGGCCCAGCCGCTCGCCGCGCGGGACATTGTCGTACTCCAGTTGGGACGCCCCAAGGAAAAAGGTTCTGATGCAAAGGTGGAGGGGACTCCACAGGAAGCGCCCCGCCAGATGGGAGTCTACGAGGCAGCCATCGATTATCTTGACGGTCTCGGAATCATAGATCGAGCGCGCGTGGGAATAATCGGATTTAGCCGAACTGTGTACAGCGTCGAATACACGCTTACGCATTCGTCCTATCGGTTTGCGGCGGCCACAGCGGCTGATGGTTTTGATGGCGGTTACGTCCAGTATCTGGTGAACCCTTACTCCAAGCGGGACTGGACGACGGTCAACGGCGGAGACCCGTTCGGAGAAACGTTCGAGCTTTGGCGTGAAAACTCGCCGTCCTTTACTGTCGATCGTGTGCGCACACCTGTTCGACTCGAAGGATACGGCGACATTTCAGCGGTAATCGGAGCGTGGGAATGGTACGCAAAGTTGGTGATGTTAGATCGCCCGGTCGATCTAATTTACATTCCGGACGGAACCCATTTGCTCGTGAAGCCCTGGGAGCGAATGACCTCACAACAAGGGAATGTCGATTGGTTTTGTTTTTGGTTAAAAGGTGAAGTGGACCCTGACGTTCGGAAACAGGACCAATACCAGCGGTGGACTGAAATGGTCAGACAAGAGAATCGACACAGGGAGTAAAAAGGAATTAAGGTCCAGGACGGCCGCGGCCGGCGACCGCCCTGGTGTTTCAAGCTACTCTGCGGACTGATACGCTGGCGGACGCAAAGTGCCATTGTCGTGATCCGCTGCGATCACATTCTTGGACATCTCTTGGATGGTCTTCGCAGCATCGCTGACGCAAAGAATTTCCGGCTTTTCGTATTTCATATTCCTCACCTCCTTTCTATTCTGGTTTGCCCAGCTGGGGGACCTTTCTCTCAAAGGCGAGGACACTCACATTTGTATGGAGTCGCTTTTGCATGGACGGGGAGCGTTGTGGAAAGCGCAGTCTCTGTTGGACGCCCTCATCTCTGAGCCACGATTCAAAAGCGAGTGTTCGGCCGACTTGCCAAACTCGTGAGTCCTCACCGCGCTCGATTGTTGATAGTGCCTTCTGAAAACCCTTGAGGTCGATTACGCCAAGCTCGGCGCACAACATACTCTTCGACCATTCTGTAATTTCTCCTCTTTGTGTTCGGAATGATTTGATGGGTGCACGCGATACGTAGGCCTTCCGCTTACGTTCGAGTACTTGCGCTGGAACGATCCCAGCCAGGGCGCGACGCATCAGTGAACGTCGTCGCCCGGGCTCAACGATTTCTTCTCTTGGCACGCTATACAGAAATTCGAGCATATCTCGGTCCAGAAACGGATAGCGGCGCTCACGAGGTGGAATGGAAGGAATCGATGATCCCGCGATTTGTCGGCGCAAGTTGTCGAGCGCGAACAGATTCTCTTGGACGCTTGGTGGCAGGCCAAAAAGCCGAAGGGGCAACTTCGAGCAGGCCAAATCCGCCCGGTGACGCCTTTCAAAGTCCTGATTCAGCCAAGGAACCAGTGTTTTCAATTGACCGGGCGTGAAAGGAATGCGGGGAAAGAATTCGCCAACCACGCTGCCGGCCAGATGGATCAATGGGCGACGTACGGGAAGACACCAAGCGATAGATCGCCTCAGAAACGCCATTGGTCTCAGCCGGACTAAGAGATTCGCCAATTCCGCGGTGCCGTCCGGAACTCCACCGGTCACTTCGTCGCCACCGAGCCCTGACAAGATCACGCGCGTTCCGGTGGTGTTCAGATACGCCGATACTTCCCGCTCGGGCAGGGACGGCAATAGTCCGACAGAAGGCGCGGCTGAGAAATGTCCTGGATCGCGTCTGGGAATCAACGTCATCGAATCGTTGACGTCGATATGCAAACCAGTTTTCGAACGTAATTCCTCGACAGCCGCCACAAATGGCCGTTCATTCCAATCTGGCTCGGCGTCGTTCAAATAGGAAAGCGTGTCTAGGCGCGGAGCTAAGCCGGGTTCGCTTTCTAGGATCCGGTCTGCAACACAGACAATCGAAGACGAGTCCATCCCACCGCTCAATTCCGAAAGCACCGGACCGTTCGACCGCAGTCTTCGGCGTACGGCTTGGTTGAAGAAGTGACGGAAACCTTCTTCGTACTCCGAATGACTGGAAGAAGAAAGACCGTCAAGCTGCCTAAATTCCCAGTGCTTTTGAACCTTCGTCGCGGCGCGGGTAATTTCAACGAACACGCCGGGGGGAACGGCTCGAATCTCAGAATACGGTGTTAAAGACGCCGCGGGAAAACCGCAGAGCCAGCCCGCGGCATAATCTTCGGAGAGAGTAAACGTCACGGGTGAAAGAGCAATAAGAGGTTCGAGAACGCTGGACCATGCAATGTAGCGGTCAGTCCGCAAGTAGTAGAGGGGCCTCGCGCCAAGGAAATCCACGGCGAGCAGCAGCCTTCGCTCGTAGTGATGTACGACGCTCAGTGACCAGTCTCCGATGAGGTCGGAAAGACACCCCGCACCGTTTACTTCGTACAGTGCTGCGACGAGATCAATGTCGGCGGATTGTGAGGATGTGGAGCGGTTCAGTCGTGGCAGCAATTCTGAACGATTGTCCAAGCGGCCTGTCCATGTGAGATAGGTTCCCGCGGGAGAAATGGATGGCTGGCGTTCCGCCTCGGATTCCTTCGTGGTATGAAATGCACCGTGCAGGATGAAAAATGGTCCCTTCACGAAAACCGTTGTTGAGTCGGGAGCGTAGGGTACAAGCATGGCTTTGACGCGGGAAATGTATTCTGGATTGACGGACTCTCCGTCGAAATTCCATCTGCCGAATTGTACGCTCACGGTTCCCCCATCCTGCTGGGACGTCAACAGCGGTCCATGACGGAATACATGTCGGACACGTACGGTTTGTCGTTGACGACGTGCCCTGCGATTTCGACCCATGCGTGCGCGCGAAACGGACAGGGTTGGATTCCAATCACCATTTCAGCGGCGACGCCGGAATTTCGAAGCAGTCGTGTGGCGGCGGCCGAGCGCTGTAGACAACGAACTTCCTTGAAATAAAAAACGCATGCCAAATCGACGGCATTGCAGATTTCTGTCGCGCCCGCGGAAATTGGCTGCACATTCCGAACTCGGAAATGGCGCACTGCTTCGTGCACGACAGTAAATCCCCGGAGCAGAAGAAAATCGATCCACAGCAACTCTGCAATTGCGCGAAGTACGAGCCACGCGGGGGAAGTGGCCCGAAATGCAGGCTTCATAGCTGGATAGACCTGCTCCACGGAGCTCTTCCTCTCTCAGGATTTGCCGTCGCCGGACAGGAGTGCGTTCTGTCTCAGAGACGCGACGAAGTCGCGCACATCTGCCGCCGCGGTATCGAGTGCGACACCACAGCGTTCGCTAATTTCACGGGCAATAACGTCTTCCGAATTGCCGACGGTTAGCAGTTCCAAAACCATGGAACCGACACCATTGACCCGGTACATCCTGCCTTGTCGAAGGTCGAGCAACGCTCCGCCGTCGGGACTGTTTACCGTTCTAACGTGCTCGGAGAGTCGAATCATGGGCCGGACCAGCGCTTCCTGAAGGCAACATCTGACTCGAACGGTGCCATGGGCGGAGAGAGAGTGCTATTGAGCTGAAGAAATGTTCGCAATTCTTCTCGCATTCGCTGAACCGGCGGCTATCACTAGCGGAAATTCCTCATGAACATCGCGCTGGTTGCGTGCGGTGTTCGCGAATGTGACCAATGAACGCTGGCGAAGCGTCCTGGGGACTCATTTCAGTGAACGGATGATTCCCGCCACGCGGCCCACGACTTCGACCTCGTCACCGTCACGAAGCCGAAGGAGTGTGGGGAGTCCGGCGATTGCGGGATGGATGACGAGGATCCCGTCTGTCCTGCTGTAGGAACCGCACAAGTACGAACCGTCTCGCCGCAGAAAAACATAGAGGGGTTGCGCCCATTTCGGGCAGGAGAGCGATATGACCGCTTTTTTCTTTCTGCGGTCCACAACGAGAAATACAGCGTTCGCGAGAAAGCGATGCGTAAAGTGTCGAACGCCGCCGGCCCAGAAAATGTCACGCACGGACAACTCGGGCATGCCAAGGTACGACGCAATGGACCTGTGGAGAAAATAGGGCAACTGCCGAAACCGGCTCTGAAAGAAGCGCATCCCGACAAAACGACCTGGCGTTTCGGATACTACTCGCTCTTGTGATTTCCCGACGACATCATCGGGCACGGGGAGCTGGCCAAGTGCGTTCATGTCGATTCCTGCGGCTTTTAGTAAGCCTTCGACGTTTGCAAAGTATGTGCCGCAAATGGAGATGATCTTGTGAATATGACGGGGCGCGGAATTGAGGGTTTCATAATCGGAGAGGGAACCCGGAGCACAGAAGTAGCGCGGATCACGAAGTGTGCGCGCAATGACCCGTGTGTGCGCTGACGCGTCACGGAACGAAAGCCCCGCTCTTATCCTGGCGTGCCGCAAAAAATCACCGAGTCTGTGCGTCGAAGGCGGTTGGGCTTGTGCCCGGATCGGTCGGAAACTGTTTTGTCGTTTCCTTACTTTGGGCACCTCGGTTTTCGTAGTGCGCCGGAACTCCATGTCAGCAATTCCGAGAATGACTGTCTGTGGACCTGTTTCCAGTTCGACCGAAGTGTACGGGAGATGCCGCGAGCAAATGACGAAGTGATTCTTGTCTGTCCAGTCCAGCGGGGAACACACCAGGCGGCCCCCATGCGCGACGAGGAAGAGGCGCGTACCACGACGATGTCCCGATTCTTGACGCAAGGTTACGGGTCGCGCGGCAATTCTCACGATACTGCCGGGTAGAAGGTTTGGGTAAGCGTAGGCGTCTTCGGTGCCGATCTTCACGAAGCGGTACGCGGGCGTCTTGCCAGAAGGCAGCGACCCCGCGGGACGGGATGCACCTGCTTTCAGCCATCGGCTGAGCGGAACGAGCGAGGCGCTGAAATCGGACGGAGCGGCATCCTCGAACCACAGAACACCGGTTTGCGAGTGATAGATGTTTGTATCCAGCTCCACCGTTCGGGGAGAGGGAAACGTGGATTGGAAACGCGCGACTTCATCAAGCGAAAAGCCGAAAATTCGGAGCCAGTCCACGAAACGGTAGCCCGACAACTGGCTCAGCACGGCCAGCTGATAGACACTGGGATTGAATTGGCGACGTCGGATCGCGTCATAAATATTGTGAGGGATGTGATGTGCTCGGTCGTAGAAAGGAGCCGACCGGGATGCGCGCGAAACTTCAGCCAAAGTAAGTCCGCGGGAAGCGAGCAGAAGGCGAATGGTGTTTGCCAAGAAGGCAGAGGAACGCGCAGGGGGAGGTGGCATGGTTCCGCAAGTGCAGAATAAAAGTGCCGTAACGTAAGAGAAAAAATATGGATGACTGTCATTACAGACAGCCGACCTGTCCTGAATCCAAGACAATTCGGAAGCGTATTGACAAGACAGTACTACGACGTGCTAGCGTGCATTTACGGTCACGTAACGGCGGCGGTACGGGTAAGCCCAGGTGCGACTATGGACGGAGGCAAGTCAACCGAACTGGCAGGGGTGCGATTGAAGCAGCTCCGGGAGCAACTCGGGCTGACACTGCGGCAGGTGGAAGCGCTCAGCAAACGGCTCGCTGGCGAGAAGCAAAACCAAGATTTTTTCATTTCGCGGGGATGGTTGAACAACGTCGAAAATGGCTCCTACACACCAAGCATTTTTAAGCTCTACGCGCTCGGCGCCATCTACAGGACACACTGGTCAAATATTTTTCTGTTCTTCGGACTGAACCTCAGTGACTTCGGGCGCGACCAGGCGAAGTTTGCTCCGCCCAAGACGCAACTTGTAACCGATTCTGACGAGATGGGCGCCGAATCAATCGTTGTGCCGCTCAGTTCGCAGGCAAGCTTCAAGCTGGACAAGACCAACCTGCTCTCCCGGCTCGGTGAAATCTGGGGGACTGTACCGATCCGTGCGCTGCAGCATCTTGATTTGAAACACGGTGTGTATGGAGTAATCGGAGCGTCTGATTTTACGATGTATCCGCTTCTGCGGCCTGGATCGATTGTCCAAATCGACGAAAACCAGCGGAAGCCTTCGTTGGTCAAATGGAAGAATGAGCATGACCGGCCGATCTACTTCATCGAACTGCGCGGGGAATTTATCTGCAGTTGGTGCGAGATTCGGGACGGAATGCTGCTGGCAGTGCCGTATCCGAGCCCGAAATCGGAAGTACGGCGTTTCGTCTATCCGCGCGAAGCAGAAATTGTTGGCCGGGTGATGAGCGTCGCCGCGATGCACCTCGTGGGACCGCAACCATGAAACCGCGGGCGACAGGCATGGGCTCGCGGCCGAGCGAACTTGAACTCAGTACAACCAAGTGTTTTACTGAATTTGGGTTTTGATCGGAGAGTAAAAAGGTAAGACGATGATCATCAGCGGTCGTTTGCGCCAGTTACGCGAGGGCGAGAAGCTCTCTCAGGGAGACATCGAAAAACGGACGGGACTTCTGCGCTGCTACATTTCGCGCGTCGAAAATGGCCACACCGTTCCGGCCATCGAGACGCTTGAAAAACTGGCGCGGGCGCTCGAAGTTCCTATGTACCAGTTGTTTTACGATGGCGAGGAACCGCCGCAACTTCCGAATCTTCTCAAGAGAAAAACCTCGGATGATATTGCGTGGGGTAGGTCCGGCAAGAACGGGATTTACATGCACAAACTCGTGAAGTGCCTGAGCAAGGCGACCGATTCCGACCGCAAACTTCTGTTGTCGTTGGCGCAGAAGATCGCTGCAGGCCGCGGCTGGCGACCCGCAGCAGCATAAAAGAAGGAGCGAGCCGCGCTCGTGGCACGGCTCGCCCGATTGCTGACGGCACTGATTTACTTCCGTTTCAGCGTTTTTCCCGTCCTCGACAGAGCGCTTCCGGCTTCACTCTTCTCCTTTGTCTTTGAAAGTTCGGACCGCACTTCGGCGGCGAGCTTTGCCGTGTCGATTTTGTAGCGGCTGGCCGCTTGCGCGAGATTCGAATCTTTGGCGAGCGGTTGCCGCGGATTGTAGCCGGGGCAGTAGAGGTCAGAGACAAGCGAGCACACGACAAGGAAGCGCTGCACTTCCGGCGTGCTCATTTCGCGTACAGCCTTGCCGGTGATTGTCGTGGCCGAGCCGATTGAAGTAGTCGAGCACGGCCGTTTCGAGGTCGGGACGCGAGAGCGTTGTGGGCAGCTTCTTGCGAATCGCATTCAGAATGCGAACGCGAGTCAGTTTCTCGGTGCGTTCGGCGAGCAGTATCTTGGCTCGCGCCGCACGTTCCTTGGGACTCGGTTCGTAGTGCGTAACGCGAGCGTGTACCTTGCACTGTTCATCGCGGCAGACGTGCAGCACCTTCCCTGCGTTCGTTCCATCGATGACGACCGCTGGTTTGGTCTGAGGGCACTCCGCTTTCTTCACGGTGCGGTAATGTCCTTCATAGAGGACATCCGGGTTGCGTTGTTTTATCTGCCACGCGGGAGCGTGGGAAACGCGCAGCGGTTTCTCCCCCGCCGCTTCGAGTGGCTTCATCCGAATCTGCACGAGCGCTTCCACTTTCATGCGGTAACAGGTGCGGTCGGTGCAGATGGACTTCTGCCGCACTTCGGGAAAAAGGAGTGGATTGTTTCCCGTGCGTTTGGGACATCTCGCGCAGCTTCCGGCGGGGGGCAGGAGGGTCTCCTCCTGCGGGTCGAAAGGTGCGTTGGTCAGGTCGAGGTGAATTTCCTGCTCGACCCATGCGCGAAGTTGGCGGACGGTGACGGCTTCCGCTTTCCCGTCCTTGAGAATCGCCGCTGCCGTCTTGTGGTTTGGAAAACATTCCTGCAAGGCGCGACGCTGTTCATTCGGCTGGAGCCGCGCAATTTCAAACGCATGCGCGACCGTGAGTCTGCCAATGTAGAACGCTTCCTGCACTTCCTCGATCAGCTGCATCAAGCGCAGCCGGGCGTATACGTATTTCTCGGAGCGCCCGATTTTCTCAGCACGGGTTTCGACGGTGTAGGTGTCGGGCTGCAATTGCATGAGGGAGGCATAGCCCCGCGCCTCGTCGAGTTCATGCACGTCGACGCGTTGCAGATTTTCGATGCTGCAGTTCGAGGCATTCGACGTCCGTGAGTTCGCGGACGCAAACCGAAATGGTTCCCGCTTGGCGAGTTTCGATGCGCGGAATCGCCGTGCACCCGCTACGAGTTCATAGCGCGCGGCTTCGTCGCCCGGCAACGGGCGAACGAGAACGGGCTGGAGGACACCGTGCAGCCGGATATTCTCTGCCAGCTCGGCAAGTTGTGTTTCATCGAATTGCCGTCGCGGATTCGTCTTCGATTCCTGAATGTGAGTGAGCGGGATGTCCTGCATTGCGGACACGCGGTAAGGCGCTGCTGAATTCACTTGCGTTTCGAGTACGGTAGTCATCATGTTTTCTCCTTTCTCCTTTCTCCTTTCTCCTTTCTCCTTTCTCCTTTCTCCTTTCTCGGTCTCGGTTTAGTACTCGCTCGGTAGAAGTAGGGTTGTGTGACTGCGGTTAGCTTCTGTAATCACCCAAAGGGCATCCTGCGCCGTTGTTTTGTAACTGCTCATCAGCCGAAAGCCTTTCTCCAGGCTGAATTGGTTTTCCTTGCGGTCTTCTTCCGGAATTTCTCCCCAATCGCCCGTCACATGGCGTGAGAGAAACTCCATCGGTGACTGTCCAGACTTTTCGAGAGCGGCCAACGCGCCGGGTGTTGCGACGAGTTGGCCGAGGTCAAACAGTGGTTTTCGTTCTGTCTTTTGCATTTCTGAAAACTCCTTGATTTGAATTTGGGTTTTGCTTCTCAGAGGCGCGGCGGGAAGCCGCGCATGAAAAGCAAACGCCCTTCGTGGCGGGGGAAGGCGACTGTCCGTCCGCGCTGTCAAGGGCGCTGGGGTTTGGCGTTCATCGGAGCGCAGCGAAGACCCTTGACAGAAGAAGCGGACGGATCAGGCGCAGGTTTTAGCCAGGAAGGGAGGGTTGCGATGGATTGATCTGCAGAGATGGAATGCTGATTTCATGAGCAGCCGTTCAATGCTTTTTGTTCGTGCGGCAGTCTTCACATAGTGTTCGAATCCATCCGGAATGGTTGGCGGTACCGGGTTTGCCGCACTCCTCGCAGGTGATCGCAGACAACCTCTCGGCAAGTTGGATGTACCGATGAATGGCCTCCATGCCTCCGCAATAGAATCGGAGGGGGCCAAACTTCTCTTTCACCTGTTTTGAACGGCAAGACCCGTATGCGGCCATCTTGCGACTAAGCTCATCACAAGGCGTCCCTTGGGTATATTGCGTGGGAAAGGGGGATTTGTGTCGGTCAGCACCGGCAGTCAGTGCGGGCAAGATATATGCTATGGCATATAATTTTACATTGTAGCTGCTAAGACATATCAGCAATGGTGTTCGTGATATGCTATAGTAGCTGTACGAGGAGTTCCAGATGCTTAAGCAGATTGGGAAGAGCCTGCAGCAGGCGCGAACCGCCCGAGGTCTGACGCAAGCGGAACTGGGGGCATTGGTCGGCCTGCCGCAATCGCATATTTCGAAAATCGAGCGCGGGGAAACCGACTTTCAATGGACGACGCTCGAGCAGATTGCCAACGCAGTGGGTCTCTCCCCCGTTCTTGTCCCCACCGGGCTGGTTCCCGTGGTGGAAAGCCTCATGAACGGACGCGAGGGGAAAGACGAAGACGAGCCGGTACCGCTCGTCGGAAGCCTGACGGAAAGAGAAGGATAGAAGGCAATTCAAAATGCCTACGCTAAGAATCAAACTCGGAAACCGGCTCGTCGGCACCATAACGAATGTCGTGACCGACAAGAACATCTTTGTGTTTGATCCGGGATATGTCGAAGACGAGCATCGCCCGGTGCTGAGCCTGAGCTATTACGATATCGAGCGAAAACTCATCACGAGACCGCGGGAGGTTCAGCGGCGGCTGCCTCCTTTTTTCTCAAATCTCCTGCCCGAGCGCGATGGGGTATTGCGCGACTATCTCGCGCAGCGCGCCGGAATCAGTCCGGAGAGAGAATTTCCGTTGTTGTGGCTTGTGGGGGCCGATCTGCCAGGTGCCGTCATCGCTGAAGACAGTGAAGGACAACCGCTGCCGCCGCCGGAAGAGAAATCGGAAACGCGCGAAGCGAACAAGGAAGAAGTGCTGCGCTTTTCGCTGGCCGGGGTTCAACTCAAATTCTCCGCGATAGGCCGAGGCGGAAAACAACTTCGCATTCCAGTCCAGGGGCGTGACGGGCAGTGGATCGTAAAGCTGCCGTCGCCAAGATTTCCCAATGTGCCGGAAAACGAATTCGCGATGATGACACTTGCCAAGGAAGTGGGAATCGACGTGCCGGAATTCGGGCTTATGCCGGTCAGCTCGATCGGGAATCTTCCAGCTGAATTCGCGGAAGACAAAGCGAACGCGTACTTTGTCCGGCGATTTGATCGCGGGCCGGACGGAGAGCGGATTCACGCCGAAGATTTCAATCAGATTTACGGACAGTATCCGGAAAAGAAATACGACGAGCACGGATACACGGGTATGGCGAAAGATATCTGGGCGCTTCTCGGCGAGAAAGGCTTAACGGAATTCATTCGGCGAATTGTTTTCAATGCGGCGATTGGGAATGCTGACATGCATCTAAAGAATTGGTCGCTGCTTTACCGCGATGGTAGAACTCCGACGCTTGCGCCCGGTTACGATTACGTTTCCACGATGCGTTACCTGCCGGAACGAGGCCTGGGCCTGCCGCTCGCCCGAACGAAAGACGTGTCTCGTTTGGACGATGACCTCTTGGAAAAAGCATCCGTGCGGGCTGGCATTCCTCGCGGCCTGGTGAAGGACGTAGCGCACGAAACCGCGCGTTCCTTCATTCAAGCGTGGTCGCAGCACAAGGTAGGATTGCCGATCGATGATGTCGGCCGCCGCAAGATCGACGGGCAACTACGGATCGCCCCGCTTTTCAACGAATATCTCGCTGTCGAAAAGCCAAAGCGAAAAAAGACCTAGTTTTGCTGGGATAGCACAAATTCGCTCTACCACCATTGGGGTGTATTTGACTCCGGGAGTGCACATTGGCGAATTCGCCGATTTTCCTCAAGGCTTCACTCAGGCTGGGCAAGTAATTCCACCGAACACTGGAACGCCGACAGCGACCAAACGTTATACGGCGCGTTTCGCATTCGCGATTACCTTCAAGGTTAAGGACTTGGGTTCGACGGCAAAAACGTGACGGACAATTCAACAAAGGAACAAAAGACTCCATCGTCCCAGCCAAAGAAATCGCCATAGCAGGCCCGAGTGTGGTTAGGATTGCGCGTTGCCAGCATCACCGAACCATTCGGCTAAAAGCCGAATGCTCTACCCACACTCTGTAATTGATTGAGGCTAAAGAGATTTGGCTCCCCGGGCTAGATTCGAGCTAGCAACCCTTCGGTTAACAGTTGCGGCGCTCAGCTTATCTACCAAGTACGATTAATCGCTATGCTGTTTAGTTGTCGCCACGCTGACATATCCCGAAGAGGAAAAGAATGGAATGCTCTACAGATTGCGTGACGCAATGGCGAAGAAAGCGCCCGAAGTAATCGCAGCGGCGATCGTGGATCTGGCGGTTACGCTTGCCAAAAACAGTTGATTTTGGCGGAGGAAATTGCTGGGTAATTCTTTAGCTACTCTGTTTAACGCATTCTCGTTCATTCCAATAGCTTTGCAGAGCGCTTAAGTGAGCTCACCAGTTCAAAAGGGCACGCTGCTATTTAAAGGCTTAACAGATGGAGTTCAGATTTACGTGAGGAGTCCTGGGGATCGACGTCTGCGCTCGCGTACACCATGTCGCCGTCTACGTAACACGTCGGCAAACGGCGGCAAAACTCAAGTAGCACGTGCCGTGGTGGGGTATGCGGGTGCCGTCGGGTGCGGCGCGATAGGGCCGCAAGAATCTCGTCTATTCCAAGTGCTGCGGAACACGAGAGTAATTTTCTAACCAGATTACGCAGTCGATTATGCCGGACAGCGGACAAGTAAAACCATTTGCGTTGCTGATCGAGCCACACCAGATCCTTCCTGGACGAGAGAACCTTGTAAGCAAATTCCGTGGAAATGGAAAATGGCAGTTCGCGTTTGATTCGTTTGGTTACTTCCGCGATTGTGGTTGCTCCCCACCACGTGATGGCTTGTGTTGCCGAACGATTTAGATCGCGCGTCAACCCTGCTGCTTCTTCCGGAAGCGCTATGCGAATTCCATTATAAGTTTCAATCTTGAAGCCCGCCGGTCGGTTGAAAAAACCTGTGGCGGAAAGTAGCGATTCCAGGCGGAAATTCTTCTCAGTCAAGCTGTGCTGCGTCAGAGTGAATTCGATTTCATGCGCCGGTGCGGGCAAAAGCGTTCTCACACGAGTGAGCGCATTGTCCAAAGCCGGGAGAAAAGGTTTTTTGCGCGCAAATGCATCGGCAAAATGAGTACAAATCCTTCCCACCGCGCTTTCACCAATTCCAAACTCCAAGCCTGCAGCTCCCAGAGTGCATGGAAGACCGCCGTCCCACCCTAGTCGTCGCAGCAAGATCGCGGCCGAACGTTTTCCTTCAGTTTGCGCTACCACTGCTCGAAGTTCTTTTTCGAGGGGCAATCGCGACGATATCGCGATTTGCCTATTTACTACTTGTAGTAGATTGCGCATATAACCCGCATTGGGGGGATCACACTTACGATTGGCGATTCTCTCCGCCATCGTTCGGATAACGTCGTGCTTTGTCAGTTCGACACTGCTATCCATCGAGGCTGCGTAGACAAATAACTCGTCTAAATATCTTCCTAATCGTGGATCCCCAAGAAGTATCGTGTTTGCGCTAGGTATTTGAGCTAGCCGGTTGGCCTCGTCCGTTAAACTGGCGTTCAATAAAAGGTTTGGCGCAGATGAATCTCGTAAGTTATCTGCGACGCCAGCGCTCTCCAGGGCCGTAAGAAGGTCAACCAATGACCGTGCCCCCAAGCCTTGGGTATGAATGATCTGTCCAATTGTTAAATTCCTTAGTTGGTCCAGTCTTGTAAGATCTGCGTACGACATCATCTGCTGCAGGCAATTGCGCGTCCGAGGTTCCAACCTTAAATCATCGAGTTCGATACCTTTCGAGATCGATGGAAGGTTTCGAGTAAGTACCTTGTCCGGAAGGGATTTTATGTGTGCGGCGATTTCGGCCACAACCAACTGACCAAGTTGCTTGCACAAACTCGCGCCGAAATGCGTCCACGCGCTTTGATCCAGCTCCGAACATTCTGTGCCAACGTGGGCACGAAGCCTCATTTTAGAATTTGATAATGGAATATCCAGAATCTCGTGCAGAGATTTCGGGGCAATTGCATAACCGCACCGGGGATATCGTGATGTATCCATAGGAAGCGCTTGCCAGCGTGGCGCGCCCAAGCCAGAAAAAATTCTGACGGTTGGGCGCACAGCTCGCTTATCTGACCCCGGATTGGGCTGCTAATTTTTGGTGTTCTTCCGCCTGAGTCGCAGCGTGATCGCTTGCCTGTTGGTAGTAGTGGGCCAAGTCTTTGTGATTTTGATAAGGTGTCGGGTGCATCTTGCCGTAGATGCTGGGATGCGCCAAATAATAGTCGGCCAACTCCTGCTCTTCTTTTTCTTTACCTTTTAGCTTTCGCGCTTCCTCTTGGTAGAACTCAGCAATCCGCTGATGATCCTCGCTGGTCTTGGCAGTTTTCAAAGCAACCTTCAATTCTTTTTTTCCTTCAATTGAGTTCTGATTGGCAGACGCTGAACTACTTAAAGTGCCGCACAAGCACGCGAACAGTATTCCGGCGAACCAGAACTTCGTAGTCCCCATTGTCTTAAACATGTGAAGTCTCCTTCGTTGAGTCCTTTTCCAAGGACTCGGAGCCTGGTTTCGGCCCGCGGAGCGAGACTACAAACTCAGCCATAAGAGAAGCGGGAAAAATGTATAAGAACTACTTCCGTAACTTTTTAGGATTCATTCCCTGATTCATTACGTCGGCCTTACATCTCCCTTATGTGGGGGCGCGTATCGTACGCGCAGTTGCGTTACTTCCCTTTGACTCACTGAACGGACTGAATTTACGGATGGGTTTAAGGAGGCTTTCTCTCCAATGATTGCTGAACCTGGACATACTGGCCGTAATAAATCAGCGAGAGCAAGTGAGGCTAAAGGCCGGATTCTGATCGTGGACGACGAGCCGCAAGCTCGGCGGCTGCTGCGAAAAATTTTGGTAGTCAGGGGATATGAAGTCGACGACGCGCGCAGGGGTGATGAAGCCATCGATAAGATTCACGACGAAAAGTATGACTTGGTGTTGCTCGACATAAAAATGCCGGAAAAGGAAGGAATCGCGGTTTGCCGGGAAATCCGCGCTATTTCAAGTGTCGCAATCATAATGCTTACGGCGACCGATAACGAGATGAATAAAATAGCAGCTTTGGATGCCGGTGCAGACGACTGCGTCGCCAAACCATTCAACGCACCAGAACTATTTGCCCGCATTCGTTCCGCGATGCGCCGCAACGCGATGGGCTCGCGGATCCAACGGCTGAGCCTTAAGCATATGGAAATCGATTTTGAGACGCGTATTGTAATCGTGAGCGGACGCGAGGTTCATTTAACACCTAAGGAATTCGATCTGCTGCGATACCTAGCCAACCACCCCAATCGAGTTGTTCCTCATCGGGAACTACTGCAGGCCATATGGGGGCCGCACTATGGCTTGGAGCTCGAGTACCTGCGTGTTTTCATCAAGCAGTTGCGCAAAAAATTAGAACTAGATCCCAGCAAGCCTCGATACCTCCAGACTGAACCTTGGGTTGGATATCGATTGCGAATCCCCGAGTAATTACTTGAAAGCTGCTTCCCGAAAAACATTGAACTTAATAATCCCCGGAAAAGTCGAAACACTCCGGAGCAAAAAAAATGATGCAAGACAACGAAAAGTTAACTCACTCGGAATGATATACAAAGAAAATCCTCACGATTTTTTTATGCCACCTTGCTTAAGCTGCGTAACCAATGAAACTCGAAGTCAACACACTAGTAAAACTCGTGTCGAGGGCCGAAGCCTTTATTCGTACGGCGGCTAGATGAAGAATAGGAGAAAAAAATATGTACGCGCCGAAAATTGTAAGGGGACGGCTGCTATGGCTCATGGCCTTGCTGCTCGCGCTCCCGAGTTCTTCGTGGGCTGACGATGAAAAGAGTTCGGACGATAAATTGGCAAAGCCGGCGCCGGTAAAAGTCGACACGCCTGCTCCTGGCTTGAGTGAGCTCGAGAGTCGGTTGCTGGGTCGCGTGGCGCAACTTGAAAAGCGCCTCGCTGAGCTCGAGTCCAAAGGTACTTTGCCGGCCCCAGCGCCAGGTGAAGTGCAATCTGCTCAGCCTGCCAAGCCCGCAGAGAGCGGTAACGTCGAACCCGTATCCGTGGTCGCTCATCCTCAAGAAACGGAGCCAGCTAAGCCCGCGAAAGCCGAGCCGTTTGCCTACGCCGACTGGACGTGGCTGAACGGAACGCCGCGTAACAAGGATGTGGTGTGGGATTCGAAATTCTTCACGCCAGAAATCAGATTCGACACTCACTTCGTAAGCAGTTTCAACCATCCGAAGGATGATTCGCTGGGTGGTTCGACCGAGATTTTCCGTTCAAATGAATTCCAGATTGAACAGATCAGTTTCGGCGGTGACTTCCACTGGCAAAACGTTCGCGGTCGCCTTCTGACCCTCGGCGGAATGTTTGGAGTTACGACGCCACGAAATGACGCCAGCGTCGGACGTGGTCAATGGGACCTTCGCGGCGCCTACAAATATTTTGCAGAGGCTTACGGCGGGTATCACTTCAATGTCAATCACGGACTCAACGTTGACGCAGGAATCTTCGTGTCTTACATCGGATTATTCAGCTACTACAATTTCGATAATTGGGCGTACCAACCCTCATACGTATCTTCCAACACGCCCTGGTTCTTCAACGGTCTCCGCATACAGTGGTTTCCCACTGAGAAGTTGAAGATTGAACCTTGGATTATTAACGGTTGGCAATCCTACGGCAGGTTCGGAACCCGTCCCGGTTTGGGCGGCCAGATTCTCTGGCGTCCAAAACCCTGGCTGTCGTTCGTATTTAACAACTACGGAATGGGCGAAGATACCCTGACTTTTAGTAATCCACCGCTTGGACGTTCGCGCATTCATACAGATGACAGCGTCGAAGTCAAATATTACGACCGGCCTGAGAAGACCCTGGACAAAATGGCCTTTTCCCTAACGGGGGATCTTGGATGCGAATACGGCGGAGGAGTAAGTTGCTTCCACGACACGAAGACCACCAAGAAGCAAATGTTTGCAGGCTGGATGCTTTACAACCGTTTCCAGTTCAAAAAAGACACTTACGGACTGACGATAGGCGGCGGCGTATTGGACAATCCGGGGCGTTATCTCACGCTGCTTCCTCCAATAAATGGAGCCGACGCTGTGTCCGGTTCGCCGTACTTCACGGCGAATCCTGGGGATCCTTTCAAGGCTTGGGATACTTCGGTAACGTTCGATTGGATGCCAAAACAGTATATTACTTTCCGCAGTGAGTACGGCTATCGGCACGCCAACCAACCGTATTGGACAGGTCGAGGTGGAATTACCCCGCCTGGCGGCAACACCGGATCTCCGGGAAGCTACGTTTGTACCAACGGTCAGAGTGCTTCCGTCGCGTCCAGTTTCGCGCCGTCTGGCAACGGATTCGCAGCCGACAACGCGAATGGGGACGTTCAGAAAAGCTGCACCGCCATCGGGATGACTGCTTGGCAGCCCGATCTCACGAAAAATGAGCCAAGTATTCGTCTGGCGATAATGGTTAAGTTTTGAACAAAAATGCATCGCGCACAGTAGACGACGCCCAATGAGCACAACGAAGCAATTTTTCGGAATGCCTGACCGAATCGTTTGGATCGCGGAAGTGCTCACACTTCTGTGCTTCCTTTCCGTGCCGGCACGGTGTTCGGCCGCGCCAGACGATCGACATCAATATTCCGGCATGCCCGCAGTAACAAATAGTTCCACTCTCCTGGACGATCAACGCCTCGCCACTCTTCCAGGCAAAGTCACGCATTGCGCGACGGATCGCGAGGGCGATCACAGTCTGAATGTCGTGACGATGGTAGAGCAGGCCGTTTCCGGATATGCGCAGTACACAATTCGACTGCAGCTTGCCTCGGGAGCGGAACAGGTCTTCGCGTTGGCCGCGCCTCCTGGTGGTCTTCAGCCCGAAATGCGCGACATGAGCGGCGATCATATCGCTAACGATTTGGTGCTGATCCCTTCGCTGTTTTGGTCACCACCTACCGTCCTGCTTAACGATGGATTGAACCATTTTGAACTCGCAGTTTGGAGTTTGTTCCCAGGTTTGTTGCGTGGCGATCATGCAACTGGACCGCACGCGGCACACGACAATGCTGCGTTCGTTTCTTCTGGTTTCAAGTCGCGCGCTCTTACAACTGTCGAAGGGTTTCTTGCTCCTCAACAATCGCAGAAAACGCTAGCTCCCACGTTCGCTCGGGCGGCTTCAAGCTCTGTCCAGAGGCTGCCCCACTCGGGAAGAGCGCCCCCCCTGTTTGCGTAAAAATACAACTAAACAAATACGACTTACGCCCCAGTGTTAGTCGTTCCCAGCGCGTTTGCGAGCCTTGCAAACGCGGGCGGGATCTCTATTCCCAAAAATCGTTCCGAAGCTCCGAAAATGGGTGCAGGTAGATTGGATCTTGTCATGAAAAGCAAATGTCTAAATTCAAGTTGGATGTTACTGGTTGTCCCTTTCGCGCTGAATCTCAGCGGTTGCGGAGCTAGGGCTAGTGATGCAACGGCGGCTGAAGCTCCGCCAGTTCCAAATGTTGTTTCCGCAATGGAGGCCGGCCTGTTCACCGTAGAGCATCCCGAACAATTCCCGGTGACTGCAGCCGTCGAACGTTCCTCCTCTTCCGAGTTGGTGGTTACAGGTGTAGTGGCACCCGACATCTCGCGAAGCGTGCCAGTCGTTTCGCTAGCCTCCGGGCGCGTCGTCGAAATTCATGCACGGCTCGGCGATACGGTCAAAAAGGGCCAGTTACTGCTGAGCGTTCGTAGCGATGACGTTTCCGGCGGGTTCTCGGATTACCGCAAAGCCGTAGCCAGCGAAGAACTGGCGCGCAGCCAGCTGGCACGCTCCAAGGATCTCTACGACCACGGGGCGTTGGCTATGACGGATCTGGAGGTAGCGCAAGACACAGCCAGAAAGGCCGCTGTCGACTTGGAAACCACAGCGGAACATCTGCGCTTACTCGGAAATGATCCAGACAAGGTGGCGAAAATGGTCAGTATCGTCGCGCCGATTTCTGGAGTGATTACGGATCAGCAAGTCACCAATGCGGGCGCCATACAGGCCTTTAGTACTCCGAGCCCGTTCACCATTTCGGATCTCTCCAGCCTGTGGGTAGTCTGCGATGTTTATGAAAACGATTTGGCGAATGTCCGCATTGGAGATACGGCGGAGATCACACTCAACGCCTACCCTGATCGCCCGTTCAAAGGGAAAGTGAGCAACATAAGCGCCATTCTCGATCCAAGTATTCGCACCGCCAAAGTCCGTATCGAAGTAAAGAATCCGGGAATCATGCGGCTGGGGATGTTCGTCAGGGCTACTTTCCGTGGTCAAACCAAGGAATTGCACACGGTTGTTCCCGCAACTGCCGTGCTGCGCATGCACGATCGCGATTTTGTCTTTGTACCGGCGCCATCGAAACAGTTTCGGCGCGTGGAAGTGGTCAGTGGTGACGTCTTGGCAGATAACAATTCGCTGCAGGAGATTAAGTCCGGACTTAAACCAGGGCAACAAGTCGTCACAAATGCCCTGATATTGGACCACGTTCTGGCTCAGTAACTGAAAAGCAGGAATAAAGAATGATCAGGGCTCTCGTCGACTTTTCGCTGAACAACAAGTTCGTGGTCCTGGCTTTTGCCGTGTTGTTGCTTGGCTGGGGAATAATCTCCTTTCATAACCTGCCCGTGGAGGCATATCCCGATATCGCTGACAACTACGTCACGGTTATCACGCAATGGCCGGGACGCTCCGCGGAGGAAATCGAACAGCAGGTCACTATCCCCATCGAGATCCAAATGTCTGGACTCCCGCACACGACCTATTTGCGTTCCGAATCCATTTTTGGCCTGTCGTTCGTGATCATGATCTTTGACGATAGCTCCGTGAACGACTGGAATCGCCAAAAGGTTCTTGAGAGACTCACGCAAGTCAACCTTCCGCCCGGACAGAATCTCCAGCCGCAAATCGGATCGGATTGGAGCTCTACAGGTCAAATCTACTGGTACACCTTGAGAAGCACAAATCCTAGGTACGATTTGATGGAGTTACGGTCCATCGAAGACTGGGTTTTGCTCAAGCAATTCAAATCCATTCCAAACGTGGTGGACGTTTCCGATTTCGGCGGCACGGTTCGCGAGTACCAAGTGCGCGTGGACCCTAACAAGCTGGTTGCCTATGGAATGAGTATTAGCCAAATGGAGCAGCAGCTTGCCAGCAACAACATCAACGCTGGCGGAAGTTTCGTGGAAGTTGGCATGCAGCAGATGAATGTCCGCGCGCTTGGCCTTTTCCGCAGTGTGCGTGACATCGAGCAGACCGTATTGAAAACACAATCGGGAACCGCGCTTCGCGTCAAGGATGTAGCGGAGGTGACGCAAGGCCCTAAAATTCGCTTGGGCCACATGGCCAGAGCCAATCACGTGGAAGACGGGCGAATTATCGACGAGCCCGACGTAATTCAGGGCGTAGTGCTGATGCGCAAAGGTGCGGAAGAAGAACCCACACTGGAAGCCATCCACAAGAAAGTGTACGAACTAAACCACGGAATCCTGCCGCCTGGCGTGCAAGTTGTTCCAATGCTGGATCGCAGCGATCTTTTGCATTTCACTCTACACACGGTTATGCACAACCTGGCCGAAGGCATGATCTTGGTCAGCATCATACTTTTTCTATTTCTTCTCAACGTGCGTGCCGCCCTTATCGTCGCACTCACCATTCCCTTTTCACTTCTGTTTGCGTCGATATGGCTGGATTTAGCTCATATTCCAGCCAACCTTCTATCCCTGGGCGCACTCGATTTCGGAATGGTTGTGGACGGCGCGGTGGTTATGGTGGAAAATATCGTTCGCCACATTGGTCGCGCACACGCCGCTGCGCAGGCGAATGGCCACTCCGGAGGCCGCATAAAAACGCCCGCTGAAGCCATCCGCGAGGCTGCCCACGAAGTTCAACGTCCTGTGTTTTACGCCATCGCGATCATCATTACCGCTTACATGCCCATCTTCACGCTCCAGCGCGTCGAGGGCCGGTTATTTCGTCCCATGGCCTGGACCGTCGCGCTTGCGCTATTTGGCGCCATGACGTTTTCCGTTCTCATCGCCCCGGTCCTCGCTGCGGCATTTTTTCGCAAAGGCGTGAAGGAACGTCGCAACTACGTGATGGAATATATTACCGAGCGCTACCGTCGCGGTTTGCGTTGGGCCGTGCACCATCGTTGGGTTGTGCTCGGCGTTGGAGTCGCTGCGCTGGCAGCAACTCTATTTTTGGGTTTTGGCGGAGTGATCGGCAGCGAATTTCTCCCGCATCTTGACGAAGGCGCCATTTGGGTGCGCGGTACTTTGGCAAACAGCACCAGCCTTTCTGAAGGCGAGAAATTTACAAATAACGAGCGCTATGTTTTTGCATCATTTCCGGAAGTAAAAACGGTTGTCTCAGAAGTTGGGCGTCCGGACGACGGCACGGACACTGGCGGTTTTAGCAACACGGAATATTTTGTGGACCTGAAGCCCAAAGACCAGTGGCGGCCCATTTTCCACCGCAACAAAGAAGAACTCATCGCCGCCATGAATCGCGCCGCCGAAAAATATCCGGGTGCGATATGGAATTTCTCGCAGCCTATAGAAGACAACGTCGGCGAAACACTCACCGGCACCAAGGGCTCCCTCGCTCTAAAGATTTTTGGCGATGATCTGAAACTTCTGGAACAGAAGGGCGAAGAAGTCTCCGCGGTCATGGCCGCAATCCCGGGGATGCATGACGTAAAGCTCTTGCGTGATTTTGGTCAGCCGAATCTCGATTTAACAATTGACCGCCTGCAGGCCGCCCGTTTTGGAATCAACGTCGCCGATATCCAGGACGCAGTGCAGACCGCTGTGGGTGGCAATGCTGTGAGTCAAGTGTTGATTGGCGAGCAGCGCTACGACGTGGTCGTACGATTCCAGGCCCCTTACCGTAGCACCCAACAAGCGATTGAAAGAGTTCGGCTGCTGTCTCCCTCCGGCGAGCGCGTCTCTCTCGCGCAACTGACTAAAGTCGAAGTTAAAGACGGCGCTTACGATATTTACCGGGAAGGCGCCACGCGGTACGTAGCGGTTACCTTCAACGTTCGAGGCCGCGACTTGGGAACAACCGTCCAAGACGCCATCAAACGAATCAATGAAAAAGTAAAAATACCCGCGGGCTATAGGATGGGATGGTCCGGCGAATATGAAAGTGAAAA
>Ga0209117_1000097_pt1 | contig 63661 bp, 57 predicted proteins | sample BlaSpr_A8_OM2_M2_FD_187978 | JGI IMG/M metagenome (GOLD analysis project Ga0209117, IMG submission 187978) | Forest soil microbial communities from Thunder Bay, Ontario, Canada - Black Spruce, Ontario site 2_A8_OM2_M2 (SPAdes) (version 2) | ecosystem: Environmental > Terrestrial > Soil > Boreal... | reverse complement strand
CAGAGGCGGGCCGAACAAGGTGGCGAATGAGGTGCTTCTATGCCACTACCACCATCGCCTCGTTCATGAAGGCGGATGGCAGGTGATCAAGGCCGGTCGAGAGTTTCGATTCCTGCCGCCCGAACAGTTCGTGATCAGAAGGGCGCGCGCGCCCGGGATGCGCTGGGCGGCTTAGTCCGTTAGGAAGCGCCCGCGACCGCCTGGGCGAAGTCGCCCAAACCCTGACCACCGCCAACGCGCAGTCGCGTCCATGTGTACCGGTCTCCCAGCGAGTGCCAGAAGCCGTAAGCCGTAGTTGTCGCGTCGTGGTATCCGGCCGCCGCCACCTCGTTGGCGACCGCGGACGTGTACTTTCCGCTTGGGTAGCAGAATGCAGTCACGGGGTGTCCCAGCAGCTCCTCCAGGTATCGCTTCGAGTCGCCCACCTGGGCGCGCACATTTCCGATCGAGCTGCGGGCAAGGTTGGCGTGATCCACGGAATGCGAGCCGATCTCAATTCCCGAGCGGTCCGCCTCGCGGATCTGGTCCGCGGTCATGTACCCGCCTCGTCCGACGAACCCGGAAACGATGTACGACGTGGCTTTGAACGAGTGGCTGCGAAGAATCGGCAAGGCGGTCGTATAGAAGTCCGCGTATCCGTCGTCGAAGGTGAGGATCACCGGCTTGCTTGGCAAGCCTCGCGTTCGGTTCAGATACGCATAGAGATCCTCGGTGGTGATTGGGTGATAGCCGTTGTGCGCGAGCCAATTCATCTGGGCCGCAAAATCCGCGGGCGTGACCGAAAGCGCGAAGCCCATCTGATCACGGGGATCCGTATTCACACGAACGTAGTGATAGGTAAGGATCGGGACCTTGATCGACTGGGGCCCGGGGGCCACGGGCTCGGGTGGCGCGGCGACGGTTGAGAAGGTCCAGCTTCGGGATCCGGCCAGCGGCTTGCCTAGCGCAGACCGCCCACGCACTTCGACACGGTAGATGGTCGAGTACGCGAGCCGGAATGGTTCGAAGCGCAGGGTATTTTGGTCGGGCCAGGAGAAGCGGCCGTCGACCCTGGGCTGGATGACGAAGGAGGCCTCGACGCTCGCCTGATCCATCGGCTGGCTGAAGTCCATGACGATGGGGGAGTTGACCGGGATCCCCGAGGTCGTGGGCTCGACCGCTACCAGGTGTGGGGCGACCCGCGCTGCCGAGAAAGAAGAAGGATCGTCTGCAGGAGCGGGGATCGCCGGTGGCGAAGGCGTTTGGTCCGACGGCGGTGGCGCCGGCCGCGGTGTAGGTGCTGAGAGCGCATCGCTCGCGTCCCCGGCCAGTGCACGAGCCTGCACGTTGGGCATGAGTCGGTGACCAGGCGCCGCCAACGCGGCACCGCCGGCCATGACGGCGATGGTGATTGCGAACGCCCCGATACGCCGGAGGCGGCCCGCCGGCCGCCGGGTCATCGGTCGGCCGAAGTGGGCAGCGACGCCCCCGAAGTTTTCCGCCTGGCGCGGTAGACGATCAGGATGATCATCGCGAGAACGACCGCGGCCCAGAGCCAGTACATCTCGCGGTGCACCCGCAGAAACGCACCCATTCGTGGGCCGAAGTTGATGCCGATGGTGATGACGATCCCGGCCCAGATTGCCGTTGACGCGGCAACGCTTGCCGCGAACACCGAGTACTTGACCTTCAACACGCCCGCCGCGACTGTGATCGGAACCCGGAATCCGGGGATGTGCCGGCCGAAGATGATGGCGACCACCCCGTACTTGTCGAACCACTTCTCCGCTTTGGCGAGACGCTCGGGGCTCAAGTGGACGACCTCAGCCACGCGCGAGTGGGCCAGCTGCCGCCCGAACTTCCTCGAGATGAAGAAGAGGTTGGTGGCTCCGGCCACGACCACGGCGATCAGGCCGAGCCATGCGGCAATCCAGGAAAAGAGGTTCGCGGGGACATGCGCGCCGACGTACATCACGAACACGTCGCCTGGGGCGGGCAGGGGAACGCCGGACTCCTCGATGTACAGCAGTGCGTAGCTGGCCAGGTAGCTGTACCTGTGGAAGAAGGGTCGCAGGAACGAAAGTCGCGGGCTATCAGGCACGTCACCTTGGAGGATCGCCGACAGCACGACGGCGGCGGCGATGACAAGCACGATGACGACGATCCGGAGCGCATGCACGACCGGCGTGCGAGAGGCAAACGTGCGGAAGCTTGCCATCATCGACCTTAAGTTAGACGTCGGTTTCTAAAGGTTGGATAAACGCCTGGGTCTTCACTCATTCCTCGCGCAGCAGCTCGACGGGATTGAGGCGCCGGAGGCTCCGGGCCGCCAAGGCGACGGAGAGAGCCATGCCCCCCAGGACGAGAGTCACCAGCGTCGCCAGCTGGTCGGCAGGCACCGTCAGAGATGTGGGCAGGATCGTGAAGAGGGGCGCCAGGATCTTGACGAACATATAGGCCATGACAGCGCCCGTGATCGTACCGATTAAGAGGCTCGCAAGAGCGACAAAAGCGGCTTCGCCGAAGACCAGGCCCCAAAGCTGAGCCATCCGGATCCCGATGGCCCGCATCGTCACATACTCCTTGCGCCGCTGCAGGAGCAGTCCGAATACGAATATGCCTATGGCGGCGGCGCTGATCAGGGCGGTATAGACGGCCTGCAACCCACCCAGCCCACGCAAGTTGACCGCGGTCAGGCTCGACTGGTCGCGGTTGAAGGCGGTCGCTGTGGTCTCGACCAGCAGCGGGGCCGAGCGGCCCGGGCCCGCCTTGATGAGGTCCGCCACGTGGGCGACGGCCGCGGGCGACGGGTCGGACGTGTGCACCAGGAAGAGTGAAACAGTGCTGATACCGGTTGTCGACTGGTAAAAGGCCAGGTTGCCCACCAGGTCGATTCCCTGGGCAAAGCCGGGGAAGTCCTTGACGATGCCCACGGCATGGAGCGTCACCGGCACCATGCGGCCGGTCCGATCAGCGAGCTGCACGTTGATCCTGTCGCCGGGCTGGATGTTGAAGGTCTTGGCCATTTCCACCGAGACCAAGGCCCCCGCTGGATCGTTTCGCAACGCTGACATCGCTGCTGTGGCGCCGCCATTCGGGAAAAAGGAGTCCTGGAGGGAAGCCACGTGTGGGAAGGCGGCCGCGTCAATCGAGACCAGCGATCGCTTGTCGGTTCCGACGATCGCGCTCGAGGTCTGCGCCACTGGGGTCACGGCGGTCACACCCCCAACTCCCTGGAGCTGGGTGCCGAACGCCGGCGATTGCTGCGCGAGGGCGCTCGGCGTGACCCGGATGTCGGACCCCACGACGAACCGGGCGTCCGCTTGCTTCTGGGCCTCATAGGTGGCGATGAACAGGGCGAGGCTCGAGCCGAAAGCAACGGCAAGCGAGAGCGCGATGATTCCCGAGCCCAGGGCAAGCGATCTGCGGCTGACGCTTCGGAGCAGCGTCCACCTGGTCAAGCGACCGGCGGCCTTGCCACGGCTGAGCCTCAGCCTGCCCGTTCCCCACAGCAGCAGCCGCACCGCCAGCAGGGTGATCCCGAGCCAGGCCAACAGCGGCGCCAGCAAGGTATAGAAGGAAAGCGACACCGACTGGCCTTCGGCGGGCGTGAGCTTGAAGCCGCCGGCAAGGCTGGTGATGATCCAGACAGCGGCGGCGGCGGCCAGGAAGACCAGGTCGAGCTTCATGCGCAGCCAGACTGGGGCGACGGGAGCTGCCTGCATCTCGCGTCGCTCGACTCCCGCTTCGCGGGCTAGGGCCCGCCGGCCGGGCAGGTACACCGCAAGCAATGTGATGAGGACTCCGGCGCCGATGGAAACAGCTGCCGACAGGAGAAAGCTCTGCTGTGACGCCGACGTCAATGCGGCAGGCCCGAGCACGAGCACGGTGGTCGCAAGGCCTATGGCGAGCCCAAGGGCGGAGCCGAGTATGGCAATGCCGAGCGCGGTGTAGGTCAGGTCGCTGATCAGATGGCGCGGCTGAGCCCCTCTCGCTCGCAGCGTCGCCTGCTCCCGGCGTCGAGCTTCCGCGAGCAGCCCGCCCGCGTACCGCGACAGGTATGCCGCGACCAGGACTCCGGGGAGCCCGAGGAAGAGGAACAGGACCTTGGCCAGGATCGAGTCTCCGGTGGCGGCGACGAGCGCGTCGGACAGGTTGTCGATGACCGACACCCGGCCCGGCTCGAGTCGCTCGATGCTGCGCTTGAGGCCCTGCGTCTTCACCGCGGCGAGCGTCGGGTCCGTGGCCAGTCGCGAATGGTCGAGCCGGACGTCGACCTCCATCACCGGTGGCTTCAACACCGGGGTCGCGGAAGCCGCGTCAGCTTTGAGGGCGGGAAGGATGGTCGCGAACGTGGAGAGCGGAACGACCAGCACGTTGGGCACCTGGATGAACTCGCCCTGGTTGTCGGCCGACCGCGCCGCGAACAGCGGATCCGCCTTGGAGAAGTCCGCAAGCCCGCCGACAGTGAGCTGGAGCGGAGCGCGGCGACCTGGCACGGTCAGGGCGATGGTGCTGCCCGGTGAGGCGCCAAGCACCTGCGCGGCGTCGGGGCTCAACAGAACAGTCCCGTCCGCGTAACTGCCTCCGGTCACACGGACCATCGGATAGTGAGTCAGGTAGGAGGGGTCGAAGGCAAACAGGCGCAGCGGCTGGCCGACCGCTTTCGGGCCGGCTTTGAGGCTCCCCGCCGGGAGGTCGACCGAGGCGAGCTGGTCTGCCGCGGCGACGCCCGGGACGGTCTTGATGCTGGAAGCGAGCTGGCCGAGGCTCACTGGCGGCAACCCATTGGCGGACGCCGGCATGGGGTCCTCGGCGCTCACCACGGTCGCGCGCAGGGGAAGGCCGCTCACCGCGGGGATGGCGCTCGACGGCACGACCCGGTAGGTGATGGTGAGCTTGCCGCTCGGGGCGATGGAGGCGGCCTTGAGACCCGTGGCCACTGGGGCTTCGCCATCGGCGTCAGCCAGCGGGTTGCCGTTGAGCGTCGTGGAGCCCGGTTGATAGGCCATCTGCGCGGGGATGACGTCCTGCACCACCACCGCGGTCGCCGGCCGGTCGGAGGTATTGGTCACGACAATCGTCACCGTGGCCGGCTGGCCGGCGGCCAGCGAGGTCCCTGTGCCGATCGCTTCCGCGAGCGTGAGGGAGGAGGCAAGGGGCGACGTGAGACCTGCCTGCATGTCGATCGCGACGGGTGCTATCGCGCGCTCGGTCATCCGAGCCGCTGAGCCATCCACAAAGAACGCTGTGGAGGAGAAAAGTGCGACAGCCAGGGCCACGCCGACTGCTGAGGCCAGGGTGCGGCGCGGGTTTCGCAGGAGGTCCCGAAGGCTGTACCTAAGCACTGAGTACACCCGCGCGATCGCTGACCACCTTGCCATCCCGGAGCGCCACGACTCGTCCGAGCCGCGCCGCGACGTCCACGTCGTGAGTCACGACGATCAGCGTCGCGCCTGTCATCTTCTGCGCTTCGAGCATCAGGTCGAGAACCGAGGCGGAGGTTTCGCTGTCCAGCTCGCCGGTCGGCTCGTCGCCGAGGATGAGGCGCGGCGAGTGCGCCAGCGCTCGCGCGATGCCGACCCGCTGCCGCTGGCCTCCCGAGAGCTGGTCCGGCAGCTTGGCTGCGTGCTCGGCCAGACCGAGGCGCTTGATCAGATCGGCGCTAGGGTCGGAGGCGCCGCTTCCGCCGGTGAGCGCCTGCTGGAACTCGACGTTCTCCTGCGCCGTGAGAAATGGCAGCAGGTCATACGACTGGAAGACGAAGCCGATCGACTCGCGTCGCACTCGCGCGCGCTCAGCCTCGGGAAGAGAGGAGATCTCGACGTCGTCCAGCCAGATCCGGCCCATGCTCGGCTTCTCGAGGCCGCCGAGCAGGCCGAGAAGCGTCGACTTTCCACACCCGCTGGGCCCAACTATCGCGACGCTGCTGCCGGCTTCGATCAAGAGGTCGACACCGTCGACCGCCTTGACCGTGGAACCGCCAGTGCGGTAATGCTTCGTCACGCCCTCAACCCGCAGCGAGATTGCTTTGCTCATGCGGCTGAGATCAGTCCGTCGACAAGCCGCAGGCGGTAGTCGGCGCGCGCGGCCAGCTCTCGGTTGTGTGTGACCAGCAGGACGGTCAGCTCGCGTTCGCGCCACATCTCGGTCAACAAGCCCATGACCTGCTCGGCCGTCGCCGAATCGAGCTCACCGGTCAATTCGTCGGCAAGCAGAAGGTCGGGGTCGTTGGCGAGAGCGACCGCGACTGCGACCCGCTGGACCTCACCTCCCGACAGCTGCGTCGCGCGATGGTGCAGCCGATTGCCGAGTCCGAGGCCATCCAGCACAGCGCGTGCCTGGACCCGTCCGCCTTTCTTGCCTGCGATGCGCATCGCGAGCTCGACGTTTTCGATAGCGCTCAGGAAGGGGATGAGGTTGCCGCTCTGGAACACGACGCCGATACGCTCGGCGCGCAGGCGCGCGCGTTCGGATTCGCCGAGCCTGCTGATGTCCTTCCCTTCGACCACCACCTGCCCCGCGCTCGGCAGCGCCAGGCCGGCGACCAGTGAGAGCAGCGTCGATTTGCCGCTGCCGGATGGTCCCACGAGGCTCGTCATGCGGCCGCGGGGCAGCGCCATGCTTGCTCCACGCAGCGCGACAGTTTCGGTGGTGCCTTCTTTGTAGATCTTGAAGACGTCTTTCAGCTCGACCAGCGGCTCAGAGGAGAGCGCCGGCCGCACGGCGTCGGCTACTGCCACTTGAACGTGCTCGCGACGTCGTCCGCGCCCTGGGGATCGAACTGGTTGGACACCGTCCCGTAGGTGATGACCGCAACGGTCGTCGAGTCCTTGGGCACGTAATACCGCACGCTGGTGAGCGCGATGGCTTTGCCGGTCACCGTGCTGGTGCCTGCGTTCCACGTGTAGGTGAAGCGGGTCACCCGATGTCCGCCGATGGTCACAGTCGCCGCGTTGGAGACCAGGTGAAAGGACTGCGCCGACGCTCCAAGCGACTTTATGTCCTGGCTCGCGAGCGCGCCTGGGTCAGAAGCCGAGGCACCCTGGACGATGCTGACCTCCAGGCGTTCCGACGGGCCGATGAATGAAGCGGTGCCATCGGCGTTCGGCGTCATCTTCCCGGGTCCGTCGATGCGGTAGTGAAACCGAGAGTCTGCGTAAGGCAGGGAAACCTCGCCGGCGCCTCCGGCCGCTTCGCCGCCGGTTCCCGGCTGAGCAGCGGTCGGGGTGTTGATGGGTCCGCACGCGATGGCGAGAGATCCGACGGCGACGAGGGCGACAAACGTGTATGCGTAGTGTTTGGGGGCAAGCATCGGAGACCAGTCTTCGACCCGTCTCTAAACCGCGGCTAAACCCCCGAGGCGGCTTTTGGTGAAACGGGGGCCGGCTCGTTCGGCACATGCAGCCTGAAGACCGCCCCTGGACTGTCCGTCTCGACCAGCTCCAGCGTGCCACTGTGCGCGCGCGCTATGGCCGCGCTGAGAGCCAGGCCCAGCCCGGCGCCGCCGTCCTCGCGTGATCGAGCGCTGTCGGCGCGAGCGAATCGCGTGAACAGCTTGTCGCGATGGTTCTTGGGCACGCCTGGTCCTTGATCCGCGACCTCGACGCTCCAACCACTGTTCGCGGGATAGCCGCGCAGCGTCACCGGCGTCCCGGTTGCGGTGTGGCGGAGCGCGTTGTCGATGAGGTTGTCGACCACGCGGCGCAGCAGCGCGGGGTCCGCAGCCATGCGGCCGTGGCTCGGCGCGATGACCTCGACCCTGCTCCCGTGCTTTTTCGCGACATCCTCCCAGCGGGCGGCGGTCTCGTGCAGGAAGTCCGCGACGTCGATCGGCTCCTTCGCGGGCACCAGCGCTCCCGCGTCGGCGCGAGCAAGGATCAAGAGCTGGTCGGACAGGCGGCTCAGATGGTCGACCTCTTCCCGCAAAGATTCGAGCACGCGCTTGTACTCGTCCTGGCTCCGGCTGCGCTTGAGGGCGCCGTCGACCTCGCTGCGCATCAATGCGAGCGGGGCTCTGAGCTCGTGCGAAGCATTCGCGGTGAACGTGCTCATGCTCAGGAAGCCGGCCTCGAGACGGGCGAGCATCGAGTTGAAGGTGTCGACGAGCTCGCCGAGCTCATCGTCCGGAACCTTGACGTCGACCCTGCGGTGAAGGTCGCGCTCGCCAATCGATCGTGCCATCCCGGCGATCTTCCGCACGGGGCTCAAGGCACGCCCCGCGAGCCAGTACGAGAGGGCACCGCCGATGACCACGAGGCCGGCCGAGACCGCCACCAGAATCAGGAGAGTGCGCCATTGCGCGTCGGCCATCTCCCCGACCGACCGGCTCACGATCAGGGTCTGCATCGAGTTGGTGCTCGCGGTCAGGGAGACCGCGTACACGCGCCTTTGCACGTGACGTGAATCGACCACGTTGGCCCATACCGGGGCTCCGGTCCGCGTCACCTCGTCCGCGAGACGCAGCAGGGTTGCCGTGTCAAGAGGTTGATTGGGCGTTTGGACGATCACTGCGCTCGAGGAGACGACCGCGGCGTCGACGGCGATGCCGCTCTGCGTCTCGGACGGCAGGTCGCTGCCGTCGAAGGTGAGCGAGCCGTTGGTGTCCTGCATCCCGTTGGCTAGGACCTGCGCCTGCGAGACGAGCACGGCGTCCGACGCTTGCGATTGAGTCAGCCCGACAGTCCACAGGACCGCGCCGTCCGCGACCAGCAACGCGAGAGCAAAAAATCCGACCGCGATCAGGACGAGTCTGCCGCGAGTGCTCCTAACGCGCCGGAGTACCGCAGAGTTCATGCGCCTTCGGCTGCGTAGCGATACCCCGAGCCTCTGATCGTGACGAACGGGTCTTCGGCGCCGGCCTCGATGAGCTTCTTCCTCAGGCGCCCGATGTAGACCTCGATCAGGTTGCGGCCGCCATCGAAGTCGTAATCCCAGGCGTGTTCCAGGATCTGGCTTCGCGTCAAAAGGCGGCCCTGGTTGAGAAGAAAGTACTCGAGGATCGCGAATTCCTTGGCGGTCATGTCGACCTCGCGTCCATCCACCGTGAGCGTGTGGGCCGCGGTGTCGAGCAGGACCTTGCCGGCGCGCAGCTCGGCCTTGCGGTTGGGAACGTGGCGGCGAGTGAGCGCGCGCAGTCGCGCCACCACCTCGCGCAGCGCGAATGGTTTCACGAGGTAGTCGTCGGCGCCCGCTTCGAGACCCGCGACGCGATCGTCGACGCCGTCGCGGGCGGTGAGCATCAGGATGGGGGTGTCGACCTTGTGCTCGCGCAGCCGGCGCGCCACCTCCAGCCCGTCGATCAGGGGGAGCATGAGGTCGAGCACGATCACGTCGTAAGGGGTCGTGGATGCAGCTTCCAGTCCGTCCTGGCCGTTATGGGTGACGTCGACGGCCATCCGGGATTCCATGAGGGACCGCCGAAGGCTCTCGGCCAGACGCCTGTCGTCCTCCACCACCAGCACTCGCATGCTGACTAAGATGCGCCAGTTTTCTAAAGAATTTCTAAAGAAGTCTGGGCCAGCTTAAGCCCCTCACCCCCCACCCCTCTCCCCGAGGGGGAGAGGGGACGTCTCACTCCCTCAGTCTTAAGCCCCTCACCCCACCCCTCTCCCCGAGGGGGAGAGGGGACGTCTCACTCCCTCAGTTCCAGTCCCGCCACGTGTCGCTGAATCGCACCCGGGCTTGCGGGAGCCGGTCGCGAAGGAGCGCCAGGGCTGCGCCGAGGCCCAGAAGGAGGATGGAGACCACGAAGAACACCGCCCACACGGGAAGCCATCCCTGCGTGATGCCGACGAAGATCGCGCGCAGCGCGCTCACCGCGATGCCTGCGCTGCCGCCGATGACGAGGACCCGGTTCTTGAAACCGATTCCTGCCAGGAGGGCGACCACGCCTTCGACGACGAGAGCCGAGGTGTAGATCCAGGCGTGCGGAGGTTCCAGGACCGTGAGCACGGCGCTGGTGCCCAGGATGAGCAGCATGCCCACGGCCGTCAGCACCTGCGCGATGAGGCGGATGCGGGGTCGCTTGATGCGCGCGTCATACGGCAGGCGGACGCCCGACGCGACGCAGACTGCGCCCGGAAGCATCACGTACCACTCGAGGTTCGTGGCGCCGAAGTAAAACGCGAGCCACAGCCCGGACAGGCTCATGACAAGCGCTCCGGGATAGTCGAACTCAGGTTTGGCGTACCGGCGGCCGTCGATCACCACGAGCACGCCAAATCCGATGAGGCCCGCGGCAGCCGCGAGCGCCCCCCACGAATGGGCGGTCACGAAGCTCGTGAACGCGAAGCTCGAGAGCGCTGACACCGCGGCGCCGCCGAGGCCGGTCAGGCGGTGCGCCTGGATCCAATCGGAATTGCGCGCGAACCGCCGCCCCCACGGAACTTGCAGGGCGTACAGGACCGCCGCGGTGCCGAAGCCGGCGACCGGATACCAGGTCGGGGCGGCGGCCGCTGCATAGAGAAGCAGGCCGAGGCCGAGCGTGGTCATCAACCCGGCGCCGACCGCGGCCGGCCAGGACCGCTCGATGGCGCCGATCGCGTAGACGACGACCGAGTAAGCCAGCAGCGCCAGCCCGGCGAGCTGGAAGTCGCCAAGACTCAGGGCGGTGAAGAAGACCATGAGTGCAAGCCAGAATCCGTACACATACAGAGGCCAGGCCCAACGGCGCCCGGCAGTGGAGAGCAGGCCGAGGGCCGCGAGGCCCAGCAGCACCGGCAGCGCGCTGTAGGTCGTGACCATCGATTCGATGGTCACCTGTGACGGCATGAGCAGCGCGGTCTGGGCGAGCCAGTACCAGTCCACTACAAACAGGCCGGCCGCGAAGAGCAGCCACGCCGGCGTGTTCGTTCGCCTCGCCATCCAGACCACAACCGCGGTTGCGAACACCAGGTCCGCGGCCTCCACCCAGTGCGGGCTCGGGTCGAACGTGGCGACGCCGACCAGCTGCGCGACCATCCAGATGCGCAGGCCGTAGCGGAGGATGCGGTCGCGGCTCAGCTGCGCGAACGCCGCGCCGGCCGCCGCCAGCAGCGTGAGCTCGGTCGCCACGTAGGCCGAGCTGAGCTCGAGAGCTCTGCTCTCGAACAGCGCGCCCGCGGTCACCGCGACGGCGGTGACGAGGAGGGCCGGCTGCCGCTTCGAAAGCCACGCGTACGCGACGTAAACAATCGCCGTCACTGCGAGCACCGCCGCCATGGGCTCGTCGGCGAGCACATGCGAAGGATCGAGCGCGACCCAGACGAGGCCCAGGCCGGCTGCGAGGTGAATGAAAGCTTCCGACGATCGCGCGAAAAGGGCCCCGACGCGGCCGAGACGCTGGGCCCGGAAGGCGATCAGGGCCAGGACGAGGCCCAATGCCGCCAGCATCGATCCCCGCCAGCCGCCTAGGTGCAGGTCCTGGGCGAGCGCGGCCCAACCGAGGAGGAGCGCCGCCAGGGATGGGATCGCTTCCTCCCAATCGCCGCCAAGGGCGCACGCAAACAAGTAGGCGCCCGCGAGGACGGCGAGAGTGGCGGTGGCAGCCCACGGGACCCACGCTCCCGCCGCGGCGAGCTCATATATAAGGAAGAGGAAGGCCGTTGCCGCGCCGCCGTGAGCGAAGAGCTTCGCGCGCTTCGCGAACTTTGTGCCCACCTCTCCGAAGCGCGCTCCGCGGAAAGCGGCGACTGAATAAAGCGCCGGCAGCACGGCGATCGCGGTCGATCGCCAAGGGCCGAGCCCGAGGTCGTGAGCTGCACCCATCCACGCGAGCCCGAACGCCGCGAGGCTGATGACCGCGGTTTCCAGAGGGGCGCCGAGCAGGCAGAGGAGGAAGTAGGCGACGGCGAGACCCGCGAAGGTCGCGGTCACCGACCAGGCGAGCCAGGTGCCCGCGGAGAGCACCGAGTACGCGGTCAAGGCGAGGGCGACGAGGGCGGCGCCGTGGATGCGGAGGTGCGCATAACGGACGAACAGCGCGCCGGCGCGGCCGGCGCGTGTGCCCCGATACGCGATGAGGCCGTAGAGCGCGACGAGCAGCGTCAACGATGGGCCGCGCCACACGCCGAGGTCCAGGTCAGTCGAAGCCAGGGTCCACGTTGCGCCGAATGCGAGCTGGCACAGGAAGGCGCCCTCGACGCTCACCCCGAGCAGGGCGAAGAGGAGATAGCCCACGGTCAATCCGGCCACTGTCAATGTCCCCGTCCACGCGATGTAGTGGCCGGCAGCGTTCATGTCGCTCAACGCGAGGACGAGGGCTGCGGCCGCAGCGAGATGGGCGAGCCAGCGGGCGTTCCGCGACAACATCTCCGCGACCGCTCCAAGGCGCGCGCCGCGAAACGCGACCGCTGCGTAAAGCGCGACGAGTGGCGAGGTCGCCGCGCCGCGCCACGCACCGAGCTGCAGCGCATCCGTCGCGGCAGTCCATGCGATGCCGAAGAGCGTGAGCGCCACCAGCGCGGACTCGTGCCGGCGATTGAGCGTCACGTCGAGCAGGTACGCGACGAAGTAGGCGGCCGCTGTGTCTGCCACCACAACAGGCATCCATTGGTTGCGGGTCAACATGTGGATGGCCAACAGGTAGACGCCTGTGGCCAGCACCGCGTGGATGAAGTAGGGCGCTGTGGGCGGGATTATTGCGAGGCGCCGGCTCGCGATCATCGAATACACGGCGGCGAGTGGTGCGAGGGCCAGCGCCGTCAGAGGTCCGAGATGGAGCGCGAGGACCGCAAACAGCCAGGCAAGTCCGATCGCCATCAAACCGAAGGTTCCGGACGCCTCTCGTCCACCAAGGACTCGGTGCACGAGGTAGCCCGCGGCAAGTCCGGCGAACGTGCCCGCCGCGGGCCACTCGACCGCGCGCAGCGAGTCGCTGCTGAGGAAGGTGAAGGCAATCGCCGCGATCGCTGCGGCGTGGACGAACGCACCGCTGAAGCGCGAGAGCGAACGCCTGCCTGCCAGTGCGTAAATGACCAGGAGAGCGGTTACCGCGGTGCCGCCCCAGGCACCCAGATCGATGTTGTGGACCGCAACGATCCAGGCGAGTCCGAAGGCCAGCTGTCCTGCCACCGCCTCGACCTCGTGGCCGCCGAGCAAGCGGTTGAGGACGTAACCAGCCGCCACGCCCAGCAGCGCTGCTGCGATAGACCAACGAATCCAATCGCTCGAGTAGACGAGCTCCCCGACGATTCCGATGAGGACCGCGGCTGCAGCCGCGTGGACGAAGAAGCGCGCACCGACCGCGAAGAGAGGTCCGCGCGGCCCGAGCCATGCCGGCCGCAGCTGGACGATGGTGTAGAACGCGACCAATGGGGAAAGCGCAGCCGCTCGCCACACGCCAAGGTGGCTGTCGTATGCCGCTGCGACTGCGGCGAGGCCCAGGAAGGAGAGCGCGAGCACCGCGCTGTAGCGAGGGCCGCCGAGCGCGCGAAATGCTATGTACGCGACCGCCAGTCCGGCGGCCGTCGACGCAAACACCCACGCGAGCCAGCCTTGCGCGGCGAGTGCGTACAACGTGAACGCCAGGGACAGCACCGCCGATGCGTGGACGAAGGGGAGCGCAAATCGCGCGAAGCGATCGCCGGCAAGACGCACCTTGGGGGATTCGAACAGCAGCAGCGTGTAGATCAGCGGCAGCGGGGAGAGCGCCGGGCCTCGCCAGTTGCCGAGCTCGAGGAGATCGATGGCTCCGACCCATGCGACCGGGAGCGCAAGCAGCGCGAGCACGCCGTATGCGTGCAGGCGCAGGCGAAGGGTGAGGACGATGTAGAGGACGCAGCACGCGACACCGGCCACCAGGAACGCGAGGTCGGTCGAGATGCCCTTCGCGTGCAGGTCGAGAAATACGTACGCGGCGACAAAGACCAGCGGGGCAAGCAGGGCGAAGATCGCGACATAGGTCTGGCCCACGAGGCGGAGGCGTTTGGAGCGCAGGCACGCGACACCGGCGATGGCGAAGATCGCGTCCAGGCCCGCGACTCCAGCGAACCGCAGCCCTCCGCTGAGCTTGATCGTGTACAGCTCGAACAGAAGTGTCGCGATGAACAGAAGGAAGGCGCCGGTGTAGGAAACGATCAGGATGCTGTTTTCGCTTAGGAACTCCTGAAACGAAGGTCGCGGCGGCGCCACGCGCTCGACCGGTGGGGGCGGCGCCGTGCGCAGCGCATCGTGTTCGGCCGGAGCGGCCGGAATGGGCGGAGCCGGCGGAGCCGCCGGTGGGGCGATAGGGGCCGCAGCCTCTACGGCGGCAAGGGCAGGCACCGGAGCGCCCGCGACCTGGCCGGCTTTTCTTGCTTTTCTTGCCGCAGCCGCAGCGCGTTTCTTCGCGTCCACTGCCGCTTGCGCCTCGGCCAGGAGCCGGGCTTTCTCCGCGGCGTTGAAGGCTTCGAGCTCGGCCGCCTGCAATGCAACATGTTTGCGCTGCTGCAGCTCGGTTCGCGCCTCGGCATTCCAGAAGAGCTGGCGAGCAGCATTTACAGCCGCGTGACGGGACTGATAGCGATCGACCAGCTCGCTGGGTGCACCCTGGAGCTTCAGGTCGTCGATGACCGACTGGATCCACGCCAGCTCAGAGCTGAGTTGGGCAGCGCTCATTTCGCCGCCGCGCGAGGCCGCGATGTACGCCGCGGCGACCGCCGCCGGCACCGTCGCGCCAGCCGCCAGCAAGTCGAGAGCGGCCTCAGCAGCCACCTCGGCGTGAGGCTGCAGGCCTTCCGCGATGGCCCACGCGTACCAGCGCCGGCGCGGCTCGTCCTGCTCAGACATCAGGGCTCACATCCATGCCGGTGACTCGCCATGGGTGTGGATCGTAGGCTTCCGCCGTCTCACCGTCAGTCTCAGCGGCGTCTCAAAGTTTCGCCGGGCACCTGTATGGTTGCCACGGGAGCGCAGCCCGCTTCCGCGGACAAGAGGGAAACCGCTGTGAAAGCCGTTCGCAACCTGATCAGGGATGCCCGCGCCGTCGACGCGGTGGTCGTCGTCGTGATGACATGCTTGGTTTTCAGCGCTTACCTCGACGCGTACGCGTACGTGCACGTTCCGTCGAGAGTCCTTACGCAGGAGGATCGGCTGGGTCAGGCCGGCGTGGCCGCGTCGTGGTTTGTGTTCACCGCCTTCCTCTTCTTTCTGTTCGGGAGGGGGCTCAGGCTGGGCCGCCCCTGGAATTCGGCCCTCCCCGACGGGTACACAGGCTCACTGGCGGCGTCGCTCGTGTTCGGCGCCGCGCTCATCGTCGACTACAACTGGTCCTTCGCCACTGTCAACAACCCGTTGGGGCTCGACCGCCTGTTTACTCCACCGCACATCGTCGAGATTGCCGCAGCTGCGGTGATGGTGAGCGGTCCGCTTCGCGCGTCGGCGCGCAGAGGCGACAGCACCGCCGGCCTCTTCACTCTCGTGTCGGCGGCGCTGCTGCTCTCGGTGTTCACTTTCGCGACCCAGTTCATTCACCCGCTCATCGATCCCTGGTCGTCTAGTGATGCAAGAAAGCTGCCGGCGACAGTGCCGACCTGGGTGGCTCAAAACCTCGGCGTGTCGGCGCTGCTCGTCCAGTCCACGATCCTGTCGGTCACCGGGCTGCTGCTGAACAATGCCTTCAAGCTTCGCCCTGGATCCCTGACCCTCGTCTTCACTGTCAACGCGATCTTCGTCCTCATCACCAAGAGCCACTTCGAGCTGCTGCCGGTTGCCGTGGTGACCGGGATCGCTGGGGACGCCTGGGTGGCGTGGTCGGCGCGGCGAACCGGGCGCCCATCGGCGTCCTTGTGCGCTCTGATCGCGGGCGCGTTCACGGCCGCCTACATGGTCGAGATGGAGATCTTCGGGACCGCCTGGAACGCGTCGCTGTGGGCAGGTGTGGTCCTGGCGGCTGTGGTGGTCAGCTGGATGATCGGCACACTGCTCCGCGCAGGATCGCCGAGCTCAGTGGAGACTGCACCCGTCCAGCTGGCCGCCGTGGCCCTCGAAGTGCGGTGGACGCGGGATCCGCAGAGCACGGTCCGTCCGCAGCTGGTTCGCGCTGCCCTCGACGATCTCGGTACCCCGGAAGCGCTCGGCCGCAGCCCGCTCGGAAAGCTGCCTGGCATCTCGCGGGGCGGGACGGCCGCCGCCGATCTGCGCTCGGTGCTCGTGGACGTAATCGGCGAGCTCGCCGCCTCGCCAGGCCCGCGCGACGCCGAGGCTGGAAAGCTGCTGAACGACTACTACGTCAAGCGGGTGGGCAGCCATGAGGTGATCATGGAGAGGCTGCACCTGTCGCGCCCGACCTTCTATCGGCGCCTGCAGCGAGGGTTCGCGCTGGTCGCCGAACGTCTGGACGAGATGAGCGAGTTTGCTCAAACCGTCCCAGTCCACGACTGACTAAGTCGGGTTAGCAGCTCTGTTTGCGCGCGCTCGCTGCTTCCGCAGCCGACCAGTTGAAGGCCGCCGGATTCACTGAGTAGGTCTTCGGCCCGGCGCACGCAACTCGGGTGATGTCGGCGCGCAGGGCGGCATCGAGCTGAGATCGAGAGGCCAGGAGCGCCGGCGTCGCATCGCTGGAGAGCTCGGCGAAGTATTGCGCGTCGATCTTGTGGGCTGCCCGCGCGTGGTCGATGTTGAGGGCGACCACCACCGCTTCGGGATTGACAAGGTTCAGAGCCAGGAGCGCGGCGATGGCGCTAATCGACGTGGCTCCCACAAACCATCGCCGTTTTCGGAACAGGCCGGCCATCTCCGCGGCCAGCAGCAGGAAGACCACCGCGATCCACACCGCGAAGATGTGGCTGTAGAGGCGGAGCATCGTAAAGCCGTAGGCCTCCTCGTAAAGACTGAGACGCTGGAACGCGACGAACACGATGAGCAGCGTCAGTGCGATCCCAACCTGGCCGAGGACGAGGAACGCTCGCTTGGTGTTGGGTTGCGTCAGGCTCGTGATGCGGCTGAAAAGGATGAGGACGATGGCGGTGATTCCCGCCACCCAGAGAAGTTGGAAGAATCCGGATCGCGCGTAGTCCGCATAGGTCATGCCGGCCGCGCGCAAGGTGTCGCCCGCGGCCCCGGTCGCGGCAATCGCCTGGGCCATCGCAAATGCAGCGAAGACCGCGTCGAGCACGGCGAGCACGACGAGCCCTTCGATCGAACCCAGCCGCCACACCGGCCCGTCAACGCGGGAAACCGGCTCTGCCGAGGCCAATCGCAACAGTCCGGCCAGGGTCAGCGATCCGACCAGCACGAAGAAGGCATCGCGCACCAGCTGACCGAGGTCGAAGTTGAGGTTGAAGAAGGACGCAAACACCGGGTCCGCCGACGCGAGCATTGCCGCCAGCACGATGGCGATCGGGGCGGCGATCAACAGGCCGCGCGCGAGCGGGCCAAGGAGGGTCAGCCGGTCGCGAGTGCTCCGCAGCGGCCTGACGATGAAGGCGGCGCCGCCGACCCCATGGATGAACGCGTGAATGGAGCGGGCCGCGGCTTCCGCGATGCCGGTATCCAGCAAGGAACCGCTGCGCGCCAGCGAGGCCGCCGCGCCGAGAAGCACAAGCGCCATCGCCGCATCCGGCCACAGCAACCACGAGCTGGCTCGCGCCGCCAGCCAGGCGCCGAACAACACCGCAGCGCCCGCCAGCAGGCGGGACTCGAGAGTGAGCAGCCGCCCGGTGAAGACCAGGAAGAGAGCGCTGACCGCGACCGCCAGGGATGCGCCCAGGCCAAAGGTTCCGGTGCGCAGCGCCTGGTCGGCGATGAGGCCCACGATCAGCGCTCCGGCGAGTGCAAGCCACGTCGGTGTCCCTCTCACGTTGAGGCTGAGCCACGAGGGGCCTGGCTGATCGGTTGCGCGGGCGGCAATTGGCTGCCAGGACGCACCGTCCCACCGCCACATGCCGTCCGCGGATACCTCGCCGATGGACGACATCGCAGTGTTCAACAGGTCGAGACGGGCGAATGGTTACGAAAGCGAGCGGATCAGCGCTGGATCAGGGCCCTGTCCTCTCGGTGCTGCAGGTCTTCAGGGCCAGGTCGACAGCCTTGGAGTCGGCTTGAAGCGCCGGGCCGGCGGAGCTGAAGCGGGCGAGACCCTGGGCGACTTCGGTTTTGCTGTCGTCCTTGAATCCCTTGAGCGCGAGCTGCAGCCCGGTGTCCATAGTGGCGAAGTCGGCACGAATCCTGCTCATGCCCGGTGCGATGCACAGCGGGATCTCGCCGCGGTCGATCACCGCGAGAACCTTGGTGATCTGCTGGTCGGTGGCGGTGATCGCATCGCGGCAGCTGTTGGACAGGGTTCCGTTACACGACTGGCCGATCGCGGGCAAGGTCTGGTTGAGCGCAGCCACGGCCGGCGTGAGCGAGTAGGTCAGGTACCTGTCGGCGCGGGTGTAATCCGTGCGTTCGGTAAGCAGCGGCGTCGGTGCCGCCGTGGGCCGGACCTGGACCACTCCATCGCTCTGCCAGGGCAGCCGGACGATGTTCATCGAGTTCAGAGCCATCATCGCCATGACCAGCACGACGAGTGCGGCGGCGGCGAAGAGATAGATGCTGATGCCTTGCCGAGGAGCCTCCTGCCACAGTGGAACCACTGTCTCCTCGGGCGGCGGGGCGACGTAAACCGGCGGGGCATACGCGACGACGACCGCAGGAGCCGGAGCCGGCGCAGCGGTCGCCACCGGGACGACGCCGGCCACGTCCCCAACCACGACCGCCACCGGCTGCCATTGGCGGCCGTCCCAAACCCACCGTCCGTCCGGGGACAGCTGGGGAGGGGTCTGCGGAGGACTGGAGCCGACGCTCATGAGCCGTCAGCCTAGACTTCGTATTCGGCGCCGTCGCCAATTTAATGCGTTAAGAGTTGTAAAGGGCTTGGAGGTGGACATGGCTGCTTTGAGTCGGGCGGACGCGGTTTGGGAAGGCGACCTGCCAACCGGCAAAGGCCGGGTCAAGGTCGCAAGCGGAACTTTCAACGAGTTTCCGGTCACGTGGGCGAGCCGCGCGGAGCGGTCGCACGGGACGACAAGTCCGGAGGAATTGCTCGCCGCGGCCCACGCCGCGTGTTACTCGATGGCTTTCTCCAACGGCTTGAGCAAGGCGGGCTACAAAGTCGAACGGCTCAACACGTCAGCAGAGGTCGAGTTCGTCCCCGGCACCGGGATCACCACCGTGACGCTCACGACGGTCGGCCATATCCACGGCATCGAACCCGCCGAGTTTCAGAAGCAGGCAGAAGCGGCCAAGGATGGTTGCCCGATCTCGAAGGCGCTGCACGGCAACGTCACGCTGAAGCTGAACGCGAAGCTGGACCTAGAGCACCACTAACGCGGCGGGCCCATCAGCCCTGGAAAGTCGACCACGCCCTGCAAGCGAAGCTCTCGGAGCTGGCCGGCGAGCCATTTGCGCGGGTCCTTGATCGGCTTGCTGGGGTCGAGGCAGTTCCAGTAGCGTCCGTTGACGTCGCGGGCAACCAGGAGCAGGCAGCTCGGCTGGCCCGCCCGCTGCCACGCCTTCATCGCGGGCTGCAGCAGGATCCTGCGGGGCGGTGCCTTTTCGGCCATGGTCAGCTCGCTCGCGTAGAGATCGTCGGAGGCTTGCACTATCACGCCGCCGGCGGCCATCGTGCCGCCCAGGTTCTGCACTTCGACCTCGATCGCCTGGTTCGGGGCTGGTGGGCCGGTGAACGTGACCTGCGGGACAGGCTTGGTCGTCGCCTCCCAGCGCGCGTCGGCGACCTTGATCGCGCGGCGCGACGCACTGTCGGCCCGGGTGGCGAAGATTGCCGCCCACAGCGCCAATGCCGCGGTGACGGCCGCCAAACCGACGACTATCTGCTCTGAGCTCATCCTTGCTTCATCCCTCTTGCCGCTTGACGCTGCCGCCGTCCGGATCTGGCGCGACATGGTACCGCCGCGCGTCGTAGTTGCGAAACGCGGGCAGGGCCGCCGCGCAGAGCAAGCAGCCGATCACACAGAGGATTCCCCCCGACACGATCGACACGCGCACGGAAAACAGGGAGGCAACCAATCCAGCTTCGAAGTTGCCAAGCGCCGGACCGGAGGTGTAGCTCAGCATCTCGATCGACGCGAGCCGGCCGCGCAGGGAATCCGGGATGGTCTGGTTCCAGATCACCGAACGAAAGAGGCCGCTCATCATGTCCGCTGCGCCGGCGATCGCAAGGAAGACAAGTGAGGCGATGAGTCCGGGCGCAAAGCCGAAGCCGATGATCGCAACGCCCCAGATGACCGCCGCGACGATCACCCCCATACCGTGGCGCTGGACGCGTTTGGTCCAGCCGCTGGTGGCGGAGAAGATGAACGATCCAACCGCCGGCGCCGCATACAGCAAGCCAAGCACCCCGGGGCCGCCAAGTCCTTGCGCGATGGCGGGAAACAGCGCCATCGGCATGCCGAAGAACATCGCGATGATGTCCACCGCGTAGGTCCCGATCAGCTCGGGCCGGCTGCGGGCGTAGCGCAGGCCTTCGATCACTCGACGAAGGCTCGGGCGCTCCGCGTCCACCGGCGGTGGCACCGCGCGCATCAGCCACAAGCAGGCGAGGCCGACCACGAAAGTTGCGACGTCGACCATGTAGGTCAGCGGCAATCCGATCGCGGCGAGCAGCACTCCGCCGAGGGCCGGTCCCAGGATCTGGCCGAGCGTCGAACGCAGGCTGTTCAGCGCCGCCGCCGCAGGCAGCTCGTCGCGGTCGACCAATCTTGGAAGCATCGCGTCGAGAGACGGGCGCTGGACCGCATCCAGCACACCCCAGACGACGGCGATCACGAACAAGACCCACACCTGCGGATTCGCAAGCGCCGCGTTGCCCGCGAGGAAGAGGCTGCATCCTATCAAGCCTGCCTCGGTGAGCAGGACCATCGATCGGCGGTCGGAGGCGTCGGCGAGTGCGCCGCCGATCATCGCGAACAGGAGAATAGCGACGAACTCGAGGACTCCGAGCAAGCCGACCAGCAGAACGTTGTGGGTCTGGTGGTACACCTGGAATGGGAACGCGACGACCGTGATCATGCTGCCGAAGAACGACACCAGCCGCCCGATGAAGAGCAGCCGGAAATCGCGATGGCGGCGGAGCGGCGTGATATCGACCACGGCCATTCGGAGCCATGCGCGCTTACGCGGCGGAGCGCCAGGCGAGCTCATGGTGAGGGGCCATCATAGGGAGCGCGTATGCTCCAGGGGAAATGGAAAAGGCGACTTTCGCGGGCGGTTGTTTCTGGGGCGTGGAGCATCTCTTCAACGAGGTGCCCGGCGTGATCGATGCGGTTTCCGGATACGCGGGCGGCACGCGCGACAACCCGACCTACGACCAGGTCTGCTCGGGTAGGACGGGACACGCGGAGGCGGTCGAGGTCACCTACGACCCCGCCAAGGTGTCGTACGACGAGCTGCTGAACGCGTTCTGGAACATGCACGACCCGACCACTCTCAACAGCCAGGGACCTGACCATGGGCATCAGTACAGGTCGGTCATCTTCTTCCACAATCCCGAGCAGGAGAAGGCCGCGCGCAAGTCAAAGGAGGAGGCGCAGCGCTTTTTCGACCGGCCGATCGTGACCGAGATCGTGGCCGCACCGCACTTCTGGCGGGCGGAGGAATATCACCAGCGGTATTTCGACAAGCACCAGGGCCACTACTCGTGCCACTTCATCAGGGGCTGGGTGCCGCAGCAGCCAGCCGAGTCCGAAACCGCTCGCTGATCGCTTAACGCCGGTTAAAGGGGCGCGTCGGGCCCTTATCCTTACCGCCCAGCGAGCCGTAGCTCGCGGGAGGAGGCGCGCAAGTAGATGGCGACGACCTGCGCCAGGTGCGGCGCTCAGAACCCGGATGGCAATCAGTTCTGCCAGGCGTGCGGCACGCCTTTGACGCAGGCGGCGGTCGCACCGCCCTCGGCGCCGCCGCCTCCGGCGCCATCCTGGCTCGCTGCCCCGCCGCCGCCACCACCACCCGCCGCACCGCCCGTCGCATACGCCGCACCAGCGCCCCTGCCCGTGGCGTATGCCAGCCCTTACTACTCACCCGCCGGCGCGATGCCGCAGGCGCCCGTCCACCGCACGCCATGGGTCCTCATCATCAGCGCCGTCGTCGTCCTGATTCTCGTCATGGCGGGCGGCGCAACCGCTATCGCCCTCCTCGGCGGTAAGGCCGGTTCCAGCGCGGGGACCATGCCCGATCAATCGACAGCGACCCCCGGGACCACGCTCCCGACCGAATCAAACCCTGTCGTCACCGTTCCTGTGCCCGAAGGCTGGAAGGTCACGGCCAAAGACAACGAGTCGATCGCGCTGTCGGATCCAAACGGCCTTGGCTTTGTGTCCGTCGCAAGCGCTCTTCAAAACCCAAAGATGACCGACCAGCAGCAGAAGGCCGTCGTTGACGCGTCTCTCAAGTCCAAGTCTCCCGATGCCGTCGAGTGCAGGAGCGTCAAAGCCGCGACAGGCACTGTCGGCGGCGTGAAAGGAATCTTCTGGGAGATGTGTTTCACCATTGTCGCAAACGGGCAATCGCTGCCCGCCGAGGCATCTCTTTTCGTCGGCACCAACGCCGATGGCAGCGCCTGGTACGCGGTCATCCTGGTCACACACCAGACTTACATGCAGAATCTCATCACTGAATGCGAGCCCATCCTCAGGGGCATTCAGTGGAAGCTCACGTAATCAGAAACTGCGCGGTGAGCCCTATCCTTACCGCCCAGCGAGCCCGAGCTCGCCGGAGGAGGTAGCCGGTGCGGTGTGATCACTGTTCGCACGACGTTCCTGACGGTGCCTTTTGCACGCGCTGCGGCGCGCACCAGGGCACCACCGCAGAGTCCGGCAACCCCAAGACGCGCGAGCATCGCTACGCGGCTCATCCCGGTGAACACGTCGCTCAGCCGTCGGTGATCACAACTCTGTTCCCGCACCTGGGCCACCACAAAGTCCACGAGTTTCGGTGGGCTTTCATCGCCGGGCTCGCCGGCGTCGTCATCCTTTATCTCGCCGGGTTGATCGCCGCCGCGATCCTGGTCTCGGCATTCCTCGTGCCCGTGCTGTACCTCATCTATCTCTACGAAGCCCAGGTGTATCGCGACGAGCCGGCGATGGTGCTGGGTTTCACGATCGGCGGCGGGATCGTGGTCGGCATCGTCTTCACGGTGTTCGAGCGCATCGTCTACAACCCGTTCCAGTACGTGGCCAACCCGCTTGCCAACGCCAGTGTGAATATCGGCGGACTGCTGATCCTGGGCTTGCTGTTCCCCGTCGTGCAAGAGGTCGTGAAGCCGCTGCCCGCGTTCTTCCTGCCCAAGCGCGCGGACTTTCCGGAGACCGTGGACGGGCTGGTGTTCGGAATTGCCTCCGGCCTGGGCTTCAGCGTGGCCGAGGCTTTGATCGGCTTCTCGAGCGTGGTGACGAGCCTGCCCGCGCATGTCGCGCCGGGCAACTGGATCTACGACCTCACCACGCTCGCGGTGTTCCAGCCCCTGCTTCAGGGCAGCGCGACCGGAATGATCGTGGCGACCATCTGGCGCTATCGCCGAGGCCGATTGGGTCAGCGAGAGATCGGGGCCGTCGCGATGGCGATCCTGGCCCACATCGCTTTCTCGGCGGGGACCGAGGTGTTGAAAGAGACTTCGGTGAACGCGCTCTTCATCCTCATCTGGCAGGCCGCGATCGTCGGAGCGCTGTTGATCTACATCCGTTACTTGCTGCATCACGCGCTGCTCGACGAGGCCGCCCACATGGGCTTTGCCGAGACCGTGTGTCCGAGCTGCCACATGCACATAGTTGCGTCCGGCTTCTGTCCCAACTGCGGGATGGCGCTGACCGCCGCACCGAACGCAGTCAAGCGAAGCCGTCGCCCGCGCGTGGATTCGATGGCCGAGGCTCCTGCCAAGAAAAGGTAGGAAGAGGTAGATGGCCCTCACTTGCGCCAGGTGTGGCGCGCAGAATCCTGACGGCAACCAGTTCTGCCAGGCGTGCGGCACTCCGCTGTCGGCGGCTGCCGTCGGTGCGCCTCCGCCTCCACCGTCGGGGCCGCCGCTCGCCTACGCATCTCCGCCGCCGCTCGCCTACGCGTCACCGCCGCCGCTCCCTGTCGCCTACGCGAGCCCTTACTACGATCCCGCCGGCGCGGCTCCTCAGGCCGCGGTGCACCGCACGCCGTGGGTCCTGATCATCAGCGCGATCGTCGTCCTCATCCTGGTGATGGCAGGCTGCGGGACAGCGATAGCGCTCCTCGGCGCAAACGCGCCCGGCCTCGGTGGAAGCGTCGCGGGTCTACCGAGTCCGACCCCGGGCACATCCCCGAGCCCCATCGCCTCGCCGACATCGGCGCCGGGCGCGACCTCGGCGTCGAATACTGCCGCAACCGTCCCGCTGCCCGCGGGCTGGACGGTATCGACCCAGGACGCCGAAACTCTCATCGTGGTCAACCCAAACTCGACCGGCTCGGTGTCGGTTGCGAGTGGGCCGTCGAACCCCAGAATGACCGCGCAGCAGAACAAGGACGACGTCGACAAGAGCTTGCGCGGCAAGTACCCGGACACGGCGCCATGTCCTGGCAGCAAGACGACGACCGGCAACATCAACGGCGCACAGGGGATTTTCTGGAACCTGTGCTTCACCCTCACGTCGAGCGGCCGCTCATCGGCGGCCGTTGCATCGCTGTTCGTTGGCGCCAACTCCGACGGGAGCGTGTACTACCTCGTCATGCTGGCGACCACCCAGAGCAACCTGACGAGCTTCACCACCGAGTCGAAGCCGGTCGTGCAGGGCATCCAGTGGAAATTGAAATAGCGCGCTGACTGAAGACCGGTTACCCCTGCGGGTATCCTGGGTGGCCGATGTTTGCCCGCTGGGGCCGCTTTGTCTATCGCAATCGCTGGGCCACGCTGATCGCTTCGGCGCTGCTGCTCGGCCTTTCGACACTTGCCATCTTCACCGGCGGAACGCTTGCGGACACTGGTGGCTTCGGCGCGAACCTGCCCGCCGGCAAGGCGGCAAAGCTGATCGCCGACGAGGTTCACCCGCAAGGCATTACTGCAAAGGCAGGCCTCTCCAGTTTCACACTGATCTTCAGCAGCCCCACCCTGACCGCCGACGACGCCGCATTTCAAAAAGCGGTGGAGGACGCGGTCGCCCCTCTGAGCGGCGATCCCCGCGTCACCAGGGTGACCACGCCCTACAGCACGCCGGCCGTCGCGAAGGCCTTGATCTCCAAGGACTCGCACAAGGCCCTGGTGCAGGTATCGCTCAAGGACGACTCGCAGACAGCACAGGGCTACATCAACCAGGTGGTCGGCGAGGTCCATCCCGGTCCCCTCAGCGTCGTCGCGACGGGACAGGTCCCGATCAATCTCGCGTTCAAGGGAGCGCTCGAGAACGACCTGCAGCGAGCCGAGCTGGTGGCGCTTCCCGTGACCCTCTTGTTGCTGGTTTTGATCTTCGCCTCGATCGTCGCCGCGCTGCTGCCGGTCGGCGTGGGCCTGCTCGCGATCGCCGGCGGTGTCGGCGGCACGCTGTTCCTCGCGCACTTCACCAACGTTTCGCAGTACGCGATGAATGTGGTAACCCTGATCGGTCTCGCCGTCGCGATCGATTACTCGCTGTTCGTCGTCAACCGGTTCCGCGACGAGCTCGCGGCCGGCGCAAGTCGAGAAGACGCGATCGCGACGTCGATGTCGACAGCGGGACGCGCGATCACCTTCTCGGGTCTCACCGTTGCGATAGGGCTCTCTGCGATGCTGTTTTACCAGGGCACGTTTCTCGCCTCGATGGGCGCGGGCGGCGCGATCGTCGTCGCGATGGCCGTCTTCTACGGCCTCACATTCCTGCCTGCATTGCTGTCCGTGCTCGGCGGCCGCGTGGACAGGCTGCGCCTGCCTTTCCTCGGCGCGCGCAAGCCCGCCGGCGAAGGGGCGTGGCACTCGATGGCGTTGTGGGTCATGCGGCGGCCGTTGTGGGTGCTGATCCCGTCGCTCGTGATTCTCTTTCTCGCGGGAACGCCGTTCCTGCAGCTGCGGCTGGCGCAAGGCGGCGTGGACCAGCTCCCGCCGTCCAACCAACCGCGCCAGGGATACGACACTCTCGTCCGAGACTTCCCCGGCCAGGACCAGACCACTATCGAAGCTGTCGTGTATTACCCAGACTCGAGTCCGCTTACAGCCGAACATGTCGGCGACATCTACGACCTGAGCCGGCGCCTCGCCTCGCTTCCCAACGTGATCAGGGTCGACGGCATCGTCAACTTGGTCAACGTCGAGCCGACCCTCGACAAGGCCGGCTACCAGCGACTCTATTCCGCGCCTGTTGGATCACTTCCCGCGGGGCTGCAGCAACTACTGTCGATCGACACCGGCAGTCACATCGCGCGCCTTTATGTAGTCACGAACAAACCGCCGACCAGCGACGAGGCTCGCACCATCGTCAAGGCCGCGCGGGCGGAGCAGGTGGCCGGCGGCCAGGTCCTCGCTACTGGACAGACGGCATTCGACCTGGACGTCGTCAACTTCATCCTGGGAAGGACGCCGATTGCCGTCGGCACCGTGATCTTGATCACCTACATCGTCCTTTTCCTGCTCACAGGCTCGGTCGTGCTGCCCCTTAAGGCGGTGCTGACAAATCTGTTCTCCATCTCAGCCTCGTTCGGAGCGATGGTCTGGATCTTCCAGGAAGGCCACTTGAGCCAGCAGCTCGGGTTCAGCGCCCAGTCGATCGATCCAAGCTTGCCCGTGATCCTGTTCAGCCTCGTGTTCGGGATGTCGATGGATTATGAGGTGCTGCTGATCAGCCGCATCCAGGAGGAGTACCGGCGCACCGGCGACAACCAGGCGGCAGTCGCGATGGGGTTGGAGAAGAGCGGCCGCCTGATCACGGGAGCGGCGGCGATCATGGTGGCGGTGTTTCTTGCCTTCGGACTCGCCGACGTCGTGCTCATCAAGGCGATCGGTATCGCTCTGGCCATCGCCGTTGCCATCGACGCGACGATCGTGCGCATCTTGATAGTGCCGTCGGTCATGCGGCTTCTCGGCAGGACCAACTGGTGGGCGCCGCGACCTCTCGCGTCGCTCTACCGCCGCATCGGCGCCGGCGAAGCGCTGCCGATGACTCCTCTTCATGCTCGGGGTTAGAGGCTAGAGGCTCCCGCGAGTAAGGGGCGCTAGGGACGCCCCCTACTGCTTGGGGAAGCCGGGGATGTCAAGTTGTTGTGGTGATCAGGATGCCGCCGGTTTCTGAATCCATCCTGTAAGAAACCTGAGAATCAGCTTGGAAACTAGCATTTGCAGCCGGTTAGTGGTTAGATTCGCGAATCTGGCCGGGAGGCCGGCCGCATGTGAGGGGTTGTGGATGCGGAAACTGTTTGCTCTCCTGTCGGCGTCCGTCCTTTTTGTCCTGGCTGCGGCGCCGGCGTCGGCGTCGGAGCAGTCGGGGCACAACGATGATCGCGGCGGCTACCTCGCGCTAGGTGATTCGGTGCCGTTCGGATTCGATCCGCGGGCCGACGCTTCGGATGCGGACAACTTCATCGGCTACCCGGAGATCGTCGCCAAGCGGTTGAACATCGGGCACGCCAACGCGTCATGTCCAGGCGAGGCGACAGGGGGATTCCTCTCCTTGGCGGGCACAGACAATGTCTGCTTTCCGTACCGGTTCTACCTCCACAACCCGCTTCACGTCGACTACTCGAGCGCGCAGGTCGATTACGCGACGGCGTACCTGAGGTCGCATCCGGAGACGCGCCTGGTCACGCTGACGCTCGGCGCCAACGACGTCTTTGTCTACCAGCACGGGTGCCACCCGCAGCCGGACTGTCGCCTTGATCTGGCCGGTCTGCTCCCTGTGCTCGCCGTAATGCAAGCCAACCTGAACACGATCCTGACGACCATCCGAGACACGGGCTACTCGGGCCTGATTGTGGCCGTCACCTACTACGCCCTCGATTACGGATCCATCTCCGGGGTCACCGGGACCATGGCCCTGAACGGCCCGATGGAGGCGGCCGCAGCGGCACATGGGGTGCTGATTGCCTCCGGCTTCGACGCGTGGGCGCCAACCGCCGCGGGCGGCAGCTCGTGCACGGCGGGGTTGCTGATCTATCACCCGACCTTGGACGGACCGTGTGATGTGCACCCAACCCCACTTGGCCGTGACCTTTTGGCGGCCAAGGTCATCAGCACGATCGCTGGGAGCTGCCCCGCGCACAACGCCAAGCGCTGCCTCGGCGGCGGCGGCAACAACGACTAACTAGACGAGGAGGCCAGCGGCAGCTCGACCTCGAAGGTCGCACCGCCGCCGCTGGTCTCCGTCACCGTCACGTGGCCGCCGTGCGCGGTGACCACCGCGCTGACGATCGAGAGCCCTAGCCCGGCGCCCCCGCTGTCGCGGCTGCGGCTGGGATCGACGCGGTAGAAGGGCTCGAAAATCCGATCGTGCTGGTCGATCTGGAGTCCCGCACCGTGGTCGGCCACCGACATCCGGCCGACGCCATCCTCGGTCGAGACGGCGATCTCGATCGCCGTCTGCTGTGGCGTGTGGACGATGGCGTTGCGCACGAGATTGCCGAGCACCTGGCGAAGGCGCGTGTCGTCACCCTCGACGACGACCTGCGACGGCGCGCTCAGCGTGATCTCGCGCTGCGGCGCGACCGCGCGTGCGTCGGCCGCGGCGTCCTGCGCGATCGCCTGGAGGTCGACGGGTTTTGTTTCGAGAGGCCGGCCCTGGTCGAGGCGGGCGATCAGCAGCATGTCGTCGACCAGCACCGACATCCGCACCGATTCCTCCTCGATGCGCCTCCGCGCGACCTCTGCGTCCGTCGGGGACTTCGCCGCTCCGCGTCGAAGCATTTCGGAGTAACCGCGAATCGACGTCAGCGGCGTGCGCAGCTCATGCGAGGCGTCGGCGATGAAGCGGCGCAGCCGCGTGTTCGACTCGGTGCGTTCAGCGAAGGCGGCTTCGATCTGGCTCAGCATTCCGTTCAGGGCGAGACCCAACCTGCCGATCTCCGTCTTTGGCGTGGACGGCTCGACGCGCCGGCTGAGGTCGCCCGCGGCGATGTCTTTGGCGACAGAACCCATCCTCTGCAGAGGCCGCAGCCCTATGCGGATGATGAGCAGGGCGAGGATGGCCGTGGCCAGGAGCACGCCTAGGCCGATCTTTGCCTCGAGCAGCATCAGGTCGCTCAGCGTGGACTGCACCGATGTAAGGGGAATGGCAAAGACCACGACCTGACCGGCGCCGAAGAAGCTCTCGGGCCAGTTGGTCATGCGGAACTGAGACACTCCGCCGGTGCCCTCGACGGTGTAAGGCTCTACCGGCTTGCCTTCGCTGGAGCTCTTCAGCGTCTTCGGGAGGACCGGCAGCGCAGCGGCGCCCGTCGACCCCACGCCGGCACCGCATGCGTTGACGACAGTCCCGTCAGATGCGATCAGCTCCCAGATCGTCCCGCCGGGAAAGTCGCCTGCAGACGTTGGGCCGCGCGGATGACAAAGAGGGGCGGCGAGGATCGCGCGAGCCGTTGACACCGAGGAAACCTTCGTGAGCTGATCGTCGATCCGCTGCACGAGCGATGACTGCAGTGTCGTGTAGGTCGCGACGTCTGAGACGAGCAGTCCGACCGCGACAAGCGAGATGACTCCGATCAGCAAACGCCCCCGGAGCGACAGCGTCATTTTCTAGGCGTTCGGAGGACGTAACCCACGCCGCGTACCGTCTGGATGAGCGGAGGGTCGTAGCGGTCGACCTTTCGCCGAAGGTAGCTGACGTAAGTCTCCAGGACGCTGGCGTCTCCGCCGAAGTCGTAGTGCCACACGTGGTCCAGGATCTGGCTGCGCGTCAGCACGCGACCGGCGTTGATGAGCAGGTAGCGGAGCAGGCGGTACTCGGTGTTGGTGAGCTCGACCACGTGGCCGTGACGGCGGACCTCGTGCGCCTCGTCGTCCAGCTCGAGATCGGCCAGCGAGAGCTTGCTGCTGTCCGTGTCGCTCCCGTGCCGCCTCAGCACCACGCGGACGCGCGCCATGAGCTCCTCGATGCTGAACGGCTTGGTTACGTAGTCGTCGCCGCCGACGGTCAGGCCGTGGACCTTGTCCTCGGTCGCGTCCTTGGCGGTGAGGAAGATGATCGGGACCTTGTTGCCGGCGCCGTTGAGCCGTCGGAGCACCTCGATGCCGTCGATGTCAGGCAGCATCACGTCGAGGATCATCAGTGCCGGAGAGAACTGCGCCACGGCGGTGATCGCACCTCGTCCGGTGGCTGCGGTCTTGACAGTGAAGCCCTCGTAACGCAGCGCCATGGCGACCAGCTCGGTAATGTTGGGCTCGTCGTCGACGACGAGGACTCGGGGTCCGTCTGTGTTCATGGCCTCCAATGCTGAGGCAGTTTCCTGTGAGTTTGCTCAGAAAACGGTTGGAGCCAGATTCGAATTTGCTCCATGGGCCTCTGGGTGGGGCCAGCCGGCGACACGATGGATCTTGCCTTCTTGGTCGACCAGCCGGGCCGCCAGCCCATGGCTCTCGAGCCACGAAACCGCGCCTTTGCCCATGACGATGGCTGCCGTTGAGGCGATGTTGGCGTCCACGCATGTGGCCGCGACGACGCTCGCGGACCGCCAGCAGCTGTCCACGGGAAGACCGGTCTCCGGATCGATGATGTGATGCAGCACGACGCCGCCTCTCGTCCAGCGCCGGACGGTGGTGCTGGAGGTGGCGATTCCTCCTGACGTGATGGCGACGGTTTCCTCGGAGTCGTCGATTGGTGCGGAGCTGTCGTCGCTCAGCTGGATGGACCAACCTTCGGCCGGCGCTTGACCAGCCACCGCGATATCGCCGCCGAGGCTGACGAGGACGCCCGCGCCTCCGCTGGCCTTGCTCGCCTCGGCCGCGGCGAGGTCGGCGGCCAGCGCTTTGGCCGTCGCGCCGAGGTCCAGCTGGACTCCCTTGGGCAGGAGCAGGGTCCGCGAGTAAGGATCGAATTCGAGCACGCGCCACCCGGGAACGCGCTGTTCGACCAGATGAAGCGTGACGCCGTCGGCCGGCACCTCCGCGAAGTCGGTGTCATAGCCGGCGAGCTTGATCGCGTATCCGATGGTCGGGTCCACCGCGCCACCGCTGAGCTCGGCCCCGCGGAGGGCGGTGCCGATTGCCTGGGCGAGGAGCGGACTGAGCTTGGACACGCGTTCGGGGGAAGCGTTGATCCGGCTCAGCTCACTGTCGTTGCGAAATCGGCTCGCGGCCTGGTCGATGGCATCGACCACCTGTTCCACCGCTGTCGTGGCGGCGCGCAGGGACTCGGGTTTAGTCACGACCACGCGCATTGACCCGCCAAGCGCGCGATGGTCCGCGATCCCCAGCAAGGTGTAGCTCATGCCGCGCGGGTCCGCCGCAGAGCAAGCGCGAGGACGGGGCACTCCTCCGTAGCGCGCTTCGCCAGCGGCAGCAGGTGTTCCGGAATCGGGCCTGGCGCGAGGATCGGATAGCCCCAGTCGTCGAGCCGGATCAGCTCGGGAAGGAGCTCCGCGCACAACCCATGTCCGTCGCACTTGATGCGGTCGATCGTGAGCTGCCTCTTCATGCTGACCTTCGCACGTGGGGCGGGTGTTGAATCCACTCGTCACCGAAGGTCTGCAGAGCGGACTGAAGGAACATCACTGCGCCGTCCGGGTGGTGACAGCCACCGCGACCGCGCACTTCTGCTGCCCAGCGCTGCATCTGGAAGAGGTCTGTGGAGTTGGTGCCGAGGTCTGCGATGCGGCCGCATGCGTCCGCCAGTGCACGCAGGCCGAAGAAGCAAGGACCGCATTGAGCCGAGCTCTCGCCGGCGAGGTAGCGCATGATGCCCGCCACCTCGCACACCGCGCAGCGGCTGGCGGGCAGCAACCCGATCACCCCGCAGCCAAGCGAAAGCCCGTGGGCGCGGAGGGCTTGCGGGTCGATGGACAGCGCCATGGCCTTGCCCGCCTCAACCCAGCTGCCGAAGTAGCCACCGATTAGAACGGCCCGCGAAGGTTCGGTCTGTCCGCCGGCCATCGCCACTGCTTGACCGATTGTGGTGCCGGCATCAACTTCCAGCACGCCAGGGCGCGACACGCCTCCGACCACAGTGATCAGACGCGTGCCCGTCGCCCTGCCGCTGCGGGCCAGCAGCGCGACGTGCGCCAGAGTCTCGACGTTCTGCACGAGAGTCGGAGCTCCGTCGACGCCGCGCTCATGCGGCGTGGGTGGGTTGGAGGTTGGCGTTGCTACGCCTGCGTTGACCAGGTGCACCGCCGCGCTGGACGTGCCGGCAACATAACGAGCAGGCGCGTCGAACGTGCGCACGAGGCGTCGCTCCTCGTCGGTCCGCTCGGCAAGCGCTCGCTTCATCGACTGGCGGGAGGCGTGGTGGTCTTCGCCGATGTAGAGGACTATCGATTTTGCGTGCAGCGCCCTGGCGGTCAGGAACGCACCGTCGAGGATCAGATGCGGCCGAGCTGTCATCAGCAGCCGATCTTTCTTGCTGCGGGGCTCACCTTCGGCGCCGTTGACGAGGATCACTGCCGAGCTTGGTGCCGCGGCGATCGACCGCCATTTCAGGCCCACCGGGAAATCCGCACCGCCTCGCCCGGTCAGCCCGCTGCCGGCGACCAGGTCGATGAGCGAGCGGTCGGCAGACGGGAGCGGGCCCAGCCGGCGGACGTGTTCGTGGAGTCCTTCGGGCCCAGTGGCAAGGTCGCGCCCCGCCAACAGTCGAAAATCGAGCCGCAGATCGCTCACGGAGACTCTCTCCTCTGGACAGCAGCTTCGAATTCGGCACGTGGCCCGGTCAAAGGATCGGGCGAGCCGGCCACCAGGCGGTACACGAGTGCGGTCGCCACGGCGCCCACGCAGATGACGGTCAGGACGAAGAACCACGGTGACCATGTGTCGGTGCCGGTGCCGAGGCCGTGGACGACGCCGAGCGGCCACGCCGCGTACGTGAGCCAGTGCACCCAGCGCCACGCGGCCTGGCCGATCAAACCGCGCACGAGGCTAGTCGCGACGATGGCGAGCAAAAGCTCGAACGCGATGGTGCCCAGGCCGAGCCACAAGGTCCTGTAGTAGGAGGAGAAGGGGACCACCGCGGTCAGCCAACCCAGGTGCGTGAACGGGTCGACCACCGCCGTGACGACGTGCAGGGCGAGAAACACGATAGTCATCAGCGCGAGGTTGCGATGCAGGCCTGTCGTGAGGAAGCGCGGCCACGCGGCCGACTGCACGCGCAGCACGGAAAGAATCCCGAGCACGACGGAGCCGCTCAGCAGGACGAGCGTGACGGCGCCGGCGCCGCGGGTCGTGTACCAGAGAAGAATGTCCACCGATCATCAGCGGGATCCGCCGGAGACAGCGACCGGCGTGCCCGACGAAGAGGTGACCGGAGTGGATGAAGACTGCAAGCCGGAAGGCGTAAGGCTCGACGCCCCAGTACTCGCGGTCGCCGCGGTTGACGAGGTCGTCGCCGTGCCGGGAATCGTGTACGCGCTGATTGCGCTGAGCACGCCAAGTGCGGCGAGGGCGGCGAGCGTGATGCCTGTGGTCAGACGGTTGAGCTGGCGCAATGCGACGTCGCGCGCCAGCATTCGCGATCGAGTGATGCCTTCCATGGTCCGATAGTCTGCCGTCACCCTATGAATCCTTCCTAAGAGGAAACTGAGAATCGGCTGAGAAAGTTATTGCTCGACTCTCACTGGGGGCCGTGACCTTACCGTTGTAATCGAAGGGGCGATACCCGCATCCGCACGAGATGCGGGTAATGAAATCGATTTGAACCGAGTTGAAACCCGCATACGCAGCAGATGCGAGTTATGACGCTCCTAATAGACTTCCTAGGCGTGCCGCCCCCATAGCTCAGGGGCGCCGCGCGCAGCGCACTAATAGACTTCCAACGTGCCGCCCCCATAGCTCAGGGGCGCCACGCGCAGCGCACTAATAGACTTCCAACGTGCCGCCCCCATAGCTCAGGGGCGCCGCGCGCAGCGCACTAATAGACTTCCTAGCGTGCCGCCCCCATAGCTCAGGGGATAGAGCAGGACGGTCCTAACGTCAAGGTCGGGGGTTCGATTCCCTCTGGGGGCACTTTTTCAGCTATTTCAGCACCGGCAGGTAAGGCAGCGGGTCGACCACCGAGTCGTTGACCCTCAGCTCGAAGTGCACGTGCGCGCCGGTCGACCAGCCCGTCGATCCCTCCAGTCCGATCCGCTGACCCCGATACACCTTGTTCCCGACGTCGACGTTGGTCTCGAGCAGGTGGCCATACAGGGTCATGACGCCGCTGCCGTGGGCGATGATCACGTAGTTGCCGTAGCCCACGCGGGTGTGACCAACCGCGACGACGACTCCGTCCGCGGCCGCCATCACTGTCGTCCCGAACGGCGCCGCCATGTCGAGCCCCGCGTGGAAGTGCGGGTACTTGCCGAGCGGCGGTTCCAGCAAGAAGTCGGTCGGCCCGAACAGCTGCGTCACCCGCGCCCCGGCCATCGGCCACGACAGGGTCAAACCTGCGATGGGCTTTCCGGTGGGAAGCATGTGGTTGAGCATCGCCAGACCGACACCGATGTGCGCCGCGCTCCACGCCGCCTGGTTCGAGCGCTGAATCAGGTCCTGCGTCTGTGACTCGAGCAGCGCCGCAAGTGCCGCGGTCACGTCCGGAGTCTGGTTCGGAACGTCGTTCTGAGCCGCCTGTATCTGCGCGATGAGATCGGCGAGCTGATTCGTGATGTCGTTCTGGGTGCTCATCAAATCAGTCAACGTGCTCAAGCTCGTCACCAGCTGATCCTTGGTGGCGTTCTCGCGATCGAGATCGGCGACGCGAGCGGCGCGGTCGGTCTGCAGCTTCAGGAGGTCTGCTTCGAGTCGCGCCTGCAATGCATGGGCGCGCTGGCCGGCGACAACCATGTCGGTCGTCGCCTGAAGCGCTTCGTGGAGGCTTCCGGTGCGCGCGATCACGAGCCACATAGAAGACGGCTGGCGGTAGATCGCCCGGGCCATCGTGGCGATCTGCTGTTTCTCGACCTCGATACGGGCTTCTGTGTCGGCGATCTGAACGTCGAGCTGCGCAATCTGATCTTCGAGCGCGGCGATCACCGTCTCCTGCTGGGTGATCTGGTCGGTCAGGATCTGGACGCCGGCCGAGGTCTGGTTGAGGGCGGCCGAGAGGGTCTCCTGTGTCGCCAGCGCCTGGGCGATGTCACCTCCCAGCCGTGTGCGGAGCAGGTCGTAAGCGGCTTGCTGCGGATCCGGTGTGGGTGAGACTGTCGGAGCCGATTGGCAGGTGACTCGTGCGGCCGATGCACTCGAGGGCGACGGGCAGGGAGGGGGGGAGGTTGCGCCGGCGGCGGTGCCCAGGAGCGCGGTCAGGGCCCCGGCGAGCGCCAGAGTGCCGACCGCCCGTCTCATGCGTGAGCTTTGCGGAAGCCGAGCATGGCTGTCAGCGAACCGAGCAGCATGCCGGCGACGAGGACTGCCGCGAGGACGTACTGGACTTGGGTCGGACCCACACCTGGAAGCAGCTGCGAATAGGTGGCGGATTCGAAACGAGTCGCGAGCACATAGGCGCCGCCGACCGCCGCCGCGGCAACCGCGCCGGCGAGCGCGCCGATCATGAGGCCCTCGACCACGAATGGCCCGCGCAGCATCCAGCCACGTGCTCCGAGCAGGCGGATCACCGCGACCTCCTGACGTCGGGCGGCGGCGATGACCCGCATCGAGTTCGCGCTCACCGCGTAGGCGATCAGCCCGAACAGCAGGAGCAGCCCGCCTCCGATGCCGCCGATCACGAGCACGACCTGGCGCAGGCGCTTGTACGTGTCGGGGTCATATGACGTGGGATAGGCCTGGTCCACGGCGGGATCGCCTTTGACCGACGCGGCGACGGCGCCGACGGCGGTCACGTTTCGCACCTGGACGTCAAGGCCTGACGGGAATGGATTGGTCGCGCTCAGGCTCGCCAGGTTGTCGAGCCCCGGGCGGTTGCGCGCCTCGGCGAGGGCCTGCTCAGGGCTGACGTCTTTGACCGAAGCGATGCGCGGGTCTGTGCTCAGACGCTCCTTGAGCGCGGTGACGTCGCTCGGCGTCGAGTCAGCAGCCAGGTAGACGCGGACGAGCGAAGCGTCCGCTGCCTGCTGCGCGGCCACATGCTGGACCGCGATCCCGACCATCGCGAGCGTTCCGCATAGCAACAGGAGCAAGCCCATGGATCCGAGCGCCGGCGCGGTCAGGCGCACGTCACGGCTCCAGCTTCGCAATCCACTCAAAACCACCAGGCGGTAACTGTTGGCGGTCGACGCGACGAGGCGGCGCCACAGCGGAAGCTGCTTCGCCTTGGGAGTGTACTTGCGCGGGCGCTCGTGAATGGGCAGCAAGAGGCGCCACAGAGGCGGCGCCGCGTGCGTGCCGTTTCCGTTGCCGTTGGCCTTGTGCGACCCGTTCAGCAGGACCTTTCCGGTGGGCAGCTGCAGGATCCGGCTCGAAGGAAAGGTGTGCTTGTGACTGGCGATGATCACAGCGGTCCCCCCGGCCGCCGCGTCCTCGAGGAGGCGAATGACGATCTTGGCCGTATCTTCGTCGACCGACGCCAGCGGCTCGTCGGCAAGGATGACGCGGGGTCGCGTCGCCAGTGCGCGTCCTACAGCGATGCGCTGGCGCTCCCCGGCGGACATCTGGTGCGGATAGCGGTTCCGCTTGTTCGCGAGGCCAAGGGATTGCAGCGTCTCCATGGCCCGCTCCTTGATCGCACGGAACGGCAGCTGCGGCTGCGTGACCTGCAGCGCCAGCGTGAGGTTTTCGAACGCGGTCAGGCGCGGGAGGAGGTGATGCTCCTGAAAGACGAAAGCGACGTCGCGTCGAATTCGACCCAGGCCTCGGCGCCACCAGCGATGCAAGCCTCGCCCCTGGACCACGACCTGGCCGCGGCTCGGCCGCAGCTGCCCGTGGACGAGGCGGAGCAGGGTGGTCTTGCCTGCGCCGCTCGGCCCGATGACCTCGACCAGCTCGCCAGGCGCGACGGTGAGGTTGATCCCGCCCAGCACCGCCGTGCGGCCGAACGATTTGGCGACACCGGTGAGCTTCACCGCGGGCTGGACGGCGGCGTGGCCGTTGGTGGCCCCGTTCGCCCTGTTTGCGGCCTTTTTGGCGGACGCCGCTTTCACGGCGACGCCGTTCGCGGCATGGCCGTTGGTGGAGTGGCCATTGGTGGAGTGGCCGTTCGTGGCGGAGCCGTTGGCGGCGTGCCCGTTTGCGCCGTTGAGGGCGGCGTCATTCGCGTCGGCGCCATTCACGTCGCGGCCGGCCGACACGCCACTGCGCGCAGCTTTGACTGGGCGACTACCCACCCTTACCCAATGTCCAAGATTAGCCCAAGCCAGGCTCAGGATTCCCTCATAACTCGCTATGAATCCGGCGGGTTACTTACTAAAAGTTAGCCACACCCGGCCAGGGCAAGTTGAGCCGCCGCGACGGTGATCGAGAACGGCCCGCCGGCCGGCGCGACCGACACGAGCCGGCTGCCGTCTGGGCTTGTTTGGGTCACAGGCACATCAGTGCCCGAGGCGGTCACCGCGCCAGTCACCTCGGGTGGAATTGAGATCACGGTGGGGGGATCGCCGGCTCGCCCGTGCGCGCTCAACGAGAAGCCGCCGGTCGCCGGATCGTAGTGGTAGGCGAGAGAGGGATCGCTCGAAGCCCGCGGGTAGACCCTAGCCAGCAAACGCTCGCGCGACACTCGAAGGCAGCCGCTGGATTCCAGCGGCGAGACGCCCCGCTTTGTCGGGTCGAACATCCCCCAGCCGACACCGCTGTTCTCCTTCCAGGTCCAGAAGGCAAAGCCCACGTTGTATTTCTCCTGCTGCAGCGCTTGCTGGGCGAGCAGAAGGGAGTCGTATTTCGGATCGTTTCCAAATTCGGACACGAAGAGTGCCGCGCCCATCGCCTTCGCCTCGCGCCAACCCAGGTCGTAGGTCTGGTCATAGCCACCCCAGGGATACGTGGCTTTGGAGGGGTCGTGCGTCCCCGGGATCAGTGCCTCCACGGTGAATCCGTGCGTGTAGGCGTGGATGTCGAAGACCAGGTTGGGATAGGAGCTCAGCGGCAGCCCGAGGTGGGTCGGGAAGTCGGTGATCTGCCGCAGCAAGCCGGGCTCCAGGAAGAACAGATGGCGGCGGTCGTGAATGCCGGCGTCGGCGTAGCCGCAGATCGCGGGCATGAAAATTCCCGTTGGACATGGCAAGCCGTCGTGCGCACCTGTCACCGCGTCGATGACCCGGCGATAGAACGGGAACAGCAGCAGGTCGTCGAACCCGGGCGGCAGGTTCCAGCCATTCTGCGGTTCGTTGAAGACGCTGTACCCCGCGACTGCGCTGTCGTCTTTGAAGCGTTTGGCCAGGAGGCTGACCGCCGCGATGTACTCGTCCTGGATTCCGCTGCGGTTGTTCCAGAAGTTGCTGAACGCTTCAAAGACTGCCCCGTTGGCTTCGCGCTGGTTCTGTATCCAGAGGCCCGAGGGCAGCCCGTCGGTCAGCGTCGCCCACGCGGGCGCGCCGCTGTTGGCTGAAAGGTCCACGCCTTTGCCGGGGCCGACGTAACGCGAGTAAGCGTTCTGGTGCATGTCGATGATCACGTAGATGCCGAGCGCTCGCGCCCAGTCCACGACCTGCGCGGCGCGATCGACATAGGTCTGGTCGAAGCGACCGCGCTCCGGCTCGAGGAGGCTCCACGAGAGCGGCAGGCGGAGCGAGTTGAACCCGAACGCCGCCATCTGAGCCAGGTCCGACTGGCACAGCGGCGGGTAGGCGCTGGGGATGATCGTCGGGCAGCGACCACCTTGATAGGCGGCAGGGTCGATCGGGTACGGCGGTGGAGCATCGGGTCTTGCGCTGTTGCCGAAGTCGAGCAGGTCGGCGGGGACTGCGCCATGAAACAGCACCATCCGCTTCTGGTCGTCCGCGATGTAGGGCCGTCCGTTCTTCGGATGCTCGACATGCAGCCATGGCAGCTCGCCGGGCGGAGCAGGCGACGACGCAGTAGGCGGGGGGGTGAGACGAGCGAGCATCGAGACTGCAAACGCGCCGGGGTAGGTGATGGCGGCGAGAAGAAGGACCACCAGTCCCGCGGCGAGACGAGGCACGAGTCTCAAGACGCAAGAAACCAATAGAGGATGCCTGCGATGAGTGCGACAAGACCCAGCAAGCCCGCGGCCAGGCCGAGCAGCGCCGAGCTCCCGCCGGTGAGCTCGCCATGAGCGGCGCGAATCCGGCGCAGCGAACGAGCGCCGCTGTAGACAGCGAAAGGGGCGAAGACTCCGAACGGAAGACCGAGCAGCCCAAGGACCAGTGCCCGCGTGGCTGCGCGATCCCTCATTCGATTACGTAGCTGTTACCAGAATTTGCCTCGGGCGAGGAGGATGTACAGGATCGGGCCGATGCCCCAGAAGAAGGTGATGATGATCCACAACACCTTCCACAGACCGCTGAGGTCGGTGCGGTTGACGATGTCGACGATGCAGAGGATGAATGCGATCGGGTGCAGGAAGATCGCCAGCAGCACTTCGACGATGAGCTTGATCACCTAATCCCTCCCTCTGGGTGCCGGGTTGACGAGCGTCTTGAGCGGGCTGGGGATGCGCGGCCAGCCGCCCGCCGGTGAAAACGTACCGTCCGCCGCCTGCTCATACGTGGCCATCAGCTTGCCTCGTGCGATGTGCGTGACTGCCTCGACGAACCTGTCCAACTCGGTCGCGGTGTTGTAAGGCGCGAGGCTGGCCCTGATCGCGCCGGGCAACGCTTTGCGGTGACCGGCGGTCACCTCGCCCTCGACAGCGTCGACCGCCTTCTTGTCCATGTGGAGCAGGTGGAAGACATAAGGGTTGGCGCAGAAGCATCCGTTGCGCACCGCGATGCCCCACTCATGGCTTAAGGCCGCGGCGACCAGGCCGTGGTGGAGGCCGTCGACGACGAAGCTCGCGAGACCGAGGCGCGGAGTCGTACCAGCCTCGACGCCCCCGAGCACGGCGACGCCGGAGATGCGGCTCAGGCGGGTCAGCAGCTCTCGGCCGAGCTCGACCTCGTGACGCAGCATCTCCTCGAATCCGAGCTCCAGCAGAGTATCGATCGCGACGCCCAGGGCGACCGCGCCGATCACGTTGGGCGAGCCGGCCTCCTCGCGGTCGGGAAGGTCTGCCCAGACGGTGTCGTCCCAGGTCACGATGCTGATCGCGCCGCCGCCCATCACCTCCGGCGCGCCGGCAAAGAAATCGCGAGGCGCGACCAGGACGCCCGCGCCATACGGCGCGTACATCTTGTGACCGGAGAAGGAGACGAAATCCAGATGGCCCGGATCGCTCGCGGGCCGGATGTCGATGCGGTGGTGAGGCGCGAGCTGCGCGGCGTCGATCGAGACGAGGGCGCCGTGGCGGTGAGCCAGCTCTGCAACTTCGTGGATCGGCGAGACGAACCCGGTCACGTTGGACGCCCCGCACACAGCGACCAGGCCGATCTTTCCCCCGGCGGCCATGAGCTCGCGCTCGATCGCGCCGAGGTCGATGTGACCGTCGTCGGAAAGGCCGACCATTACGTGCCCGCTGCGATGTCGCCACGGAAGAAGATCGGCGTGATGCTCCATCTCGGTGACGAGCACCTGCCGGCCGTCGAGTCTTGCCTGCTCCGCCGCGATTCGGTTGAGCGCATCGGTTGTGCCCTTCACGAAGATCACGACCTGAGAGCGCTCGTCAACGCCGAGGAAATGAGCGACCAGCTCACGCGCGTGCTCGTACGCTTCCGTCGCGAGGCGCGACTTGTACCCGGTGCCGCGGTGCACGCTCGAATAGACCTCGGAGAATCCGGTCACCGCGTCGCGGACACGCTTGAGGGGCGGCGTGCTGGCGGCGTTGTCGAAGTTGATGCCGGTCACGGTTCCGCCTCCGGAGACCGGCACCGGCAGGTCGACGCCGGCGAAGTGTTCGCGCCAGTGACCGAAGTGGGGAGAAGGCACTCTTTCCACGTAGCCTAACTCCCAACGTACGGGAATTGAGCCGCGCCTCGATCTGTACGGATCGCACCAACAAGGCGGGTATCTCTCGTACCATTAACACGAGGTTGAAGACCCGCCGCAAAGTCAACGATGTTCGTGTGGTCACAACAACTGTGAGCGGCGACTCGAGCCTCGCCGCCCGCGAGCTCAGCTTCCTCGTCCGGCTCGCTCAGGCCGCCGCGGCCACTCAGCGTCCCGACGAGCTGCTCGACCTGATCATCCGCGAGGCGACTTCGGCAATGGGAACCGATGTCTGCTCGCTCTATCTCGTGACCGCGCGCGGCCGCGAGCTCAAGCTGACCGCCACCAACGGACTCAACGAGCGGATGGTGGGTAAGGTCGTGATGCCTGTTGGCGAGGGAATCACCGGTTGGGTCGCGGAGAGCAGGAAGCCGGCGATCGTGCCTGACGTGAGCAAGGAACCACACTGGAAATGGGTGCCCGGACTTGACGAGGATCGCTTCCACTCGATGCTGTCGGTGCCAATCGAATCGGGTCCGCGACTGGTCGGGGTGCTCAACGTGCAGAGCGCAGAGAAGCGGGATTTCAATTCGGGCGACATCGACTTCCTGCGCGCTATCGCCGGGCAGGTCGCCGGGATCCTGGAGCGCAGCGAGCTGCAGCGGAGGACCGAGGTTCAGCTCGCGGAGATCCAGCTCTCACACGACATCCACGAACGCTTCACGAAGCTCTCCCTCGAGGGCGCCGGAATCCCTCCGATCCTCGAGGTCGTCGGCTCACTTGCCGGCGGGCGCGCGGCGCTCTACTCGGCGGACGGTTACAGGGTCCGAGGGGTGGGCGAGTCGTCAGACGGCATGCCGGCGCGCATCCACATCCCGACCCCGCTTGGTCAGGCCGGCGCGCGTGAGGTGCGGATCACCTCGGGCCGTCCGGCGCGCCCGCTGGACGTGGTCCCGATCCGCGCAGGGTCCGATGTGCTGGGCATGCTGGCGGTGAGCGTCGATGAGAAGACTGTCGATTCGGCGGGTCGCCGCAGGGCGCTCGAGCACGGGTCGACGGTGCTTGCCGTGGAGCTCTCCAAGGAGCGAGCCGCCGCTGAAGTGGAACGCCGGTTGCGGGGAGACCTGGTCGAGGAGGTCTTGGCCGGAGGGCTCGAGGCCGACGAGGCGGAGCGAGTGGCCCGGCAGGCGGAACGACTTGGCCACCGGCTGCCGCAAAAGGCATGGGTGGTCGTCCTCGAACCTGATGACGACGAAACAGAGGCGGCGCTCGCCGCTCGCGGCCAGCAGGACAAGCTGGACGCCGCGCTCAGCGACCTGGTGCGGTCGCGCCTCCCGGGCACGCTGACGCTGGTGCGGTCGGCCTCGGCCGTGTTCCTCGTGCCGGACGAGGTCGCCGCGGACCTGGCCACAATCGAAAAGCTCGCGGGCCAGGTGCTTGCCGCGGCGGCGCCGGTGATGAAGCCGGGCACCGCATCGGTGGGTATCGGCAACATGGCCAATGGGGTCGCCGAGCTGGCCCGGTCGCACGTCGAAGCGCGGCAGGCGCTGCGCCTGACGCGTCGCGCGGGGGGCAAGGGACGGGTCGCGTCCTACCGATCGCTGGGCGCCTTCCGGCTTCTGCTGGAGGTGCAAAGCCCGGAGGCGCTGCGCCGGTTCGTCAATGAGTTGCTCGGCACGCTGCTTCAGTACGCACAGTCGAGGGACACGCCGTTGCTGGAAACCCTCGAAGCACTGTCGGCGGCGCGATGGGTCCGTCGCGCCGCCGCCCGCGCTCTCAAGATTCACATCAACTCGATGACCTATCGGGTCGAGCGCATCCAGTCGCTCACGGGCTTGCAGCTGGACGATCCCGAAACGCGCGTCGCGATCTCGATCGCCCTGCGTGCCCGCACGATGCTGGGGATGTAGGCCTTACGGGAGGGAAAGGACCCGCATTCGCGTCGCAGATGCGGGCATCACTGGCGATTCAGTGCCGCATTCGCGTCGCCAATGCGGGTTTCCCAATGAGAAATGCAGAAGGCCCCGGGCTCGCGCCCGAGGCCTTCCACAATGGAGAGTGAATCTCGTTCGGTCTAAACGTCGCTGTAGAGCATGAACTCCCATGGGTGCGGCCGAAGGGCGACCTGGTCGACCTCTTTCTTGCGCTTGTAGTCGATCCAGGTGTCGATGACGTCCTTGGTGAACACGCCCCCTTCGAGCAAGAACGCGTGGTCCTTCTCCAGGGCGTCGAGTGACTCGCCGAGCGAGCCGGGAACCTTCTTGATTTTGGCCATCTCCTCACCCTCGAGCTCGTAGATGTCCTTGTCGAGCGGAGCGGGCGGAGCAATCTTGTTCTTGATTCCGTCGAGCCCCGCCATTAGGCACGCAGAGAACGCGAGGTAGGGGTTGGCGGCCGGGTCCGGCGAGCGGAACTCGATTCGCTTCGTCTTCGGGTTTGTGGAATACATGGGGATTCTCACGCACGCCGAGCGGTTGCGTTTGGAGTAAACGAGGTTGATCGGCGCCTCATAACCGGGGACGAGCCGGCGGTAGGAGTTGGTGGTCGGCGCGCAGATCGCCAGCAACGCCGGCGCGTGCTTCAGAAGACCACCGATGTAGTGCACTGCCATCTCGCTCAAGCCGGCGTAGCCGGCCTTGTCGGCGAACAGGTTCTGTCCGTCCTTCCAGAGGCTCTGGTGCACATGCATACCCGACCCGTTGTCCTGGAAGAGCGGCTTCGGCATGAACGTTGCGACGTATCCGTGCTGCGCGGCGACGTTCTTGATGACGTACTTGAAGACCATCATCTTGTCGCCCATCGTGGTCAGCGTGTCGTAGCGCATGTCGATCTCGGCCTGGCCGGCCGTGCCGACCTCGTGGTGCTGCACCTCGACGTGCACCCCAGCCTCGATCAGCTTGAGCATGATCTCGGAGCGAAGGTCCTGGAACTTGTCGACGGGCGGTACAGGGAAGTAGCCCTCTTTGTGCCGCGGGCGGAAGGCGAGGTTTGGCTCAGAGTTCTTGCCCGAGTTCCAGATGCCCTCTTCGGAATCGATGTGGTAGTAGCCGCTGTGGGCGTTCTGGTCGAAGCGGAGCGAGTTGAAGATGTAGAACTCCGCCTCCGGGCCCCAGTAGCTGATGTCGGCGATGCCCGACTTCTTCAGGTACTCCTCGGCCTTCTTGGCGATGAACCGCGCGTCTCGCGAGTAAGGCTCACGTGTGATCGGGTCGACGATGTCGCAGATCAGAAAGAGCGTCTTGTGCGTCAGGACCGGGTCGATCGTCGCCGAGTCCGGGTCGGGCATGAGAAGCATGTCGCTCTCGTTGATCGCCTGGAACCCGCGAATGCTGGAGCCGTCGAAACCGAGCCCGTCGGTGAAGCTGTCCACCTCGAGCTCGCCGATCGGCACGCTGAAGTGCTGCCACGTGCCCGGCAGATCGATGAAGCGAACGTCGACGACCTCGACACCTTCGGCCTTCGCGCGTTCGATGACCTCTTTCGGGCTCGTCTTAGTACCTGACTTCGTCTGAATCGCCATAAATCACCCTCCATGAACCCTGGACCTTATTTCTTGACGGGTCCACGACCAATCGTAGGGACGAACCATCCGGGGTTCATGGTGAGGGGCTCACGAATCAATACGCAGACTTTATGTGTGGTTCATACGACACAGGATATCCACAGGTCGCCTGGGATCGTGTGATTCACACAGTGTGGATGGGCAGAGCTCGTGCAGCTAGCACGTGGGAGCCGCCTCCCACGGGCGAATAGCCTGATGTCATTCAATCTTGATCAACTTTTGGAGGTGACGTCCTTGTCCAGGTGGCTTTCCCGGCGTTCAACTGCACTCGGTCTTGCTTCATCGGTCGCTCTTCTCGCTGCTCTCGTCCCGATGTCGGCCCTCGCGGCCGACGACACCACCGCCACCTCTGCCGCGGGCGTCGCCGCAGATGCGGTCTGGGTGATCGTGGCCGCCTGCTTCGTCATGTTCATGCAGGCGGGTTTCGCCATGCTCGAGGTCGGCTTCAGCCGGATGAAGAACGTGGGCACGGTTGTCGCGAAGGTAGTCACCAACCTCAGCGTCAGCTCCATCGCTTATTGGGCGGTGGGATTCGGCTTTGCCTTCGGGGCCGGCGGCATCTTCGCCGTCATCGGCGGCAGCGGATTCTTTCCCACCTTCAGCCCCGGCTCGACGATGGACCTGCCCGCGATTGCGGCCAGCACGGCGCCGGCCGCCGCCAAGTGGTTCTTCGAGTTCGTGTTCTGCGCCGTCTCCCTGGCGATTGTCTGGGGGACGATGCTCGAGCGCACGAAGTTCATCGTCTACATCCTCTTCGGCATCCCCTTCGCTGCTTTCATCTATCCACTCATCAGCCACCAGCTCTTCGGCGGCGGCTACCTGATGGCGACGCTCGGCTCGCAGGACTTCGCCGGTTCGACTGTCGTCCACCTGACAGGAGCGACAGCCGGTCTGGCCGGGCTTCTGCTCCTGGGCCCGCGCATCGGTAAGTACGAGAAGGGAAGGTCGAACGCGATCCCCGGGCACAACATGCCGCTGGCCCAGCTGGGCGTGCTGATCCTCTGGTTTGGCTGGTTCGGCTTCAACCCCGGCTCCACCCTGAACGCCACCAACCTGCACTTCGCCGACGTCGTGGTGGTGACCAACCTTGCTGCCGCAGGCGGCGCGGTGGCGGCACTGGCCACGGTCTACTTCATCACCAAGACGATGGACGTCGGCATGATCGGCAACGGAGCCATTGCGGCGCTGGTCGCCATCACCGCACCTTCCGGCTACGTCGAGCCTTGGGCCGCGATCGTCATCGGCGCGGTCGCCGGCGTGATCGTGGTGGTCGGTGTCCTAGCGCTCGACAAGTACCTCGACGACCCGGTGGGCGCGTTGCCGGCTCACGGACTCGCCGGCATCTGGGGCACCCTCAGCTGCGGCCTGTTCACGGTGCCCGCTCTGGCGAAGTTCAACGGCGTCGGCCAGGGCGGCCTTTTCTACACCGGCAGCTTCAGCCAGCTCGGAGCGCAGGCGGTCGCCGTGGGCGCTTCCTTCATCACCGTCTTCGTGCTCAGCTACTCGCTGTTCTGGATCATCAAGAAGACCGTCGGCCTGCGCGTCTCCGCGCGCGAGGAGATGGAGGGCCTGGATATCAGCGAACACGGCATGTGGGGTTACCCCGAGTCGTTCATGCCGGTGCCGGGCGGGGTCTACCGGCCGGCGGACACTCCGACGGTCAACCCTCATGGGGCGCATGAACCGGCGGCGGCTCACGCGGAGGTGGCACGGGTATGAAGATGGTCGTCGCGATCATTCGCCACGAACGGCTGCAGGAAGTTCAAGACGTGCTCGACGAGTGCGGTGTCTCGGGAGTTACCGTCACCGAGGTCAAGGGCTGCGGCGCGCAGCGCGGTTATACGGAGAAGTACCGGGGGGCGGCGGTGCACATCTCGCTCCGTCCGCGGTTGAAAATCGAAGCTGTGATGAAGTCGGAGATAGTGACCACCGTGGTCGACAAGATGGCCGTTGCGGCACGCACTGGCGAGGTTGGGGACGGAAAGATCTTCGTCCTACCGGTCGAGGATGCCGTCCGGATTCGCACCGGCGAGCACGGAGCCGAAACTGTGCAGCACGCCGAACGTGCCATGTGGGGGCACTAAAAGATATGAGGGAAAACCCGGATGGTTTTCCCGCATCGCCCGGTCGGCTGCGCCGACGGGGCTGCTCCCATTCCGGTATATCGATGGGACTTGATTAAGAGTCTGAAGCCCAACAACGCAAGAGACTAGGAAACAAAGTCGCGACCGGGCAAAGCCCGGTCGGCCCCTACCACGCTAGCAATGCAATAAGAAAAGCGGTCGGAGCTTTCCTCCGGCCGCTTTCGCATCCTCGAGTCGGTTAGTTGGTGGCGGCCTTTTCGGCAACACCAGTTGATCCAGCTGCACCGACGTTCTTTTCAATCCAGGCTTTGATCGGGGCCGCCCCGCCGGGGTATCCGACCAGGCGGTCGACCAGCTTGCCGTCTCTGAAAAGGCCGAGGGTCGGGATGCCCATCACGCCATAGCGAATGGCGAGGTCCTGATTGACGTCGACGTCGAGCTTGCCGATCGTCACCTTGCCGGCGTACTCCACGGCCAGCTGCTCCACCGCCGGCGTCATCATCCGGCACGGACCGCACCAGTCGGCGTAAAAGTCCACCACGACCGGTTCGCTGGCTTTGAGCACGTCGGCCTCGAAATTCGGGCCGTCGAAGTGCTTCATGTTCTCCATGACAAGTAGAAGGGTCCCGGCGCCTCCGCTATTCCCGAAGCCGGGGCCATCCATAATCGGCCAGTGGCAGTGGTCCCCGCCGAGCCCCAGACGTCTGTCCTGAGGCTGGCCTTTCAGCAGTTCGGCGCGCGCCTTTTCGAGGCGGCTCCGGGCATCGTCACATGGGTCCTGCTGCTGGCCCCGGCCTGGATCTCGATCGTCTTCAGCACTCCCGGGGCGCTGGCCGTCGCGGCGGCAGTGCTGGTGTTCGACATCTACTGGGTTGGGCGGGCGATCACCCTGGTCACCGGGGTCTACAGCACGATGTGGCGGATGCAGGCAGACATGCGCAAGGACTGGCTGGCGTTGTGCCGGGAGGAGCAGAAGAAGGGCGCCCACGACCCACTCCAGTACTACCACCTCTGCGTCATCCCGACCTACACCGAGCCGTACCACGTGCTGGAGCGCACCGTGCAGGCGATCGTCGATGCGAACTACCCGCCCGAGTTGAAGTTGATCGGCATCATCACCCGCGAAACTGACAAGCCCGGCTGGGAGAACGTCGCCTTGCTCAAAGAGAAGTTTGGTGGTCAGCTCGGTGGCTTCTATCACATCAAGGATCCCCTGGAGCCCGGCATCGTGATCGGCAAGTCGGCCGCGATGAACTGGGGTGGTCGATGGATGGTCCGGGTGCTGACCGAGGAGGGTTACAACCTCGATCACGTCCTGATCACAGACCTGGATTCCGACTACCGAATCCACCCGGAGTACTTCGGGTGGATCAGCCTGAACCATGCCCGCGAGGCATTGCGCGATTACGTGATCTGGCAGCCCGTGCCGCTGTTTCACAACAACATCTGGCAGGTGCCGATGGCCGTGCGCATCATGTCCGCGAGCACGTCGCAGTGGCAGATGTTCCTGCACTCGCGACCCCATCGCCTGGTTGCGTTCAGCAGCTACACGTGCAGCCTGGAATTCGTGCGCAAGGTCGGCTACTGGGACAAGGACGTTATCCCGGAGGACTCGCGGTTCTACTGGAAAGCCTTCTTCACGTTCGGCAAGCGTTTTTCGGTCAAGTCCGTCTTCCTGCCCATCTATGGCGACTCGCCGAATTCACGCGACTATGCCTCGACGCACATGAGCCAGTACAACCAGATCAAGCGCTGGGCCTGGGGCATCACGGATGTGCCGTATGTGCTCGCCAGGCTGTTCAAGCACCCCGAGATCCCGCTGGTGCTGCGCCTGCGGCGCTTCATGAACCTTGCCTTCAACCACCTCAACTGGATTTTCCTGCCGATGCTCTTGATGTTCGGCGCCTCGGCCCCGCTTTGGGTGAGCGTCGACTGGTCGCTCACCGATATCGGACAGACCTTGTGGTCCTACTCCGGCATCCTCTTGGGGACCACGCTGTCGACGGTGATCTTCTTCCTGTATTTCGAGATCCGGATGCTGCCGCCCAAACCGGCGAACTGGCCTCTGTGGAAGCAGGGCGTCGTGTACGTCCAGTACTTCGCCTATCCGGTGGTTGGCCTAGTGATGAGCGTGCTGCCGGCACTGGAGGCGCACACGCGCTTACTCTTTGGTCGATACCTGGAATATCGCGTGACTGAGAAGGTGTGACGGAGCTAATGGACGAGGCTGGCGCTAAGACTGTCGCCACGACTGTGGGCGCGCTGTATCACTCGCTGCACGAATCGATTCGGGAGCAGGTCCGGGGGTTGGACCACGGCACGCTCAACTGGAAGCCGCTCCCGCTCGCGAACTCGATCACTGTGCTCATCGTCCATACGCTGGCCGGCGAGCGGGACGCGCTAAGCGCGGTGCGGAAGCTGACGAATGAACGCGACCGGGAGGCGGAGTTCAAGGCCGAGGCGGAGGAGGCTGACCTTCTCGCGTTGCTGGACCAGGCCGACCGCGAGGTGAGCGATCTTGTCGGCGGGATGACCGCGGCGGACCTGACCGAAATGCGGCCGCGAGCAAACAGGCCTCCGAAACCGGGCCTGGAGTGGCTGCTGTCGAACTACGGCCACTCACGAGAACACCTCGCGCAGATCGAGCTGACTAAACAGCTCTACGACTCCAGGACGTAGAGCGCTAGCGGGTCACGCCCCGCAGACTAGCCCCGTGAACCAGGGTAAGCAGAAAAGTGGACCTCCCAGAGCCCAGAAGGTGAGGAAGGCGATGAGCAAGAGGAACACGATCCAACCGGTACCTGTATAGATGTTCCGGCCCGGCACGGGCCACTTCTTCCACCCCAATCGCTTGGCTATGCGAGGGCCGACGATCGCGTCGAGGAACGGCCACAGCACGAAGCCACCGACCACTACCGCGGGGGTACCCAGCGCCAGGATGGTCTCCGGACCGAGCTTGAGAAGCTGGAAGAGGAAGAGGAAGTACCAGTCGGGCCGCGGGACGGTGACCGCGCGCGGGTCCGCCGGCTGCTCGAGCTGAAGGTTCTTCTGCACGAAGAACGCGAGCAGGCCGACGGCGATCAGCATCACCACGGCGATGATCGGATAGGGCCAGAAGTGATCGGGGAAGAATGGGTGGGTTTCGTCATCCGGCATGTCGTCCGCGAGGTGATGCCCGGCGTCGCCCATCAGAATCGGGAAGAGGGCAAGCCCGACGACGACCGGGTACAGGATGTGGTCGGGTCCGATCGGGAGCCGCTTCCACTCCGGCTCGAGCGTATGGCCCGCGTGGCCGCTGTCGACCTCGACGATCTGAATCTCCTGGGCTGGGAGCGCAGCTCCGGGCCCTTCCTTTCCGATGTCCTGGGTGCTCACATCGGCTCCGCGATACCGTGCGCCCGGATGAACCGGAAATGGACGTACATCAGCAGAGTGATGATGGCCGGCAGCAAGAAGACGTGGATGGTGAAGAAGCGCTGAAGCGTCGGCGGGCCCACCACCGGGCCGCCCTGGAGTATGTCCTTGAGAAAGACACCGAGCTGTTCAGGAGGCGTTAGACCCGCGATCTTGATGGTGACCTCGGTGGCGAAGTAGGCCTTGGTGTCCCAGGGCAGCAGGTAGCCGGTCAGGGAGAGGGCCAGGATGCAGAGCAGCATGAGGACGCCGACTATCCAGTTCAGCTCGCGGGGGGCGCGGTAAGAACCGGTCCAGTAGACGCGAGACATGTGGATGAGGACCATCACGATCAGGATGTTGGCACCCCAGAAATGGACGCCTCGGATGAGCCATCCAAGGTACTGCGTGTTCTGGATGAACTGGACGCTGTTGTAGGCCGGCGAGTTGCCCGGGACCCCCGCGTCGGGGACGTAATAGAAGGAGAGAAAGACACCTGTCAGCAGCTGGAGCACGACGAGGATGAAGACCATCCCGCCGAAGCAGTAGTAGAAGGCGTTGGCAAAGTTCGGCACGCGCTGGTACAGGGCCTCGTCGACCGCCTTCGTGAACGGATAGCGCTCGTCGAGCCAATTCACCACCGCCACTTGAATCTCGCGTGGGTGAGGAATTGCCATTGCTAGAAGCCCAGAACGATGCCGTCGACCTGGATCGTCGTCGGGTCGGAGCCCTGCTTCCAGGTCAGGTGTGACAGTGGCGCCGGCGCGGGGCCGGCGAATCTCTGGCCGTTGAGGTGGAATCGCGATCCGTGACAGGGGCAGTCGAAGCTCGCGGCGGCTTCATTCAATCCGATCGGGCAGCCGAGGTGTGAGCAGTTGATGGCCAAGCAGTCGAGCTTCCCATTGTTCTTGACGACGAAGCCGCCGAACGCCAGGTCGCCTGCCGCGTTGTCACCTCCGCCGTCGGCCATGATGAACGCGGAGTTAGGGCTCGTCGGTGCGTTGAACTTGACCGCCTCCCCGTCCTTCAGCTGGTCGATCGGCTTGTCCAGGGTGATCGTCAGGAGGCCCTTCTTCTGGCCTTTGGGCGCCGCCGGCCAGAGAAAGAGGAGCAAAGGGGCCCCTCCGATGACGACGGTGGCGGTCATCAGGCCGGCGAGCCACCAGCCGAGAAACGTGCGACGGGTGAACCGTTGCGGCGCCGCAGCTTCTGCCATCCGGCCCAAATGTTAACGCGTGCGTAAGGTCGGCAAGCCGACCGCCTGGCGCACTTCAGCCATGGTCTTGCGGGCTACCGTGCGGGCGGTTTCGCTGCCCTGGTCGAGGATGCCCATGACGATTTCCGGGCTCAGCTCGGCGCGAGCCTCGCGAAAAGGCGCAAACGTCTCGATGATCCGCTCAGCGAGGAGCTTCTTTTTCTCGTTGCAACCGATCTTTGCCTTGCGACACAGGTCCCAGTAGTGCTCCCAGTCGTCGAAGAAGAATTTGTAGAAGGCGCACACGTTGCAGGTTCGCGGGTGGCCCGGGTCTGTCATGCGTGGCCGTTTGACGTCGGTGACCATGCTCAGCACCTGCTTGCGAATGACGTCCGGGTCATCGGTAACTCCGACAATATTGCCGACAGTTTTCGACATTCGCTTCTTGCCGTCGGTGCCCTTGACGAGCGGGTTCTCGGTGAGCAGCACACGCGGCTCGGGGAAGACCGGCGAGTAGGTGCGATTGAACTTGCGCACGACTTCTCGGACCAGCTCAACATGAGCTGCCTGGTCCTTGCCAACGGGCACGCCAACTCCCTTTACGATCGCTATGTCAGCGCCCTGAAGTACGGGGTAGGATAGAAGGCCGAGGTTCACGTTGTCGGGGTGTTGCTGGGCCATCTGCTTGAACGTGGGCGTGCGCAGCACCCAGCTGTACGGCGTCACCATCGAGAGCAGCAGTGACAGCTCGGCGACTTCGGGGACCTGTGACTGCAGGTAGAGGACGCTGCGCTTGGGATCGATACCCACGGCGAGCAGGTCGGCGGTGAGGTCGAACACCTTGCTTTCGACGGTGTGGCCGTCGGGCTCGGTGGTCAGGGCGTGATAGTCGGCGATGAAGTAGTAGCAGTCGTACTCGTTCTGGAGCTCGACCCAGTTCTTCGCGGCCCCGAGGTAGTTACCCAGGTGGAAACGGCCGGTCGGGCGCATGCCGCTGAGAATCCTCATCCGCTCTGCCATCGCCGGGAGGAGTTTAACGAGGCCCGTTCGCCCTCATATGTACGATTTGCCCAGTTGCCTGATCACGACCTGACACCCGACCTCCCGGCGCCGAGCTCCGGGCTGGGTTCGCGGGCCCTTCGCAACACGATTCTCGTGCTCACCGCCAAGGTCGTCGCCCGGCTGATCGCGCTGGTCACGGTGCTCGCGATGATCAAGTACCTCAAGGCCACTCCGTACGGCATGTTCGCGACCGTCGCCAACTACACTGCGATCGTCAGCGTCGTCCTGGATCTCGGTTTCAACGTGCTGTTCGTCCGTGAGGGCGCACGACATCCCAGCGAGATCCAGCGCTACCTCCGCAACGTCATGTCGCTCCGTCTTCTGATGTCGGTAGTGAGCCTGGGGCTGCTCGCGGTTGCGCTTGGCCTCAACGGGCTGGGGAGTCTGCTCGTCCCGGCCTTCCTCCTCATGGTCCTCACCTCTTACTCGACGCTGCTCCGCAACACGCTCTATGCGGTGCAGAAGCTCCGGTTCGAGGCCATCGCGGTTGTCCTCGAAAGCCTCGTTCTCCTGGGGCTCGTGCTGTTCGGCATCAAGACAGGACGCGGCCTCACTTACTTCTTGTGGGCCTACGCGGCGCAGTACGCGTTCAGCTGCGTTTACTTCGTGGTGGTTCTAGCAGCCAAACGCATAGCGGTGATGGGGTGGAGGCTCGAGCTGCCGCTCGTGCGCGAGTGGTTCTGGAAAGGCCTGCCGTTCGCGCTCACCTTCGTGATCACCATCCTTTACTTCAAGATCGATCAGCCGCTGGTGTATGCGCTCCGGCCGCACTACGAAGCGGGTTGGTACGCCGCCGCCTACAAGCCATTCGAGGCGCTGCTGTTCGTCCCCATCACATTTCTTTCGATAGTGTTTCCGGTGCTGTCCGTCTACCACCGCGAAAGACCGACCGAGCTGCTCGACGCGGTGAACCGGTTCTTCAAGGCTCTGCTTCTGATCGGGTGGCCGATGAGCGTCGGCATCTTCGTCCTGGCGCACCCGCTGACACGCGCGCTGTTCGGTCCCGATTTCGCGCCCTCGGAAGACGCGCTGCGGATCCTCGCGCTGGGGCTCGGGCTCGCCTTCGTCAACAACGCCTTCATCGGGGCGCTGAGCGCCGCGGATCGCCAGTTGTCCTTCACCTGGGCGGCGGGATGGAGCCTGGTCGCCAACGTGGTTGCGAACCTCGCCCTCATCCCGATCTTCGGGTACCGAGGCGCTAGCGTGGCCACGGTGATCACCGAGATCGTCCTGGGCGTCGCCGGATGGGTGCTCACCGCGCGGTACATCGGCAATGTCCGGGTGGTGAAGCTCAGCTGGCGCATCGTGCTGGCCGGTCTCGTCATGGGAGCCGCGGTCTTTCCGCTGCGTGACATGGGCGGAGTGGCGCTGGCGATTCCCATCGTGGTCGGTGTTGCGGTCTATGGCGGCGCAGTGTTGCTGCTGCGGGGATTGACCATGGACGAGATCGGCTGGGCCCGGCGCGCCCTCGCGGAGGCCCGATGAGCCCTAAGCCTGTGTATCTCAAACCTCGTGGCGCGGTCGAGCCAGTCCTCTGGGAGGAGATCGCCGTCGACGCGCCCGGCCTCGGCCCGGAAACGAGCCTCGATGACACGCAGTTCGTCGCCCTCGACATCGAGAGCACTGGCAACTCCCCGTTCCTGGTCCTGGAGATCGGCGCGGAGCGCTTCAAGCTCGACGGCCCGCTGTCTTTCTTCGACACGCTGGTGAACTGCCGGGCGCCGATCAACCCGTACGCGCACCGGCGGCACCACATCGATCGCTCAATGCTGATTGGAGCACCAGAGTTTGGCGACGCCCGCCGCGCGTTTCTTCGTTTCGCGCACGGCGCGGTGCTCGTGGAGCACAGCCACGACGCGTTCGACACGTGGCTCGTCGGTCGAGGCCTGGAGAGCCCGCTCGAGCACCCGATCATCGACACGTCGGCCCTGGCTCGCCTGGTCCTGGACCTTCCGAAAGGCCAGACCCCAGGCCTCGCGAAGCTGGTGGAACTGCTCGCGCTCGACGTCACGCCCGCGCATGCGGCGCTCGACGACGCTCGCGCCACCGCCATGGTCTTTCGCGCGCTGATCGCACGCGCGAAAGAGACTCTCGGCTGGTCGACGTTGGGCGACGTGCTCGCGGCCCTGCCGCGCCCGGTCGTCGACAGGACGGCGCCTAGTCGAAGAGCGCGAGCTGCAGGTCGGGCTGGGGGTGCTCGAGGCCAGAAAGCCCCACCCCGATCAGGCGCACCGGCCGTGACTCCACGTGCGACTTCTCCAGCGCCGACCGCGCAGCGCGGAAGATCGTCTCGACATCGTCGGTCGGGCTCGTCCGGCTCACCTGGCGGCTCACCAGCTTGAAGTCGGGCAGCTTCAGCTTCACGTAGATAGTGCGCGCGCGCACGTCGTCGGCCTTGAGCCGCTCGACGACGCGATCGGTCAGGTTGCGCAATTCCTTCTCGAGCTCCCCGCGGTCGCTGACATCCTGCTCGAACGTCGTCTCGGCCGAGATCGTCTTCGCCGGCTTGCTGCCGTCGACCGGCGTTCGGTCACGACCCTGGGCGAACCGCTGCAGCACGGCGCCGTTCGTGCCGATCGCCTGGACCAGCCGCTGCGTCTCATAGGCGGCGAGCTCGCCGACGGTGCGGATGCCCATCGCGTGGAGCCGCTCCTCCGTCTTGGGGCCAAGGCCCGGGATGACGGCGATGGGGAGCGGGGCCAGGAAATTCGACTCCGTGTCGGGTGGAACGAGGACGAGTCCGTCGGGCTTGTGGGTTCCGCTGGCGACCTTCGCCACCAGCTTCGATGTCGCCGCGCCGACTGACGCGGTGAGGCCGATCTCGGTGTGGATCTGGTACTTGATGCGCCGCGCCACTTCTTCCGCGTTCGACGTTCCATGGCGGGTGCGCGCCGTGACGTCCAGGTACGCCTCATCGAGCGCTATGCCTTCGACCAGCTCCGGCGATGTGTAGCGGCGAAAGATCTGGTGCACGGTCCGGCTCGCCTCGCGGTAGCGAGCGCCGTCGGGCGTCACGACCATCAGCTGCGGGCACTTCTGCAAGGCCTCGTGCAGAGGCATCGCCGAGTGCACCCCAAAAGCCCGTGCTTCGTACGAAGCGCCCATGACGACAGCCCTGCGCGAGCGGCCCGCGACGGCCACCGGGATGCCTCGAAGCTTCGGGTCGTCTCGCTGGTGGACCGACGTGTAGAAGGCGTCGAGGTCGACGTGGAGGATCGTTCGCGGCCAGGTGTCGGATTTCGGCATGTGAGGTGTCGCGGCCAGTCTGCCACAAGGGCTTGTGGCTTACTCCAAGTTCGGGCGCTGAGTTATGGGCTGTTCAGCGCGGCGGCCACGTTGGAGAAGACGTTGGCGAACTGGTTAGCCATGGTCAGCAGAATCACCACAACAACTATCGAGACCAGGACGACAACGCCAAAAAAGACGGCCACCGTGATGCCGATCGCGGCTCCGGCCCCCGGACCCGAGGAGCCGGCTGGCGGAAGCCGTGACGGCTCCCAGGCTCGGCCGTTCCAGCGCCACAGCCGGTCTTCGGAGAGCGCGGGCTTCCACGCGGACCCGTCCCACCACCAGAACCCGTCCGCCGAGAAGCGCGTCTGGGCAGCCGGCGTCGTCGGCGTGCCGGGATCTCCACCCATCTCTTGAAGCATAAGCTGCACCTGCCATCCACCTAGAATCCCTGAGTCGATGAAGGGCGTCATCCTGGCGGGAGGAACCGGCAGCCGGCTCCATCCCCTGACCCGGATCACCAACAAGCACCTGCTGCCGATCTACGACCGGCCGATGATCAGCTATGCGATCGAGGCCCTCGTCAAGGCCGGCGTCACCGAGATGATGCTGGTCACCGGCGGCACGCACGCGGGCGAGTTCCTGCGTCTGCTCGGCAACGGGCAAGAGTTTGGGATCGACAGGCTCTTTTACGCGTACCAGGACAAGCCGGGCGGTATCGCCGAGGCGCTCGGCCTGGCCGAGAAGTTCGTCGGTGGAGACCGCACCGTCGTGCTGCTCGGCGACAACATCTTCGGGCGGACGATCCGCCACTGCGTCGAAGGCTTTCGCAAACAGAAGAGCGGCGCCCGGGTAGTGCTGTCGCGCGAAAGCGACCCCGAGCACTTGCGTCATCTGGGCGTGGCTCAGCTCAACGGGAACAAACGCATCGAGCGAATCATCGAAAAACCGGAGCGGCCGCCCAGCGAGTACGCGGTCACCGGGGTTTACTTTTACGACGACACCGTGTGGAAGGTGCTGCCCGACCTCAAGCCTTCCGGGCGCGGCGAGCTCGAGATCACCGACGTCAACAACTGGTATGTCGAGCGGGACCTCATGGAGTACGACGTGCTGGAAGGCTTCTGGGGCGATGCGGGCGAATCGATGGAGGCGTACTACATCGCGCACGACTTCGTGCGCGCGAACGGTGCGAACAAGGAATCATGAGCGCGAAACAGGTCGTCATCGAGGGCGTCGTGTTGAAGGAGCTAGTCACGCATGCAGACGAGCGCGGCTTCTTCCGCGAGGTGATTCGCGAGACTGACGATTTCTTCGACCACTTCGGCCAGTGGAGCCATTCGATGATGTACCCCGGCACCGCCAAGGCCTGGCACATACACCGGCTTCAGACCGACTGGTGGTACGTGATCGGCGCGCTCAAGGTGGCGCTCTACGACACGCGCGAAGCGTCGCCGACCAGCGGCAAGCTGATGGAGTTCCTCATGGGGGATCTTGCCACGACCTGCCTGAAGATTCCGCCTGGCGTGGCCCACGGCTGCCGGGCGCTGCAGCTGAGTCACATCCTGTACGTCACCTCGAGCGTCTACGCGCCCGACGATGAAGGCCGGATCCCGCACGACGATCCGAAGATCGGATACGACTGGACCTCAGGTCCCTCCATCAAGTGACCTCTCGTTCGCTGCGCCGGCTGCTCGTGGCCGGTGCTGCAGGTTTCATCGGCTCGAACTTCGTGCGGCTGATCCGCGCCACCCGTCCGGAGGTCGAGGTCACGGTGCTCGACAAGCTGACCTATGCGGGCAACCTGGCGAACCTCGTCGAGTTCGAAGGGAAGCCCGGCTATCGGTTCGTGCATGGCGACATCTGCGACGCAACACTCGTCGACTCGCTCGCCGCCGAGGCTGACGCGATAGTCAACTTCGCCGCTGAGACTCACGTCGACCGCTCGCTCATGGACCCGCTTGCATTCATCGAGACCGACGTGCGAGGCACCGCGGTGCTTTGCGAGGCGGCGCGCAAGCATCGCCACCAGGCCTTCCTGCTCGTGAGCACCGACGAGGTGTACGGCGACGTGCACACCGGCCGGTCCCGCGAGGAGGACGGCTTCAAGCCTCGCAGCCCGTACTCGGCGAGCAAGGCCGGAGGCGAGCACCTCGCCCGCGCCTACGCGGAAAGTTTCGGGCTGCCGCTGCTCGTCACACGCGGATCGAACAACTACGGGCCGTACCAGTACCCGGAAAAGCTGATCCCAGTGCTGATCACCAACGCAATCGACGACCTCCCGTTGCCGCTGTACAACGATGGGTCAGCGGTGAGGGACTTCGTCTTCGTCGACGATCACTGCCGTGCCATCGATCTGGTCCTTTACGAGGCGCCGATCGGCGGTGTGTACAACGTCGGCACCGGTGCGGAAACCTCAGGTTTGGCGGTGGCCGAGGCGGTCCTGGAAATCATCGGCAAGCCGAAAAGCCTCATCGAGTTCGTCGCCGACCGGCCGGGTCACGATTACAGATACGCGCTGGACATCGGCCGGATCACCGAGCTTGGTTGGGAGCCGAGCGTCACCTTTGCCGAAGGGCTTCAGCGGACGGTCAACTGGTACATCGAGCACCCGGAGTGGTGGCGCCCGCTCAAGTCGGGCGAGTACTGGGATTACTACAAGCGCAACTACAAGCCGCTTACGACCTCTTCGTAAAACGCCCCGCCAGCCCGCGGCGATACCACTTCAGGTAGCGCGGGAGCCACTGCCAGAGGCGAAACCGGCTCGTGCCCGCGGTGCGGTCGCGCCAGGTCGTCGGCACCTCCGCGATCTGCATGCCGAGGCGGTATGCCTTCACGGTGAGCTCGATCCCCAGCTCGAAACCACCCGTCGACTCGATCGTCACCTGGTTGAGCAGCCGCTTCGAGTAAAGGCGGAAGTTGCTCGTCGCGTCATGGACTGGCACGCCGCCGAGCCAGTGGAGCGACAGGCCAGCGCCGCGTGACATGGTGCGCTTGAGCAGCGGCCCGCCGACCTGCCGCCCTCCTTTCATGTAGCGCGACCCGGCCACGACGTCGGCTCCCTGGCGCGCCAGCTCGTACATGGGGTCGATGTCCTTCGCATCGTCGGAGCCGTCGCCCATGGTGATCAGCACGTAATTGGCGCGGGCTGCGCGAAGGCCGGACTTCATGGCGTTGAGCACGCCGCGGCCGAGCGTGTTGCGGTGTAGGCGAAGCTCGGGCAGCTCAGCTTGCAGCCGTTTGACCACGGGCACCGTGGTGTCCTCGTCGAAGTCGTGCACCACCAGCACCTCGAGCGGTCGCGTGCGGGTTTGCTCGACCACCCCGCGCAGTGTCGCGACGACGTTCTCGCCTTCGTTGTAGACGGGGATGACGATGCTGAGAGCCGGCGTATCGCTCGCAGCCGGCGTGTTGCGGATCAGATCCGGCCCGCCTTGATCTCTTCGCGAATCCACGGGATCACCTCGTCGAGCATCTCGTCGAGGGAGGTCGTCGCCTCGAAGCCGAGCACCTCACGGGCCTTGCGTACGTCGGGCACGCGCATCTGTACGTCGTGTTCGTACGGCGGGTCCGACACGAAATTGAGCGGACGGTCCGGCCCGTGCACTTTGCGCCAGATGACCTCGGCCAGCTCGCGGACCGTCGTCGATTGAGCAGTCGACAGGTTGAAGTCCTCGTTGAGCGCTTTTTCGGATTCCATGGCGATGCGGATGCCGCGCGCGAGGTCTCCGCCGTACGTGTAATGCCGGGTCTGGCTCCCATCACCAAGGATGTGCAGCGGGTCCTGTCCCTTTACGACCTTCTGGACGAGGTCCGGTACGACATGGCTCATCGCCAGCTTGACGTTTCCGCTCATGACCTGATGGTCGCGCAGTGCGCGTCGCTCGCCGATCCCGACGCAGTTGAACGGACGAACGATGGTGAAGGGCAGGCCGTACTGCTCGTACGCTCCATGCGCGAAGAACTCGGTCGCGAGCTTCTGAAATCCGTATGTCGATTTGGGAGGCGGGCTCGTGATCTGGTCGCCCTCGGGAGTGGGGAAGACGGACGACGATTCGAACACCATGCTGCTGGAGATGACCGTGATCTTCTGCAGCCGGCCGCGCTTGTGCCCGGCGATCGCCGCGTCGAAGGTGGCGGCACAGATGCGCTCGTTCTCCGCGAGCAGGTCGTAGGCGAACTCGTGGAAATAGGAGATGCCCCCGATCATCGCGGCGCCCGCGACCAGCTGGTCGCAGTCCGCGGCGAGCTCGGTCAAAAGCTTCGCGTCCTTGGCGTCTCCCTGGACGAGGTGGTAGCGCGGGTCGCCGTCGAAGCTGCGCTTGACGGGCCCGTACTTGCTGAAGTTGTCGACACCGACGACTTCGTGCCCCGCCTGCAGCAGGTCGGCGACGAGGTAGCCGCAGATGAAACCGGCGGCGCCGGAGACGAGGACTTTCAAAGCCTGATTGGCCCTGTGATCCCCCAGATGTCGACGACTTCGCGGCCGTCGAGCTCCAGCGTCTTGTAGGCCTTGTGCGGCGCCGCTATGACCAGGATGTCCGACTCGCGCAGCACCTTGTCCAGCGGCTGGAACGACTCGTCGTGGATGTATGGGTCGGTGCACATGACATGGGCGCCCTTGAACGCGGCCAGCTTGCGCAGCTTGTAGCTCAGCGACGCACGCGGATCGTCGGACTCGCCTTTAAAGGCCATGCCGAGGATCCCGATCGTTCGTCCCTGCAGCGACTTGCGCGAGTTGAGCGTATCCACGATGTAGTTGGGCAGACCCTCGTTGATCTGCATCGCGGCCTGGCCCATCGGGAAGTGGTCGGGAGTGAAGGCCGAGAGCTGCATGGTGTCCTTGAGCAGGCATGGCCCGGCGGCAAAACCAGGGCCCGGCAGGTCCGCGGCGCGAGGGTAGTCGTGGCGAACCGCGTCGAGGACCCGGCCGTAGTCGAGCCCGGAGCGATGCGCGATCTGAAAGAACTGGTTGGCGATCGCAAACTTCATGTAACGCCACGTGTTTGTGAGCAGCTTCGCGAGCTCCGCTTCCATCGGAGTAGTGCGCACGACGCTCACCCCGAGGCGTTCGAAGAGCGTGCTCGCCTTGGCGAACGCGGCGTCGGATGACGCGCCCACCACCTGAGGAAGGGTCCGCAGCTCTTCCAGGGCGTGGCCTTCTGCGATGCGCTCGGGGCAAAAGACAACCTCCACGTCGGCGCCGGCGTCGCGGAGCCTGAGCGCGACCGAGTCGGTGGTCCCGGGGAAAACGGTCGAGCGCAAAACGATCAGAGAGCCTTTTTTCAAGTGGGGAAGGAGGTCGTCGATCACCCGCTCGAAGATGCGCACCGAAGGGTTCATGAACTCGTCGATCGGAGTTCCGATGACGAGGATGATCGTGTCGGTCCGAGCGATCGAGCTGGGGTCGGAAGCCAGCTCCAGGCGCCCGGTGGGAAGGAGCTTCTTGAGCAGCTCCTCGGAGCCCTTCTCAAGGAACGGCACGCTGCCCGACTTGACCTGCGCGACCTTCGCCGCGTCGATGTCGTCGATGCCGACCTTGTAGCCGCAGTCCGCAAGGGACAGCGCGAGCGGCAGGCCGACGTGGCCGCAGCCGCCGACGACGACCAGGTCCAGGGGCCCTTCCATAGGGGCCGAATTATGATGGCTCGACTCGTGACCTCCTCGGTGCTGTTAGACATTCGGCCGCTGCAAGGCCCGAGCGCAGGCCGGGGTGTGGGTTCATACGCGAGGGGCTTGCTCAGTGGCCTGATCGCCGAAGGGTTCGATTCGAAGCTCACCCTTCTGCTCGATGCGGGCCTCGACGAGCCGTCGCTGCCACCGGGGCGCTACCAGCTTGCGGGCTCGCGGCGCCGGTATCACGGCCACCTCGCGGCGTACGAGGAAGCGGTGGCGTTGGGGGCGGACCTCGCGCGCATCCGTCCGGCCCTCTACCACGCGATCGATCTGCGCTTGCCGGGCCGGCCGCCGTGCCCGCTGGTCGTTACCTTGCACGACCTTGCCCCCTGGGCGTGGGGCGGCCCGCGCATGCGCGGCGAGCGACTCCGGTTCTGGCCCGGCAAGCGGCTCTTGAGGCGAGCGAACATCGTGCTGGCGGTTTCCAGGGCCACTGCAACGGATGCCGCGCGGTTCGGGGGTGTCGATCCTCGGCGCGTGAAGGTTGTGCCTGAAGCCGCGAACGAAGTGTTCGCCCCTCGGGCCGGCGCGACCGAGCGTGTGGGGCAGCGCTGGGGCGTGGAAGCGGGCTACCTGCTGTTCGTCGGCGCTCTCGACGCGCGCAAAGATCCTGCTTCGCTCCTGCGTGCGTGGAACGCGGCGCGACAGGTCCGTCCGGAGCTGAAGCTGGTGGTCGCCGGCGATCCCGGCCGTCAAGCCCCGCCCTCGATGCCCGACGCGCGGATGCTGGGTCGCGTGACCGACGAGGAGCTGGCCGACCTGTACACAGCTGCGGGTTGTTTCATGTTCCCGAGCCGGTACGAAGGCTTCGGGCTCCCGTGCCTGGAGGCGATGGCGTGCGGGTGCCCGGTCGCGGCGTTTCGCAACTCGAGCATCCCCGAGGTGGTCGACGACGCGGGGGAGCTGGTCGACGACGGAGACGCCGACGCGCTCGGCCGGGCGGCGGCGCGGATGAGCGCGGAGCCGGCGCGGTGGCGGCGCCTGGGTCTGGAGCGGGCGAAAGCGTTTAGCTGGCGCAAAACGGCCCGAGCCACGATCGCGGCCTACGAAAGCCTCCTGTAACCCGCACATGCCCGCGAATGCGGGATTCGAGCGCCCTAAAGAGCCCGTGAAACCCGCAGACGCGTACGAATGGGTTCTTAACGGGCTGCGTTGTCGTCCGGATTGATGTTCGTGATGCTGATCGCATGCCTCGACCACCATTGGTACCGCGTGAGCTGACCCGAGGGCCGTTCACCGTCGTCGAGGCTAGGCGCGCCGGCCTTCAGCGCTGGCATCTGGAGGGCACGAGCCGGCGACGACTCAGACACGGCACCTACATATGGGCGGGCCTCTCCGAGACTCCGGTCATGAGACTCGAGGCCGCGCGGCTCCGTGGGCCTGCGTCCATGGCGTTTTCGGGAAAGACCGCCGCCTGGCTACATGGCCTCGACGTTCCCTGCGATCCCATCGAAACAATCCGACCAGAGATCGACGATTGTGATGTGGTGGTCCGGCGTGGCTTTCGGGCCACGTCTTTGCCGCGCACAATATTCGACCTCAGCAACAGGCTCAGTCTGACCGAGGCTGTCGTGGTTGCCGACCAAGCGCTTCATTTGCGTCTGGCCAGACGCGCCGAGCTGAGGGGCTGGATCAACAGCCGGTCCGGGCGTAAAGGGGTTCGCAGAGCGCGGCAAGTGATCGAGCTTGCCGAAGTCGGCGCCGAATCGCCTATGGAGTCGCGTCTAAGGATGTTGCTCGTCCTGAACAGGCTTCCCCGTCCCGAGCTGCAGGTCACCATTCACGACGAGGAGGGTTCCCCCCTCGGACGCCCTGACCTCTATTACAGCGCGCAGCGGCTGGGCCTCGAGTACGACGGCGACACTCATCGCGCCAGCCTGGTCGAGGACAATCGTCGCCAGAATCGCCTCCTGATGGCCGGTGTGACGCTGCTCCGCTTCACGGCTTCAGACGTGATGCGCCGCCCGGACACCGTCCTGGCCCAAGTCCGAGACATGCTCGCTGGGAGATAATCCCCCCGGTTTGAGCAAGGTCGCTGTCATCGGTGCCGGGTACGTGGGGCTGACCACAGCCGCCTGTCTCGCCGACCTCGGCAACGACGTCATGGTCGTCGACATCAATCGCGAGAAGATCGCCCAGCTCAAGCACCACCGCGTCCCCTTCTACGAGCCCGGCCTCAGCGAGCTCGTCGAGCGCAACGCCAAGGCCGGCCGGCTCAAATTCACCACCGCGTACGAGGACGCCGTGCCCGGCGCCGAGTACGCGATCATCGCCGTGAGCACGCCGGAGGGCGAGGGCGGCGAGGCCGACCTCTCCTACGTCGAGGCTGCGGCGACGTCCATCGCCGAGTGCATGGACGGTCCCCTGGTCGTCGTCAACAAGTCCACCGTTCCGCCTCTCACCGGCGACATGGTTTCTGAGGTGCTCAAAAAGCCCAATCGCGGCCACACTGCCGCGGTGGTGTCGAATCCCGAATTCCTGAGAGAGGGATCCGCGATCCAGGACTTCATGCACCCCGATCGCGTCGTGATCGGCAGCCACGATAGAGAAGC
>Ga0209117_1000095_pt1 | contig 64134 bp, 42 predicted proteins | sample BlaSpr_A8_OM2_M2_FD_187978 | JGI IMG/M metagenome (GOLD analysis project Ga0209117, IMG submission 187978) | Forest soil microbial communities from Thunder Bay, Ontario, Canada - Black Spruce, Ontario site 2_A8_OM2_M2 (SPAdes) (version 2) | ecosystem: Environmental > Terrestrial > Soil > Boreal... | reverse complement strand
CTGGACCCTCTCAGGCTCCGGCTGCGCAGGCGCAACCTGCGGCGCGCTCGGCAATGTTACGACAACATCAGTGACCTATACCGCGCCCGCGAGCATTCCTAATCCCGCGACCGTGACGCTGACGGCCACTTCCATCGGTGATAACTCGAAGTCATCCGCCGCCACGCTTACCGTTACTTCGCCACCTCCTCCGATTACTGTGTCTGTAACTCCGACGAGTACCTCAGTTCAGGCGATCAGGAACGCGCCATTCACGGCCACGGTGCAAAATGACTCCGCCAACAGAGGAGTCAGTTGGAGCCTCTCAGGAACGGGCTGCGCAGACGCATCTTGCGGGACCCTGAGCAACATCACTTCGACATCGGTCACGTATACAGCGCCCGCGGCAGTTCCAAATCCGGCCCGAGTCACGCTCACCGCGACCTCTATCTCCGACACCGCTCGATCTACTTCCGCCTCGATTACGATTTTCGCTGCGGGAAGCGTTAGAGTCGCCCTCAGCCCGAAACGTGCCGCGCTCACGCTGTCCCAAAATCAGCGCTTCACGGTGACGGTAACCGGCACAACTGATGCCCGTGTGAACTGGTTTGTCGATGACATTGCCAATGGGAATAGTTCGGTGGGAACGATCACAGATGGTGTGTATGCCCCGGGGACGACGGTGGGCCGCCACGCGATTTCAGCTCAAAGCCTTGTTGATCCTGCCTCCAGCGCATCTTCTTTGGTAGCGGTTACCGATCTAGCGGGAGTCTTTGGCTGGCGTGGAATCGAAGGCGACACGACGCGCCAAGGCGTCAACCCCAAAGAGTATGCGCTCGACCCCACAAATGTGAACAGCACTACGTTCGGGAAACTTTTCTCATGCGCGGTAGATGCCTACCTATATGCCCAGCCCCTGTACATGGCCAACCTGGCAATTCCGGGGAGGGGCACGCACAACGTCATCTTCGCCGCCACTGAAAATGCCACGATTTATGCTTTCGACGCCGATAGTAGCGCCACTCCGTGCGTGCCACTATGGCAGAAAAGTCTCCTCGGTCCAGGCGAAAGCGCTTTTACCTGGCAAGACACCCCCGGTGCTCCGTGCGAGGATGTAATGCCTCTCATTGGCCTCACGGCGACACCGGTCATAGATCCGATTACCAAGACGCTGTATGCCGTCACCAAGAGCAAAGACTCGAACCGAAATTTCTTCAATCGCTTGCACGCCCTGGACATCTTGGACGGCTCAGAAAAATTTGGTGGCCCGGTCTTAGTCCAGGCCGCGGTGCCGGGGCGCGGAGCAGGTTCCTCAGGGGGCATCGTAAGCTTCCGCCAGGCAACTCAGTATGACAAGGCCGGCCTCGTCCTGGCGAACGGGGTGGTCTATACCGCTTGGTCTTCACACTGCGACAAGGGGTTTTATAACGGCTGGGTTATCGGGTACAACGCCACGACACTGCGGCGGGCAGTGGTTTTCAACCCCACGGCCGATGGTGCTGAAGGTCAAGGGTCGATCTGGATGAGTGGTGCTGCTCCGTCGGTGGATTCGAGCGGGAACATCTACGTGGTGACCGGCAATGGCTCGTTTGATTCCGGATCTCCGCGCACCAACTTCGCAGACTCAGCCCTCAAACTCGCTATCGATGGCGGTGATCTTGCCGTCGCGGATTACTTCACTCCAGCGAATCAACTCTATATCAGCTCGAACGATCTTGATTTCGGTTCGACCGCCCCCGTGCTTCTTCCCGACCTTCCCGGCAATCCGTCCCACCTCATGTTTGCTGCCGCCAAGGACACCAATTTCTACCTTATCGATCGCGACAACATGGGGCGTTACCTGATGGGATCGGGAGGAGGCGACCGGGTCATTCAAAAATTTACCATCGCTCCGCCCTGGGGCATTTGGACCACGCCGGCCTTCTGGAACAACTCCATATACGTGTCTCCAGGTCCAAATACGGGAACGTTTCGTCCGATGTTCGCTTATCAATTTGATCCTCTGCGGAAATGTTTCACTCCGTGCCTGTCGCCCACAGCAACTTCTCGAACCTCGGATACGTTTCCTTATCCCGGTGGTGTGCCCAATATCTCTTCGCGCGGCACGAGCGACAGCGGAATTGTGTGGCTCGTCACTGCTGACACCGTCAGCCGCGTCGGAGTGCAACTCCACGCCTATGATCCAGCAAATCTCGCAAACGAGTATTACGATACTCTAAGAGCCGGTGTGCCCACGCCGCAATATGTTAAATTCACAGTTCCTACGATTGCCAATGGGAAGGTTTACATCGGAACGCAAACTACTTTGGAAGTTTTTGGCCTTCTACCCAACTAGAAGTCACCGGCGATGAGTTTTTCCACCAAGTACGTTTCAGCTGGCAATGGGAACTGCGACACTAAGCCTTCAGCGACTCGCCACGAATAATGTCGTAACGCTCAATCACCGCTGCTACCCCCAGATGCAGATCACTTTCGGTGTGCTTCTTTTCCACACGCACAACTTTACCCTGCGCCCGCACGAATACCTCGGCCCCTTGGGTAATTTCTGCTGGAAGCGTAAGGGTTATATCCAATTCGGAACCCGCCTGCAGATCCTCGTCAATGGTGAAATACACCCCGCGTGTTGAAATATCGCGGGTTTTGCCATTTCGGGCAGTCTCGATACGCTCCACGGGGACTCGAATGATCACCGGTAAGGAAAGGTCATATCGATGCGCCGCACGTCGCTCGGTCATCTTGCCGCCCTCCACCATCCCACTCGCCCTAGTACGGACTATCCCCAGACCGTGAATGCCCACGAGGTGTCGAGGATACCTAAATAAGGGTCGCCGCGCGGGCTGGTATAGGAAATCTGCCCCACTGACCGTTCCCTCAATCCACAGGCTGCAATCTGCACACCAAGCTCGAAGCTATCTTCCCCTCACTGCGATTACCATTCCAGCCCACTCCCCGGTTCGCTGGCTTACCCGCATATCTCACTTATAATGCAGCGGAACGGACTATCTTTACCGCAGGCGCCGCCCCCCCATTCCTGTCGCAGTCCGGCTTGACGCTTTCGTATGTACCGCCAAACCAACCGCAATGCGAAGTCTTTCACAAACCAAAAGCGTAACCATCTGCCGCGAATAGGCAACAGATTGCAGGGACTATACTTCCTACGCGTCCCGCCCCCCTGGGGTCACCGGTACCGGCGCGGCCGGCCTGCTCGAGCGTTGTCCGCGCGGCGAATCCAAATTGAATTGCCGCATTTTGTACAGAAGCGCTTTATAACTGATGCCCAGCATTTTGGCGGCGTCCTTGCGGCACCACCGCGTTTTCTCGAGCGCGTCCGCGATTGCTTCGGTTTCGGCTTCGTCCTTTAGCCCGCGCACCAGCGCCTTTAATCCTTGCTCGCGCGGCGCGACAGGTTCTTCTCGTGGAGACGTTCGCTGGCGCGCTGCCGACATTTCCAGCAGCTCACGGAAGCTTCCTTCATCGTCCTCCAGAATAACGTAACGTTTCACAAAGTTTTCAAGCTCGCGAAGGTTGCCTGGCCACGGATAGCGTATCGCCGCCTCCAGCAGGTGCTCGGAAGGCTGCGGCGCGTCCTTGTTGAATTTCTCGCTGTACTTGATCAGGAAATGTTTGAAGAGCAGCGGAATTTCTGAGGTGCGCTCGCGCAGCGGCGGCACATTGATGGAAAGCACGTTGAGCCGGTAATAAAGATCCTCACGGAGCTTGCCGGATTTCATAGCCTCTTGGACTTCGACGTTGGTGGCTGCAAGGACTCGCACGTCGGTATCCACGAGATGTCGCCCACCTAGTCGTGAATATTGATGATCCTGCAGCACGTGCAGCAGCTTAGCTTGCAGATGCGTGGTCATCTCCGCAATTTCGTCCAAAAAGATCGTACCCTTGTTAGCCAATTCAAACTTGCCCGGCTTCGAGCGCACCGCGCCGGTGAACGCACCCTGCTCAAACCCAAATAATTCCGACTCCAGCAATTCGCCTGGCAGCGCCGCGCAGTTGACCTTCACAAAAGGCTGGTTACGTCGCGTAGAGCGCATGTGAATCATGCGCGCCACCACCTCTTTACCCACTCCGCTTTCACCGGATATAAATACCGGCACGTCTACCGGTGCGATCTGCAAAATCTGCTGGCGAATACGGACCATTTGTGGGCTGGCTGCCAGAAAGCTCAAGTCTTCGGTCAAATGATCGCAGTACTCACGCAAGGCCTGGTTCTCGGCCTGAAGCTGTTTTTTCTGTCGGGATTTCAACATCGCCGCGTCGAGTTCGGTTTTCTCGAATGGCTTGGTAAGGTAATCGTGGGCCCCCAGGCGGATGGCTTCTACCACGGTGCCTACCTCATTCGAGCAGGACAGCATGATCACGTTGAGCGATCGCTCAATCTGCAATAATTGCTTGAGGGTTTCGAGCCCATTCATTTCCGGCATCAGAACATCCAAAATCACCAGATCCGGCCGCTCCCCATCGTTCACCTTGTCGAGCGCCTCTTTGCCTGAGCTCACCGCCAAAACTTCAAAGCCTTCTAATTCGAGCAGAGTCTGCAGATATTTTCGGATACTCGGTTCATCGTCAACCACCATGATCTTTTCTTTTTGCGCCATTCGATCCGCCTTTGAACGTTGAGTTTCTAATTTTGTTCCGTTGGAAGCAGAAATGTAAACGTGGACCCCCGGCGGAGCTCACTATCTACCCAGATTTTTCCTCGGTGCGCTTGCACCAGCCGCTTGGCAATCGCCAAACCGAGGCCCATCCCCGAGGTATTGCGATCCACGCGCACGAAATCCTCGAAAATTTCTTGATGGTGTTCGGCGGCGATGCCCGGTCCGGTATCGGACACCGATATTTCAATGCTGTTGTACAGTGGAGCGCGTGATCGCCTGCGGTCATTAACGGGAGCGCTTTCGTTCACCCGGCGTTCCCAAAAATGCGGACGCGCGCATAGCGTCACACAGCCGCTGGCGGGCGTATGCTTCAAAGCGTTATCCAGCAGGTTGGCCACAGCTTGCTGCACCTTCTGATAATCAAATTTGAAAATCGGCAGTTCCTTGTCAAACTGCGTCTCCAGACGCACCTGCTTGCGCTGGAATGCTTCCTGCCAGCGCTTGCCCAGTTCGTCCAGGCAATCCCGCGCATCGTTTTCGCGCAGGTGCAGCACGAGTTTGCCGCTCTCGAGCGCTGAATAGTTCAGAAACATCGAAACCAACCGAACTAACCGCTCGCAGCTTTCTTTCGATTCCTGCAGAATATCGGATTGTTTATCGGTTAGTTTTCCGAGTGAACCCGTCAGCAGAAGGTCGTAATAGCCCTTGATAACCGCCAAGGGGGTCTTCAACTCGTGCGCCGCCGAAGCTAGAAAAACCGTTTTCTGGCGATTTACTTCCTGTAAACGAAGATAGGCTGCCAGCAAATTCCGGTAGGTAATCTCCCGCTCTTGTAATAATTCCTGCACGGTGTGCTGCACGTCGGCCTCGGAGCCTGTGGCTGGGCTGCCGGTATGGTCCATTTGCACCACGAGCCAATCCGGCTCCGGCAGCCACTGCACGCGGACGCGGACTTTCCCTTCCGGGAAATCCACCTGTAAGTCCACTTCATGTTCGCCGCTCTCGATCTGTTTAAAAATAACCTTGGCGTCTACGTGAAGAAGATCGTTATACAGATTCAAGCCTCTAGGTTGCTCATTTCCGGAGAAGCCTAAGGCACGGCGCGCGCGCAAATTTGCAAATACGATTCTGCCGCTTCTTTCGGCCACCAGCACGGCCCGGTCTAACCGGTCTAGAAGGCTAACCACTAGGCTTACTGGAATCGATCCGCTATTTTGATGGTTGACTAGTGTCTCCGCTTCCAAAGTGACCTCGGCCTGCCGCTTTTGCCCGTAAAAGAGCGGTATGGAATTATTTTTCCCGTGTGCGTGAGAAAACAAATGGTCGCAGACCCTCTTTCAGGTGTCAATGGTAAAGGCGTTCCAGTTGCACAATAGTTGAAAAGATGTGGCCTCTAGTGCTTCTCGATGCCTTTTGCATGCCCCTATGGGAACCTCGCATAGCCACATAAGTAACTGAAAACATTACACTTGAATTACCTGTGGACAATCCCATTATGTGGCACCAAAGGTGCACCCTTATAACCGAGTACTAGTGCTCTAGTACTGAGGCGTAAGGGAATGGGTTTGAAATTGATCCGCGAAAAAGAGGGGGAGCGATTGCAACCCGCTGAGCGGCGGCGATCGCCGCGCATCCGACTGCAGATACCCATTTTTCTTCGCGGGGTTGATTCCGCTGGGGGAGAGTTTCTCGAGCTCACCAAGACCCTGGACATCAGCTCTACGGGCGCCTTTATTGCCTGTACCCGTCATTTCGCTGAAGGGCAGATGGTCAGCTTGACAATCCCGGCCCCGTCCCCGGCCACATCCTCGTCGGTTCCGCCGGAGACGCCACCGATCGCGGCGCGGGTTAAGCGCCAGCAAACCACTGCGGACATCTACCTCATAGGACTCGAGTTCCTCAAGTCGCTCGACTAGATTCGAGGCCGTCTCCTTTTGCAAAATCAAGAAGGTATTGTCTGTATTAGTGAAATGGTTTACGTTTGGGCTGCCTGAATTTCTCCTTTTTAGCATTGCCATCCCTGAGTCTTAATGGCAAACACGGTCTTTGCGCATGAAAAGAAAGGTGTTCGTGACTTTGCCGAGCGTACCGGACATCATGGCCCCCCATTTGCTCAGTTATAGTCAAACTATTCTGCTACCCCGAATGTCCCTTGGGTTATGCTGAGGTTGAGTGGATTAACCGAGATGCCCAGCCCCGGTGACCCCGCTATGCCCCAGTTCCCAGCTGAGGAATCTTTCCTCGAGCTGCTGGCTGACACGTTAGAAACGCTCGACGCGCCTGCGCGTGGACAGTTCCTCCAGCGCTATTTCCGCACGACCACACAACTCGAGTTGTCAGAAGCTCAGTGCTTGCAATATTGGGATCAGACGATTGCGCGCCGGCGCGAGCTTTCAAGATCGCTTGCCCGTCCGATCTCGCTGAAAACCGCTTTAATGGATGTGCTGGCCTCGGCCAATCAATATCGCGTTCCCATTTTGATGGAGTACGACGAGCTTAAGAAATTGCAAATGGATGCGGCCACCGATCCGCTTACCGGACTTTACAATCGCCGCCTGTTTACCGAGTATTTTGAGAAAGAATTAAACCGGGCGCGCCGCCATTCACAGCAGGTGGCTCTGATAATCATGGATCTCCATCGCTTCAAAGAGGTCAATGACCGTCATGGTCATCCTCAGGGCGACGAAGTTCTTCGCCTGGCTGCGGCGACCCTCCGGAAATCACTGCGCACTTCCGACTATGCGTTCAGAATCGGCGGTGATGAGTTCGCCTTGCTTTTGCCGCAGACCGACGTCGAGCAGGCCAGCGGACTTGGCCGGCGCATACGCGCGGCCTTCGAAGAAGCGATGCAGTCTCTCAACTTGACTGTTTCGGTCACGCTCGATCACGGTGTGGCGGTGTATCCCCAGGATGGTGAGGAAGGCGATGTAGTCATACGGGTCGCCGACGAGCGCCTGTATCGGCTGAAGCACGTGAACCATCGTCAGGCCGATGCCCAGCAACCTCCTGCCGAGCAGCGTGGTCCGTCCTTGGTAAAACCGGGTCCGACCCCTGCTCCTGCGACACAGAAGCCGGCTCCTTCGGTCGCACCCCGCGAGCCTGTTCGGACCGAAACGCCATCCAAGAGCTCCACGGCCGCGAATGGGCCCTCCTATACGGCACCGCAAAAATCAAGAACTCCAGTGCCCCCGTCTGTCCCCACTCCCACAGCTTCGCGTTCCGGCCCCGAGCATCGCCGCGCGGAGCGCGTTTCGATGGCTGGAACTCGCGCCTACGCGGTATTGGGAGAAGACGGCCGCAAGACGGCGCGGGTCATCGATCTTGGTTTCGGTGGCGTAGGACTTCAAGTTGATGACCCAGAGGAATTGCCCGAAACATTTTCTGCGGTTCTTCATGTCCCTATTCTTCCGCCGGTTCGCGTGACGTTGCGGCGTGTTTATCTGCAAAAGCCCGCGACCGGTTCGGCTCGAATGGGCTGCTCCTTCATCTCGTAAATCCGCCGCAGCGTTTGCCGTACCGGTGCGTGCGTTGACAAGCCCGGCGGCCTGACTTACACTCGCTTTGAATCGAGGCCCCTCCTTAGCTCTGGTATGGGTGGCATGCGCGCAGTTGAGGCTACGACCTGGCCTCGGCCGAGTCTTTTGCGCTTGCCTCTGAAGCTCTTCTTGCTAAGTCCCGGTAAAATGCGCTCTCAAGCGAATCGCAGCCTTACAATCGGTTTCATCCGCAACGTACGTCTTGATTTTAGGTAAGTCATTTAGAAGGAACACTTATAAGAAGAGTCCGGGGCCTCCGGACCACCCTGAACAGTATCGTAAGGTTACGCGATCCAGGCAGAGACTGTCTAAAGCTCATTTCTATGTCCGTGCAAGCCCCATCCATGGTGATCGTCGGTCGGCCAAATGTCGGCAAGTCGACGCTGTTTAACCGCCTGACCGGAACGCGTCGCTCCATCGTAACCGATGAACCGGGCATCACCCGCGACCGCATATACGGCACCGTCAACTGGGACGGCCGCACTCTCGAGGTCGTGGACACCGGTGGAATCGTTCCCCATGAAAAAGCAGCCATCCCGCGCGAGATTCTGCGCCAGGCGCGCGTCGCGATCGACAAGGCCAGCGTCCTGATTCTCGTCGTTGACTCGCGGGCCGGGGTTACCCCCCTCGACGAGGAGCTCTCTCGCCTGCTGCGGCAAACCGGCAAACCGCTTTTCGTCGCCGCGAATAAAGTGGACACGCAGCAGCAGGAGTCGCAGTCCGCGGTTTTCTACCAGCTGGGCAAGCACGTCTTTCCAGTTTCCGCCGAACATGGCTCCGGAATGGAGGAGTTGCTCGACGCCGTTGTAGAAACCGTTGGACCGATGCAACCCGAAATCGAGCCAGGAGTTGCGCAGGAAATTCCTTTCCGGGCTGCCTCTGAAGAAAAACCAGCCGAGGAACGATCGGTAGAAGAAAAACCGGACCACAACAAAGTCGTCGAAGTCGCGATCATCGGCCGGCCTAACGTTGGTAAATCCACTCTCCTCAATCGCCTCGCTGGCGAGGAGCGCGCCATCGTTTCCGCGGAGCCGGGGACCACACGGGACTCGGTTGACACCGATGTACTCCGTAACGGAAAGCTGTATCGTTTTGTGGACACTGCCGGAATTCGCCGCAAGGGCAAAACCAAGCTTGTCGCCGAGAAACTGAGTGTGGTCATGGCTCGCCGAAGTCTCGAGCGAGCCGATGTGGCCCTCCTGGTGGTCGACGCCGAGTTGGGAGTCACTGCCAGCGACGCCACCATCGCCGGCTACGCGGAACAGTCCGGACGCTCGGTGATCATCGTGATGAACAAATGGGATCTCGCCATGGCCGCCGCGCGCGAAGCCGCCGAACGCGCCAAAAACAGCGCCTCCGGCGCTCGGGCTGAGGGCCGCTCGGAATACCGGAAAATTTCGCGGGATCGCTCGCAGAAAAATTCCTCCGCTCTTCTATCCGCCGACGAGCGCCTGATCAGAGACTACCAAGAGCTGGTTCGCGACAAATTGAAATTTCTGAGCTACGCGCCCATCGTTTTTCTTTCCGCGAAGACCGGTGAGCACATCGAGAAATTATATTCGTTGGTCGATCAAGTGACTGCCGCGCGCCGTCGTCGAATATCCACCGGGGAGCTCAACCGTTGGCTTGCAGACGTTGATCTGCAGCGCGGCACTTCGCCGCTCAGCCGGCGTATTAAAATTTTCTACGTGACCCAGGCGTCTTCTTCGCCACCCACGTTTGTTCTTTTCACCAATCAAACCCAGCGGCTGCATTTCAGTTACGAACGGTTTCTCGAAAATCGCTTGCGCGAACAGTTCCAATTCATCGGGGCACCCATCCGCTTTCTTCAGCGCATGAAGGAAAAGCGCGGAGCGCGCCCCACCCCGAGCGGCGACGCCAGCACGAGCGCCGCGCGCCGCCCGCAGAGCGGGGCGGGACGTCGCCCTCGCGGGCACCAGACTCCCCAGCCTGGTCGAAAATCCAATCCCCGACACGGTTCCAAACCCAGTTCGAGTCGAGGCCCCGGGTACGGTTCGAATTCCAGCTCCAAACCTGCTCCCAGGCGTTACAAGCATTGACACCGGGCGAAATCAGAATAGGATATTTGCACCGCCCAGCGAGCACTCATGATGTCGGCACAAGAACAACCGGAGATTCCGCAGAAGGATTTGTTTCGAATAGGCGAAGTCAGCCGCCTGACCAACACCAAGTCCTTCGTGCTGCGATACTGGGAGACTGAATTTCCCATGCTTCAGCCGGTGAAAAGCCCCACCGGACACCGTCTCTACCGCCGCGAGGATGTCGAACTGGTGCTCCGGATTAAGCGTCTGCTCTATGACGAAGGCTTCACCATAGCCGGCGCCCGCCGCCACTTGCGCGATGCCAACGGTAACACTCGCGAATCGACGCCCGGCGCTACCCCCAAAGAAGACCAGACACAGCTTTTGAGCCGCAAACTGCTGCTCGATTTGCGCGATTCTCTGCGCTCTTTCTTGACGCTCCTCGAACGCCGGTGATACCCTCGGATAGCTGCGGTCGGGACGTAGCGCAGCCTGGTAGCGCGCACGCTTGGGGTGCGTGAGGTCGCTGGTTCAAATCCAGTCGTCCCGACCATTCTCTTCTCGGGAGTTGCGCTGCCTGGAAAAGCGACGAAGGTAACAGGACCCGTCAAATTCTGCGGAATTGAGACGACGAATTAAATTCGGAAAGCACGATTGACTAGGCCAGTTTCCCCGCCGCGCAGTTTCCGGCCCTCCTGTTGCCTGTCAGCGCAGATTTGCCGATGCCCCACATTTTAATCACCAACGATGACGGGATTCACGCTGAGGGTTTGCACGCGCTCGTCGAAGGACTCAGAGGTTTGGGCACGATCAGTATCTCCGCGCCCACCCGCGAGCGAAGCGCAGCCGCGCAGTCGCTGACTCTGCGCCAACCCATCATTTGCGAGCGCCGCGGCGAGAATAAGTGGGCGGTTGAAGGCACGCCCGCCGATGCGGTCATTGTCGCGCTGCACAAGTTGCTGCCTGAGCCTCCTGATCTGGTGGTTTCCGGAATTAACCGGGGGGCCAACATGGGCGAGAATGTATATTATTCAGGTACCATAGGCGCGGCCCGCGAAGCCACCATCCACAATATTCCGGCAATTGCCATGTCCCTCGCTTGCCGCGGATTCACCGACGTCAACTTTCAAGATTCCGCGCGGTTCGCGCGGGCCCTGGCGCAGATCATCTTGAAGGAAGGACTACCGAGCGAAGTACTGCTTAACGTCAACGTACCGCAGAACTGGACCGGGGGCGTGCAGTTCGTGCGGCAGTCGAAAAAGATCACCCGCAATGCGCTCCAGGAAGGAACCGACCCGCGCGGCCGCCTTTATTTCTGGTTGCATGAGCAGCAAATCGATCAGGAGATGGACCCGCAAACCGATTACGCGGCGGTGCGCGATGGTGCCATCGCGGTCACCCCGCTGCACCTCGACCACACGCACATGACCTCTCTCAACCATCTTTCGCATTGGGCCAAGCAACTGGAAGGGGCCATGAAAGAAAAGTAGCTTCGGTTCGCTAGTTCACGAACATCACCTTGCTTCGCAAGACATGGGCATGAGCAAAGGATTTGACGTTGCCGTCATTGGTGCCGGAGTTTTCGGCTCGTGGATCGCGCTGCGCCTGGCTCAAGCGGGAAAGAAAGTTGCCCTCTTGGACGCCTACGGACCCGCCAATGCCCGCTCGAGTTCTGGCGGCGAATCGCGCATCATCCGCATGGGGTACGGAGCGGATGAGTTGTACACCCGCTGGTCCATGCGCTCCCTCAATCTATGGAAAGAGTTCGCCGCAAAGACCGGCGACGCGCTCTTTCATCGTACCGGAGTGCTTTGGCTTGCGCGCGAGAGAGAAACCTACACAGCGCAAACCCTTGCGACTCTCGGCAGGTGCGGCGTTCGAACCGAACGCCTGACAAAACAGGAACTCCGAGAGCGCTATCCGCAATTTTCTTTTGAAGACGTGGATTGGGGTCTGCTCGAGCCCGACAGCGGGGCGTTGCTGGCGCGCCGCGCAGTTCAGGCGGTGGTTGCCGAAGCTTTGAAATCCGGGGCGGTTTTCTTTCAAGCCGGCATTGCGGCGCCGAACGGGCGCGGCCGGTTGCCGTACCTGACTACCAGCAGCGGTGCGATCCATGCGGAAGCGTTGGTATTTGCTTGCGGCGCGTGGCTCGGGAAATTGTTTCCCGATTTTCTTGGTGCGCGTATTTTTCCGAGCCGCCAGGAGGTCTTCTTTTTTGGCGTTCCGGCGGGCGACACACGTTTCGCTTCTCCCGCGATGCCCACTTGGTTGTTTCGCGATGATCAGGTTTACGGCCTGCCGGATCTGGAAAGCCGCGGATTCAAGATGGCGTTAGACGTTCATGGCGAACGCGTAGATCCCGACTCACAATCGCGCATGGTTTCCGCGGAATCCGCCGCGACGATCAAGAACTATCTTGCGCGGCGTTTTCCCCCGCTTGCGGATGCACCCATTGTGGAAACGCGCGTGTGCCAGTACGAAAATACTTCCAACGGCGATTTTCTGGTTGACCGGCACCCGGATCTCGACAATGTGTGGCTGGTTGGCGGAGGCTCAGGTCACGGTTTCAAGCACGGCCCTGTGCTAGGCGAATACGTTGCCGCGAGGGTCACCGGAGCGGGTGCTGTGGAACCGCGTTTCACGCTCGGGAGCAAGACAACGATTCAGAAGCGCGCGGTATTCTAACGTCACGGGGTAGCAGTACCCAATGGAGTTCCGCGACCGCAGCCGATGTTCCAAGATGCAACCGAGAGACTTTTTTGTATAATGCGCGGACCGATGGCTGTTGCCAGTGCGAGGCAGATGGAGATGGCTCGCCTCTGTCCGCATCGCCCAAGCAATGGGCAGAAGAGGGCTTATGAAATTGTCGTCGCGCACGGTTTTCGGTTTCGCGCTGCTATTTTTGCTCGCGCCGCTGGCCGCGGACGAGCCGCCTTTGGCCGGCTATTCCGCAGAATCGGCACGCATCGAGCGGCAATGGGAGAATAAGTTCCGCGCGATTCCGGACCCGGACACGATGCGCGCGTACATGGAAAAGCTGTCGTCGCGCCCGCATCACGTGGGCTCGCCGTTCGACAAAGAAAATGCCGAATGGATCGCCGCGAAATTCCAAGCGTGGGGTCTCGATACCCGTATCGAGAATTTCGATGTGCTCTTTCCGACGCCCCGAGAGCGCCTGGTGGAGTTGGTGGAAGGGGGACCGCGATTCGTGGCCAAGCTCGATGAGCCAGTCCTGTCGCAGGATCCGACCTCCAATCAAAAAGCAGAGCAACTCCCGAGTTATCACGCCTATTCCGCTGACGGCGACGTTACCGGGCCACTGGTCTACGTGAACTTCGGCATACCCGAAGATTATGAGCAACTCGAGCGGTTGGGTATCTCGGTGAAAGGCGCGATCGTGATCACTCGCTACGGTCAATCCTGGCGAGGGATCAAACCGAAAGTCGCGGCCGAGCACGGAGCCGTCGGTTGCTTAGTCTATTCCGACCCCAAAGAAGACGGATACTCTGCGGGCGAAGTTTTTCCACAAGGGCCCTGGCGTCCGAAAGAGGGGGTACAACGCGGAAGCGTGGCGGATATGCCGCTGTATCCAGGTGATCCGTTGACCCCCGGCGTGGGAGCGATTCCCGGAGCCAAGCGGCTGGCGCTCAGCGAGGCGCAAACCATCACCAAAATTCCGGTGCTGCCCATTTCCTATGGCGATGCGCAGCCTCTGCTGGCGGCCCTCACGGGTCCGGTGGCACCGGCCACCTGGCGGGGCGCACTTCCGATTACCTATCGTGTCGGACCAGGACCAGCCAAAGTGCATTTGAGGGTCCGCTCCAACTGGGACACCAAGAAACTGTACGATGTGATCGGAAAAATTCAGGGATCGGTGTATCCGGATGAATGGATCATTCGCGGCAACCACCACGATGCGTGGGTCAATGGCGCGGAAGACCCGGTTTCCGGGCTGGTGCCATTGCTCGAAGAGGCCCGGGCGTTTGGCGAGCTCGCCAAGCTCGGATGGAAACCCAAGCGCACCGTGCTGTACTGCGCGTGGGATGGCGAAGAGCCCGGCCTGCTCGGGTCCACGGAATGGGTGGAACAACATGCCCAAGAGTTGGCGCGGAATGGCGTTGTGTACATCAATTCGGATACCAACTCGCGAGGCTTTCTCGAAACCGGCGGTTCGCACACGCTTGAAAAATTCATCAATGATGTAGCCCGAGAGGTGCAAGACCCGGAAACGAAGCTTTCGGTTTGGAAGCGCAAGCAGTTGAGTGAAATTTCGGCAGCGCGCACTCCCGAAGAGCGAGCTGCGCTGCGCCAGCGCAGTGACCTTCCCATTAGTGCGCTGGGTTCGGGGTCAGACTTCACGCCATTTCTGCAGCACGGAGGGATTGCGTCTTTGAACCTGGGCTTTGGCGGGGAAAGTGGAGGCGGAATCTATCACTCGATCTATGATGATTTTTACTGGTACACCCATTACGGAGATCCGACGTTCGTTTACGGAAAGGCATTGGCCCAAACCGCCGGCACCGCGATCATGCGTCTGGCCGACGCGGAATTGATCCCCTTGAGCTTTACCAATCTTGCGGACACGGTGCAAAAGTATGTTCGCGAGCTGGAAAAATTGGCGAAAGATAAACAGGATGAAATTCGGGAACGTAATCTTGAAATCGATGAAGGGGTCTACACCGCGATTGCCGACCCTACCAGGAACGTTGTCGCTCCTGCGGTGGAGGAAATTCCGCCTCACTTGAGCTTCGCGGCGCTGCAAAATGCCGCCGAGGCCATTACCCGCGCGGCACAAAACTACGACAAGGCGCTGGCCAAGCTGCGCGAAGACGGTGTGCCGGCGCTGGCCGATCGATCGGTCCAAGACGTCAATCGCTTGCTGATCGAGAGCGAACGCAAGTTGACCAACACGCAAGGGTTACCGGGACGCCCGTGGTTCAAGCACCAACTTTACGCCCCGGGCTTTTACACCGGTTATGGTGTGAAGACGGTTCCGGCAGTGCGCGAGGCCATCGAGCAGAAAAAGTGGAAGGAAGTGGATAGCGATATCGCGCAAGTTGCGCAGGTTCTTCTCGAAGAAGCGGCGGTAATTGAGGCAGCCGGCAAGAAGCTGGCAGCGATTCGCTGATCCGCTTTCTGAATGTCGCACACAGACGAAACCGATCAAGGCCCGCGCGAAGTAAAACTCAAGCGAGCGCTTACCCTCTGGCACCTCGTCATCTACGGGATCATCATCATCCAGCCAACCGCGCCCATGCCCATTTTCGGCGTGGTGGCTGCGGAAGCTCGCGGACATGTTGTCACCGCGGTGCTGATCGCTATGGTGGCGATGCTGTTCACGGCGATCAGCTATGGGCGCATGGCGCGCGCTTATCCGAGCGCCGGATCAGCGTACACCTACGTCGGCCACGAGATCCATCCCGCTCTTGGATACGCCACCGGCTGGAGCATGTTGATGGATTACATCCTGAACCCGTTGATCTGCACGATCTGGTGCAGCAAAGCCGCCGGCAATATTGCCCCGGAGATACCGTATACCGCGTGGGCGATTTTTTTCGCGGCTCTTTTCACAATCTTGAATTTGCGAGGAATCCAGACTACCGCGCGAATCAACGATGTGCTTGCGGCGGCGATGGGCGTAGTCATTTTGCTGTTTTTGATTCAGGCGGGGCGATACATATTCGGAATGCCTTCGCGTCCGCCGGGGTTTTTTACGCGCCCCTTTTACGATCCGGCAACGTTTTCCTCCTCGGCTCTGTTCACCGGAACTTCGATCGCGGTTCTCACGTACATCGGCTTCGATGGAATCTCCACGCTTTCCGAAGAGGTAGAAAATCCGCGCAGGAATATCTTGCTGGCCACGGTTCTGGTCTGCTTAATCACCGGAGTGCTGGCGTCCGTCGAGGTATATGCCGCGCAACTGGTTTGGCCGGCCAAGACGCCGTTTCCGGACATCGACACGGCATATGCGTATGTCGCGGGACGCGCCGGTGGACAATTTCTGTTCCAGCTTGTGAATTTTACCCTGCTGGTCGCCAATATAGGGTCGGGCATGGGTGCGCAACTGGGCGCCGCCCGGCTGCTTTACGGAATGGGGCGGGACCATGCGATTCCGAATTCTTTTTTTGGGCGGCTGGATCCGAAGCGGCGCATTCCCAGAAATGGCGTGATTTTTGTTGGAGCGATTGCCCTGGCCGGGGCCCTGCTGGTGGCCGTATCGATACATGGGCATGCATTGTTCAGCTACCAGCTGGGTGCGGAACTGCTTAACTTCGGTGCGTTTATTGCTTTTATGGGTGTCAATGCGGCATCACTGCTTCACTACTATTGGCGCGCGGATAGCAAGCAGCTCAAGCACTTAATTCCCGCAGTTCTGGGATTCGCGATTTGCCTGTTTCTGTGGGTGCATTTACGATGGCAGGCGAAGCTCGCGGGCGGGGTATGGATGCTGGTGGGCATTCTGTATGGATGTATCAAGACGCGGGGCTTTAGCAAAATGGCCTCCTGCGATGTTCCCACCGAGTAGGTTTTGACCGGCTGCGAAGATAGGTTCGTTTTTCCATAAAGCATCGCGAGCGATCCCATGGCTAGAAAACGTGCGGCGAAGAAGATAGCGGCGAATAAAAAAGGGGCAGAACAAATCCCTGCCAACAAGAAAGACGCCGCGGGAATGTTTCCGCACTTGATGCTGAAGGAAATTTACGAACAGCCCCAAGCTATCCGCGATACCGTCAGCAAGCACGTGAGCGGCGAAGTCATCTTTCCCGCGGAACTCGATGCCATTGAAGGGGCGCTCGCAAGCTTCAAGAAAATTATTATCGCCGCCAGCGGATCAAGTAGGCACGCCGGGCTGGCGGGCGAGATCATGATCGAAGATCTCGCGGGGGTATCGGTAGATGTGGAATATTCGAGCGAATACTGTTATCGCTCGACACATGCGGACGCTGACCCGATTGTGTTAGTGGTGACGCAATCTGGAGAGACGGCAGATACCATCGCGGCCCAGCGGGAGGCATTGGCACGCGGGGCCAAGACCATTGCCATTTCGAATGTTGCCGGTTCGACGATTGCACGGGAGGCCAGCGCACATTTGCTGACCTATGCCAGCAATGAAGCAGCCATTCCGGCGACAAAGAGTTTTACCGCGCAGCTGGTGATTCTGCATCTCTTTGCATTATTTCTGGCGAGAAAGAGGGGACGGGTAACTGCGGAAGTTCTGCGATCGCGTCTGGCACGGATTGCCGAATTACCGGAGCTGCTGGAGAACTCGCTGGGCGCGTGGAATTCGCAGGCTGCGGAATGCGCGCGGCAATTCAAAAACGTTCGCGCGTTCCTTTACCTTGGGCGCGGCGTGCATTATGCGATTGCCCGCGAGGGAGCTCTTAAGTTGAAGGAAATTTCTTACGCGCAAGCCGAGGGAATTCCCGCGGGAGAACTCAAACACGGGCCCAACGCGCTGGTGAACGAGCATCTTCCGGTTGTGGTTATCGCCACGTGCGATGACGCTGATCCGGATTCGGTGCTCCGTTACGAGCGGACCCTCAGCGTCATCGAATATGTACGGGCGGAAGGCGGGAAAGTGATCGCCATCGCCAACCACGGGAGTCGCGAAGTGCAGCGTGCGGCGACGCACACGTTGTTCGTGCCCGCTACTACGGAGCTGCTGTTGCCGGCACTCGAAGTCGTGCCATTGCAACTGTTCGCGTATCACCTGGCGGTGCTCAATGGATGCGACCCGGACCGTCCGCGTAATCTCGTAAAAGCTGTGGTCACCGAATAAAAGAAGATTACCCCTCCACACCTTTTTCTGCATGCACAGGGAAATACGATCATCCGCCTGAGATCGCGTATCTCGCCGCGCCAAACAATGCCGTCTTTTCTTCCATGATCACATAAACAGGGATGCTGGACAGGATCGCCGCCATGCGGTCTTTGGCCAGGAACGCTTCCATGAATCCGCCTTCCTCCAATCGCTGGGTAATTTTTGGAGCGATGCCCCCGCCGAGGTAGATTCCTCCGAAGGCCAGCGCGTGCAAAGCCAGATTCCCCGACTCAGCCCCATACAGCGAGACGAATAAATCGAGCGCTCGAGTACACAGCGGGCACCTGCGTTGCAAGCCAAATTCGGAGATTACCGTGGCGGGATCGCGCTCGCGGATTTGTTCGCCAACGGCATCGAGCTCCAAACCAAGCCCAGATTCTTTCAGGAAGCTGTAAATATTGAAGAGCCCGGGACCCGACAGCACTCTTTCCCAGGACACATGCTGGTAGCGTTGCCGCAGGTATTCGAGGAGCTGGCATTCAAGGGGATTCCGCGGCGAGAAATCGGCGAGACCTCCTTCGGTTGGAATGGCCACGCGTTGCCGGCCGTCCCAATACAAAAGCGATTCACCGAGCCCTGTTCCGGCGGCGATTAAGGCCGCGGTGGAGTGCTCGCGGGGCCGGCCAGAAGCCAAGACACGCAGGTGTTGCGCCCCTAATTCCGAGATTCCGTAGGCGGTGGCCTCCAGATCGTTGATGAGACGGATGCGAGCAATGCCCAAGGGTCCGCTAAGAAGGCGGACATCGATCGGCCAGGGCAAATTGATGGCCTTGGAAACGCCCTCGATGACCGCCCCGGGAACGCCAAGACATGCGTGGGTGATCTTCGAGGGCTCGAAGGGAACTTGCTGGAGCATCGTTTCGAGACTTGGGAACTGCTGACTCTGAAAGGTCTTGAAGAAGATTGTGACCAGTCGCGTGCCTTCCAGTGAAAAAAGAGCGAGGTTGGTCTTGGTGCCCCCAATATCTCCGGCAAGGATCATTTGTTTCGTGGTATGGCGGTGAAGGAATCCGTCCTCACATTTTAAAATATATATTTCACCGCTAATTGCATCTGGCGCTGAGCACCTGTCTGGGACTGGAAGGCCGCACGCGTAATCGAGCCCAGGCGACGTCCCTGGTCTATCCTGGCTTCCGGGAAATACAAATTGGGATGATTGGCGAGATTGAAAAGCTCGGCGCGGAACTGAAGTCCCTGGCGCTCGGTGATTCGGAAAGAGCGAAACAGCCCTAGATCAAAATTCTTGAGTCCATCACCGCGCAAAATATTGCGTCCGGCGTTGCCAAAAGTCCCGGGGGCTGGAATGGCCCAGGCTGGCTTTTCGCCAGCCGCGCAGTTAGCTAACACTCCCTGGGGGTCAATGGTGCAGGTGTTGAACCAGCGGTTTGGGGTGGGATTGGAGATTCGCCACTCACCGATCAGATTGGGGCGATCACTGCCGCCCCCGGTGTTGCTGGCGTCGCGGCCCATGGTTACCGTGAACGGACGCGCGGTTTGTAGAGTCAGAATGCCCGTGGTTTGCCATCCGCCGATCAAAGCATTGATGACGCGGTTCGCGTTGGAAAAGCGCCGTCCTTTGCCAAAGGGCAAATCGTAGACATAGCTGAACACCCAGCGATGGCGGGTATCGTAATCCGATGGGCCGCGTTCGGCCTTGAGGTTCCGGGCATCCTGCGCGAAGAAGTCGCTGGAATCGCCGCCTTCGGAAATGCCGAAATTTTGGTCGATGGACTTGGACCAGTTATAGGAGGAAAGGAAGCTAAGGCCACCACTTAACCGGCGTTCCAGGCGGACTTGAAGGCCATTATAGGTCGAGTTACCGACCGAGGAGATGTATCCTCCGGTGATATTCCCGAAGTCGGGGAAAGGACGCCGATCTCTGATTGGTCCCGCACCGAGCATGGCCTGGTTGATATTCACCCCAATCGGGAGCTTGTGAGCTTCCGAGCCCAGATAGGCCACGTCTAGAAGCGTGTCTTTGGCGATCTCATGTTGTACTCCCAAGCTCCATTGATTCAGATAGGCAGTGACGAAATTCGGATCGATGCCGGGAGCCACAACGGCGGGATTTCCAGAGAATGCGCTAGCGAGTCTTATGTTAGATACGCCTGCGGCAGAAATGGGTCCGGCGGTCTGACGCTGGCGGAAGGGTGAATTTCGTGATAGCGGAGTGATGCCATTGCCGACGATCTGATAATTGTAAAAAGTTCCGAAGCCCGCGCGAATGACGGTTTTATTGCCGAAAGGCCGCCAAGCCAAGCCGATCCGCGGACCAAAATTGTTTTTGTCGGTCTTCCACAAACGCCTGCCCACGTCAGGGCGAGGGCGAAGGAGAAGCTTTTTGGTAACCGGATCAATATAAGCTTCGGAGCCGCCCGAGACTTTAATGGTGCCTGGAGTGGGGTCAAAGGAGGCCATCTTATTGACTTTTTCAACCGGGGGCAGGTTCAGCTCGTAACGCAGTCCGAGGTTCAACGTCAGCCGGGGACTCACTTTCCAATCATCCTGAAAATAGTAGCCGGAACTGAAGGTCATCGCGTTATGAAAAGGTTCGCCCAAGTTACGATCAGCCTGGCGGGGAAGGCCAAGCAAGAGGTCGGCAACCGAGTTGCCGGTTTGCGTGTCGTTGATGGCCACCAGTTCCGGCTGCCCGGTTGAGCGTCCGGTGAAACTGAAGGCGCCGCGTCCGAACGAAGTGAAAAAAGAGTTAAACAGGAACCGGCGAATGTCAAAACCAAATTTCATCGTGTGGCTGCCACGAATGTAGGTCATGTTATCTACATAGTGGTAGGTATTGTCGTGGCGTCCTTGAGGCAGATTGGTCGGCCCGCCGATGGTATCGAACCCGCTGAGAGTCAGTTGAGGAGCGCCATTATTAAAGGGATGAGCAGGATCGCCGGCGTCGGTAAGGCCGCCGATATTCAGCCTCTTGACGACGTCGGCGTTGCGGTCCTGTTGCAGGCGGAAGAAACCAAAACGCGTGTATCCTATTCGCGCTTCATTGATAAGGTGCGCGCTTAGCGTATAGGTCCAGATGATCGCTGCCGTCTGCGTGCGCTGAAGCTCGTTGCAACCCCATCCGGGAACGCTGCGCGCCGAACATAGCGGATTTGCCAGGGCAAAAAACTCATTGGAATCAGCAAACTCATAAGCGCCAAACATGTTGCTCTTGTCGTTGAATCGGTGGTCTACGCGCACCGAGAATTGATCGAGGCGCAGGGGACTAGCGGCAGCGGAGACGAAGTTATTGGCACCGGTAAGGTTGGGATTGGGATAGAGAGCAAGTAAGCCGATGCCCTGAGGGCTTCCAAACTTGGTCAGATCAATCTTATTGTTGGGGAACGGATCCATCACCGGCTTTCCGCCAACTGTCCGCCGAGTGGACGGATCGAAGATCTGGCCTTTGTAGATGGGTCGTCCCAAAGCGTCGGTGCGAATCACCTGGTTGGTCAGCAACGCCGAAAAGTCGCCCAGTTTCATGGCTTCGGTGGGGACATTAGCTAAACTGGCTTCTTGCTGTCCGCGACGCTGCCCTTCGTATCCAGCAAAGAAAAAGGTGCGATCATGCCGAATGGGGCCGCCGATGACTCCGCCAAACTGGTTGCGTCGAAAGGTCGGTTTGGCTGGGGCGAAGAAGTTGCTCGCGTCAAAAATCGAATCGCGGTAGAACTCAAACGCGGAACCATGGAACTGGTTGGTGCCGGACTTAGTGGTCACAATAATTTGCCCGCCGGCCTGGCGGCCATACTCGGCGGCATAGGTGCCGGTGACCACTTTGAACTCGCGCACGGCGTCGAGAATCGGGCGGTGCAGCGGCTGATTGGTCGTTTCGTCATTGTTGTCGATGCCGTCCATCGTGTAGTTGTTGGCCACTTCGCTGTTGCCGGCAATGTTTATCCCCCCTCGGAATCCCAGCGTGGACCCCTGCGCTGGAGCGAATACATTGGGCTGCAGCTGTGCCAATTGAAGGTAATCGCGCCCATTGAGTGGAAGCTCAACGATCTTTTTCTGATCAACGACGTTTCCAAGCGAAGCATTCTCGCTTTGCACCAGAGGCACATCTTCGCTGACCTGGATCACTTCACTGACGTTACCCAAGGAAAGTTTGATTTCGATTCCCACCTGCTGCCCGACCTGCAACGTAATGCCCGAGCGCACTTCGCGCTTGAATCCTGTCGCTTCGACCGACAGCGAATATTCTCCCGGTGGCAACAGCGGGAGCACAAAGTTTCCATCCCCGGCTATGGTCACGGTTTGTTCCTGGTTGGTGCCGACGTTGTGGATGGTAACCTTGGCGCCGACAACCGCGCCGCCGGAAGGATCAATCACACGGCCGCTTAGCGTCGCTGTAAATGTCTGGGCATGTAAGCCCGCAGCCAGGAGACTTCCGAGAACGACAAGCAAAAATCCGATCTTCCTAGACCTGAACATTTTTTCTCCGCTGCCCGAATGCGATTTGGGTACACCAGGGCCTCTTACCTAGAGGAAAACGTAGAAGATCGCTTGTGCACTTCGAGCCCCTGATGCTATCAGGGGGGATGATACAGCAAGAAGGAACGCGGCAACAAACAAACCGAACGGCTATCCCCGCCCTGAACGACGGGGCTTGCGCCGCCAAAAACTCGGTCAAACATTCAAACTCGCCTGTGGGATGGCAGAGATGCCCCAGCCTTTCGCCGCGGTAGTTCAGAATCTCATTGGCGAAAATAATAAAGCGCGTTAAAGAGCATTTTAAACGTGCCGTAGGATTGACCGCGGTATTGCGGGCGAAAACCAAACAGCACTACATGACCGCGACCGAGCGGTGCATCCATGACGGCGCTGCGATTTTGCAGCAAACCTTCTCCTAGCAACCATCCGGACATGAGCGGGTTTCCGTTGGGGTAGCTAGCCACTGCTCCAGCGCCCGGCGCCGCTGCGCTTTGAAATGCCGGGGCGAAAACCGGGCCATGTTCGAACCAAGCCGCCGCTTCAGGTTCCATGCCATAACCGATGGGATGATTGGGATTCACGGCAATGCGCAGAATCGAGCCGGGACCGTAAAACTCGCGATTGGTGACGTCGCGAAGAACGTTGCGAGCGCCTAGGTCCATTCGTTCGATGGGGAAATTTGAGGCATTGTTGAGCGTCACAAGGGTGCCCCCCTGCATGACAAATGCACGGAGGTTAGCGACGCCCGCCGCGCCAATGCCGCCTGTGAATTCATCGGGGACCGGCCCCTGAAAAAAACCCGTCTCGCGCGGTGCGGTACGCGATTCCCGACCTGTTCCCGTGGGTTCCGCCGGCTGCAGCTTGGGGTTGCCATTCACCAGGGAGGAGACGCTCTGGTCGGGAATTACGATCACATCGAAACGTGACTCAAGCTTTGCTTCGCGGATGTCCTTGTCATACACGCTGGTGTACGGAAATTCGAATTGCTCCAGTAGCCAGCGCGTCCAGCCCTCGTCCATGCTGGGCACATAACTTTTGTAAAGAGCTACTCGCGGTGCTCGCAGCGGCGTTGCATCGGACAAAACAGCATCCGAGGCTGAGAAATCGCAACCGAGCGGAGCCAGTTCGCGAACCGAGCCAGACCGGATCACAAATGTGCCCGCGGGAAATTCACGGCCCGCGTCGCGAACCGCGGATTTCAATCTGGCGACCGCTGCGCCGCTTTTCAGCAGGCGATTCACGGCTAGATAAGCATTGTTCGAGTCCGCGCGAAGCAGATATTGCTTACGCGCGGGCTCAACCTTGCCGGCGGCCAAAACAACTTTGTCGATTTTCTCCAGGCTGGCCTGAAAGGGAGCTTGCGCTGCGACTGCGGTCACGCCCATCAACAGCGGCAAGGTTTGTGCGGTTACGTCATAGGGACGCTTGGGCGGCCCGCCGGGATATTCGCGAAGGTCGGGATAATTCTGCCGCTCCAGCAGGGTCTTGGCGTAGCTGCCGTACGGTTGCGCTAATAGAATGACGTAGGTTCCAGCAGGGTATTCGATCCCATCGGCAGTGAATCTATCGCGGGCTCGCTCGACTTCAACCAGACCAAAGCGCAGCGTGTTCAAGAGCTTGACGGCGGCAGCGGAGTCTTTCTGCTCAGGGGGAAAGATGTACGCGAAAGGCGGGCCCTTGCGCTCAATTGCCTTGCGTCCGATTTGGGTGAAGGTCCGCAGGAACATCTCGCGATTTTGTGCCACCGTGCCGAGACAGGAATCGAATGCAATCAGCTGGTAGTCGACAATGTCGCGCAAGTGCCATTCGCCTCCCTTCCAGGGATCAGGATAATTCCAGCTACTGCGCTGCGCGTTGTAACCGAGCGAGGCGGTGTCAAGCTCCTCTGCGCGTACGCGGATGGGAGACGCAAGCCGAGCAGAAGCTGATTCGGTGAGGATCCGCAAACCGGCGTGGTAGGACTGATAGTGCCGGCCGGGCGTCCAGAAATCGTACATGGCGTTGATGGCCACCCCTTTTTTCCCAGCCGTGCCCAGCGCGGCAGCCATGGAAGTGCCGAGCATATTGGTTTCCTCGACGATCAGGGGATCGACGTTAGGATCCACGGGATCAAGAAATGGCGGGGTGAAAATACGGGCGCTGTAGCTGCCCATCTGGTGCACGTCGTAAACCACTTGCGGATGCCAGACATTCTGGACTTTGCCGACCGTCAATTGCGATTCAATCTGCGTGAACATGTACCAATCGCGATTATTGTCATGGCCGACGTACGGATGATAGAGCTCCACCGGGGCTGAGCCTTCAAAGGGCGTCCCGAGATATTTGCGATACCACTTGACGACCATGTCCTGGCCGTCGGGATTGAGCGAGGGAATCAAAAGGAAAATGACGTTATCGAGGATAGCGCGGTGGCCGGGAGTGTCTTCGGCGAGCAGCTTGTACACATATTCCATTGCTGTTTGGGTCGAAGCCACCTCGGTCGAGTGCACCGTGCAAGTGATCAGCACGACCGCTTTGCCCTCAGCGATCAGCTTCTCCGCCTCAGGCTCCGCTAAACCTCGCGGGTCCGCCAGACGCTGCTGAATCTGCAGGTAACGGTCCAGCTTTTTCAGGTTTTCAGCGGACGAAATGGTCAGCGCGACAAATGGCTTACCCAGAGTTGATTTTCCGATCTCGGCAAATTTCACGCGTTCCGGAGCAGCTGCGGCGACCCTTTGAAAATACCCTACGACCTGCTCCCAATCGGCCAGCTTGCGGTCTTCGCCTACTTTGAATCCGAGAAAGGAATCCGGCGATGGCACCTGCGCCGCCGCGGGGACCTGCGCAGCCAGTGCCGCAGCACCCCATGCGAGGAGTGCAGCTGCCAGAAGGCGTGTCGTAAGACCTGTCATTTTCATTAAGTCATCTCCCGGTATGAATGATGCCTTGGCCGTTGCGAATTTCGATTTTCGTAGAAAAGGGCTGGCTCAGTTTTTGCAACCGCTCCAGAATCCTGGTGGAACTTTCCTGGTCCACCGATTCCGGGCTTCCGCGCTGCCAGCGACTGCGTCCAAAACCCAGGCCGATCGGAGTCAAGCGGACCTCAGAAGCCGTTCCACGGCGAAAGGTAACGCGCGCGATCACCGATTCCCAGTGCAGCGGATCGGCGGCAAAGCCTCGGCGGTCATGGTCACTTCGCGCTTCGTACAGGTCGGACGGCAGCGCGTCAGGGCTCAGATCAAATTGCTCATAGATGTCGGCAGGGAGATGCGTAACCGTGTCATTTTGAAAAATGAAATTCGATAGGCTGTAAAAAATCACTTTGCCTTTATACAGTTCGATTCCGCGCAGCACGTGAGGGCCATGGCCGACAAATACGTCGGCGCCAGCCTCGATGGCGGCATGCGCAAACTCCACCAAGAACTGTGCGGGAACTTCGCGAGCGTCGGGAGCGCCCTCGTGCGCATGGATGGAAACGAGAACGTAATCAGCCATGCGCCGAGCTTCGCGGATGGCCGCGGTAAGCCCATGGAGATCGCGTGGTTCGGGCTCGGTGACCACAGCGCGTGTATCGGAAAGCTCGAATGTTTGACCGAGAAACGTCAGGCGCTCGGGTGAATCTGGTTCGGCGCGGCTCAGAACATCGGCGGCAACCAGCTTGAGATCCTGTTTCATTTTGCGAAGCGCAGAGAATTGCGCGGCGTCGACGCGGTAGCGAGTGCGATAGCGCAGCGGATTGAGACCGGGACGGCCGCGAAGATCAGAGCGTTGCGCACCAGCAGGCGAGCCGGGCGAAAATGTCGAGGCGCAGGAGACCAGCGCGATGCGCCCATGCGCAGTTTCGAGATAGGCAGGCGAGCGAGCTTCACCGAGATGCTCTCCCGTGCCGGCGAACACTGCGCCATGCTCCTTGAGAATGCGGCGATGGTTCCGCAGCCCGTCAATACCATAGTCAAGGGAATGATTGTTGGCCGTGGCAAACAAGTTGAAGCCCATCCATTGCAATTCCTTCAACAGAGCCGGATCGGCGCGAAGCCAGGTGCCTCCGGATTGCGCCGCCGGCGAGAATTCATAATCGTGAAAGAGAATCTCTAAATTGGTGAATGCCGCATCGCCCTCGCGCACCGCATTCACCACGTTCATAAACTTCGCGTCGGTCTGATGAACCGACACCCGCTGCGTAATGATGGAATCTCCGGTAAGCGTGAGTGTGAAGTCCTGTGCAGCACTGTTTAGTGAGCCGCAAAATAGAAGTGCCAACAGCAATCGTAAGGAACGGGCCATAAACGCCCTCCTCATATATTGAATCGAACTCCCGGAGTCAAGCGAAGATCCGATGGAACCAGGAATTTTGTGGGACGTGAACTTGCTGAATTGCCTAAAATTCGACCGCAAGACGCGGATAAAAGAAATTTCATTTTACATGCACGACGCCCTTTCAAATTCGTTGACAGGTTGTGGGCTTCAACCCATAATCCGTGCCCGACTCAAAAACTTCGGGAACGCACTTCAAACATGTTTATCGGTTCGAGAGATCCTTCCTAAATGCGTGAACGGCGCTGGCACCGCATCATCCCCATCGCAACAATCATGTATGGCATTGCTTTCATCAATCGGACAAATATTTCATTAGCGCTTCCTTCGATGAGCCGGGAGTTGCACATGAACTCCCTGCAAGCCGGCACAATTGCGGGGATATTTTTCTGGGGCTACCTTTTCTTTCAAGTCCCTTGCGGTTATCTGGCCAGCCGCTGGAGCACCAAGTGGATCGTCAGCATTTTGCTGATTATTTGGGGATGCGCTTCGGTGGGCTGCGGACTGGTGCATACCTGGCAGGAACTGTGGGTGATGCGATTTTTGCTTGGCGTCGGTGAGGGAGGCATGTACCCGGCGACGCTCGTTTTGCTTTCCCACTGGTTTCCCAGCAAGGAACGCGCGCGCGCGAATGGGTGGTTCTCGCTCGCGGTACCTCTTTCACTGGTCATTTCCTCGCCCCTTTCCGGGTGGCTGATACAAAAGTGGAATTGGCGCGTGATGCTGATCGTCGAGGGATTGTTTCCTCTGATTTGGCTGCTGGTGTGGATTCTTGAGATTCACGATTACCCCCATCAAGCACCTTGGATATCCCCGGAGGAGTGTGAATTTCTGGAGGCCTCGTACAAACGCGAAACAGCGGCTCGCGAACCGGCGCGGAGGGAGAAGTACTGGCGATCTCTGGTGGCCCCTCAGGTTTTATTATTGGCACTCATCAAACTTTTGATGCTGAGCGGTCAGCTGGGATACACGTTTTGGTTGCCAAGCGCGATCGAAAAGGCCAGGACCATCAGCAGCATGCGCACGGGCATTCTGAACGCGATTCCTTTTGTTGTCGGCGCGATCTCTTTACTGTACAACTCAACCCATTCGGATAAAGTCCACGAACGGCGGGCGCACATGGCCGCTCCCATGGCTATCGGAGGTGTTGCCCTTTTCAGCGGGATTGCCACAATGTCGCGCTGGCCCACCTTGTCGTTCGCTTTGGTCTGTGTCGCGGCGATTGGAGCGTTCGCCCCGCTTGGACCTTTCTGGGCGGTTACCACAGAATGGTTCTCTAGAAAAATGGCGGGATCGGTGGCAGGATTTGTCAACGGAGTCGGAAACCTGGGAGGCTTTTTTGGTCCGCTGCTTGTCGGATATCTGAACAAACGATTTGGTAGTTTCCTGCCGGGGTTCAGTATGCTCGCGAGCTTTATGCTCATCGGGGCGGTACTGCCTTTTTTCCTTAAGCCACCTCCTGATCCTGCCCCCGTTCGCATCCCTGGGCAGCCTGACAACCCGGCCTGAAATGAGTGCGAAACGGCGAACACCGGGTAAGTCTCAGAATTCCCGCGATCTCCGGAAGCTAAGGCTCGGCACTAGGAGACGCGCCCGGTGCATTGCTTACTGACAAGTGTCGGGTGTACAGTTCTCCGCCGAGGAATCGATAGTCGAAGGTCGTTATGAGAATTCTTATCGCTCGGATTGTCTTAGTCGTCTCTGTCGTCTGCGCGAACACGTGGGCGGCATCCGCAATTGCCCAGGCGAACTCCGCTTCCGCCACCGAGGCTGGCGCGGTTGTCCTTAATTCTCCGGATGGTCGCTTAGCGATTACCTTCACAACGACTTCGCAGGTCGCTCACAACCAAAACCCGGCGAACACACAAAATCCGTCGGTCAGCGCACCGAGCCAGCTTGTGTACTCCGTTTCCTTCCAAGGCAAGGGCTTGATCGAGCCGTCGGTCCTCAAACTAGAGTTACAAGGGCAAAGGCCGCTGGGGGCCGACCTGCGCATTACGAACACGTCCCGTTCAACCACCGATGACACCTATCAGCTGGTCACTGGCAAAGTTAGTTCTGTGCGCAACCATTACCATGCGATTCGAATCGAGCTCCAAGAAAACAACGGGCCGCAACGGAAACTCGCGATCGAAGCCCGAGCCTACGACGATGCCGTAGCGTTTCGCTACGTCGTGCCGGATCAGGCCGGCCTGCGCGAATTCCGCTTGACGAAAGAGGTGACGGAATTTCGCATCAGCAAAGATGCCTCCACCTACGCCCTGGTGCTGCCCAACTACCGGACGATGTACGAGAGTGAGTTCATCCACCTGCCGATCAGCGCTTTTTCCAACCAGGGTGGTGTTAGCAGCACGGTGCTCATCGGACTTCCGTTGCTGATGGAAGTACCAGGAGTGGCCTGGATGGCCATCACCGAAGCCGACATGCGCGATTATGCGGCCATGTACCTGGTGAACCCATCCGGGAGTTGGGGCGGTCACTGGTTTGAGTCCAGGCTGGCTCCGAGCGTTACCGAACCAGACCTATCGGTCATCGGTGCCCTGCCGCATCATTCACCATGGAGGATCGTGCTCGTCGGCAGCGAGCCGGGAAGACTGATTGAATCGAACGTCATTACCAGCTTGAATCCCGAATCGGTGGTTCAGGACACATCCTGGATTCACGCGGGCCGAGCGGCGTGGGATTGGTGGAGCGGCAGCATCGGTGCCGATGGAAAGCACGATTTTTCAACCGATACGATGAAGTACTACGTTGATTTTGCCGCGAAATCTGGATTCGAGTACATGCTGGTGGATGCGGGATGGTCGGACCGCAGTGACATCACCAAAATGAATGGCACGGTGGATATTCCTGAACTGGTGCGTTACGCAGCGGCCAAAAACGTCAAGGTGTGGATCTGGCTGTACTGGAGCGCAGTGGATCGTCAATTGAACGAAGCCTTCCCGCTCTATGAAAAGTGGGGTGTAGCCGGAGTGAAAATCGATTTTATGTCACGCGATGATCAGGGAATGATCGCTTTCTACTATCGCGTCGCCGAAAAAGCGGCTCAGCATCATCTGATGGTGGATTTCCACGGCGCCACGAAACCCACCGGGCTCGAGCGAACGTATCCCCATGTACTTGGCTATGAGGGCGTTCTGGGAATGGAGCAGTCGAAGGCCGGTAGTAGAGACAACCCCGACTCCCACGTGACGCTGCCCTTCACGCGCATGCTCGCCGGGCGAATGGACTATACGCCGGGTGGGTTCGATAATGTTACCAAAGCCGAGTTTGAACCGCATACGCAAAAGCCCATGGTCATGGGAACGCGGGCGCACCAGCTAGCGATGTACGTCGTCTACGAAGCGCCTTTTCAAATGGTCTCTGATCATCCAGGCGCTTATGAAGGCCAACCGGCATTCGAATTTATCAAGCGCGTACCGGCAACCTGGGATGAGATTCGCGTTTTGAACGGTAAGCCAGGCGAGTACATCACCATTGCTCGACGACACGGCAACGAATGGTTCGTGGGATCGATGACCAACTGGGACGAGCGAAACATGGAGATCCCGCTCGGTTTTCTCGGCGATGGAAAATACCTCGCCGAAGTATTTCGCGATGCGCCGGATGCCAATCTTCATCCGAAGAACACGGTCATCGAGCAAACTGTGGTCACTCATGGGTCGACGATTAGGCTGCACCTCGCTGCCGCAGGAGGTGCCGCCTTACGAATCCGGCCGCAGTAGCCCCTCAAGAAACCGGCGCTGCAGAAGGCTGGGTTAGAATGGCGCGGCTGGCCCGGCCTCCGGCGGCGTGCCGAGTCGGCACGTTTTTTGGTATTCCTTTCGTCGAGGGCTAGCCGGCAATCTGTACAAACTGAGCGTACCGTCATCCTGCGACACAGTGACATCGACACGACGCTGGCTTATTATGTCGAGATACCGGATGACCAGTCGCGGGCTGCGCTAGAGGAAATAGGAGACTGGATCATGGCTCTGGAGGATTCGTCAGGCTCGGTGTCGGCGGAGAACCAGAACCCGGAGCTACTCAGCTTGCTTCCGAATAAGGACTCATAGCTCAATGGTTAGTTAGAGCACCGGCCTCATAATCTATTTGGGCAACCCCGTGCGTCATGTAGTTTCAACAGCTTACGAAGGGTGTAGGTCGGGATTTTCGGGCATTTCGGGGACCGAAACTGGGGTATTGGGACCTGTTTGGGACCGAGTATTGGGACCGACGTGGACGGTATTGCTTATGGAACCCCAATCCTGAGGCGGAGGTGACATCGGAGAAACCCTACCAAAACCTCTTCCGATGATCGACATGCCGCGGATCGAGTTGAGCGAATCAGCGGGCCTTTCGGATTTGCTCCGGCATCCCATCTCCGCGGAGCGCCCGCAGTCGATGGAGTCACTCGGCCAAGAATATGGTTTTGTTCTTTATCGCAAACATATCTCCCAGCCCTCGCAAGGCCACTTGGACGTCGCCGGCGTACACGACTATGCCGTCGTTTATCAGGGGAATAATTTGTTGGGCACGCTGGACCGCCGCTGCAAAGAACACGCCCTCGAAGTTAAACTCGCGTCGTCCCATCCTGTTGAGATCCTTGTGGAAAATCTCGGACGCATAAATTTTGGATTGAAAATGATGGATGATCGTAAGGGAATAACCGGAAAGGTTACCTTCAATGGCGAGGAGTGGACCGGGTGGGAGGAATATGTCCTCCCCATGACGGATTTTTCCGCCTTAAAATTTTCCCGTAACCTCCTCCACGGTCCGGCTTTTTATCGCGGAACATTCGAGCTCGCCTCGCTGGGCGATACATTCCTCGATCTCCGTGGATGCGGTAAGGGATTTGTGTTAGTCAACGGACAGAACCTCGGACGATACTGGCATATCGGTCCGCAGCAGAGCCTCTTTCTTCCAGCAACTGTACTAAAACTGGGCAAAAATGAAATCGTGGTATTTGACGTTGAACAAAGCGGAAAGCGATCCGTTGCAGGCGGCAAGAACGCTATTTTCGAAACCTACGCCAATTAAAGAATTCCTTTGAAAACGGAAGGCAGGCACTCGCAAATGAAAGTTCGACTACCACGATTCCATTTCATCCTGGCTGCACTTCTTTTCTTTTCGGCGAAGCCGGGAGCCGCGCAATCACCTGTCCAATTTCTGAGGGAGAGCAAGATATTCGTTTTGGACGCAGGGAAGATTTCATATATTTTTGGAATTAATGAACAAAGCATGCTGCAGCACATGTATTGGGGCGAGCACATCGCGCGTATTGAGGACTTCGGTCCTGTGCCAACCGCTCGGCAGTGGGCTTCGTTTGACCTGAGCACGACTACGATGCCACAGGAATATCCTGGATGGGGGGCAGGGCTCTACGTCGAGCCCGGCATCAAAGCGACATTTCCCGATGGAAATCGCGACCTTGTGCTGCGTTACGTTGAACATAAGATCGCCGGCCCTACACTAGAGGTTACCCTAAAGGATATTGATCGAGCCCTGTTTGTTCGCTTGCACTACACCGTCTATCCTGATGCCGGCATTGTGCGCAGGGAAGTCACCGCGGAAAACCGCACGGATAAGCCCGTCATACTCGAGAGCTTTCAATCCGCGGCCTGGTATCTTCCCCAAGGAGATGGCTACCGGCTTCGCTACCTTACCGGACGCTGGGCTGGAGAGTGGCAGCTAACCGAGGAACCCGTACATACCGGAGTAAAAGTTCTGGAGAGCCGGCGGGGCAGTACAAGTTCGCACGCGAATCCATGGTTTGCGCTGGATCGCGACGGCAATAGCGAGAGTGAGCAGGGCGCGGTTTGGTTTGGCGCACTAGGCTGGAGCGGGAGTTGGCGTATCAGCGTCGAGCAAACTCCTCATCAACAAGTGCGCGTTACCGGCGGCTTCAATTCTTTCGATTTTGGTTATCATCTTGCCCCCGGTGAATCGCTAACAACTCCGCCGTTCTATGCCGGTTACACCAACGGCGGGATAAGCGAGGCTTCGCGCATTCTCCACGCGTTTGAGCGCAACCACATCCTGCCGAACCACTCCGGTTCCCGGACTCGGCCGGTACTCTACAATTCCTGGGAAGCAACCGGCTTTAACGTCGATGAAGCGGGACAAGAAGCCTTGGCCGATAAGGCCGCAAGCTTGGGAGTGGAGCGCTTCGTAATGGATGACGGGTGGTTTGGTCAACGGAAGAATGACCATGCCGGCCTTGGCGACTGGTACGTGAACACGCAAAAATTTCCGAATGGCCTCGGGCCGTTGATCAAGCATGTGAAAGGCTTGGGCATGGATTTCGGGCTTTGGGTGGAACCCGAAATGGTCAACCCGGACAGTGATCTCTATCGCAAGCATCCGGATTGGGCCATGCATTTCGAAGGCCGCCCCCGCACCGAGGCGCGCAACCAACTGGTGTTGAATCTCGCTCGCGATGACGTTCGTGAATATATTTTTCATTGGCTTGATGAGCTTGTTTCCGTCAACGACATTGCTTTTATCAAATGGGATTACAATCGCAATTTCAGCGAGCCCGGCTGGCCGGAAGTTCCGCCCGATCAGCAAAAGAATTTGTGGGTGCGCTTCACCCAGAATCTTTACGATATACTCGGCCGGCTCCGCAAAAAACATCCCACCCTTGAAATTGAATCATGCTCTGGCGGCGGTGGGCGGGTCGACATGGGAATTTTGCGGTTTGCCGAACAAGTCTGGACTTCCGACAACACCGAAGCATTTGATCGCCTGTCCATTCAACAGGGTTTTACGTACGCCTACACGCCGCACATCATGATGGACTGGGTCACGGATGTGCCAAATTTTAACGGCCGCACCGTGCCTCTCCAGTTTCGCTTTCTGGTTGCGATGCAGGGCTCGCTAGGGATCGGCGCCAATCTGAACCGATGGGCGCCCGAGGACTTTGCGACCGCTAAACAGATGATTAGCGTTTACAAATCGATTCGCGAAACCGTTCAGAACGGTGCCCTTTATCGTTTGGCATTGCCGACGGCGGGAAACTTCATGGCCAGTGAATACGTTTCAGCGGACAAATCGCACGTTGTGCTGTTTGCGTTTTTACATTCGCAGCAGTTCGGCCGCAACATTCCACCGGTATTGTTGCGGGGGCTGGATGAGAAAGCGACCTATATCCTTACGCGCCTGGATGCAAAAGCTCAACCAAAGAATTCCACGCTTCCCAAAGACCTTAGTGGCGCCTATTTAATGCATCACGGTCTCACGCTGTCTTTAAAGGGCGATTACGACAGCACGGCTATCAAATTGGAGCGCGTCGCACAGTAAAAGGTACGGCAGCAAGCAGCGACGCGAAGATTTCGGCAGCATCTAAACAGGTATTCTTGCGGCGTAGGCTATGTACGAAAATCAGGTATCCCCGAGCACAACTCGACTCGCAAGGTCCATCGTTCTGAGGAACGGGCGGCCAACGTGGGGCACTCCCCTTGTTCGATGGCATCAGCCAGCGAGTCCGTACGCGCGTTACACGGTTCCAAAGCAATCGTAAAATGTTTTTCGATTGCGCTTTGCGGCCAGCCTCCCTGACATAACCACAGGCCCACATAGCCGATCTGTTTCACATCGAAGCGAAAAGCTATGGACTCATTGCTTCCAGGAAAATGAAGCCCGCAGAATCCCGCCTTCAGACGCGGCGTAAACAATTTGTCCGCGGTACCTGCACTTGCAGGCTTCACGATCCGGAGGTCTTCCACAGCTCCGTCCATTGTAGCTGCAAGCGGATACGCGCAGCTTTGACCCGCTTTCCCTAATCGTGCATCACTCGACCACTCAATCAGCAAGTCCCGCACGTCATCTGGCAAGAGCAGGTTCGCGCCTGTTTCGGCCTTTAGCAGCGGATGGGCCGACCACAAATATGCGAGCGGCTGATCACTCAGATTCTGGATCTCATATTCGATGATGAGCGTCCCGACCAAGCGCAGCGGTGGCCGGTGGATTCAAAAAGTACTCGATGATGCGGATTTTTTGTTACGACGTCTTCGGTGGAGAGACCGCGTTCGATCCGGCCCGCTAGAGGAAAGTTAAATGGACCCACCTGGACTCGAACCAGGAACCAACACATTATGAGTGTGCTGCTCTAACCGATTGAGCTATGGGTCCCTACGCTTTGATACCATATTTCGTCTGGAGAGTCTTGCCCAACTTCTTCATTCCGGCCTGGGCGCGTTCATCATTCGGCAGGATGTAGTATGCCTGCGTAGTCGAGACATCCGCGTGGCGCAGGATACTCTGAATGTCCTTATCATTGACTCCAGCTTCGTTCAACCTCGTCCCGAGTCCACGTCGAAATGCGTGCCACCCAAACCACGCGCCGTTGATGAACTGGGGGATTACGCGGCGGGATAGATTGTCGAGGTCGAGCGGACGCATGAGTCGCTCACCCCGAAAGATCCAATCTTCCTCGCCAGCGGGGAAGCTCTCTTTGTATTTTTTTAGAATCTTTCGCAGCAAAGGCACCACAAAGACACCGGCTTCGCGCGCTGCGGTCTTCGGTGCGCCGATATGGTCACCCCAAATCTTTCTCCGCACGTTCAACGTCTGGCCGTCATAGTCTCCCCACTTCAATCCCCGCAGCTCACTTCTTGTCAGACTCGGTGAACGCAGCCGTCGCGCAGACCGTCCTGGCCGGGTCAGGCACCTTGTCCAGCATCTCGGCTACCTCTTCCAGCGTGTAAGCGTGTTCGTGACTCGCCCGAATCTTTCTTTCCCGGACCGTCATGCCTTCTGTTCCCGCCTTCTTCGTCCTGCCACCGGCTTTGGTCGCGTCCATTGGGTTCGAACCGATCAAAGCCTCGCTGTTGATTGCCCAAGTGAGAACACCCCTCATAAAGTTTTTGATACGCATGTGTGTTTGGTGAGAAAGATTCTGCGGAAGACCTTCGAGGAATTGCTGGCCATTGAAACTGTCAAATGTAAAGGGAAATGTGCCTTTGCGTACGGACTCATAAGCCGTGGGTTCCCGGTTCGAGTCCGGGTGAGTCCACCATCTTTTCGCCCCACCGGAAACCGACGCCAACTGTTAGCCCGCTCTCGACCACCTCGTCGGGTTCCGTCTCAAGGGCGACCATGCTCCCGCTCCCTTGACAAGGGTATAGACTTTACTATACAAAGTAGTTTGTAAGCGCCAGGGCAGCGGGGGTTCTAATGAACATCTCACCGAAGCAGCAGCCGAGCGCCTTGCTTCCAATGGCCATGCCCCTCGCTGTGGGAGCATCCGATGTTTAAAACGCGGCTGGCCCGTCGGATATTCAAAGGCTTCGCCGTATTAGCGATGTTGGGTGTTCTCGGGGTCGGGGCGTTGCTGGCGTCGCTCTGGCTAGAGAGCAGGACCGAGATCACACTCCCGATGCCCACGGGATCATTCGCGGTTGGCCGCGCCATCTATGATTGGACCGACGATGTGGCATTGGATGAGCTAGCCCCAGTTCCGGGAACCAAGCGCGAACTCCTTGTCTGGATCTGGTACCCGGCGGCAGGGCCATCAGGCGCGGGGGTGGACGATTACCTGCCCGCTCAAGTGCGAGCGCCGGCCCGTCCGGCCAGCGGCGGCCCGCTGATCTTCAGACTTCTGAGCCGGGTCTTCGGACTTCTGACGCGGGATCTGTCGAAGGTCCACGGGCACAGTATTCGTGACCCCGAGGTGTCGCCGCAGCAGCGATCGTATCCTGTGGTGATCATGAGAGCGGGGGCATCTGCCCCGGTGATGAACTACTCGACTCTCGCCGAGGATCTGGCCAGTCACGGTTACGTCGTCGTGGGATTCGATGCCCCCTATCGCTCTGGACTGGTCGTTTTCCCTGACGGCCGGGTGATCGCACGGAGGCCAGAGAACAACCCGGAACTGTTCTCGGGAGCGGAGCTGACCGGTCTCGCCAATAAGTTGCTGGCCGCGTGGACCGCCGACATAGCCTACGTGCTTGATCAGTTGCAGCGATTGAACAGCTCCGCCGTGTCCGGCAAGTTCACGGGTCGGCTCGACATGATGCCGGTGGGAGTATTTGGCCACTCTTTTGGCGGCGCGACAGCTGCACAATTCTGCTCTCAGGATTCCAGGTGCAAGGCCGGCATCGATGTGGACGGTTCTCTGCACGGCAGCGTCATTCAGGCAGGCATCCACGCGCCGTTCCTGTTCCTCCTGAGCGGCCACGGCGATTCTTCGTCCGACCCGGAGAGCCGTCAGATCCTGGCCGACATCCAATCGGTTTATGATCGTCTGCCGGTAGACAGAAGGCTACGCATCGCGATCCGTGGGGCGAACCATTTCACTTTCAGCGACGACGGAGCCTTGTTGAAGAGCTATGTCTTGCGTGGGGTGCTCCGAGTATTAGGTAAGCTCGGTATCGACGGACGTCGCCAGCTTGCCATTACCGCGTACTGCGTGCACAACTTTTTCGACACGTACCTCAAGGGCGCAAGTGCTACGCCCCTCAAGATTTCATCTCCGCTTTACCCCGAGATCGAAGTTCTTGAGTGAAGCACCTCTAGTCGGCGATTGTGCCGGGATCACTGATTCACCGCTTTCAAAAGTAGAAAGGACCGTCGTTGCTGCGTTAGTCGCAACGCTCCGACGCCCCAGTTTGAACTGGCACAGCTTGCGCTTTGATCTGAACCAATTGGGTTTGCGCACTGTGGATCGGTTGGCCAAGCTCTACTTCCTTGCCTTTGGCGTAGATTTCGTGCCGAGGATACTTTTTGTGCCACTCCGCGAGCGTTGCCGTCCGATTCATATGCTCGACCACTTTTCGCCAACCACCCCCATTGTAAGCGCAGAAACTGATTTCACCCTGTTGCGTTGCCACGGGGGTAGTTGAATTAGAGATAGCCGAAAAATCGTAATTGAAAGCGTCTTGGAACCACATGCCGTTAAAGATCATCACTCTCCAACGTCCATTATGCGAGTGTGCTTTCTGCGACCAAGGATCGCGGTTATCGGCAATGCGCCAGAAGCAGTCCCCAAGCAGACCTTGAAGTTGCGCGCGACCCAACCCCGAGGGCGCCTTCCTCGGTTCGAAATTGCCGAGTACCGACAGCGAGACCAGAGCCTTGGTGGCTGCCGGCCCTCTTCCAGAGTCGGTTATTTCCACAATGTCGCGCATGAATTGTTCCAAGTTGAAGAAACCGGAAACCGGGATCGCCGCTTTCTTGTCGGTATCTATCAGCAAAGGGCTGAACATTCCATGATTTGGGTGCGTGTCATTGAAAAGGCTTCCTAGCTCCGCCTTTGGGTTAAGGACATCGCACAAATGAGCGAATATTCCATAGGCCGAGAGCGGGAACCAATCGCGCATCGGCTGCCAGCCAATGGAGGTTTGCTCTTGTAGGTCGTAGGCGAGCTGCGAAACCGGATACCGTCGAGCGTATCGCTCATCGGCGGATATGCCTTCATCTCTGCCTGAAAGCATAATCGGGTGAAAAACTACCCCGTGGATGGTGTCCATGTTCTGGATGGCGAAGCTGACAATGTCGCCCAGCCCGTCGTTGTTCAGACCGTTGACTACGGTCACTTGCAGCGTGGTTCGCATTCCTGCCGCAGCGATGTTCCCGAGCGCCCGGCGCTTCACCTCCATGTAATTTCCGAGCCCGCGATGTTTGTTCTTTTCTTCCGAGACGCCATCGCACTGCAGGTATACCGCTTGCAAGCCGACTGCCTTTGCCTGGAAGGCAAAATCGCGGTCTTCCGCAAATCGTATGCCGTTTGTCGCAACGTGAAGACGGTGGAAGCCCATGCGCTTCGCGTGCCGGACGGCCTCAAGAAAAATCGGTGACAGTGTGGCCTCTCCGCCAGAGAACAGAACGTTGATCTCCCGCTGAGGCTTAAAAGATACCGCTCTGTTGAACAGCGCCTTGATGTCTTCCATATCCAATTCGTGAACGTAGCCGGCAGCGTTCGCATCCATGAAGCACGGTGAACACACCATGTTGCAGCGGTTTGTCAGATCAACGACTAGCGTGGCTCCTCGGCCCGCCCTGATGCTGTTGGGTCCGTGATCGTGTACGTCATGGTCGTGGACGCATTCAAAGTCTCTACCGAAAGCAAGACCCTCCATCCTGCGGAAAAAATCCGGATGATTGGATAGTACATCTTCAACCGGGCCATGCCTTTCGCACGCTTTGCGCATGAGGATGCGCCCGCCTTCCTCCAATATTTCCGAATCAATGATTCCTGGCCGGTTTCTAAACTCAGCGATCCGACGTTCGCCCCTGAGAACTGCCTGCACTGCCTCGCGGTTACAATCAGGGCATAGCGAGAGCGTTTTCCGCGGAACACCCTGGTCCATCGGCTTTCGTTGTCTACGCCTGAGGAGGGGTCCAGGAGCCCACTGGGGGCTGGGCAACTGTCCCTCCGGCAGGGCGCTGTTCATCGGTCGCAGTAGTTTCCAAACTGCCTTGGCCGCCGCACAAACTACCTTACTCGTTGACGTGGACATTGCTAGCTCTCCTCGGCGATATTACGCTCGCGCGTAAATCAAGCCGTACTCAAAGGTAGGCCGAACACGAGAGCAATACGCGAATGTCTCCGTTGCTGTCAAGTAAAAATCTGGTTAGCAACGAACGATTCCGATTCGGTTCGAAGGGAGCTTTTTCACCCTGTCTATTCTCTATGACCTAGGAGGGTGTGCTTACGCGGCCCTTTTGGTGACTATCATCGGTACCGAGGCCACGGTGGTGAACGGTTTTCAGGCAAGGTGAATGAATTTCACAACGCAGGATTGTGGCGAAGATGAAGACAAATGCAGGTGTTGGTTGGTTCCGCGCCGGTGCTTCTACGCGCCGTCTCTGGTTCCTGCATGAGTGGTTGACTGCGTATCAACCGCACATTGCCGCTCCCGGGAAGGTGCCAGCTGCGCCTGTCGCTCATCTGGCAAAGGATCGCCGCGCGCACTCGGAATACAACGCGTCAATGCGTCGTTTCATCGGTCCCTTCAGCATTCGGCAGACGAACTTCAATCCTTGTCCCGTCTGGTCCGGAGCTGATATTAAAGTGCCCGCGCATCACTCGTATCCGCTCGCGCATCCCAGCCATACCGATCCCCAGTGGCCTGGTGCCATCGTCAAATTGTTTTAGAACTTCAGGAGCTATTCCGCGACCTTCATCGCAAATATCCACAATCGTCTGTTCGGCATCCTGTCTGAGTTTGATCTTCGCCGCATGGCTGCCGGAATGACGATAAATATTCGCGAGACTTTGTTGCACAATCCTGAACAGGGCTGTTTCCGTGTCTCTCGGCAAGCGTCCGAAGTCCTTGGATATGTCCAAATCAATTCGTATTCCGCTGCGTTCGGCAAAACCCTCGGAATACCACGTGAGAGCGGACGCCAGTCCCATTTCATCCAGCAGCGGCGGGTGCAGCAGATAGGACAGGGTTCTGATTTCAGAGGTGCAACGACTCACCATCTCTATCGAATCGGAGATTCTTTTGGCCTGCGTAGGGTCGAGCGCGCATGACTCTCGTTCGAGCGCACTAAGGTTCATCTGAATTGCCGCGAGATACTGCCCTGCACTGTCATGCAATTCGCGAGCAATTCGCCGGCGCTCTTCGTCTTGCAACTCAAGAACCCGAGTAGTCAGTTCACGGAGGCGTTCCTCGGCCTTATGGCGCTCGATCACTTGCTCTTCGAGTTCCGCGGTACGCTGCTTGACGCGCAACTCCAGTTCATCCTGTGCTGCGCGCATCGCCGTCGCCGCCCGTGGAAGATCCATTCTTAATGCGTTCTCATTGGCTGCCATCCCCAGCCCATCGCCGGTGTCGACCAGCGATCGCTTCCTTGAAACTATGCCTATCATGCCCATGCGTTGATCCTCCCGACGATTGGTTGCCCTGCGAGTACTGCTTGCGGCCTCACTATTTGGGTAGAACTATTACGCAACGGGTCCACTAAATCTGTACAAATGTGAACACCTCTTAGAATTAAGTGCGGCCCGAGATTTTGCGCCGCGCAGATGGTTACGCGTTGCCCTGCGCCTTAGGGAGATAGCAATCTTTGCGGTGCGAATCGTTACACGTGCGGGGCGGCGCCCGGAAGGGAACTCTTGATGTGCACATCCGCCGTGGTATTCGTTGTAGCCCAGCTTGCTGGCCATCGATCGTGTTGCGGAGATTACGTTTTAGCAAATAGTCTTTGCGGATGCGAGGGACGCGCCCGTCTAGGAATAATTCGTTTCGGAAATGCTTCCCACTTCGTTCCTACCGTATGATAGTGCGTAAGGCACGGAACAAACATAACCACGCGCGAGCGAGCGAATGCCAGAAACTATTTCACCAGCACATTGGACCGAACTCATTGAGCAACAACGTTGGGACGAGTTGCACGCACAGTTAGCCGAAACCCACTTCTCGGATATCGCCGAGCGAATGACCATGCTGCCTCAAAAGGAGGAAGCTATCCTCTTCCGTCTTCTGCCGCGCGATCAGGCGGCTGAGGTATTTGCTTACTTGCCCGCTGATAAGCAGGAGGAATTGATTCGTTCGCTGACCACCGAAGAAGTGAGAAGTGTTTTGGATCAAATGCGTCCCGACGACCGAACACGCCTGTTTGGCGAAATGCCTGCCGCGGTTACTCGCCACCTGCTTGAGAAACTGTCGCCGCGCGAGCTCCAAGACGCACGACAGCTCTTGGGTTATCCGGAGCGTAGTGTCGGCCGCTATATGACTCCGGACTACGTCGCTATCGGCCCTGAGATGACCGCAAGCGGAGCGTTGCAGCACATCCGCAAAGTGGGTCGCGGCAAGGAAACTTTAAATGTCCTGTATATTTTGGACCAGAGCGGTAAACTACTCGAAGATATACGCCTCGGCTCACTGGTTCTTGCTGAGCCACAAACCAAAGTAACCGAGATTGCCGATCCTCCCTTGGTCGCCTTGCGGTCCACCGACGACCGCCAGCGGGCCCTCGAGCTTTTCGAAAAATATGATCGCATCGCGCTGCCGGTCACCGATGACGTCGGGAACATGCTGGGCATCGTGACGGTCGACGATATGCTCGACGTGGCCGAATCGGAAGCTACCGAAGATATTCAGAAACTCGGCGGTTCCGAAGCGCTCGATGCTCCGTACATGCAAGTAGGACTGTGGTCCATGATCCGCAAGCGCGGTGGTTGGCTTTCCGCATTGTTTTTGGGAGAGATGTTGACGGCGACGGCCATGACGTTTTTTGAGGGTGAAATAGCGCGCGCCGTTGTGTTGGCTCTGTTCGTTCCGCTGATTATCAGCAGCGGTGGCAACTCCGGCTCGCAAGCGGCGTCGCTCATTATTCGCGCCCTGGCGCTTAGGGAATTAGCTTTGCGCGATTGGTTCAAAGTATTTAGGCGGGAAGTATTTTCCGGTCTAGCGCTGGGCTTGCTTCTAGGAATCATTGGATTGTTCCGCATTGTCTTATGGCAGCACCTGCACTTTACAAACTACGGCCCACACTACATCTTGCTTGGCCTGACGGTCTGGGGAAGCCTAATCGGGGTGGTGCTCTTCGGTACCCTAGCCGGCAGTATGCTCCCATTTATTCTTCGCGGCCTGGGATTCGATCCTGCCGCGAGTTCCGCGCCCTTTGTAGCCACCCTGGTAGACGTAACCGGGCTTTGCATCTATTTCTCAGTGGCATTTTTGATCTTGCGAGGCACCCTTCTCTAACGGGAGAGTCAAGGTTGTGGTACGCATTAGTACGGTAACCATGGTATGCCTACAGAGACGTTAAAATGCTACTTTAGGAAGCACTTCGAAGTCCCCATATTCAGGCCGGTGCCTGATTCTGCGGAGTTGCTCAGTGCAGAAAAACGTTTTAATCGTCGACGATCATCCCCATATCCGCCGGGCGACTCGAGCTATTTTCGAAAACGAACCCGGGTTTGCAGTTTGCGGAGAGGCTGCCAGCGGGCGTGATGCCATCGAAAAGGCGCGGGAGCTTCGCCCAGACTTAATCATTTTGGATTTTTCGATGCCCGGGATGAATGGACTAGAAGCCGCGAGGCTGCTCAAGAAAATCCTGCCAGAAGTACCTGTGATCATGCTGACGGCGCATGAGAACGCGTTCAGCGACCTCGTTGCGCGAGCCGCTGGCATCAGCGCAGTAGTCTCCAAAGACAACAGCATGAACCTGGTTAGCCAAGCTCGAGTGCTGCTCAATCCCAACTAACCGAGATAGGCTCAAAACGGCGGCAGATGCTCGACCGGAGCACCTATCATCTGCAGGTTCCAGGGTCTGCTTCCATGTGCTCGGGGTACACTTCCTGCGAACCTCAGGAACGTAGCAAATGCACATCTCTCCTGCCATTCTAACGATAGCCCTGCTCGTTTCCTGTCGGTCAGAGCAGAGTCCTAGCGACCTGGCTCAACAGGACCAGCTTTCGTCAGCGGCAAACGACGAATTTGCGCTGGGCGACCGGGCTTTCAACGGCCGCAACTACCAGGAGGCGCAGCGGCACTTCGAACGGGTCACGCAACTCGCACCGCAGTGGCCGCGCGGCTGGAAGGCACTGGGGGTCACGCTGGCTCTGCAAAACAACATCGAGGCGGCCGAGCCCCCGTTGCGCAGAGCTTGTGACCTTTCTCCCACCGAACCGGACGCCTGCTACTACCTGGCGCGCGGACTGTATGCCCGCGATAGGTTCGTGGCTGCGCTGAAAGTGCTGCAGTCGCTGCTCTCCAACGATCCCGAACCCGCGCGAATCGAAGAAGCGATCGCACAGGCCAAAGAAGGCCTCGGTGAATTCGATGACGCCGAGAAGTGGTACCGCAAGGCGGTCGAACGCGACCCTCGGCGGCGCGCGTTGGGCCTTGGGCGCTTCCTGGTGCGTCAGGGCCGATCGAGTGAAGGCTTGCCATGGCTCAAGCGTGCCGTTCAATACCAGCCAGATTCCGGACAAGCTCGCCTGGCGCTCGGACGAGCATATCTCGAGGTGGGTTCCGCTGACGAAGCCATCAGCGAGTTGCAGCAGGCCGTGCGCCTGCTGCCGCAGGATGCAGCGGCGCGGCACCTGCTTGAGAAGGCTCGGTCACAACAAGCAGCCGGTCGGCGGTGAGGTTTTCGAGTGTTTGACGTGTTCCGCTCGGCCAGGATATTTCCAGGCGTGTCACGAGCGTTGCAGCTCCCAATCCGAAATGGACGACTCTGTCGCTGGCGCTGGCGTAGCCGACAGCCGTTGTAACATGGTTCCACTGCTGTCCGGAGCTGGCGAACAGGTGCAGTTTGGCGCCCATTGCGTCGCGGTTGCTTCGTGTACCGATCAGTCTCAGCTCGAGCCAGTGGTTTTGTCGCGCGGAGCGATTGGCCAAGAGCATGGCCGAGCCGTCCAGCCGGGTGGTGACAACGTCAACGCGGCCATCGCCATCGAAATCCGCGAACGCCGCGCCGCGAAACAGACCCTCAGGGCCAAACTGCTCGGGCGAAAATATTCCCCTCGCGGTTTGACGAAGAAACAGGCAGCGCTGCTTTGCATGGTGATCGGAAAACAGTTCGGCATTCTCCGACACCTGTCCTGTGGCAACGAACAAATCTTTACGACCATCGTTGTCGAAATCGTAGATGCCTGCGCCCCAGCCAGTCAGCAGGCGCGTGCTGCGACCGATGTGGAGCTGATCGGTGACCTCGTTGAAGAATTTCCCGCCGTTGTTGATAAATAAGGGGAACGTCTCATTGATCACCGTGGTGATGAAAATGTCAGGGCGACCGTCGTTGTTGGCGTCGCGAAAATCGACGCCCATGGAAGATAATGCAAGCCCGTCGTTGTTGTAGGCCACGCCCGCCGCTTCACTCAGCTCTTCGAAGGTGCCGTTGCCGCGATTACGAAACAAAAAGTTCCGCTCCGTGTCATTGGTCACCACAATGTCCGTCCATCCGTCGTTGTCCATGTCGGCGAACGCCACAGCCATTCCTTTACCGATGTGCGTTCCGATACCGGAGGAGTCTGAGACGTCACCAAAGCGACCGTTGCCCTCATTATGAAAAAGACGGTTGGCCTGCCCCTGGTAAAAGCGCGGATGGCAATAGGTGCGAACATTTCCGGACACGTCGCCACAGGCAGGCTCTTTGGCTGGATTCCAGTGAACGTAATTTACGATGAACAGATCAAGGCGCCCGTCGTTGTCGTAGTCCAGCCATCCGCCGCCAACAGCCCAGCGGGGTTCTTGCGGCTGGGCCAGGCCCGAGCTTTCGGTAACATCTTCAAATCGGCCATTGCCGAGGTTGTGGTAAAGGAAGTTTTGCCGCACGCCGGCAACAAACAGATCAGGATATCCGTCGTTATCAAAGTCGCCGACGGCGACTCCGATGCAGAAACCAGCACCTTGCAGTCCGGCTTTGGCCGTCACATCTTCAAATGTGCCGTCGCCGCGGTTGCGGTAGAGGCGATTCCAATACGTGGGATCGCTCTTGTCGAGTCCGGGCAGGCGAGCGCCGTTGGTGAAGAACAGATCGGGGTGACCGTCGTTATCGAAATCGAGTACGGCCACGCCGCCAGCCATGGTTTCGATCTGATGCTTTTCCGCGGTGGCGCCATTGCGTAGAACAAAATCCAGGTTACGCGGAACGAAATTCAAATCTTGCAATTCCTTGGCATGACCGTTGACCGCCGGCGGGGACCGGTAGGCGCTGACGCCAAGACCCACGGCGAGGGTTGCGGCAAGGGCGGCTGCAATGATGGCTGCAAGCGGTTGCATAAACGTTCTTATTGCAGTTGACAAATGATTGATGTATGTTGCGCGCATCGGTTGCTGTGCCCGGGGTAGCCCAGGGATTCCCATGACGGAGGACCTATGAGGCAATTCTACCGCGTTGTAGTCGTTTTCTGCTTGTTTGCCGCAGTTGCTCACCCTCAGGAGTTTCGCGCCACGCTCAACGGCCGTGTCACTGATCCGCAGGACCTTGCGGTTGTCGATGCCACTGTTCAGGCTCGTAACACCAGCACCAATGAACTCGCATCCGCGACTACGGATTCGCACGGAAACTTTTCCATTCCGTTTCTGCGCCCCGGCACCTACACCGTGAACGTCCAGCATCCCGGATTCAAGCAATATACGCGGCCAGACCTCACCTTAGAGGTCGCGCAAACGGCATCGCTTTCCATTCAATTGCAGCTCGGGGCCACGTCTGATGTGGTAACCGTCACGGCGGAGGCACCGCTGCTCGAAACGTCAACCGCCGATCGCGGTGGTGTGGTTGACAGCCAGCGAGTGGCCGAGCTCCCCTTGAATGCGCGCAATCCCTTCATGCTCGGCGCGATGATGTCGGGTGTGACCTTCCGAGGCTCGGCCATCTGGCAGCGGCCCTTTGACAATGGTGCGATAGCCGAATGGTCAATCAACGGCAGCCGCCAGCGTCAGAATGAATTCCTGATGGATGGTGCGCCGAACAACGCGCAGGCCGGGGGAAACAACGTCGCTTACGTGCCCATCGTGGATGCGGTGCAGGAATTCAAGATGCAGAGCAACACCTATGATTCGCAGTATGGGCACACCGCCGGCGGAATCATGAACGTGGTCCTCAAGAGCGGCGGCAATGAACTCCATGGTTCCGGCTGGGAATTTATGCGCCGCACCTGGCTCGATGCCAACACCTTCCAGAACAACTCCAAGGGCGCACCGCGCGCGCAACATTATCTCGACCAATACGGCGGGCAGATACAAGGTCCGGTCGTTTTTCCCAAACTGTACAACGGCCATGATAAAACTTTCTTTCTTTTCAGTTTTGAGAACTACAGGGAAGGGACACCAAGTCCTCTGCTGTTGTCAGTGCCCCAACCGGAGTTTCTGGAGGGCGATTTTAGCAAGTTAGTGGATGCCACAAATAGGCCAATTACTGTCTATAACCCATTCAACCCCACATTCGATAAGGACGGCAACCCCATTCGGACCCCATTTCCGGGCAATAAAATCCCTCGCGACATGCTGAATCCCGTGGCCCTGAAGATATTGTCCTATTTCCCCAAGCCGAACACCACCACGCCCGATTCGGAATACGGCCAGAGGAACCTATCCCTGCCGGCTTACTTCGCCAAAGACAAGTTCTATAATTTCATCGCCAGAATCGATCACGCGTTTACTCCACAGCAGCGAATGTTTATCCGTTATGCCCAGAACAGTCGCACCGAGGACCGCAACGATAACGGTGTTTTCAACGGCCCCGGTCAAGGAGGTCAGCAACCCTTCCAAAGGTTGAATTGGGCCACCGCTATAGACTGGGTCGGGACATTCTCGCCGACATTTATCGGCAACGTGCGGCTTTCTTTCAATCGATTTATTGAACAGGGTTTCGGCGCGGGCGACGTTGGCTTTGACCTTACGACGCTGGGCTTTCCCGCAGCCACGGTCAATCAATTGCCTGGAGGCAAGTTTTTCGGCCGCTATGAATTCGAAGGTTACAGCTACTTGGGCCGATACCGGAGCGTGAATATCACCAATAATTACGCAATCAACCCGAATATAACCAAGATTTGGAAATCGCACTCCATACACACGGGCGTGGACATTCGCAATATTCAATACATTCTGAATGATACCGGCAACATCTGGTTCTTCAGAGGCAACAAGGACTATACCCGGAAAACTTGGAACAAGGATGATGGTCTTAGCGGAAACGGCATTGCGAGCTTTCTGCTGGGCATACCCTCGGGCGGTAGCTCGAACTATCCATTATTTCCATTCTTCCGGCAATGGTATTACGCACCTTTTGTCCAGGACGACTGGAAGGTGAATAATCGGCTCACTGTGAATCTCGGCCTGCGCTGGGACTTCAACCTGGCTCCCGACGAGAAATACAACCGGCTCAACTATCGCTTCGATCCCAATGCGCAGGCTCCGCAACTCGCGAATTTACCTGGAGGGCCTTACAAGGGCGGCCTGACCTTCGCTGGGGTAGGCGGTAACCCCAGGACACCTGGAAATACCAATTACGGGAACATTCAGCCAAGAATAGGTGTCGCGTACCAGCTAACGCGTCGCGTGGTGGTGCGAGGCGGTTGGGGACGTTATTTCTCGAACCCTGGCAACGACTGGCATAAAACGACGGGGTTCAGCACCAACACACCCTTGGTTTCTAGTAACGATGGTGGAAGGACACCCCTCCCTAACGTGCTATCCAATCCCTTTCCGAGTGGCATCTTGACACCTACAGGCTCAAGCCTGGGTCCGGCGACATTTGCGGGCCGCAATTTTTCCTGGTTTGACCCCACTTTCAAAACACCTTACATGGACCAGTTCTCGTTCGGCTTTCAGATTGCCCTCTCCGGCTCTTCTCTTTTGGACATCTCTTATGTGGGTACCCGCGGACACAACATCCAGAGTGAGCGGGACTACAACCTTCCGAGTCTGGATTTCCGCCGCACGTGTAACCCATTGGAGGGCGGAAAGCCTTCTGACTGCAATAAGAAGGTAACCAACCCCTTCTATCAGCAGGCGGCATTCCTGGGGACAGATTTTTATACTTCCCCCACTTTACCCGCGTTCCAACTTGCACGGCCGTTCCCGCAGTTCAACGGCAACCTGACGCGGCAGGGATTGAATGAAGCCGCCACCTGGTACAACTCGCTGCAGATCAATTACAACGTTCGTTGGGGGAAGAACCTCAATCTTCTTGCTGACTATACCTTTTCGAAGTTTATCGAGCGCTGGGGCTATACCGATACGTACCGAAGCATCTTTCAGCAAGGCCCGTACTTTAACGATCGTCCCCACGCATTCAAGCTGGCGACCGTCTACCAGCTTCCTATTGGAAGAGGGCACTGGCTCGGAGACAACGCTAGCAAATTTGTAGATCTCGTAATTGGCGGGTGGCAATGGAGCACGTTCCTGACACTCCAGTCGGGTGAACCAGCTAACCTGCCCGGAAATGTACGCATTCTGCGAGACCCTAAAGTAAAACCCGACTGGCATTCCACTAAGGTTTATGGAATGCGGCCTTGTATCTATAGGTATATAGATGAGAATATCCCCAGCAAGGGTTACGAACCGTTACCCGTGTCGGCAAGCGCAGCTAGCGGCTGTGGCACCGACTTCTCAACGTACAATTTTTTCCTCCTACCCTCGTATGCGCCACGAGAAACACCTTTCCGCAGTGGCCAGATTCGCATGTACAACACTTTTACGATGGACGCCTCATTGAACAAGACTTTTGTTCTCACCGAGCGCTTCAAGCTGCAGGGGCGCCTGGAGGCATTTAACCTGCTCAACCACTACGCGTTTCCCTTGGCACGATTCAACACCGATCCTTTCAGTGAGGATTTCGGCAGCGTGAAACCCGGTCAGGTTAGTACGGTGGATAGCGGCTTCCCGCGTCAGTTTCAGTTGGGAATCAAGCTGTTGTGGTGATGTGGTAGTGATTGATACTACAGGTGTTCTGAATTAAATCGGTCCTAGCATAGCTAGGCGAGAAGTCGAGGCTGGGCCGGGGCATTTGCCCCGGCCCAGCCTCGATGAGACTCAAACTCCTACCAAACCAGCTTCAAACCCAGCTGAATTTGCCGCGATGGAAATGCGGAGTTCAGCACGCCAGCGGTATTCGCGCCCGAGAGTTTGTCGGCCCGAACCCCGTTTGCGGCGAAGATCGAGTTATTCTGAAACGACCCTAAGAAACCGGGCGCCACGAAGTTGGGATGATTCAGCACATTGAAAAACTCGGCGCGGAACTGGATGTTGAAGCTCTCCGAGATTTTCGGTATGTGCGTGTTTTTGAAAATGGAGAAATCGACGTTGGTGTACGCTGGCCCGTACAGGCTGTTACGCCCTGCATTGCCGAGGAGATTCGAGCAGTACACGGTGCCGGCTGGCGGCGTTGTTGAAGCCGCCGCAAAGGGCCGGCATTGTGCAGTGAAGGAGACCGGCGCAGTGGGGAGGCTGAAGCAATCCAAGTTCAGGTAGTTTACTCCTCCCTGGATCGGATTGCATCCCGGGATACGGCTCGCAAAGTCCATCGAAAAGTCCCCGTCGCTCTTTGTGCCGAGTGGATCGTCACCAAAACCTATGGTGGGTGTAAACGGCGCCCCACTGGCCCGGGTAATGATGGTGCCGAGTTCCCATCCCCCCAGCAGAGAGTTGACAAATCCCGCTGACGATTTTGGACCGGGAACGCCCCAAATGAAGGTCCCCACAAGATTGTGCCGTATGTCGAAATCGCATGCTCCTAACCTATACAGCTTACTGCTGTAAATAGGAACGCCTATGGTATTCAGATACGGATCGCCGGTATGGGGAGCCGAACCCATATCTCGGCATTTGCCCCAGGTATAGGACACCTGGCCTTGAAAACCCTTGCTAATCATTTTTCTGAGTTGGGTTTGCAAACCGTGATAGGAGGCGGCGCTGTCGAAATAGACGGGGCGGATGGGTCCAACGTTGGGATCGAGCTTCGTGCCGCTGCCAACCGGCCACAGCAGCCCGGCGGAGGTCAACGTGGGCTGAACTATATTCCAATCGTCCGAGGAAAGAGGCAAATGTACCGAGCGCGAGCCCACATACCCGACCATCAGCGTCCAACTCGGAGCAAGCTCCCGTTGGATATTAAGGTTCCAATTCAGGACGTAGCTACGCGTCGGGTTCTGTTCAATAAATCGCTGCCTGATTTTACCTTTTGTGAACGAGTTGGGGTCTGAGGGAGTGCCCAGTTTTGAACCCGGATAGCTCCCGGCAATCTGGAACGGAAACGTCGCGGAGGTATTCAAACCGAAGATGTAGGGAAGCGGCAGAACGTCAAAGACGCCAAAGCCGCCGCGCACCGCCGTTTTTCCATTGCTGTGCGGATCCCACGCAAACCCGATTCGCGGTTCAAAATTTTTAAGTGTAGGGTTGTTGGCGATAGGACTATTCACTGGAACAGGTAAGCACGCTGTAGGGCTGGCTGCACAATTTTCGAGCGTGGTGATTTCTTGGAATTTGTTATGCGCCTCCGTGGGCTTGGTGGCCATCTCGTAACGCAGGCCGAGATTTAGGGTCAGGTTCGAGCGAGCGCGCCAATCGTCCTGAACGTAACCTGCGAATGAGCTTTCCCGGATTCCCACCTCTGTCGCCCCTCCGGGAGGAGGTTGCAGTCCGGTGGCGGTGGCGCCAGTGGGCAGGTTCCGCAAGAACGCCTCAAACGGATTGAGGATAGTTGCCGTCGTGCCAAATCTCATTTGGCCATTGGGGCTAAGCCTTTCGGTTACGTTGTATTGCATGCGCTCGAAGGCAAACCCGATCTTTATCTCGTGCTTCCCTCGAGTTACGAAGGCATCGTCATAAAATTGGCCGGAGTTCCATCGGTGAAAAAACTGGTTGTTGCCGCCCAATCCGACCACCGGCGTAAGACCAGTGATGGCAAGTCTCGGTGTTGCGATCGCGCCTGGCAAGACCGCGAGAGAAGCGCTGCCCGCTGCCGCATTGGGTGCGGACACAGGTAAGTTGATATCCCCTCTTACACGGCTCACGCCTGCGCGAACGGTGTTGAGAAAGTGAGAGCTGAACATGTGCGTCTCTTCCACGCTGGCCATCTGCCGTCGAGAAAAAACGCTCTGGGTCTCATTTAGCAATGGATCGGGCTGGCTTTGTGGGCCGGAATCCCAAAAATAGCTGCCGGATAGGTTATCTCTCTCAGATATCTTCTGGTCAATCCTCACCGTGGCATAGTTCTCATTCGAGACCGACGGCGCCGCGGTGACGTATTTTACTGTGTCTGTTTTTAGGCCAGCCTGGTCAAGGCTGGCGGGCAACGGCTGCCAGAGGGGCAGATATTTCGCAGATCCAGAATCTATCGGAACCGTTCTTGTCGTCGCGCAGGTAGGCCCGTTGCAGAGAATTCCGAGGCGCGCATCATGAGAAGGCACTCTTACTTCGGACGACAGCGGCTGGTTTTGACGAAGCCCTTCGTAGGATCCATAGACAAAGGTCTTGTCCTTGACGATGGACTTGCCTCCAGAAGCTCCAAATTGAATGCGCCGAAAAGGAGGAATAGGCTTTGCTGGATCGTCGAAGTAATTCTTGGCATCAAAGATTTTATCGCGATCGAAAAAAAACGCCGTTCCGTGGAAATCGTTGCGGCCGCTCTTGGTAATGGCGTTGATGACCGCGCCGGAAGTATGCCCATACTCGGACGTGTAATTAGTGGTCAGGACAGAAAATTCTTGTATTCCGTCGACTCCCAAATTAACACCGGAAGCGCCGCCTGGCGCGCCGTTCGAATAGTCGTTGATGACGATACCATTCATGCGATAGGTATTCTCATAGGGACGATGACCGGAATCGCTCAACTGGTTTCCAAAGCCGCGGTTGCCCTTGTTGGCGCTGAGGCCCGTGCCGACTTGCGTAGGAATGCTCAAAATGCCCGGCTCGAGGGTGGCCAGGGATGTCCAGTCACGGCCATTGAGCGGCAGTTCGCGCATGGTATTGGAATCCACTGTGGCGCTTATCATCGATGTTGTTGTTTGGATCGTTGGCGGGGCATCGCTTACGACAACGGTCTCGGAAACGTTGCCGACACGTAGCGTCACGTTCACTGGCTGCTCGGCTCCAACAGTCAGGGTGATATTCTTTTGCACCACGCTGCCAAATCCCGGTACCGAGACCGTAATCTCATATTCGCCGGGTAGTAGGTTGGGAGCGGTGTAAAAGCCGTCGGTATTGGAATCAACCTCTCGGAGAAGGCCGGTGGCCACATTCTTGATGGTAATTTTGGCATTCGCGACGGCCGATCCGGTAGAGTCTGAAATAACCCCGGAAAGCGTCGCACCGGTTACCTGTGCGTCCGCCGGACTCGCGATGAAGCTGCTTAACAAGGAACATACGAGTAACGCCGTCGCTAACGCGATTCTGTCACTGTTTGCGAAATTCAATTTCTCCTCCTAGGCGATCAAACTCTCTCCAAGGGCACGGAAACCTGGGTCACTACATTCTTTGGCCGAATCCCCAAACGCCGCAGGTGAAATCTGTAGGTGCTGGTAGCGATGTGAACAGTTTGCGGAACATCTCCAAAGACGCCCCAAGTTACAGACCTTGCAACAAAGACACAACCCCCGTCAAAAGACCCATCTAGACTAACCAGGAAATTAGAACAGCACCCGAGGAGCGTCAAGGCTTCATCATTCGACTTGTGTTCCTAAAGGTACACTTTGCCGTGTCCCGGCGAAGATCTTTTTTGCCTTATCGTTCCGCGTTGCTAAGCAGTTTTCCCTTAAAACGCGGAGATCGAGTGAACCGACGCACACACAAAAGCAATTGCGAATACCGGGATTACTTCTTAAGAATGAATAATTCGCGAGGCTTATAACCCGGAATCTGATAGTTTGACCGCTGTTCCCATCGAGCGATGTAACCATCCAACTTTCCAGGATGTGAACGCAGCCCAATGTGCCGGAAAGACGCTGGAAGATGAAGGTGATGGTCACTGGGTCGGCCGGATTATTTGGACATGCGCTGGCAACAGTGTTTGGCAGCGAACATACCGTCTTTCCGCTCACTCGCGCCATGGCCGACATTACTGACGCCGGTCAGGTGCGCGCCGCCTTTGCCCAAGCCAAGCCGGAACTGGTCATCCATCCGGCGGCCATTCCTGACCTCGACGTATGCGACGCTGACCCTGCTCTGGCCTACGCAGTGAACGTTGAAGGGACGCGTCACATCGTGGAGGCGGCCAATGAGATAAATGCCAGGGTTGCGTACATTTCTTCCGATAGCGTGTTTGATGGGTTGAAGCAAACTCCCTACAAAGAGTCCGACCCAACGGACCCGCGCACACTGTATGGACGCACTAAACTCCAGGGCGAAGACATTGTGCGCGGCACCGAGAAGCACTGGATATTTCGCATCTCCGTTCTATTCGGCCCTGGAAAAACAAACTTCGTGGACAAAGGACTCCGCGCGATCGCTGCTGGACAGGAATATGTCGTGGCCTCCGATCAAGTCGGCTCAGCAACATACACGATTGACGCAGCGCGCAAGATTATGGAGGTCATCGACGCGCACTGCTTTGGCTTGTTTCACTTGTCGAACACCGGCGTCTGCAGCCGGCTGGAGCTTGCGCGTCGCGCCGCGGCCTTGGCAGGCCTCGACCCCAACAAAATAATTGGCAAACCCAGCGATGCGATGGGACGCCGAGTTCCGCGGATGAAGTATGCGGTGATGAAAATGGAAGCACTCAAGCTTGCCGGATTGGCCTTGCCTCGTCCTTGGGAGGACGCGCTCGCCGAGTACATCCGCGGCCCGAACAGCGCCAATCCCGGCTGCAGGATTACAATATAGTCCCGCGTGGTAAGGTTCTTGGCGGTGCCGGTTGGGCGGTTACCACGGCTACCCATGATTTGAAGGCAACCATGGTTAACGACTTTATGAAACGCGCGATCGCCTTAGCGACCGAGAATGTAAACTCCGGTCGCGGCGGCCCCTTTGGTGTCGTCATCGTAAAGGACGGTCGCGTAATCGCATCGGGAACCAACCGAGTCACCTCCACCAACGATCCCACGGCGCATGCCGAAATGGTTGCTATTCGCGAAGCCTGCCGAGCCCTTGGCGATTTTCAGCTGACCGGCTGCGAAATGTATACAAGTTGCGAGCCTTGTCCTATGTGCTTCGGTGCGATTTACTGGGCTCGACCCGCGCGTGTATTTTTCGCGGCAACTGCGCAGGACGCCTCCGCTGCAGGATTCGACGACTCTTTTATTCTCGAGGAATTAAGGCGTTCGATTCGGGATCGAAAAATTCCTACCCAACAAATGATGCGTGAAGAAGCTTTGGCGGCGTTTGACGCCTGGCGAAAAAAGCCTGACCGCACCAATTACTAGCTAGTTACCGCTTATAAGTGGATCATTCCGGCAAAGAAGCACGACGCATTTGATCCCATGCGCCAAGCGCATTGGAGCGATCCATCCCGCGGGCTGATCCCCAATTATTTGACCGAGATGACGACTTGGTGCGGGCTAGGCGGAATCGGATGCAAAGAGCTCGAGGCAAAGCCGCTATTCCGGAACATTTTCTCTAATTCCGAAAACGTGTATGCATCACCGAGCGGTGTTGACCCCAGCATCATCAGGCTGAATTTTGCCGCTGTTGGTGGCGTGACCCGATCTTCGTTGGGCACAAACTCCAGGGTTACCGCTCGGCCGCCGGGCTTCAGCGCGGTGTTCACCTTACACAAGAGCTTTTCGCAGGTAGCCACGTCGAAATGATGCAGAATATTGGTGAGCAGGACAATGTCATAGCCTGTGCCGAATTCCACGTCGAATGCGCTCCCCGCCAGCGTCTTGTATCGGTTCGCGACACCCGCCGATTGGGCATTGGCTTTGGCCACTTCGAGCACAGCTGCCCAATCCAGGGCCACGATTTCCGCCTTGGGATTGTGTTTCGCCAGTGTAATACCGAAGGTTCCATGGCCTGCGGCAATGTCCAACACTTTCCAGGTGTTTCCCGCGCGTGCATCCACCAGACCGGCAATCTGCTCGGCGGGCATACGCATCATCGGAGCCATGGCTTTGGCAAATTCCACCCAAATCGGGTGTTCGTGCGCTGTGGTGCCCTGATCGGCGGTGGTGCCACCCTTGCGCACCGCCGCTGCCAGATCCTTGAAGTTATCCGTTAACATCGGTGAACCGAGGAATTGTATGGCCGACGCAATGCAGGCCGGCGAGCGTTTGTCGAGAAACATTGCCGCATCCGGGGCCACTCGGTAGCGTTGGCCTTCCTTGGTCAGGTATCCAATCACAACCAGATAATCGCAGAGAATCCTGACCCCGCGTTCCGAGGCGCCGCATCGCCTGGCAATTGCCATCGTCGTCTCATCTCGCTCACCAATCGCGGTAAATACGTCCAATTCAATGGCTGCCTTGAGCGCTGCGGTTTCCTGGTAAGCGTTCAGCGTATTAAAAATGCGTTCTGGTGAAGGTTGTACAGCTTGCGTGGCGCTGGTCATAAAATTCCTCCGACTGGTTTTACGTTTAAGGAGCGGGGGTTGAATTGTACCTCTTGCGCGTCAAAAACTCACTCAGACATCGCAACGTGCATCCCACGATCGCGCGAGGCCCGCAGCAAACATGAAAAAAAAAGCGGGCGACCGAGAAAGCCGCCCGCCGTTTCAGACTCTGGAGTTCGATTCTAGAACGAAATCCTCAGCCCGAGTTGCACGTTCCGGCTGCCTCCGTTGAAGTTCGTTTCATTGAGAAAGCCCGTACTCGCGACATTGCTGTAGGACTGGCTTCGCGCATTGGTCGTCGCTCCGAATATCGAGCTGTTTCCGAGTGTGAAGTTGCGATGATTGAATACGTTAAACATCTCGAATCGGAATTGCACGGCATATCGCTCGCGGAACTGCGTGTTCTTGAAGAACGACATGTTCCACAAGTTGAAGCCCGGGCTGTTGACGGTGTTACGGCCGGAATTGGTCAGTGCACCCAAACCGGCACGTACAAAGCGCGCACCGGGCTTAGATGCAACATAACCTACGGCATTGGCCGGCACGCCCCCGCAGGGCGACCCGCCTAGCAACACACCCACGGATGTTGCGCCGGTCGTACTATCGCGGCATACATAGCGAACATTTGTTCCCAGCAAATTGTTGGCGCCGGGATTGATGATGACTCGGTCGCCGGCCGAATCAAGGTTACCGTTAGAGTCGAAAAAAGAAGTAGGCGTAATGGGCTGACCTAACTGCCACAGCCACGTGCCATTGTACTGCCAGCCATGCAGGATGGCCCTAAGGAAGCCATTATCGACATTCGCCTTGGGGATATCGTATACCCACAAGAGCGCGACTTTGTGGCGCACGTCCAGCGCCGAACGGCCCCACTCACCTCCTAAGTCGTAGGAACTCTCCGGCCGCCGTGGGTTAACAATACTGGTGAAAAGGTCGTTTGTGCCGTTGTCTTGATTTCTCGAATAGGTCCAGTTCGCCCCAAACAAAAAGCCATGACTGAACCTTCGGTGCAAATCAATGGAGCCGGCATGGTAGCGGCTATTCCCCGACGGTCCGATGTAGGTGATGATGTCATTGAACCCCTGTGGAGAATAGCGGCGGCACACGGGCGCGTCGGGCGGGCAGCCTTGGCCCTGAGCGTTAACCGCTTCCTGCAGGTTTGGTGCTGTAGCAGACACTGTCGCAGGAATCTGTGAGGGGTCAAAGTACGTGGGCAATGGCCTGGCGCCCCTTTCGAACACGGTAATGCTGTTCAGTTGAACCTGTACGGGTAGCGAAAGCCCCCGGGTCCCTATGTAGCGGACCTCGAGTGTTGTATCGCGCATAATCTCGCGTTGCACGCCGAGGGTCCAACTGAGAACTTTGGCCGAGGTATAGGGGGCCATAAGATTGCCCGTTAACGACCTTGCGAGTGCCTGATTGGTGGGCGGGATGAAGTCCAGTTTCATCGCCCCGCCGCTAAGGAAGTTAGTTCGACTTAGGCACCACGACGGTTTGGCTGTCACAGCTCCCAAGCAGGCCGTGTTTGGCTGCAGCACCGCTTGCCTCTGCGGCGGGGCGCCATTCGTCAAGAAATTGTACGGTACGCTATCATAGGCGACGCCAAAGCCGCCGCGGACCGCCCACTTCCCGCTCCCTGTGGGGTCCCAGGCAAATCCCACTCGCGGCCCGAAATCATTGTGATCTTCTTTCGGAACGTCGAAGATAAGTGGCGTACCAGGCAGGTTCGAGACTGCGTTTAACGTCTGCTTACGCGCGTCTTTCGGCAGGCCAAAGAATTCGTAGCGCAGGCCCAAATTCAAGGTGAGGCGTCGAGTGACTTTGATGTCGTCCTGGATGTACATCGAATAGTTTGCGGAATTGCCTGCGAATGACCCATCGCCGATTCCCTGCAAAGTGAAATTCGCTTTGTTCGGAACTCGGTCGCTTATGAGCGTCTGGAGCGTTTGATACCCATACTGTCCGCGCTGGTTCTGCAGGAACACGGAAGGGGAAGTAAACCAGTGGTACTCCCCTCCATACTTGATCGTGTGCGCCCCCTTGGACCAAGTCATGCTGTCTGCCAATTGATACTGGTTTACCGTTCGACCCTGAGGGAAATTTCCGTTCGGCCCGACCACTAAGCCAAGGTCATCCACAATGACTGTGGGGTACGCGGCTGCCAGTCCTGACAGTGGAAAAATATTCTGGAATCGCGAAAGGCTGGTATTGAAATCGTTTACCAGGCGTGGATTGATGGTCCACACCTCGTTGAAAATTACCTTGCGAGTGTCCGTGGCGACCGCTGCGGCAAACTGCGGTTGAGGAAAATCACCGAACTGCGGCTGGCGAGTGCGATTCTTCAGATAGCGCCAATGCAATTGGTGATCCTTGAGGTTCAGGTCCGGATTAATCACGTAATCATAAACCGTGAAGAAACTTGGCGCCACCGCCGTCACCGTGCCGACAGGAATCGCCGTGGTACCAACCGTGACGGTGCTTGTTTGCACCGGCGCCACGGGAAACTGCGCTAGCAGGTCCTTCACTTGCTGATTAGCCGCAAGACCATTGAGTGTTGCCATGCCCGCCTGCGTAGGCGCCAATGCCGAAGGGGCAGAAGGCTGAGACCCCTGCGTGCTGTATTGAAAAGCTCCAAACAGAAACAGCTTACTCCTGAGGATGGGGCCACCCAAGGTGCCGCCCATGGTGTTGAAATCAAATCTCTTCTTATCGGTAAGCGAACCGACCTTGATGAGAGCTTTTTCCTGATTGTCTGCGGCGTTAAGGTTACGGTTCATGGAAAACAAAAATGCGCTGCCATGAAGATTGTTCGTTCCGCTCTTGGTGACGATATTGAATTGGCCGCCGCCGGCGCTTCCATACTCGGCGCTGAAATGATTCGTCGTAAGCGTGAACTCCGCAACCGCTTCGGAAATGACCGGCTGTATCGCGGTGGAAACCGATGGGTCTTTATCCGACGCTCCGTCAATCGTGAAACCGTTCTGTCGGCCTCGAAGTCCGCCAATCGATCCTCCCGTGCCGGATGTACCGCCTAATTGCGTGGTCGTGTTGGGCATAAATGTCGCCAGATTCATCACCGAGGCATTGGCTCCGGCGACGGTTGGCAGGTCGGAAACGGCCCGTGTTTCAAAGGTCTTGCTGAGCTGCGAGCTGTCGAGTTGCACGACATCAGCTCCACCCTGCACTTCCACAGTCTCACTCGTGCCACCTACGGTTAGAGTGGCTACGACTTCTGTCCCGCGCGCCGCGTTAACTTCTACGTTGGGTCGAGTGTAGGTTGCAAAACCCGGTGCTTCGATCTTCAGAGTGTAAGTGCCTACCTGCATGTTGGGCAGCGAAAAGCTACCTGCGCTGCTGCTCGCAGTATTACGCGCCACACCGGTATTCGCATTGGTTGCTGTTACGGTCGCATCCGCGACCGCGGCTCCCGATGGATCGCGGACCTCGCCGGTAATTGAACCGTCCTGACGTTGGGCAAACGCCGAGGTCACAAGCAAGAAAACAGGTGCAACCATCAAGAAAAACCGTTTCCCACTCCCCGATAACCACCGTGCAATCTTTTGATTCTTCACCGCGACCTCCAGTCGAAGTTCGATTATTGGATACGTTGTGCTATCAACGTAAAGTTGACTTAGGTTTTCCCCCTGATCTAGTACTTAATTACCCGGCAATCGCACCACCACTCCGCAAGAAATCGACTATCTCTAAAGTGCACGATTTAAACGAGATAGTTTCCTGAACTGGAGGCTATCGAACCTAAACCACCCCGGTTTCTAAATTACGTATAATTAACCAGGCCGATTTACATGAAATGGAATTCCGGGCGTACTTGCAGGTCGTTTCTTTAGAGGTTGTAGCGTCGGTTTCGGGGGCTCGCAAAGCGGCCGCCGCCGTGTTTATGGACGGTAGCCTTCATTATATATACATCTATACAGTTATCGTTCATGAGCAGAGAGGCGAGGAACTCCGAACCGACCGGTTGCCGTGCGAAGCCAGCGTTTTCTCGCCCGTTAATGCTCCCGGCAGGCGAGCAAGCCACAGTTGCGCCTATGCTGGCGCCCCCATGACTCGCCGCTGCTGGAAGCATTCTCGGCAATACACGGGACGTCCCTGCGTCGGTTTAAAAGGAACCGTAGTTTCCTTTCCGCATTGCGAGCAGGTGGTCTTGGTTTCGGCACGTTGAAAGCCGCCGGAACCATTGGATTCGGCGCGCCGGGACTTGCACGCCTTACATCGCTTTGGTTCGTTCTTAAACCCCTTGTCAGCGAAAAACATCTGTTCGCCGGCAGTGAAAACGAACTCGGCGCTGCATTCGCCGCACTTCAGGACCTTATCGTGGAATTCCATATCCTGCTCCCTTGCCCCGGCTGAGTCCGGGACAGGCAGCCTTCGCATCCGAGTCAGACTCTTTCAGGGATGGCCGTACCGGACTACCGGGGGCGGGTCCCACTGACCGACTGGTTCGAAGCTGCTGAGGAAAACCCAAGGGTCTCACTCTCCACAACCTGATGCGGGCCCCATTGCGGCTTCGACTGCACCTCATGCAACGCTAGTCTAGTTCTCTTCGCTGCTTTTTGCGCAATCGCTTCCGCGAAAGAGCTTCTTTGGCCCGGCGCTTTTCTCCGGGTTTCATGTAGTAGCTATGCTTCTTGATTTCCTTGATGATATCTTCCTGCTGCACCTTGCGCTTGAAGCGCCGCAGGGCATTCTCCAAGGATTCACCTTCCTGAATCGTTACTTCGGCCAAGTGATACTCACCTCCATTCCCCATACGTGTATTCTTGAATGCTCAAGACTGCTGCGTTGAGGTAGAGTAACACTGTTTGAGTGCCTCTTCTAGCGGAGCCGCTCGTGGATGTCAAGAACTCTTTATGAATTCCCTGGCAGGTCTTAAGTTAAGTAACCCCAAAGTATATTATAGTAAATAAGGTTATAACCGAGTGGTATACAACGCTGGATAGGTCGCGTACCTCTCCTTGCAGGGCTCTGGTCTTACTGCCGGGGGCCCTTGCTGGTAGAATGGCCGACGCCAGTGGCGGCCCGCTCATCACTGCCGCTCTGAGGTTTCCCTAATGTCCTTGATGCGCGATGCCATCGGTGTCCTTCTCGCCGGAGGGCAAGGCGAGCGGCTTTGGCCGTTGACTCGCGACCGTGCCAAGCCTGCAGTTCCCTTTGGGGGGGTGTATCGCATCATCGACATTACCCTGTCCAATTGCATTAACAGCGAACTCCGCCGCGTTTTCGTTCTCACACAATACAAAGCGCTCAGCCTGAATCGCCATGTCCGCCGCGGTTGGTCCTCGCTTCTCGGACTCGGCGATTACATCGAGGTCCTCACGCCGCAGATGAGGGTCTCGTCAACCTGGTATCTGGGCACCGCCGACGCCGTCTACCAAAACATTTATTCCATCGGCAGCGACCGCTCGAATTACGTCTTTGTTCTCTCCGGCGATCACATTTACAAAATGAACTACCAGAAGATGCTCCGCCAGCACGTCGACGCCGGCGCCGAGATCAGCGTGGCCACCATGGAGGTCGCCCCGCAAGAAGCCGCAGGGCGCTTCGGGGTCATCGAGACCGATGAGCATTGGCGGATCATCGGCTTTCAGGAAAAACCCGGCGAGCCCAAGCGCTCGCGGGCCAATCCGTTGAAAGTCAACGCCTCCATGGGCGTGTACATATTCAACACCCAGCTCTTGATTCCGGTGCTCATCGCCGACGCGGAAGATCCCCGCTCCACCCACGATTTTGGCAAAGACATTCTGCCCAAGGTGATCGGCAAGCATCGCGTGTTCGCTTACAATTTTGTGGACGAGAACCGACCGGCCACACAGTATTGGCGCGATGTGGGCACGGTGGATGCCTACTATGAGGCCAACATGGACCTCGTCTCGGTCAGCCCGGTCTTCAACCTTTACGATAAGAACTGGCCATTGCGCACCTGGCAGCAGCAATATCCTCCGGCAAAATTCGTCTTCGCCGATCCCAAGCGGATGGGAGTTGGTCTCGATTCCATCGTGGCCTCCGGCTCGATTATTTCCGGCGGACGCGTGCGCCACTCCGTGGTTGGCTACGATGTGCGCGTCAACAGCTATTGCGAAGTGGACGCGTCGATATTTTTCAACCACGTGGTTATCGGCCGCCACTCGCGCATCCGTAACGCTATCATCGACCGTCACGTCAACCTGCCCGAGCACTCCGAAATCGGTTATAACCTCGAAGCCGATCGCAAGCGCTATCACGTCACCGAGGCCGGTACCGTCGTCGTCGTCCGCGAGGAATCCATGCTCGAGGAGCCGGAGTAATTTCCCGCGCATGACCGCACACTTTGTCCCTCGATTCGGGCGGGACGCCGATGTGTACAGTACTTACCGTCCCGAATATCCTGCGCAACTTTTCGAGACGATCCTCGCAGAGGTCCCGCGCGATCAGCGCAGCTGCGCAGTCGATCTTGGCGCCGGCACGGGTAAGTCTACCCGTGCGCTCCTCGACCATTTCCCTCAGGTTATCGCTGTCGAGCCCGACACGTTAATGGCTGAAAAGTTGGCCGCCGCTGCGCCGCGTGCTTTGGTGCTGCTCACCACCGCCGAGCAAGCGGTTCTCGATCCCGCGAGCGTTGACCTCGTTACCATCGCCCAGGCGCTGCACTGGATGGACGTCCCGCGGGTGCTCGCCAACATCACCCGCTGGCTGCGCCCAGGCGCGGTCCTCGCTGTTTGGGGCGGGGAATTCCCGGACACTCCCAGCCCGATTCGCGGCATCGTGCAGCGAGAGTTCGATGACCACTGGGACAAGTTCCGCGATGCGCGCCTGCGCGAGAGGAAACTCCCGCAACGTATGATTAGCGCTGCACCTGGTCTGCACGTTTTGCCGGAGAAAACCATTCGATACAGCGTGCCGCTATCACCGCAACATTTTGTTGGTTACTGCAGCTCTACTTCTTACGGCAGCGCCTTCGCGCGTTCTCTTCCAAACCCGCAAGACTATTGGCGCGACCTCGAATTGCGCATCCGCAAGGCTTGGCCCAAGGAAACTTTTCCCGTAGACTTCATTCCCTGGCTTATTCTGGCCCGCAAGGTATAGCGCCACAGAAACGTTACGCCCAGGATGCAGCAAGGCAAAAAAAGCTAACGAAGGACCAACGAATGTCCACCAGGATCAAATACGTGCGCGGCCGGCAAATCCTCGATTCACGCGGCAATCCCACCGTGGAGGCCGAAGTATTTCTGGCCGCAGGCTCGGTCGGGCGCGCCGCTGTTCCTTCGGGCGCTTCCACCGGCGAGCATGAAGCTCTGGAGCTGCGGGACCATGATCAGTCACGCTATTTGGGCAAGGGCGTATTAACAGCGGTTGAAAACGTGAATGGCCCCATCGCCAAAGCACTTGCGCGCACCGATGCCTCCGACCAGCGCAACCTCGATAAGAAACTGATTGAGCTCGATGGTTCCCCGAATAAGGGTAAGCTCGGCGCCAATGCAATCCTCGCCGTCTCGATGGCCGCTGCGCGCGCCATGGCCGCAGCTCGCCGCGAATCGCTCTACAAATACCTGGCGCAATACTCTACGGACACATCCTCGGGCAATCCGGGCCGCACGCTCCCCGTGCCCATGATGAATATTCTCAATGGCGGCGCGCACGCCGATAATTCCGTGGACCTACAGGAATTCATGGTCATGCCCGTCGGTGCGAAAACCTTCGACGACGCTTTACGCGCGGGCGTTGAAATCTTCCATCACTTGAAAACCGTGCTCAAGAAACGCAGCTATTCCACTGCGGTGGGCGACGAAGGCGGCTTCGCCCCCAATTGTAAATCGAACGATGAGGCCATCGAGGTGGTTCTGGAGGCCATCACCGCCGCCGGCTATCGTCCCGGCGAGCATGTGGTCATTGCTCTCGATCCGGCCTCGAGCGAGTTCTACGACAAAACCTCTGGCAAATATAACTTCAAGAAGTCCGACAAGAGCGAGCGCAGCTCCGAGCAAATGATCGAGTTTTGGTCCAACTGGGTTCGTCAGTATCCGATTGTTTCCATCGAAGACGGTCTCGCCGAAGACGACTGGACAGGCTGGAAACTTCTCACCGCAACGCTCGGCAAAAAGATCCAACTCGTCGGCGACGATCTCTTCGTCACCAACACCAAACGCCTCTCTCGCGGAATCACCGAGAACGTTGCTAACGCCATCCTCATCAAGCTAAATCAAATCGGAACCGTCACGGAAACCATTGACGCCATCGAAATGGCCCGCCAAGCAGGTTACGCCTCGATCATCTCGCATCGCTCCGGCGAAACCGAAGACACCTTCATTGCCGACCTGGCTGTGGCCATGGGTACCGGTCAAATCAAGACCGGTTCCGCGTCGCGCACCGACCGCGTGGCCAAGTACAACCAACTCCTGCGCATCGAACAGGAACTTGGCTCCTCCGCACGATTCCCCGGCCACAAGGCCTTGGCCATCGCTAGCTAAAGGCTGTTGCAAAACCCAGGGCCCAACCCCTTGATTTAAGCGGGTAGCTGACACAACGGCGTGGCAGATCTGGTCCGCTTATTTTTCTCG
>Ga0209117_1000094_pt1 | contig 64439 bp, 57 predicted proteins | sample BlaSpr_A8_OM2_M2_FD_187978 | JGI IMG/M metagenome (GOLD analysis project Ga0209117, IMG submission 187978) | Forest soil microbial communities from Thunder Bay, Ontario, Canada - Black Spruce, Ontario site 2_A8_OM2_M2 (SPAdes) (version 2) | ecosystem: Environmental > Terrestrial > Soil > Boreal... | reverse complement strand
CAGTGACCAAGAGAGGCATGCCTGCTCCAACAGCGAAGCTGCCAGCCGATACCAACGCAGCCTGAATCGGACGTGCACGGAGAGTCTCGGAGATGCCGAGCTCGTCGCGGGCATGCGCGCCTATCGCGTCATGCAGCATCAACTGGTCGGCGACTTGTTTCGCGAGCGAAGGATCGAGTCCACGAGCGACGTAGATCGCCGTCAGTTCCTTGTGCTCGCCCTTGTCGTCTGCTTTGTGTTCGGCGCGCTCAACTTCGAGTTCGGCTTGTTCGGTGTCTGCCTGTGAGTGGACAGACACGTACTCACCAGCAGCCATCGACATAGCCCCAGCCACCAAGCCGGCGACGCCTGCGACCAATACGTTGCTGTGAGTCGCATGCGCAGCTGCGACACCGAGCACCAGACTCGATGTTGAGAGGATGCCGTCGTTCGCGCCCAGTACCGCCGCGCGTAACCAGCCGATGCGTTCTGTGCGGTGTCGTTCCTTGCTGTCTACATGCATTCTTCAGGCCTCTTTGAATCTGCGAACCGCAAGTAACCACGAAACATCCTTGGCCGGGCGCCGGAGTTCCCCCACTCTACGACTCTGTAATCCGCATCACAACTGTGCCCAATGATACATACAGGGGTGCTAAATTTGTTGCACAGGCCTTACACGAGAGAGGAATTATATGAATGTCATTGTCGAACATCTGGGTGGCGTGCAGTTCGAGATCAAAGCGCGGCAACACCGGATTGCGTGCGATCAACCAGCAGAAAACGGTGGATTTGACGAGGGAATGACTCCGCCCGAACTCCTGTTGGCGTCTTTGGGTTCTTGCGTTGGCTTCTACGCCGCGCAGTACCTGAAGAAACACAAATTGGCTACCGAAGGCACCATCGTCCGGGTTTCCGCTGAAAAAGCCCAAAACCCTCCGCGCATGGACGATTTTCGAATTGACGTGGAGATTCCCTCGGCGTTAAACGACCAGCACCGCATAGGAATCGAGGAGGCCATACGCCACTGTCTGATCCACAATACCCTGCTTAATGCCCCTCGTATTTCGCTCGCGGTGAAGGGTGGCGCGCTGCAAAGCGTGTGAAAGTTCCCGTCATCGCACAAAACTCCAACCTACGCACATACCCCAGTGGCGGTAGCCAACTCGGAAGGGATCCGCACTCGCGAGTATTGGGGAATTACGCGAGGCGTTCGGAGATTCCGGCGGCCCTTGTCGCCACCGACTGATGCTTCGATGTACGCTTATTTCTTTAGATGAAAAGAGCTGAAGGCCGCATTCGCTAACAATACTTGAGCTTCCGCCGGGTCGACGGGAACCAGATTCACCTCTTCGCCTGAGACGGGCCGCTCCGGAGTTTTGGTCCGGAAGTAGTAGGATTTACCAGCTTCGGCCGTGAAGCTGGTGGCCGCTGTGGAATTTTTGACTAGTTTCTCAAATTTTGTTTGCATATTGGTGCACAAGCGGTGATCGCCTGGGTCCACAGTAAAGAAAAAGTAAGACCTGTAGCCGTTCGCCCCGACCCATGATCCGTCGACTCCAAATCTAGTCGTTGGGCTTCCAATGTGGAAGTCAAGGTGGTCGGATGAGGCATCGCCAATGACGTATACAATTGCCTTGCCGCCTTCGGGTTGCGCCGTCGGGTGCTGCTTCTTGTCGGTTTTCACATCGAAGCGAATTTCATTCGGCCCGCACCCCGCAGCCGCCACGGGGTTCGAAGTTGGAACCTGGGCGAGAACCGGTGACATGAAAAGCAGCAAACTGAATAATAGTTTGAGCACAGTGAGACCTCTGTTCAGTCAACACAAGTAAAGAAGAGAAGTTACGCGAGCCGCTCGAAGATGCCGGCGGCGCCCATACCCCCACCTACGCACATGGTGACCATGCCGTAACGCGCGTTTCTGCGTTGCAGATCGCGAATAATTGTTGCGGTGAGCTTTGCTCCGGTGCACCCCAGCGGATGGCCGAGAGCGATTGCACCGCCATTGGGATTTATGCGCGAGGGATCAAGTTTCGCCTGCTGAATGACGGCCAGTGATTGTGCCGCGAAAGCTTCGTTGAGTTCGATTACCGCGATGTCGTCGAGCGACAGCCCGGCAAGCTTGAGCGCTTTGGGAATTGCGTAAACCGGGCCGAGACCAAATTCTTCAGGCAGGCAGCCCGCGGTTGCGTACGCCACAAAGCGAGCGAGCTGTTTTGCGCCGAGCGCTTTAGCGCGCGCTTCGGACATCACTACCACTGCCGCGGCGCCGTCGCTCATCGGCGAACTATTTCCCGCAGTGACGCTTCCCTTTAAATGAAATGCAGGTTTGAGCTTGGCGAGAATTTCCAGGGAAGTATCCGCGCGGGGAAGCTCGTCGGTGGCGAACGAAAACGTTTGCGTGGCCGGCTTGCTCGGCGATTTCGATTTTGCGGAAGAGGCGCCGTTGCCGTTCGCGGGCAGGGAAGTGAACGATACTTCCACGGGAACGACTTCATCCTGGAAAGCTCCGGATGCGATGGCGGCCAGCGCTTTTTTGTGTGAATTGGCCGCGAATTGGTCGGCTTGTTCGCGCGTGATGCCATGTTTGCGCGCGATATTTTCCGTGCCGAGGCCCATATTAATGTAGGAGTCTGGATAGTTATCGACCAGCCAGGGATTCGGCGCGATTTTATTTCCGCCCATCGGCACCATGGACATGGATTCCGTGCCTCCGGCGATGATCACTTCCGCCGCGCCAGAGCGAATGCGTTCCGCGGCCAGCGCGATAGCTTGAAGGCCCGAAGCGCAAAAACGGTTGATGGTCATCGCGGAAGTTTCCACCGGAAGGCCGGCGCGCAGCGCGGCAATTCGCGCCACGTTCATGCCCTGCTCGCCTTCGGGCATGGCGCAGCCAAGAATAATGTCGTCAATTTCGCTGGGTTCGAGTCCGGGGACGCGTTTGATCGCTTCTTTGATGGCTAAAGCGGCGAGATCGTCCGGACGCGTGGCGCGCAAAGAACCTTTATAGGCGCGGCCAACCGGCGTGCGTACAGCGGAAACAATGATGGCTTCAGGCATAAGCAGAGCCTCCGAACCAGGTTGATGTCACCATTGTTCGCCGATGTTTGGCAGATTGCAAACGGGCCTCGCGACACTCCCGCGCAGAGGCCATTCGCATGGCTGGAGAAATGTCCGCGCCAGGTTTCGTCTAAAACTCTAATCGCAGGCCAAACTGCAAAACGCGAGGCCCGCCGCCGCCGAGGCCCGGATTGCCCTGGGCGACGTCGGGGGTTTGGGTAATAAAGCCGGCAGGAAAGCAGGTTGGCACTGAATTGCAAAAATTGTTACTGGCACTGGGAGGCGGCAAGGGTTTTGGCTTGCCCGTGGAATCAATGCCTGGTGTGATGAAATTGCTGGGTAAAGCGAAGTTGGGATGATTAAAAATGTTGAAAATTTCAACACGAAATTGCAGGGCCATGTTTTCCCGCAGTCGAGTGGACTTCGAGACAGAGAAGTCCGTATTCCAAAAACCTGGACCGTATACGCGGTCGCGACCTAGGTTGCCAAAATTGCCAGCCGGATCGGCAAAGGCCAGAGGATTAAGGTATCCAGTCGATGGGTTCCAATTTGGCAGAATGAAAGGCTGACCGGCGACCACGTTAGGGCGCTGACGACCGTTGATGCCGTTTCCGGTGACGATGTCAATAGGCCGCCCGCTTTGCACGGTAAGAATAGAATTTAGTTGCCAGCCCGCGCCCAGAGGCTCACCAATCGCGGAAAACCTAGGGAGCTGGTAGTTGATAGCGCTAGTCAAACGGTGACGAGTATCAAAGATGGAAGGACCTTTCTCTGCTTTGAGATTTGTCGAGTCTTGAGGCAAGGCCACTGTTGCGAAATTAAAATTGATGCCATCCGAAGCGCCGTCAAGAGACTTCGAGTAGGTATAAGTAGAGAAACCTGAAAAATGGTGGAGATTCTGGAAGCGTGCGGTTAGCTGACCTGCATGATAAGTGGATGCTGTGCCGGCAGAAAAAAAGTCGATCTCTCCGTAATTGGGATTCGTACCGTTCTGGTTAAGATCGTAGAGGCGAACAAGCTTAGTGCCTTTGCTCCCAGAGTAGCCGGCCTCCAGGGCAAAAGATCCGCCCACCTGTTGCTGCAGATTAAGAGTCCACGTTTGTACATAAGGTGTGCGAAGGTTTCGGTCCACATCAAAAACAGGGAACGGAGGTGTGGCAGGGGTAAAGACCGCCCCTGGCACGGAGCCGTTCCAAGCATTCGGATTGAAGCTCAGTGGGATACTGGGCACGGGATTGGCAGGATCGGGATTGGTGGCAATTCCCGCGGAAGGGGTGAAGTTGGCAATCATTAAATGCTGCGGAATATAGTCGTAATAGATTCCGTAACTGGCACGAACCGTGGTATTCCGGTAAGGCGTCCAGGCGATGCCAACTCGAGGGCCAAAATTATTCAAATCGCGGCGATAGAGAGTGGGAAGCGCGGGGCTGCCAACGCGTACAAGCTTGCCGTCGACTAAGTTCGTCAGCAAATTGTGCTTCTCGCTCAAAGGGCTGAAATACTCCCAGCGAAGGCCGAGGTTAAGCATAATTTTAGAGGTGACACGAAAATCATCTTGAGCGAAAAAGCTCAAACCGTTGTTGAACGTCGTACGCCGGGTAAAACCGCTGAAAGCTTCGGTCGCAAAGGAAAAGGGAATCGCGTTTCCCAGATAATAGTTGGCAAGAACGTCGACGACCGGGTCGGTTGAAAGGCCCGTCGTAGCAAAGCCGATAAGCCCGCGCTGCAGGTTATCGTTGAATGCGTTAACAGCGGCTCTCCGAAATTCACCGCCGAACTTCCAGGTGTGACGTCCGTTACTCCAGGTGAAATTATCAAGCACCTGAAAACTCTGGCTGACGCGCCCGCGAGGGACGCTGAAAGCGGTAGCGCCTAGATTCTCGATAAGGCCGCTGAAATCAATTTCCGGGAGTCCCAATTTTCCGGTGCCGACGTTGAGGCCCGCCACGTTAGGGTCGGCAATGTTGAGTTTGTCATCGGCCGATCCAAACGAGTTCCGAAAGCGTGAGTATCCAAAGCGAATTTCGTTGAGACGCGCGCTGTCAAACACCGAAAGCCAGCTCGCCGAAAATACTTGTACTCTGGTCGGCGAGACTTGGGCGAAAGCCGGCAAGCGCGAGCCGCTGCCACTTCCGCTGGATGAACCAAACGGAAAGACTTGATTGTCGCGACCAAAGGCGTAGCGAGCCGCGAAAGAATGAATCGAAGAGACTTTCTGATCAATTTTGAAGATGAGGTTATCGTTGTTGTTCTGATCTTTAACTACCGTCGAAATCGTGCCAGTGGCGCTCTGAGGATAGAACGAAAGGAGTTTGTCGAGCGGAGCAGGATTGATTCCTGGTTTCGTTGCAAGCGCCAGTGCGCGCGCCGCGTTTTTCTGCGCGGTGGTGGGAACCGATGTTACAAAGTCTGAGCCAACGCGCTCGCGCTGCCCTTCATAAGCCAGGAAGAAAAACGTCTTATCCCTACGAAGCGGGCCGCCAAGCGAACCTCCGAAATTGTTGTTAATAAAAGGCGATTTCTTGCTTGGAGTTGTGTTGAAAAAGTTCCGTGCATCGAAATATGAATTGCGCAGGTATTCATACAGCGAGCCGTGGACGAAGTTGCTACCCGACCGCGTGAGGATGTTGACGACTGAACCTGAGTTTCGGCCGTACTCCGCCTTGAAATTGGCTTGCAGATTGAATTCCTGGATCGCATCCAGGGGCAAAAGCGTTGCAGGCGCCCCAGAAATACCGACCTGATTCAGCGCCGAGTTGTTGAACCACGGGTCGTTGTTGTCGGTGCCGTCGAGGGTGTAGTTGTTGGAGCGGTCGCGGTTGCCGTTGATGTTAAATTGGCCGAAGCCTTTTTCCGAGCCGGCCACGCCGGAGCCTTCCACGGTGACGCCGGGAGATAGCGCGACAAGTTTGGTGAAGTCGCGGCCGTTGAGGGGCAGCTCCTGCACCAATTGGCGATCGACTACTTGAGAGAGCGTAGTGCTTGCCGTGTCAATCAGAGGAATATTTTCGGTGACCACGACGCTTTCCTGTTTTTCCGTGGGCTTGGCTAAGGTCATGTTGACGACCGTTTCCGCGCCGACGTTTACGGTGACGTGGTTCGCATGGACCTCCTGGAAGCCCGGAGCGATGGAAGATACTTCGTACTCGCCCGCGGGAAGTTCAAGAAACATGTAAGTGCCGTCGCTATCCGAAGTCACTTCGCGCGTTTCACTGGTCCCCAGGTTGCGCGCGGTTACCTTCGCGCCGGCCACCGGCAGGGAATGCGCGTCCAGAATGGATCCGCGTATGCCGCCGCGAAATGATTGCGCCCGCGACGCTGTTGAACTGAACGACAGCAGGAGCGCCATAGCTGCAACTGCCCAAGCTTTATAAATTGTTGTCGTGCTCATCGATTTGCCTCGTTAGCCACAAATTTCTTTTTTGACCCTACTGAGCCTTGCCACCCGCGCCCTTGCGCGGAATAAAAATTGTTCCGGGCGGCGTAAAATTATATTTTTTCGCGTAATTTCCTTCGTTGTTGGCGATACCGACGCGGCCGCGAGAATCGATGTACAAAAGATTTTCGCCGACCGGCACATTCATGAAGGTTTTAACGTAAGGCACGGTTACGGGTTTTTTGTTGATCTGCACCACCACTTTGTCGCCCAGGTTGTAGCCGAGCTTCTTGAATTCATCGCCCGGGATATCCGTGATCAGCGAGCCGTAGGGATCATCAAGCCCGATGATGTCGCCTTCAATGCCCTTGGCGGTGGTTTTGGAGACTTTGGGTTCGAGTCGCACCAGCGGCGAAACTTCCGGCCCTGCTTGAGTGAAATCCCATCCCATGGCGAGGTGCGCTGCAGCCGGGGAGAAAATGTCGCGGCCATGGAATGTCGACGAAACCGGCGCCTGAATCATCCAGGTGGTGTTGGTGATTTCCCGCGCCGAATCGAGCCCGTCACGATCGATGACGGGTGTTATTAGCCCATTGTCAGGCAGCACGAAATATTGGCCCTTTTTGGTTTTAACAACAACCGCCTTCCGCGCAGTTCCGACTCCCGGATCGATCACCGTCAGAAACACGGTTCCGGCGGGATAGTAAGGCGAAACCCCCGCCAGAAAACGCGCGCCTTCCTCAATGGAGAACGGCGTCACCTGGTGGGTGATATCCATGATCCGCGCGTCTGGCGCGATACCCACGATAACCGCCTTGCATATCGCCACAGCGTCGTTGGCTGCGCCAAAATCGGTCATGAAGACGATGGTGGGATGCGCTATCTGCGCGGTAGCTGGCGCGGCAGAGTTACCAGGGGTTGACGGCTGGCTGGAACAAGACGATAGCAACAGGACGTACAGAACCAGCGAAAACAAGGCAATTCGACGAGTCATAAATGAGGGCAGCCCCTTGCGTGAATAAACGTAAATAAATAAGAGAAATTGCTGAATCGTTCGATGCAAAGAGTATAAGGAAACTCCGGGCCAATTGCTAACGAACGAAGACCGCGACTCTACAGCAAACAGCGTATTTATCTGCTTCCAGTAGTGTGTACACTGCTCGCAATGCAGCCCAGCCACCTGCAAAATTCCGCCATCTAGAATAGGCATCAGCTTAACTCTGGCTTAGGCGTAGCTCCGTGAAATCGAAGACTGGAAAGCTAAGAGGCCTTATGCGCCGCCATATCCTGTTGCACCGCCATATCGTGGTGTTGCTATTCGTTTGTGTTTTTGTCGCAGCGGCCAGAGCTGATCAGCTTTCGTTGAAAAACGGCGACCGCATCAGTGGAGAGATCGTTAAGTCAGACGGTAAAACGCTGCTCATTAAAACGGAATTTGCTGGCGAAGTAACCGTGAAATGGGAAGCGATCAGCGCTATCGAATCGAGTCAACCGCTGCATCTGGCGCTAAAAGATGGGCAAACGATTGTCGGGGTGGTCAAGACCGAGGATGGGAAGCTGGAAGTAGCGGCCAAAGAAACCGGAAATGTCTCCGCGCCGATCGGTTCGGTGGTAGCCATCCGCAACGATGCCGAACAGAAAACGTTTGACGAAGAAGCCGAAAGATTGCGACACCCACGTTTCATCGATGTCTGGACCGGCATGCTCGATACCGGTTTGAGCCTGACGCGCGGCAATTCCTCAACGATAAGCTATGTCCTGGCGGCCAAAGCGGTTCGCGAAACGCCGCGCGACAAGTTCACCTTTTATACCGCGGCAGTTTATGGCCGGGACAGCGGCACACCGCCAGCACGGACGATCGCTCACGCAATACACGGCGGAATTCGTGGTGACTTGAATTTGGGCGAGAGAATGTTCGTTTTCGGTTTCACCGACTTTGATTATGACGCGCTGCAACATTTGGATCTTCGCAATGTGATTGGCGGGGGCGCTGGATACCACGTCATCAACACTAAGGAGACAAAGTTTGACCTCTTCGCCGGCGTTGCTTTCAACCAGGAATATTTTGGGGCCTATCCCGACCCGCTCTTACCCTCCGGCATTCACCCGGCCATCAGTCGCAAGAGCGCCGAGCTGGTCGCCGGCGAAGAATTAGCCATGAAGTTGAATAGCCGAACTACCTTGGCCGAACGATTCTCTTTCTTCCCTAACGTCAGCCATGCCGGGGACTTCCGGACGCAATTTGACGCCACCGCCACAACCAAATTGAAGAACTGGCTGGGATGGCAGGTTACATTTAGTGACCGCTATATCAGCAATCCGCCACAGTTGCTTAAAGGCAACGATTTGATCCTTTCGACGGGCTTACAGGTGAAGTTTGGCAAGGGGACACTATAGGATGCCCTGCCCACGGGCGGGCAGAAGGAGGAAAAACTGTGGATTTGACCTGTCCGTTAGGACAGGGAGGCCGTTCGAGGTACAGGAGAAGGGCTAGCGAACGCCTAAGGGTTGTAATCGTGCCGTAAGTCATTCCATTTTGGGATGGTTACGTGCGTAAGGAGTTTCGTAGACGTACTAGGAGAACGGTTTACAGACGAAATTGTAACCTTTGTACTATCGCTTTTGGGCGGTGCTTGCTGTCAAATAGTACAGGTAAGCGAATCATAGACCCAACGTACAGGGTGGCGCATCTAAAGCAGCAAGGTTGGGTTTAATGAAAGAGTTAGTAAATCAGCAGAGATCGAACCAGGTGGGGCAAGAGGGACCAATGAAGACTCAGGACAATGGCCGGAAATGGATGTGGTGGTTTCTAGGAATAGTTGTAGCGCTGCAAATGTATTTTGTGCGAGAACTGCTGGCCGCGTTTGCGATGTTCGCGGCTGGATTCGCGGCAATCGCGCTCCTAATCACCATGGTTTATATGCTGCAAAAAACCTGGGAAGCAGCGGTGGCGCGAGTATGGGCCAGCCGCAGTGGCTTCATGATCGCGGCGCGCCGCGGTGTCAGCCTCGTGGAAGATTTGAGCATGCGCCCTTTCCGCCGTCTGGCGCAGTAAGATTGACCACGCGGTTTGGCGAATAGACCTGTCGATCGCCGGAACACACAGCAGCATAAAGGCCAAACGTCCTGAGAGAGCGTTTGGCCTTTGATTTTTCCGCCGATAACACTCCAATTAAACGTCCGCCAGCCTCCTTTTGCGCTCCGGGCTTGCGAAATGCCACACTGTTTCGGTTGTTCGCGGAGGAGCGCATTTGAGCCGTCGGTTTGACGTGGTGATCCTGGGTGCTGGCGCTGCGGGGCTGATGTGCGCCGCCGAAGCCGGCAAACTCGGGCGGCGCGTGGCGCTGCTCGAGCGGTCGGAGCGCCCCGGCAAAAAAATATTAATTTCCGGGGGCGGCCGCTGTAATTTCACCAACATTCATTGCAAACCGGAAAATTTTATTTCCGAGAATCCGCACTTCGCAAAATCCGCGCTTTCCCGGTACACCCCACAGGACTTCATCGCATTAGTGGAAAAACACGGCATTAGGTATCACGAAAAAACTTTAGGGCAGCTGTTTTGTGATCACTCGGCGGACGAAATAACGACAATGCTCCTGGCCGAATGCGCGAGTGGAAAAGTAGAAATTTTTCTGAAAAAGAACGTACGGGAAATTACGCGAAGCACGGAATTTGTTGTGCGCACCGACACCGAGGAGATTCGCGCGGCTACCCTCGTGGTAGCTACGGGAGGCTTATCGATTCCGAAGATGGGCGCTACGGGATTTGGCTATGACCTGGCGCGCCAGTTCGACATTTCGATTGTCGATCCATGGCCGGCATTGGTTCCTCTGGTCTTCGCCCAAAAGGAGCGCGCCGAATATTGCGAGCTTGCGGGAATTTCCGCGGAGGTAATCGCATCCGTTAAGAATGGGACGTTGCCGGCTCCATCCTTCCGCGAAGATATGCTCATCACGCACCGCGGCTTGAGCGGGCCCGCCATTCTGCAAATCTCCTCCTATTGGCGTCCGGGCCAGCCGATTGAAATTGATCTTGCTCCTGGCCGCGATGTCACCACGCCGATCCGCGACGGCAAAGTGAGGAGCATGGCTGCGGCGCGTTCGGCTTTTCAAGGGATTCTCGCGAATCGTTTCGCCACGGGCTGGCTGGAGTTGCATGCTCCGCCCGGTTGGAGCAATCAGGATCTAGACGAATTGGAGCGCCAGGTACACGAATGGGAAATTATTCCCGCGGGTACCGCGGGATACGAAAAGGCCGAAGTAACCGCGGGCGGCGTGGATACCAATGAACTCTCGAGCAAGACCATGGAAAGCCGGCGTGTACCGGGTTTGTTTTTTATCGGCGAAGTGGTTGACGTTACCGGCCATTTAGGCGGCTTCAATTTTCAATGGGCGTGGGCGTCGGCTGTAGCCGCGGCGAATGCCTTAGGCGCGTCGAGCTAATGTTGGGCTAACAACGTTAAGCCCGTTTCATTTCAAAAAAGCTATGGAATGCGGCAAACGCGCAGCGTTTTGTTTGAATACCGGCAATCCAATCCCAGCTCACCTTTTTGATCCAGTACCACCCAGGTCACGCCGAACTGTTTGTTCAGCCGCTGGAAATCCGCAAGCTGAAACGTCGTCCATCCCTGTTCTGCGTTGACCTGTTCCTGCCAATGCTCCGCGACCGGCAAGTCTGGAAACATGGTGGCCCCACTGGAATCCTTGAGCGCATCCGCAACCCTGCTGCGTTCGGCGATGGCGCGGAATCCCTGGATATCCTCGCCGGGAAGTATTGAAAAATTTGGATTCAAGGCAAATATCGCCGAACTAGGTGTGTTTCCCCTGATCCACAAGAATGCCTGCTGCCAGTCGTTGTTCGGCGTCGCTCCCGGCCATTCGATATGCGGCGTGGCGGGGAAGAGTTGCCGTTGCGCGATAAACATCCCGGCGCAAAGCGGCACGCACAAAGCAAGCCAGGGCCATACGCGGTCCTTTAACAGCCACTTTCCCAGTAACCCGCCGCCGGTCAGAATCAGCAAGACATACGCCAGTTGCAGGCTGCGCAGCGGTTGATACCGGGCGAGCGCCAGAAGGCGGTCCGGTACGGTGAAGATCACTTCCAGGATGAAATAGAAAATACCGAAGGGGACCATGGCGCGGCAGACCGTCTCCAGATTGGTCAGGCCCTGTTTGCGCGCAATGCGCGAAAAAGAATACAAGATCGCCAGCGGCGCAAAGATGCCCAGCCACTCATACCATTGCCACCGCGATAGAAAAAAATAGGGGACCGTTTGCACGATTTCGCGATACGCCGGGGAAGGATATTTGATGGACAGGCCCACCGGTAAAACGGCAGACGCGGAACCTCGAAGAAAAGGGAATCGCGGCACCGCAACCAGGAAAAATATCCACGAAGCCGCAAAAATCGCCATTAATGGATGTACCGCCGCGGCGAACACTATCCAGAATCCCGCGCGCAAATATTTTTTCTCCAGTACTGCGCTGGTAGCAAAAATTGCCGCAAATAAGGCCATAGCGCGTGGGTTCAAATATTGATCCACGATGTAGAGCGCAGTGCCCGCCACCGGCAAGGTCAAAAGCGCCGCGAGAAGCGTTACCGCCGCCCAGTGCGCGCGCTCCTCCACGAAAAGCAACCGGCACAATTGCAGACTGGCGAGCAGCAACAGAAAAATCGATACCACATGCCACAACAAAATCATCCAATCAAAAGGAACATGTGCTACCCGGATGGAAGCGGCAATCAAATCAGGAAAGAACGTCATGTGGGCGTGAGACAAGAAGAATTCTCGCCCAAATGGATATAAATCGGGGTTCAGCAGTACTTTAATGCCGGGAATGTAAATTTCCGAGTCTTCAGCGCCCGGATGGTAACCGTGAACCAATAAGGATCCCGCGGTGAGAAGCGCCAGATACAGATAGTCCAGCGGCTTCGAACGCGCGCCTGGGTTCATCTGCCGCGGAGCACGACGCGTGTCATTCGGATTCTTGGGTTCCGGCGTGGAGTGCGAGTGTGGTCTCTGCAATATCCTCAAGTGGGAGAGTCTCGTTTAATTTGCGTCCATCGGCATTGAGGTACGCGAAATGAGTTATGCCCAGCCGCTGCAGTCTTAACTGTAAAGTTGCGTATAAAACGTTAAATCCGTACTTCACGCTGCGCTGGAAATTAATGGATGAAGCTTCTTTAAAATAAAGCGTGGGGCAGGAAATTTCTCCGATGGGAAACTCAAAATGAATGCATTGCATCAGCATTTGGTTGTCAAACGCGAAATCGTCGGAATTTTCGAGCAGGGGAAGTGTTTCCAAAACTTTGCGGCTAAACCCCCGGAAACCGGTGTGGTATTCCGAAACTTTTGCCCCGGTAAATAAATTTTGAAACGCCGTCAACAAACGATTGGCGACATATTTATACACCGGCATGCCGCCCTTGAGCGTGCCCCCGCCGAGTATCCGCGAACCCAGCACCACCTCGTATACTCCTGAAGAAATCATGCTGGCCATGGCGGTCACCAGCGTCGGTTTATATTGATAATCGGGATGAACCATCACCACGATGTCCGCTCCGCTGGCCAAGGCGGCGCGATAACACGTTTTCTGATTTCGCCCGTACCCGTAATTCGCTTGATGTTGCAACACCGTCAGGCCCAATTCCTGCGCGATTCGCACGGTATCGTCCGTGCTGCAGTCATCCACCAGAATCATACTGTCTACAACGGCAGGCAGTTCGCGAACCGTGGCTTGCAATGTTTTCGCGGCATTGTACGCGGGCATCACTACCGTTACTTTTTTCCCGTCAATCAATTTTTCATCCCCAAGTCATCCGACCGAACCATTACGGGCTACGCTACCACACTATTGCCGTAGCTGTCAGGATGTGCCGCAGACTTGTTTCCCAAAAGAGAACGCGCGGAAGGAAGTGTGACCTTCATCCCGCGCGCTCGATTTAGTTCTGATTGGGAACAGAGCGTACCTCTGTTCCATTTCGGGTTTAATATTCCTGCTGCCGAAGCTCAGCGAGCTCAGCCTCCGTCATGATGTCGGAATCCACTTCCTGCCCCGGTTCCTTCGGTGTGTTTTTTTCCACTTTACGTTGAGCGCGTTGTTCTTCCTTCATCTTGCGCCGGTCGATTCGCTTCATTTCTTTTTGCCGTTTTTGAAATGTTGTTGCCATCGCTTCTCCTCAAAGCAGAGTGCGGCCAGTTTACCGGCCCGGCCGTCCAGCCCAACCATGGCAAGAAAAATTACCAGCGTGGTTCGCGCGGCTGTCTTGCGGACTCGCGATAATCTTCATTCGAAAAGCGGTCACGTCCACCACCGCCGCCTTTACCGCGCCCGCCGCCACCGCCAGGTCCGCGCCCGCCCCCTGAACCGCGGTCGCCTCCCGGTCCGCCATAACTCCGCTGTCCGCCGCGTGGTGCTCCGCCTTCGCCCTTCGGACGCGCTTCATTCACCTTAAGGTTGCGTCCCCCCAGCTCTTTTCCATCGAGCCCGGCGATGGCCTTTGCAGCTTCTTCGTCGTTCGGCATTTCGATGAATGCAAATCCGCGCGCTCGCCCGGTTTCCCGGTCCATGGCCATATGCACGCGGGTAATCTGACCAAACGGTTCAAATAATGTCCGCAGATCAGCTTCCGACGTCTGGAAGTTCATGTTCCCAACAAATAAACTCTTCATCACGTTCCCCTGTACTCTTCGAAGTTTCCTGGCGAAGGTGCTCAGCGCAGTGCCGATTCCGCCGCCCTGCTCCATCAGTTGAAAATTGAAGGAATCCTCGAAGGGGCAAAACAAAATCAGTACCTTCAGGGAACCCAGGCAATTCTACCTCGGAAGTTTATATTCTACAGCTAACATGCCTCTTCGCCAAGAGGCAAGGTCGTTACCCAGTCATGACACAAATTGACTAAGATTAGAGAGTCGTCTCTCGGAGTCCCATGCGGCATTGGCGTGCAGCAGTCACTTTAATCGGCGCTCTCTTTTTGGGGAGCCATATTCTATCGGCTGAGCGTATCGCTCCGCCTTCTATTCCGGTCTTTGACGGCAACCGCGCCTACCAACACGTTAAGCATTTGGTCGGAATTGGACCGCGCCCGCCTGCGTCCGCTGGAATTCACGAGGCGCAGGCCTATATCGTGAGCCAGTTAAAAAGTTTCGGATGCCCGGTGGAAGAGCACGACTTTCACGCTACATCACCAGTGGGCGACCTGGCCATGAAAAATATCACCGCCAAGATTCCCGGCGCCTCTTCCAACACAATCCTGTTTGCCACGCACTACGACACGTTGCGCATGGCAAACTTTGTGGGTGCGGATGATGGCGGCTCGGGGGTGGGCACCATGCTCGAGTTAGCGCGAATTCTGTGCGCTCGTAAAAATCGATTGAGCGTTTGGATTGTGTTTTTCGACGGCGAAGAAGCCCAGGGACAGTGGGCAGACAAAAATTCGGTGCAATGGGACGCGAACAATGCCACGTTTGGCAGCCGCGAAATGGCCGCCAGCCTGGCGCTTTCTGGGGACCTAAAGCACGTCAAGGCCATGATTCTCGCCGATATGATCGGCGCGCCAAATCTCAAGATTAAACGAGAGACCAACTCGACTCCGTGGCTCATGGAAATGGTGTGGGCCGCCGCTTCACGCCTGGGCTATGCAAACATTTTTGTTAGCGAAAACTATCCCGTATCCGGCGATGACCATTTTTCCTTTCTGCAGCGCGGAGTTCCGGCTTACGACATCATCGATTTCGACGCGCTCACAACGCATTGGCACACGCCACAGGACACTTTAGACAAAGTTGATCCTCACAGCCTCGCCATTGTCGGCAACGTCCTCTTCGAAGCCCTGCGCGATTTGGAAAAGAAATTTGCGAACAAATAAAATAGTTTTTCCCCGAACTTCTTCCACGCCTTAACTTGCCCTAACTTGCCCTAACTTGACGGTCCAACCTCACCCTGCCCTTTCGGGCAGTCACCTGCCTTGCCCTTTTGTACTATGGCGATGGAACTACCGTTCTGCGAATATCAATTCCTGCGCGGATGGCCTCTCCATCTACGCAGCCAACATAAACTCAAGTAAGGAAGGTCCGCGCAGCCTTGGCACGGGATACCAAATCTCCGAATTCGCTTTCCGCCGCAGTTTCAGACCCCATTTCCGCATCGCAACCGGTAGCCAAAGAAGTTTCCGTGCTTGCATCCGGCGCTCGGCCGGCATCAGCCTCAGGTGAGCGCGAACTCTTTACCGAAGCCACCACCACCGTTTTGGTTTCCAAAAATGGCGCGGTCATCCGGCTAGCGGCAGCGGTAGTTCCCGGCCAGTTGTTGTTTTTGGTCAACCAGGAATCCAGGCGCGAAGTGGTAACTCAGGTGCTGCGCAAACGCTACTTCCGCCCCACCAACTGTTACGTGGAGCTGCAATTTACCGAATCCGCTCCGGATTTTTGGGGCATGGAGTTTGGCGATTCCGCATCGAGCCAAACAAATTCTCAACAAGCAGAGGTGGTGAAGCGCGTGCAATCCGCCGAGCCCACGTCTGACAACCCTGCCCGAACAAAACCGCTTCCCAGCCCGCGAGAAGTCGAAAAATTAAAACAGGAAGTAAATGTACTTCGCGACCAGCTCAATTCTTTATCGCAAGCAGGCGTCGCGAAAATGCCGGCGTCCAATTCGGATTCAACCGCCGCATCGCCCGTCGCGGAAGCTCTTAAAAATGTCCCATCGGCGCCCGTGGCCTCGTCCCCGCAAAAAGAAGTTACCAACCGTTCCAACGCGTCACGTCTCCCCATAGAGCCGGAAATATTGCCCATAATTGTTGCTTCCAAAACCGAAACCGAACCCTATGGCACCGTTCGTAAAGCTCGCCCGCCTCGTCCTCCCAACTTGCAAGTCGCAAGCAATTCCTTTGCTCGTATCATTCCCCTTGCCGCCGGTTTTTTGCTTCTAGCAGCCGGGGTAGCGTGGTATGCCCGCCTGCTCCCCGGCTTATCCGAGCCGAATTCCAGTTCCGCTGCTCTGTTGTCTTCGTCCGCGCGTGACGCAAATCCCGGAACTCCTGCGCTGGCCGGAGGCCGCGTTGCTCCTGGCCCTGTTGACAGTCCACTCGAAGCTGGCGCGTCCAGAACTCCATCGGTGGCCTCATCACAGAATTCCTCTGCGTCAACGCTTTCTGCGGCCGCGGTAAAATCTCCCCAAGTCCCGCCTGTCGAGCGTGCCGCTCCGCCAACGGCATCCGCACCTGCGAAAAAGAATGTCTCGGTCGTAAATGTTGCAAAGCATTCTCCACGATCTTCCTTGGAGAAGACTTCTTCGACTCTGGCACTCTCGAATGGGCAGGGCGTCGTGCCGCCCAAACTGCTCAGCTCTGTTCAAGGCATCGCTCCCCCAGAGGCTGTGCGCGGTTTTGTCACCGGCAACGTCGTCGTCGACGCGGTGGTCGGCCCGACCGGCCGCGTCATTTCTTCCACCGTTGTGTCCGGCAGGCCTTCGCTTCGCGCCTCGGCGCTCGAAACCATAAAGCAGTACCGCTATCAGCCTGCCACCCAGAATGGCCGGTCCGTGGCCGCGCACGTGACCATCACCGTGCAATGTTGGTTCGAACCATAAAATCGCCGCGGATCACAAAAACCCCTATAACTCCGAGTGACGTCCCTCGCCAGGGCGCCCGTGCCCTACACGTTCCACAATCGACGCACCTAAAGGGGATGCGAGTCACCCGGCCGCTGAGGTATGATAGAGTCTTCGCAAATCAATCAGTTAGGATGACGCTCGAACATGACCATGCCGTCGCAAAGAACCGGAAAAGTACTGCTCAGGGTGAGGCCGCGTGGCTTCTGCGCCGGAGTGGTACGTGCCGTTGATATTGTTGAATTGGCGCTGGAAGCTTACGGCGCGCCCGTTTATGTACATCATGAAATTGTTCACAACACCTACGTAGTTGAGCAACTGCGCCGTCGCGGCGCCATCTTTGTCGAAGCCATTGCCGAAGTACCGCAAGGTTCCGTCCTGGTTTTCAGCGCTCACGGGGTTCCTCCGACCGTAAGGGAAGAAGCCAAATCCCGTTCACTCAAAGTAATTGATGCCACCTGTCCTCTGGTTACCAAGGTGCATCTTGAGGCGCTCAAATTCGCGCGGGAAAATCGCACCATTATTTTGATCGGCCACCGGGATCATCAGGAAATTGTGGGTACTTCTGGAGAAGCGCCCGACCGCACCATCGTAGTCGATTCGGTGACGGCTGTGGATGCTCTCGAAGTGGAAGATCCCAGCAAACTCTCTTTCCTGACCCAGACCACGCTGAGCCTTTACGACACCCAGGAAATTGTGGCCCGCCTGCGCCAGAAATTTCCGGAAATTAAAGGTCCCGCGAGCGACGACATTTGCTACGCCACGCAAAATCGCCAGGAAGCGGTCGAACAGGTTGCTCAGGATGTCGATCTCATTTTGGTAGTGGGCTCGCAGAACAGTTCCAATTCCAACCGGCTTGTGGAAGTAGCGGAACGCCACGGGGTCAAAGCGCAATTGATCGACGCCGCTTCCGATATCGACGTTAAATGGCTCGAAGGGGTGCAACGTGTCGGCCTCACTGCCGGCGCTTCCGCCCCGGAAGTTTTGGTCGAGCAGGTGAGTCAGCGCCTGGCCGAATTTGGTTTTACGGATCAGCGCGATCTTGATTTGATTCGCGAAGACGTGCGTTTTACTTTGCCGCCGGAACTGGCTTCTATCGCGCCGGCTCCGCGCAGGTAACCACGCTCGTTTGCAACAGGGGACCGATCGCCACGGCGATCGAGGCAGCAGCAAAAATAAGCGGGAGAATATCTTGGCGGTCAGGATTGTTCGTCAACCCAACAAGATTGCCTTAATCGGCGCGCCGTCCAGCGCGGCGGCATTCTTGCCTGGCAGCGAAAAAGCTCCCGAGGCTTTGCGCGCCGCGGGCCTGGTGGAGCGTCTGAAAAGCGCCGGATACGAGGTCACCGATCATGGCGATTGCGCGCCGCGGCTTTTTGCCGACGACGAAGAACACCGGCGCGCGCGCAACCTCGGAGAAATTTTGGCGGGTTTGAACGACTTGAAAACGCGCGCGGAAATCGCCGTAAAAAGTGGCGCCTTCGTGCTGGTGCTCGGCGGAGACTGTGCGCAAGTGCTGGGCTGGCTGGCCGGCGTGCGCCGTTATTATCGTCACGTGAATCTGCTATGGATGGATCGCGACGCGGACCTGAATACTCCGGCGACCACGCCTTCCGGCCGCATCGATGGAATGGTGGTCGCGCATGTAATCGGCAAGGGCGCCCCGGAATTGGTGCGTTTTTGCGGGGAACAACCTCTTGTCCGGGAGCCGGACGTCACCTTGTTTGGCGTGCAAAGGCTGGATCCTCCCGAACAGGCGTTTTTGAGCAGTTCGGCGATGCGCCAGGTAAGCGCCGCCGACGTTCAGACCAAAGGCGCCAGCACCGCCGCCAAGGACGCTTTGGCGCATCTGCACGCCGATGAGCGGGAATTTGTGCTGCACCTTGACTTGGACCTGATCGCGCAGGAAGATTTGCCGCCGGTGAACGTTCCCGGCAGCGGAGGACTGCGCTTTGACGATGTGGGTGCGTCGCTGACCGAATTTGCGAAGAATAAAAATTTATTGGGCCTGGACGTATCGCAATACAACCCCGATAAAGATCCAGGAGCTAACGGCGCAAGTAAAATTGTCGATCTCCTGGTAAACGCCTTGGCCGCGCGCCGCGAAGCCATCGCTTCTGCTTCTGAATCCGGCGCGGCCACCGCCTAAAATTACCTTTCCACTTTTTCCGTTTTGTATACAATTGTTACAGTTTTGTTATCGTTGCAGCACTGGAGGGTGTGATGCACAAGTGGTTTGCCGCAGTAGCGTTGAGTACCGTTCTGGCACTATCTGCCGCCGCGCAGAAATCCGGGAACACCGCCAATACCGTTGCAAAAGATTCATCGCAAGTTTCTGAGGATCATTCCGCCGAGCGTGGAACCGCTTCTGCTCCGGCAAATGCCTTGGCGACTCCTGCTAGTCCTCGCGTTACGCCCTTCGCCGCGGCAGCTCCTAAAGCTGCTTCGCCGTCAACCGCTCCCGGCCGCCTGACGCCGCGGTTTGAAGCCTCGCTGATGTATAGCTACGCCAATCTTGATCCCGGCGATCCGTTTGACAGTTTCAGCAATCATGGTGGCACCGGCTCTTTTACTTACAATGCTTCGCGCTGGCTCGGCCTTACCGCGGAACTGGGGAATTATCATGCGCGGCGAGATGTGAGCCCGTTTACCGGTTCTAACTTTCAACCGACCGGCGGTTTCTACTCCTACATGTTTGGCCCCCGCGTAAACCTGCGTCGTTTCGATTACTTCGTGCCTTTTGCGGAGTTTCTCGTCGGCGGCGCTCACGGCAATCCGCAGTTAATTGGCGATACGTCCAAAGATACTTTTGCCGTTGCCGCGGGTGGTGGCGTCGATGTGGTGCTTACCAAAAACATTGCGTGGCGCTTCGCGCAAATCGATTACTTTCTGACGAATTTTTCCGGACCTTATTTGGGTGCCAGAGCTCAACAGAACGGCGTTCGGCTCGGTACCGGGCTGGTGCTGCGCTGGGGTTTCCCGCAGCCACCCCCTCCGCCGAATCAGCCGCCTGTGGCGGCTTGCAGCATTACCCCAGCTTCGGTTTTTGAGGGCTCGGGAGACGCCGCGGCCCTTCACGTAGCTGCCAGCGACCCGGATAACGACACTTTGACTTATAGCTACACCGCCACGGGGGGCAAAGTCGAAGGAACCGGTCCCGACGCGCGTTGGAACTCGACCGGCGTCGCCGTGGGAAACTACACGATCACCGCAAAAGTAGAAGACGGCAGAGGCGGTGCGGCCACTTGCTCGGCGGATATTAAAGTCGAAGAGCGGCCACATCATCCTCCCACCATAACCTGTGCGCCGGAACGCAATTCCATTATTGCCGGGGAAAAGGTTACCGTGCAGTCCACCGCGACCAGCCCGGATAACCTCAAATTGACGTACACCTATTCCGCAACGGGCGGCCACATCGCCGGTGAAGGTCCAGCGGCCACATTTGACGGAACCGGGGTTGCTCCCGGAAGTTACAAAATCACTTGTGGCGTTACCGATGAGCGCGGCGATAAAGCCGAAAGCACCACGGACCTGGAAGTGAAGGAACCGCCGCAAATCAAACAGCTGGAAGCCAGGCTGGCGTTGCACAGCATCTATTTCCCGACGGCGCAACCAACCAAAGCAAAACCGGATGGCGGATTGACGCCTAGCCAGCAGGGTACTCTGAATACCCTGGCTACTGACTTCAAGCAATACCTGACCTACCGGCCCGATGCGCATTTAATTTTGGAAGGCCACGCCGATATTCGCGGCACCGCCGCCTACAATCAGGCGCTGTCCGAACGCCGCGTGGCACGCACCAGAAGCTATCTGGTGGAACAAGGCGTACCAGCTGACCGCATTGAAACCAAGGCGTTCGGTTTCCAAAAGAACATGACCTCGGAAGAGGTGAAAAGCCTGCTCGATCAGGATACCCAGCTCACGCCGGCGGAAAAGCAGAAGCTGCTGAAAAATCTGCTGGTCGTTCGCCTGGCTAATAATCGGCGCGTGGACGTCACCCTGAGCACCACCGGTGAACAATCCGTGCGGCGCTTCCCGTTCAATGCGGCAGACGCCCTGACACTGCTCAACACCAAAGGTGGCGAAACCAAGGGGACCAAAAAACCGGGCGCTAGAAAACCGGCAACCAGAAAGCCCGCGGCCAAAAAACCAACGAATCCCTAAGCTTCGTTAAGGGATTTTCGAAAAGTACAAAGACGGGCGGCGCAAGCCGCTCGTCTTTGTATTGGGCATGCACCAAAACGGGAACTCGCGGCCCGATTCGGCAAATCCTTAAGACCCCTGCCTTTACCCCATCATTCACAAGTAATAAACTTGACAAGTTTACCAACTTGGAATAAACCATCTGTATCGTGCCGCGAGCAACCACCTGTTCTGTGAGAATCTTACGAGTGTTCAAAATGGAACCTCACGTGCAATCCGGTACTGGTGTTTAGCGAGGTCACGCAACCGCATGGACAGCGCGCAGAGTCGTATGAAAACAGAGAGTGGTCAAACTTGGAAATTGGATTCACCAACCATGGTGGAAGACGAAGCAGTGCTTAGTCCAACCTTGCCGATGAACTTGCTGGTTGTCGACGACGACGCCGCAACCCGGCAGGTCTGCGAGGATGTGGCCGCGCAATGCGGCATGAAAGTGACCACCGCCGCGAGCGCGGAAGACGCCCTCGAAGTCATCGAAGGCGCTTGCGTGGATATTCTCCTTACCGACCTGCAATTGCCGGCAACCGGTGGCCTGGAGTTGTTGAAACGGGTGCACGATACTCATCCGGATATTGCCGTGGTGGTCTTGACGCAATACGGCACCATCGACTCCGCGGTGGAAGCCACGCGAATGGGCGCCGTGGACTACGTCACCAAGCCCTTTCGCGTCGAAGAATTGCGCGCTCGCCTCGAGCAAGTGGCCCACGGTGTGGAATTGCGCCGTGAAAATTCTTTGCTGCGTGAGCAACTCAGAACCCGGCCGGGGTTTGGCGGATTGATTGGCATGTCCGCGCGAATGCAACGTGTTTACAAAATGATTGAAAAGGTTAGCCGCGGAGACCACCCGGTATTGATCCTGGGGGAAAGTGGAACCGGGAAAGAGTTGGTGGCCCGCAGCATTCACTTCGGCGGCGCCCGCAAGGATCGGCCTTTTGTGCCCGTGGATAGCTCCGCGCTGGCGCCCACGCTGATTGAGTCCGAACTGTTCGGCTACGTGAAAGGCGCTTTTACTGGAGCCATGCAGGCCAAGCAAGGACTCATGGAAGCCGCTCAGGGCGGGACGCTATTTTTAGACGAAATTGGCGAGATGCCCGTGGAACTTCAGGTCAAGCTGCTCCGCGCCTTGCAGCAGCGCGAAATAAAGCCCGTCGGGGCCACCGAAAGACGTCATATTGATGTTCGCATCATCGCCGCGACCAACCGCGATCTGGATGCCGCGATTCGCAGCGGCGCCTTCCGCCAGGATTTGTATTTCCGCCTCAACGTGGTGCAGATTAAATTGCCGCCGCTGCGCGAACGCAAAAGCGATATTCCATTATTGGTGGCTTCTTTTCTGGATAAATTCGCGGACTCCCACCCCGGCCCGCCGCGCGAAATTTCCGAGGACGCCATGCGCCGGCTGATGGCCTACGATTGGCCCGGGAATGTTCGCGAACTTGAAAACGCCGTGGAACGTTCCGTCGCGCTCGGCTCCGGCCCGGTCGTGTCCGTCGCCGATTTGCCTTCCAGCCTGCATTACCCGGACGCGGACCGCGTGCCTGCCAAAGACGAAATGATGCCTCTTGAAGAATTGGAACGGCGCGCAATTTTTCGCACCCTTCGAGAAACCAGTGGAGACAAATTGGCCGCGGCGCGCCTGCTTGGTATCGGCAAGACCACGCTGTACCGCAAACTGAAGCAATATAATATGGAGCGCCTGGAAGCATAAGGCCCAACCGCCCCGTTCATCCTTCATCCTTCGCGTCCATGTCCTTCGCTCGGGTCACTTCGGGAATGCAGTTCCGCAAATTATCGACTTGGGACACTCCCTTTTTCTTAATGCCATGACTACGCAGCACTTAATGATTCTGTAACTTTGGAACCGGTGGTGCATTACTCGGCTGGAGAAATAACTTACCAGTAAGCGACGCTCGAAAATAGGTCAGGGCGTTGCTTAGGAGCCGAGCGAGATTGCGATTTCCGGTCTGGCGCAAAAAACGCAAAAAAGAGGAAGTAGCTCCAACCGCCGCCAGCGTATCTCGACGCGCGATCGCTGGGGCGGGCGTGGAAGACCTGGCCGTCGCGGCATTGCAAATCTTCCAGCAATCGTCAGGTGCCGATCGTCTCGGCGTCTGGCTGGAATCTCCCGAGGACATGCGCGGCGCGCATGAGCCAAGCTTTCACGGTTTCGTCTGGGATCGCCAAAATTCAAGCACACCGCTCGAATGCTCAAGACTAGCCCCGCAATCACCGCTGCCTGCCGCGGTTTTAAGCGGCGAAAAAAGTATGAGCGTCGACATCGAGTCCATGCCCGGGCAATCCATGATTGCACCTTTGATTGGCATGCAACGCGCCCTGTGGGTCCCGGTCACGACCAATGGCGTCCTGCGCGGGTTGCTCCTCGCTGCCAATAAAAACAGATCCCGCAAACTGCTTTTCGCGCCGAGCCAAACAGTCGCCGCGGAGCTCGGCCTGGCGCTTGAGCACCAACACGAAAAACACCAGAGTGAACGGCTGCAAGCCGACTCCAAGCTGGTCGCCCAGCTCCTCCGGAATATCGCAACCGCGGAAGCTTGCGGCAACGCGCTGGATATGTTGGTGAAAGACGCCGTGGAACCCAAAAACGAATTGGCGCAGTTCGTATTCATTCAAAAACTTAGTAGCGCCCTGGGAAATCTAGCGAGTATCGACGAATTCCACTGGGGCAGCGGCGAATCCATCTGGACGACGACCTTGCGCCGCGAACCCTTTTTAGGATTGTGGCGCAACGCGCTCATTGCGCTACAAACCATAGACACCACGCTGCCGGTGTCCTGGCGCCGCGGAAACGTAAAACGAATCATTGCCGTTCCCTTGAAAGATGGCCAGGAACTTCTCGGCGTTTTGGTTGCCGGTTTCTCACAAAACACCTTTGCCGTATTCGAGCGAATCCAGTTGCGCGCACTGCTGGCGGCGCGAGTGTTAGCGGACCTGAATCGTTTCGCGCGAGAATCGCGAAACGAGCAGCGCCGGCAATCCATCTTGCTTGCCGGCAGCGAGGCTCTGATCCTCCTGGATTCGCATTCACGAGTCGTGGACGCATCCAGCGCAGCGCGTAAACTGCTCGGCGAAAAAACGAATCATTCGCCAAGCCCCGTGCCCGATGAAGACCTCCTGCCTAACCTTTTTCGCGATCACGATCAGGAGCGATTGAAAATCTGGCTGCAAAATTCCCGCGATGATGTAACCGGCGCACGCCACAAGAGTATCGAAGCCGTTTTGCTCAGCGGCGCGGCAGTTCGTCTTTCCGCCGCGCCGCAGGCCACCGCGGAATTCATCGCGCTCCGTTGCGAAATCCTCGAACCGGCCAAGGACACCGCCGAATCTCTTCATGCCGAACAGGAATTGCAAGTGGTGCTCGGCTGGCTCGAAGAGGGCGTAATCGTTTTTGACGCGCACGAAAATATTCGCGCCATGAACGAGCGATTCACTCAAATCGCGGGAATCCCCCCGCACGAAGCCGCCGCATTAACCACGCTCGACGAATTAATAAAAATAATCTCTCCGCGCGTCACGGAACCAAAACATTTTGCGCGAACTTGGCTGGAGCTCTCTGGAATGGATGGTGACGTTCGCGAAGAAATGGAAATTGCCTCTCCCTCGCCCTGCCTGCTGGAGCGAACCTCGCGAGCGATTGTGGACTCCGCGGGGCGCCGCGCCGGTCGCGTCGAAATTTACCGCGATCTTACCGCCAGACGCCTTTTGCAGACCAAGCTGCTGCGGACGGAAAGACTGGCCGAGGTTGGGCAAAGGGTATCCAGCGTGGCCCATGAATTGAGCAATCCGCTTACCACTATTCTCGGTTATGCCCAGAGACTTTTAATGCGCGCGGAAATCTCTCCTCCAGCAAACGAGATTCGCCAGATTTTTCACGAAGCGGATCGCGCGGGAAAAATTCTTCGCCAGCTTTTGCCTTCGAGCCGGCAACCTAAACAGCTTCATCGCCGAAAAGTTTCCGTGAACCGCGTGGTGGTGCAGACCGTGGAAATGCAGCGCAATGGCGATGGATGGGGAACCATTCGCACCGAATTGGACCTGGACCCGCTCGGACCCACCGTTTGGGGCGATGCCGGCGAATTGCAGCAAGTGCTCATCAATCTGCTTTCGAACGCTCGCCACGCCATCGCTGAAACCGGAACGGATGGGCTGATTCGCATTCGCACCAGGCAATTTGGCGGCAACACTGTAACGCTCGAGGTCACCGATAACGGTCCGGGAATACCGGAAAAGATAGCGGCACGAATCTTCGATCCGTTTTTTACCACCAGGCAGGCGGGGCTCGGCACTGGACTCGGACTTTCCATTGTTCTCGGAATTATCCGCGAACATGGTGGACAGATGAGCGTCATAAGTCCGCCCACCGGTGGCACAAAATTTTCCATTGAGCTGCGCTCCACGCCAATTGTTTCCTCGCGAGCGCAAATACCAGCCTCCTCTGATGCGCGTGAGTTTAGCCCGTCCTGGGGCAAACCAGTTCACAGGAACAGAAGTGGCGTTCACGCTCACGTGCTGGTCGTTGAAGATGAACCCACCGTCGCGCGCTTGATTGCCGACGTTCTTGAGGACCAGGGGTACAACGTCGATGTGATGCTCAGCAGCCGCGAAGCTCTGGAACGCGCCGGTAACTCGCATTACGACTTGGCCATTTGCGACATGAGAATGCCCGGATTGGACGGGCAGCATTTTTTCCAGGCTCTACTGCTGGCGCAAAATCCGCTTCGAGAAAAATTGCTTTTTGTCACCGGAGACGGTGTCGCGCCGGCCACTCGAGAATTTTTGGAACGCAACAAACTACCCTACGTCGCGAAGCCGTTTCGTGTCGAAGAGTTGAGCGAAGCAGTAACCAAAATTCTGGCCAGAACCCTGCGGATACCGGCGGAGGAAAACAACCCGGTGAGAAAACTCGGAGCCAACAATGCATGATCGAATGACCAATGCGAAGTCCACCATTCTGCTGGTAAGCGGCGATCCCACGCTTTGCGGCGACGCCGGCCGGGAGCTGGAAGTTGGCCCCTATTCTGCCCAAATACATTGCGTGAACACCGTCAGTGCCGCGCGCGAATTCGTACAAAGATCTTCCCCTACCGTGATTTTGCTGGAAGAAAAATCCCTGCACGACGTGGCCCGGCATCCATCGGAGAAAAAACCAAGGCTGGACTCCGTGGTCGCGTGTCTCGCGGGCTATGCGCCCGTCGTGGTTATTGCCGAAGCCCGCTCCAAAGAAATTTTAAATTCTCTGGTGGCGGCCGGCGCGGCCGATTATGTTGAACAAAATTCCGCGGGTCTTAAGGTCGCGATGGCGCAAGTGCAACGCCGCTTGCGAAACGCCTGCGGAGAACCCATAACGTCTCTGCAAACGCCGGATATCGCGACGTCCGAAACTGAAGAACAACATGTCGGCCAGTTGCTGCGCCATGAATTAAACAACCCGCTCACAGGAATTCTCGGCAACGCGGAATTGTTGCTGGCCGAAGTGCGCCGCAAGAATGACGGGCGCCTGCCTTCCAATACTCAGCACCGGCTCGAAACCATCGCGGCGTTGGCGGTACGCATGCGCGAAACCGTTCGACGGTTAAGTCATCAACTCGAAAGCCGCTAGACGGAACTCTGTTTTTGAGTCGTCCAGATCCGATACCCGCCCACAAACGCCTTCTCGTTCGAGCCCCTGCGACTTTTCGGTGGCAGGGTCTTTAACTTGTGAACGTTGCCGCCTCCCAGCACAATATAGTCGGCGTTCATAGCATCCCGAAGTTCTTCCACGATCAAATTAACGTAGCGGCGCCATTTCTTTTTTCCCATGCGCTCGAGCCCGCGCATTCCCAAATAATCTTCGTAGGTTTTTCCATTCTTGTACGGCAAATGCGCGATCTCCATGGGCTGCACGTGTCCGTCCACCACCATCGCCGATCCCAAACCCGTGCCAAGTCCCAAAAAAAGCATGCGCCCGCCCTGGTAGGACCCAATTGCCTGCATCGCCGCATCATTCAAAATTTTCACCGGCCGTCCGAACGCCTTGTGGTAATTGAAGCCCACCCATCCTTTTCCTAAATTGTGAGGCTCGATCAATGGCTTGTTGTGTACCACCGGCGCCGGGTAGCCCATGGATATCACGTCATATTCCCAGTCTTTTGCCGCCGCTTTTACCCAGGCAACCATGCGTTTTGGCGTCATGGTGGGACCTGAATCCGTTTTCCGCGGAGTGCTGTGTCCAGTTGCCAAAATTTTGACATGCGTGCCGCCGATATCAATAACCAGAATTTTCCGCGCCATTGTCCTCATCGATTTTCGTTCTACTTTTTTCCTTCGCAAGTCAGTCGTCATCATCTTTTTTCGAAGAGTCTATTTTTTGCTTTTCAAAATCAGAAAGACCCAAGCGCATCGCAGCGAAAGCCGGCAACTTTCCAGATGCTGGAACAGCATTCTCTCCCTTGCATGCGAACCATATCGCGGCATTCAGAACCGACGGATCGGCAAGATCCGCGTGAGAAAAATCCTGCCGCAAAGTTTTCTTAATCCAATACGCTGACGCTTTGTCCTTGGCTTCCGCGGTAATCAGATTATCCGCTGCAATCGTTGGGAGTATCGCTTTATACGGCGTCAAATCCGCGGTCTCCCGGAAAATATCCATCGGTATCGCCGAAGCATCCAGTTGGTTCATGGGCGCCATTCCCAAAAGCACTTCCATCGTTCGAATCATGCTGACGGTGCTGTGGAATTTGTGAATCAGAGCGCCGGGCCGGTTATAAGCGCTGATAACCAGCGCGACGGAGCGGTGCGCGTCCACGTGGTCCGGTCCCGCCTGCGCATCATCTTCCACCACAAAAATCGCGGTGTCCTTCCAATACGAGCTCGATGACACCGCCTCGACCAGTCGTCCTACCGCATAGTCGTTGTCCCCAACAAAAAATTGCGGCGTCGGGAACCCGGGTTTCATGCCGGTGGTGTGATCGTTTGGAAAACGCATCACGCTAAGGGCCGGCATCGCATCGCCTCCGCCGGCATCGCGCCGCGACACAAAGCCGTTAAATTCCGCTAGCCACTCACCCAGGCGCGAATTGCCCCGGCATTTTTCATTTGTGTTTTCCCGGGTGACCGCCGGATCAATTGCATTCTCCGGATGCAATGCCATGTTGTAGCAATCCGCGGTAAAGCTGTCCGGATTGGTAATATCAAAGCTCCGGAAGCTTTCGCTGTGATGATTTTCCAGCGCCTGTTTGCTCGCAATCGACCGGCGAGCCGGCGAAATATCGGGATACGCCTTGCTGCGTTTTTGCGTTGCCGCCACCACATCATTGGCGGAAATTACCGTTACGAACTCTCCGTAGTTGCGGTACGTCAACCCCGCGCGGGCCGCCGCGTCCCAAAGATAAAGAGTTTTTGGCTCCGCTAAATCCGTGAAACCCTGACGATACGGTATGTGTTTTTCCAGAAGATCGAGTAATGCGGCAAGAACATCTCCGTGAAAGTTCCCGGTATCCAGTTCTCCGGGCGGTTCGTATTCCGGCAACCGGTTAAATCCTTCCCAGTCGTAGGTCCGCCCACGCCCGGAATATTCCCAACGCATGCCTTTGTCGATGTAATCGGTGGAAAATGCCGCGGTCGCCCAATTGTGGCCGTCGGGACTCGCCTCCGAATTTACAAAGAAGCGATCAAACAATCCAAATCGCTGCGCCAGCGCATGATGGTTCGGCGTAACCACCTGAGTCGCCCCGCTCGGTCGAGCCGCTGCGGCTCCATTTCCAAAAATTGCCAAATCCGGCTGACCATCGGCTTTTGTTCCATCACCGGAAACGCGCACATCCCCAAACACCTGATCGTACGTGCGATTTTCCTTGATGATGTAAATCACATGCTTGATTTTTTCCGGCAAAAATATTCGCCGGCGCGGAAACAGCACATCATTCTGCATCGTCTGCTGCGTGTAGTGCGCCAGCTCCGGTTCGCTGGGAACAGAAAGCATGCTGATGTTGCCGCTGACCAGAGAGAGGATGTATTCGCCGCCTTGATTATTTTTCTCGGGGTTAGCTGGAAATGCCGTATTCGGCGGGTTCGGCGCCCGCCCGCTGTTGTTCACGCGCATTGACGAAGGTTCAAACCCGGTCCCTTTGCCATTGCCAATAAATAATTTTCCATCCGCCACGGCGACGGCCGACGGATATTGCCCCGTGGGAATAAAACCAAGAACCTTCGATTTTGCGCCTTGCGGTGATTTTGATTTTGTCGTCCCATCACCACGCGCCTTTTCAGAAAGCGCCACCACCGCGACAGCGTTGCTGTGCGCGTTCGCGACATACAAAGTGTCCTCACCATTATTTAGCGCGATATCTTCCGGGCTCGATCCTGGCAAAGCATCATCCCCTAACCGCACATCGATTCGTTCAATCTCGCGGTTCGTCGCGGTATCAATCACGGAAATGTTGTCGGCATTGGAGTTCGCGACAAATAATCGTGTTTGTTTTTTGTTCAGCAGCATCGCCGTGGGATGCCGGTCCACGGCGATAAATTGTTGAACCGCCGGTTTGCTGGAAAGGGAAATCACCGCGACCGAGGAATCATTCCAGCACGAGACATACGCGCGTGCTCCGTTGCCGGTTCCAGCCACGACCACGTCATATGGATAAATATTTTGCTTCAGTTTCCCAGCGTGATGTAAATCGACTTGCGCAAGGCTTCGCTGCCCGTGGAGATTATTTACGATGGTTAGACTGTCGCCCAGATTGTTCGCAGCGAGCAGCGTCTCTCCATCAGCGGTGATCGCAAGTCCCGCCGGATATAGCGCCGCTTTTCCCTCATTGTAATCTTTTGGAGAAGATTCGCCGGGATTGCTGACCAGAAACGAAGGTGCCTCGACTTTGCTGCTGGGGCCAGGCGACCCCGGTTGGATTGGCGAGGGAACAGTAGGATTGAAATTGAAAATCCAGATTTTATTTTCAAAGCCGCCGGAAACGTACAGTTCAAAACTTCCATCAGCCTGCGGCTTGCTTGAAAAAATTGCCCCGATATTTACGCTTTGCGGCGAGGGGAAATAAACATTTTGGATTACCACTGGCTTGGGGCTGGCATTGAGGTCCACCACCGCAATCGATTGCTGCGCGTGATTCGTGTCTTCACTGAATTGAATTCCATAGCCACTGTTGATCACCAGCAGATAGCGGCCCTTGCCATCGTGCCCAAGCGTATCCGGACTTCGCACAAAAGCCACCGGTAGTGCTCCAACCGCGGGAAGCCGCGAACCTGCATCCATCACCAGTTCACCCGCGGGCGTAATCGGACGCCCTTCGTTGGCAGGTTCCTGCTGACCATTCGCCACCGTGCAAAAAAGCAGTCCGCTAGCCAACAGCATACCGATTGCGCTTGGTTTCATTGGTTTACATCCCGTGAAAAATTTTTGTGTCCGGTGAAGTTTACTCCACCCACTGAATCTGGATGTTGAACTTTCGGTGAATTGTAAACCGTCGACAAAGCTCGAACGAGCTAGGTTTGGCTGTCAGCATCTGTATAGGCGTCGATCGCGAAGTCCGGCCCAAACCGCCTCATATTTATGTTCCTCAACAACGGCAACGCAACTTTAACGTCTCGGGTAAAAGGAACCGTCGAGCCCCCGGCCAATTTTGCCGCATAAAAAAGCACCACCTTGCGAACAATTTTTGCCGCCAACGCGGCGCCATTCAAGGATGGTCCCGCCTCCAGCAGCACACTAAGAATTTCGCGGCGTCCCAGTTCCTCCAGCACCGCGCGGAGATTGATCCGGCCGTTGACAGATTTTGTGTTTATGACCTCCACGCCGGCGTGCTGCATCTTTTTGGCATTCCGAGACGAAAGCGAAGCCGCGGTAAAAACCAGGACATCATCGTCGAGTGATTGCACGATGCGCGACTTGTGCGAAAGCCGCAGCCGCGAATCTAAAATCACTCGCAGCAAACGCCGCCGGCGAGGCAAGCCGCTGCGATCATTCAGCAGCGGATTGTCTGCCAGCACCGTGCCGATTCCGGTGAGCAGCGCGTCAGAACCGTGGCGCATGCGATGAACTTCAGCGCGGGACTCCGCTGACGTAAACCACGAATCTTTGCTGCCGCGTCTTTTAGCGAGGGCTAATTGACCGTCCAATGTCAGCGCCGATTTCAATGTAACAAACGGTCTTCCGGTCCGGATCCAATAGGAAAAATGTTCATTCACCCGCCGCGCTGCCTCGAGATCTTCGCCCTTAGCAACGATCACCTCGATGCCCGCTTCGCGAAGTCTCTGAATGCCGCTCCCATCCACTCTGGGATTTGGATCGCGCATTCCGATAACTACGCATTTAATTCCCGCGGCAATAATCGCTTCAGTGCACGGCCCGGTGCGGCCGGTATGGTTGCACGGTTCGAGGTTGACATACAGCTTCGCGCCACGCGCTTTTGCTCCGGCGGATTTCAGCGCCACGATCTCAGCGTGGTCTCGCCAATCGTATTGATGGAAGCCCTCAGCAATAACTTTGCCGTCGGGCGCGGCAATCACGCACCCGACCAATGGATTCGGACTCGCAAGCCCAATGCCTTTGCGCGCCAGCAAAGTGGCGGTCTGCAAATGCGGATGCCTCGCGGACTCTATCATCTCAGTTGAAGAGTGAATCCGCGTAGGTTTGCGCGTCGAACGGAACCATATCGTTGATCTGCTCCCCGGTGCCCACAAACCGGATCGGCAGCCCAAGTTCGCGAGAAATGGCTACAACAATGCCGCCTTTCGCCGTGCCATCGAGCTTGGTCAAAATAATTCCCGTCACGCCAACGACGTTGGTGAATTCGCGCGCTTGCGCCAACCCATTCTGTCCAGTCGTGGCATCCAGCACCAGCAGCACGTCATGTGGCGCACCGGGAATCACTTTCGCCGCCGTGCGTTTCATTTTGTCCAGCTCCGCCATCAAATTTGACTTGGTGTGCAACCGCCCCGCAGTATCCACGATCACCACATCCGCGTGGCGCGCTTTGGCCGCCGCAACCGCGTCAAACACAACCGCCGCCGGGTCCGATCCCGGCTTCTGCTTGATTACTTCAATCCCGTTGCGCTTTGCCCATACTTCCAACTGCTCAATCGCCGCCGCTCTGAATGTATCCGCGGCGCATAAAACCACGCTTCGCCCTTCTTGCCGTAAGCGATTCGCCAATTTACCAATGCTCGTGGTTTTTCCCGCGCCATTCACTCCAACAATAAAAACCACGCGGCTGCCCCCGCCATTCGGCGAAATTGCAAGATTGCCGTTCGAGCCGGCAACGCTGTTCGGCGCCCTGAGAATTCGCACGATATGAGCCTTGATTTCGTTTTTAAGCTGCGCGCCGTCGGAAAGCGCGTTGCGCTCGATTTTCTCTTTCACCGCGTCAAGTATCTCGCGAGTAGGTTTAACGCCGAGATCCGCGGAAAGCAGCGCGGTCTCCAATTCCTTCAGCACCAACGGATCGATTTTCCGCCCGCCTAGAAAAAGACTATCGACGGTATCCGCCAGCGCGTCTTTCGTCTTGCTGACAGACTTCTTCAGCTTCTCGAGAAGTGTTGGTTCCGGTTCGTTTTTGCCAAACAGCGAAAGCATAGGATTTATCGGGACTATTAGCCCAATAGGAAATTGTATCAGATGGTGATGTACGGGTTGTTCCAGCAGAGGGAATGCTGCAAATGTCGCGGGTCTCGCCTAATATGCTGAACTATACGGTGACTTCTACAGCCGTCAGTCGAAGCTTGCCAGCTTTCACCGTTGACTCAAGCGCCGCGACAATCGCCGGGTCGAACTTCGTTCCCGCCAAAGTTTTGATGCGCCCCATCGCGTAGTCCAGTTCCATAGCGGTCTGATACGGACGGTTGGTAGTCATCGCGTCCAGCGTGTCCGCCACTCCAATGATGCGCGCCATCAGCGGAATCTGCGGCCCCGATAGACCGTACGGATAGCCGCGCCCGTCCATGTGTTCGTGATGCAATTCGATTCCGGGAAGCATTTCCTTCAACTGCGAAACCGGGCGCATGATGTTTGCGCCTTTCACCGTATGCGTCTTCATGATTGCAAATTCTTCGTCGGTAAGCGCTCCCGGCTTTTTCAATACGCGATCGTCCACGCCAATTTTTCCTACGTCATGCAGCAGCGCTGCGATCCGCAGTCTGTCCAACTCCGCAGCTGACATTCCCAATTCTTGCGCGATAAGCGACGAATACTTTGCCACGCGTCCCGAGTGACCACGCGTATACGGATCCTTTTCGTCGATGGCCGCCGCGAGCATTCGAATGGAGCCGAGAAACAGTTCACGATTTTCCTCGGCCGCTTCCTTCAAGCGCTCGATGTACTCTTCGATGCCGCTGGCCATTAAGTTGAAGTTTTCGGCCAGCTCGCTGATTTCCGTCGCGCCGCGAACTTCGGATCGCTGGTGAAATTCTCCGCGGCTGATTGCGCGCGTGGACGCCGCCAGCCCGCGAATCGGCCGGCTAATGCCCACAGCAAAAAAATAACCAAATGTCACCGCGATCAACACCACCACGCTGACGAATGCAAGTGCCTGCCGGTTCAACTCCGGCACTCCAGCGTCCGCCCGTGCCTGATCGAGCCGGCGTTGCGCGATCACCGCCCAATTCACGTCTGGAAATGTACTGTACGTCCCAACCATTTCGGGCGAATGTCTGGAACCTTTTTCCGTAAATCGAATCGTCTCGGTGTTGCGCAATTCTTTCGGCAGCGCGCGAATCTGCGCCACAATTTTTGAAGACTCGCTCAGGTCCGCTCCCGGAACAAAATCGGGATTCCGCGTATCGGGATGCGCCACCACATGTCCCGAATGATCGATCAGAAAAACGGTGCGGCCGCGCACGCTGGCGTCCTGAAGCCGGTGCAAAATCGGTTCAAGCGAAACCACCGCCGCGAGCATGCCCGTGAAGTGATCCGCGGCGTCCTTCAGCGGAATCGCGATAATAAACGCCGGACTATTGCCGGGCGACAATCCAATAGGGTCGCTGCGGAATTTTACGGATTGCACGCAGCTTACAAACGCGCGCTGCAAAGCTTTGGCAACGAACGGATCCTGCGCCGCGCGAAAATTTCCTTGCGAAGCGCTCGTGCCCTTGCCCGATTTGCCCACCGCCGTCACATAAACAAACGTGGTGCGATTGCTATCCACAAAGTCTTCCAGCAGCCGTGTAACCTTCGGCTCGGAAACGGGGTCCTCAACATTGTCGATTAACCCGGTCAGCGCAAGAATCTGCCGCTCGCTCACCAACTGCTGCGTCATGTTCGAGTCAAAAAATTGCACTTCTTGCGCCAGCGACCGCGTCAAATCGGTTTGCTGCACCCGCTCGGTATCGACAAGTTTTTCCTGGCTGAGCTGCAATACTTCGCGGTGATACAACCCGAGTGGCAGTGCGCTTACCAATAGCAGCGCACCCAGCACCAGCCAGAGAATCCGCACACGGCCGGTGCGCAATCGCGTGAACAAAGATAGAGGAGCTTCCGCCATATCGCTGCATCAAGTGTAGGGGAGGAATCCGCCGGACCGCGGAAACAGACGGAATCGCGTGGCCGAAGTGCAACTGGGACTTTAGTACTATCAGCAAACGGTCAAATAAACACGCCGCCGTTACCTTTACGCCACAACCTACTCCGCGTCTTTGCTGTACCGCGGCTCCGTGCCTTCAATCAATCTGCGTATATTGCCGTGGTGTTGCACAATCACCAATAGCGAAGCAGCGAGCGTCCCGATAGTGATCACCAGTGGTGGCGCAAGAGGCGGCGGTGCCCACAGAAAATAGATAAGCAATGGCATGGTCGATGCGGCGGTCAGAGAGCCCAGTGACGAGTATCGCGAATAAATCGCCACGATACTAAACAGCGCTAAATCGCAAAGCGCAGCCATCGGGCAAATCACCAAAAAAACGCCCAGAGCCGTGGCTACGCCTTTTCCGCCTTTGAACTTCAGCCAGATAGGAAAGCAGTGACCCACCAGCGCGGCTAATCCCGCAATCATCATCCACGTGGCGCTCCGTTCGGTATATCGCGCCGCTAACCACACCGGCAGCGCGCCCTTTGCGGCATCAAGAATCAACGTGAATATCCCCGCTACCGGACCAACCACGCGGGTAACGTTGCTCGCGCCGATATTCCCGCTTCCTTCGGCGCGAATATCCGTTCCACCAAAAAATTTTGCGATGAATAACCCGAAGGGAATCGAGCCCAGAAGGTAAGCAACCACAGGAATCCAAACCACGGGAATGGAGACCACGGGAATGGAGAAACTAAAAGAGCCAGCTCTTAGCATCGAAGTATCAAGCCGCCGTATGGATTTTCTTGGCTGGGTCTTTCCCATTGTAAAGCAAATGAATGCGAATCATGTCCAGCGCGGTTTGCGAAGCGTGGAAGCGAATCGTGTCGCGATCACCTGGATACACCGCGGCACGCTCCTTCACTCCCGCGGCATGCGATATAGCCACATGGACCGTGCCCACTGGTTTTTCTTCGCTGCCGCCGCCCGGCCCCGCAATTCCCGTAATCCCTACGCCAATCACGCTGTTCGTCCGGCGGCGAATCCCTTCGGCGAGAAGTACCGCCACTTCCGCGCTCACCGCGCCCTTGGATAGAATAATTTCCGGCGGCACATCCACCCACGCGGTTTTCAAGTCATTGCTATAGCAAACCACTCCGCCCAGAAAATACGCAGAGCTTCCGGCGATGCTGGTCAGTCGCTGCGCCAGCAAACCTCCCGTACAACTTTCCGCCGCGGAAATCGTTGCGCGATTCTGTATCAGCAAATTTCCCACTACTTCTTCAAGCGCTTTGCCTTCATGAGAAAAAATGCGGTCCGTGAGCGCGATCTCAATTCCCTTAACAATTTCGTCCAGGATTTTCTCCGCGTGCTTTGCATCTTCCGTCCAGATTCGCAGATGAATCTGAATTTCGCCGGGCGCCGCAAGAATGGTGGTGTTCACCTCGGGATGCCGCGTGTATATGTGCTTAATCCGTTGTTCCACCGCCGACTCGCCCATTCCCGCCACGCGTAGCTCCCGATGAAACATGCGCACTCCGGAAGCACGACGCTCCAGCCGCGGAAGTACATGCTCGCGAAACATTGGTTTCAATTCGCGCGGCGGGCCGGGCAGCAGCGCGATGGTGCGCCCCGCGTCTTCCAGCCACAAGCCGGGCGCTGATCCGCGCGGATTATGCAGCGCTTCGGCGCCTTCCGGCACCATCGCCTGACGAACGTTTACCGCCGGCATTTCGCGTCCCAGGCTGCGAAAGCGTCCCTCGATGTAGCCCAGGATTCCTTCATCGCGCACCAGCTTCCGCCCAAGAACTTCAGCGAGCGTCTCGCGCGTCAAATCATCTTCCGTTGGCCCCAGGCCGCCGCTGGTGATGATCAGCGGCACGCGTTCCAGCGCTTCACGAAAAGTCTCCGCCAGCAGTTCGCGATCGTCGCCCACGATTGTCTTGCGGATCACTTCGATTCCCAGCTTGTTCAATTCTTCGGTGAGAAAAAGGGAATTGGTGTCGAGCCGGTCCGGAGTCAGCAATTCCGAACCAACCGCGATGATCTCAGCTTTCATAGGAAGATTTATCCCAGCAAAGGAAGGCCGCGCACATTCCAGTCCAGATTGAAAAGAGAAGTGTTGGTTGCCAGGATTGCTCGCCCCGTGGGCAGAAGCGCCAAGCCCACCAGGCCGGATCCGCTCACGACGACTTCGGGTTTTCCCGCCGACGAAATGCGAATGATGCCGCGCTGCCCTGCATAGGACGCAGCCACATAAAGATTCGCGTCGCGGTCAAACGCCAGCCCCTGCGGGCGTCCCAGCCCGCGAAAAAAAACGCCCACTTCGCCTCCCTGAGTGATGCGATAAATGCGGTCGTAGCTGGAGGTTGTCGGACCCGTGGTAATTAAATCCCCGTTGGGATGAAACGCCAAATGGTATGCGGCCATGGAGGGTTCCAGCGTTGCGAAGACAAAAACTTCTCGCGACGGGCTGATCTTGAATATTGTTCCGCTGCGGTCGCCCACGAATAAATTCCCCGCGCGGTCAAACGCAATGCCCGTGGCAATGCCCATTCCTTCGATCCATTTTTCGGTTTGTCCATCGGGAGTGATCCGGTGAACTGTGCCGTCATGCCGGCAGGAAACGAAAAGATTGCCCTTGCTATCCAAAGCCAGCCCGCTGGGATTCGTCAGCGAAGTCACAAATGGCTTCACATTGTAATTCGCGGTGATTTTGTAAAGTGACGCCGGCACTCGTTGCCCGCGCGGGCCGGAAAACGTAACGTATATATTCCCGTCCGAATCCACCGCGGGATTCGCGATGGGATGCAGGTTGTCCGCAATCTGCAATCCGATGGAAACCGGAAATGGCTGGCTCTCATTTCCTCCGCTCGAAACTTGCACCAGACCTGTCGACGCCGCCTCGGGAATCCGCGCAATCAGTCGGCTTTCGCTCGCCAGCGCCAGCGTGGCTTCGGTTTCGCCGAACCGCACCACCGGATGCACGCCCGGCCGCGGAATGAAGCCGCTGCCATAAATCGTAACCTCTCCGCCGGGAATGGCCGCGGAAGGCGCAACCCGCTCGATCCGCGGGAGGCCGTTTTTTTCCGTTGATGCGCCAAAGCCCAGTTTCATAGGTGGAGTAATTGTACCGCGACTCGCAGCACGATGGCAGCGTACACTCCCGCCAGCCAGTCATCCGCCATAATTCCCCAGCCCCCAGGGAGTTTTTCCAGCCAGCGAATCGGATACGGCTTCCAAATGTCGAAAAGACGAAAAAGCAGAAAACCTGCCAGCAGATATTTCCAATTGAGCAGGCTCAGTCCTGAATAAAGCGCGAAAACAGAGGCATTGTCGGGCGAAATTAGGGTCGTTGGTGAACCCAAGGGCACAAGGGCGAGCACCAACGTGACATGCGTACCCGAGACTTCATCGATGACCACATATTGTGGATCTTTTATCCCCGAGTATTCAGCGACCCGCGAAGCGCTCCACACGCCGACCAACGCCACAACCACGATCGCAATCAGCGACGGCACTAAGAAAAGCACCGGCGAAATATATATGTATTTATCGTGGACATATATATCCATGCCTAAACTGCCGGTCAGAAGAACGAAATAAGTACTGGGATTGGTAAGAATGGCCACAACAATTCCAACCAATGATCCGAGCGTACCCGGCGCCTTTGGCGCGTAGCCTACTCCGAGAACTGTCGCGATCGCGAAAGCAAGCCGCGGTTTTTTGCGAGTCGTTTCAGGAAGAGCCGCAACTTCAATGTTCGGCGTCATTGGGATTGTCGGGCGTGTCCAAATCCAGGATCACCGTCTTGCGGTCCGCCTCGGCAACGTCATCCTCATCGAAGATAGGATCGGAAACCACATATTTTTCCGTGGCCCAGTTGCCAAGATCGCGCAGCCGGCAATCGTCGCTGCAAAAAGGGAACTCGGCATCTTTGGTTGAATCCGTGGGAGTTTTGCAAATGGGGCATTTGTGCTGCATGAAACTTTTCCTTTTAGGGTTTTAGGCCTGCCTTAGGCTAAGCCTTTAGGCCACGCCGCGGGAACAAAATTACGCAAGCACGCGAAGAGCGGCGCCCGTCGCGATGCGCATTAACTTTTCCGCGGGTACCGTGGCCGCATCGGTATTCTGCACCCGCTGCCCAATAATTTCTACCACGCGGCCCACCATGTCGTAAGCGTCGGTGCCGGTGATCTCCACTCGCGCTACGTCGCCGGTCCCCGCGATATCTCCCGAAGGCAACTCAATATCAGTCAGATACACTTTGCCGTCAATGTCCGGCGCCATACCTTCCAGGCGCGCTTCCCAAACCAGCGGATTATCTTTCGACGGTCCTTCCACCAGTGCGGTGTGCGTCTGATTCTTGAAACGGCGCAAATTTTCGCGCGAGATTTTTTTCTGTATGGCCATCAAGCGGTTGCGGCGGTCGGTAATTGTCTGCGCATCCACCTTTCCATCCAAAGCAAAGCTCGCGGCGTTATCCACGTCCGAGTATTCAAATACTCCCATCCAGTCCAGCTTTGCCGCGCGCACAAAAGCGCACAATTCGTCAAAATCCGTTTCCGTTTCTCCTGGATAACCCACAATGAAAGAAGTGCGCAGTGAAACGCCGGGAATCGTCGCGCGAATTCTTTCCAATAATTTCAAAAACGCATCGCCGTGAGAGCCGCGCTTCATGCGCGCCAAAACGTTGCGGCTGGCATGCTGCAGCGGCATGTCCATATACCGCGCAATGCGCGGATGCGAAGCCAGCGTATCCAATAATTTTTGCGTCACGCGATTGGGGTAAGCGTACAAAAATCGCACCCAGTGTAAATCTTCTACCTGGGAAAGTTTTTCCAGCAGCAGCGCCAGCCCGTCGCGCAAACCCAGGTCTTCGCCATACGACGTCGTATCCTGCCCAATCAACGTGATTTCACGCGCTCCGGATGCCGCCAGATTTTCCGCTTCTCGCACCACGGATTCAAAACGGCGGCTGCGGAATTTTCCGCGCAATTGCGGAATAATGCAGAACGAACATGGATGGTCGCAGCCTTCCGCGATTTTGATGTACGCGGCATGTCGCGGTGTGGTGATAATGCGCGGCGTCAGATCGTGATAAAGAAAAGCCGGTGGCTGCGCGGGAAGTATGCGCAGGCTGCCTTCCACCGCTTCCATGATCCGTTCCACTTCGCCGGTTCCAACCACAGCATCCACTTCAGGAACTTGCTCGAGAATCTGCGCGCGATACCGCTCCACCAGGCATCCAGCCACAATCAATTTTTTTGCCGCGCCGAATTTTTTGTGTTCCGCCATTTCCAGAATGGCGTCGATGGATTCTTTTTGCGCGGCTTCAATAAAACTGCACGTATTTACCACCAGGATTTCCGCTTCGTCCGCGCGCGGCGTAAGTTCATACCCTTCGCGCGCAAGAATACCCATCATCACCTCGCTGTCCACAAGGTTTTTGGGGCATCCCAGGCTGACGAATCCGACCTTAGTCATAAGTAGTAAAAGTGCGCCTTCGCGCAATTCTTAATGATAACACGGTGAATGGAAGCAGAGACGAAGGAGCTAAATCAGGAGGGCAAATGCCCCGTTAAAACGTGTTTTCAACGGGAAGTTTCAGCCAGGCCAGCGCAAAAATGAGGAGTCCAGCCAGTAGAAAAGAAGTAGGCAGAGCGAAAAAATAATATAAAGAAACGCCAGTCATCACCGCGAGCCACAAGACGTTGATCAGCGCGATTCGCTTCAACAGACCAGCACGCTCGTTCGACAAAGAAAAATCCAGCACTCCGAAACCGAATGCCGCTACCATGAACGAAATACTGAATCCCCGCATCAGGCCAGCCATACTGCACGCTGACCCCAATAAATTAAATTTGTAATTGGCCATCAGCTCCAGCAATTGCCGCTCGGTTTCATTCGCCGGAACCATTGGTATGAAGAAAGAAATGGAGTGCACCAATCCCAGGAGCAATAATGTAGCCGCTCCAATTTTAAATAGACGCCTTCCCCATTTGTCGGTCATAAGGTGAATTTATAGCATGAACTCCGCAAATTACTTAATTGAATGGTTTTCTAGGTCGAACGGACATCATCGAGCAATTGCCGCAGGCGAGATGTATCGCAAGGCGCGCCGCCAAAACGCGTGCGTGAATAAATTTGCGTGAATTCGTGCACCGCGGGAGCGAGGGGTTCGTCAACAGTCGCGGCGAATTCGAAAGCAGTTTGTTCCGCGCTACGTTTTAATCCGCGTTTCTCAAGCGAGCGCAGTAATTCTGCGTATAATCTCGTCGCCAGTTGCGGCGCGCTTGACGAAGAAGTTCTATGAATCTGCCACTCAAAAATAAGTTTGCGGATGGACCGCTGAATCAGATCAAATCGCAGGATCACTAGGAACAAAATCAGCGCGACCGGAAGAAAATTTCCAAGCCAAGCGTGCCGCACTTGCCACGAAGAAAGACTTTCCCGCGTTCCTTGCTGAACGCGTTCAAACCAGGCTCGTGCTATTTCGTTCCAGTTGCGCGAATTGTGTTGCACGGACTGCGCCAGGACCACTTGGTGCGCAAAATCGTAATTGATAATCCATTCGCTCCACGATAATTCAAACCAATCCAGATAATTTGCCAGCCGCGAAAAAAGTCCGGCATCAGCCTCCGCTGCCGGTGGCGTAGGATCAAAAGTAATCCAGCCATTCCCGGGAAAATAAACTTCCACCCAGCTGTGCGCGTCACTCGCGCGCACCACATAGTCTTCGCCTAAATCGTTGTACTCGCCCGGCAAGAATCCATTTACTTCGCGTGTAGGAATTCCCATCGTGCGCAACATCACTGCCATTGACGAAGCGAAATATTCGCAATGCCCTGCGCGTGTTTCAAAAAGAAAATGCGGCAAAGGGTCATCGCCGCTTTTGCCCGTTAACGTGAGTGTGTACCTGAATGAGTGGCGAAGATAATTTTCGAGCGTAACCGCTTTGTCATAAGGAGTCGCCGCGTTGCGCGTAAGTCGCTCGGCTAACGCGGCAATTCGCGGATCCATTTTGGGCAGTTGCAGATAACTCTGAAGAATTTCTTTCGGATACTCTGAACCTGCCTCGCGTAATTTTGCGGGAATAATTGCGGGTAGCGCGGAAAATCCTTCATACCGGATTTGCGAATAATTATGATACGGATTAAAAAGTGATCCCGTCGCGTCGCGAAGCAAATAATTCCGGCGAAGAGTGTAACCTCCTCCCTCTCCGGAAAAATTTCCGCGCAATGAAACTACATTTGCCGGAACAAACAAAGCATCGGTCGCCAGCGGTTCCAACAGAATCGTGTATTTAAGCCCGGTGGCATTTCGATTTTTTGCCGCCTCGGAAGTGTCCACGCGAATCCATCCGTCTGAATTGCGGGCGGACGGCAACTGCTCGCCGTGTTGCCCATTCGTGAACCAGCGCCTGCCGTCGAATTCCACAAGGGCGATGCCGCGCCACCTGAGGAGTGGGTAGTTGACCGGCCCACCGGTGCGCACGCGCATCACCACCGCGGAATTTTTCTTCATCTCGCCAATTTGCCCCAGCTCCACGTTTTCGTTGAAGCCGGTCATCAGGGAAGGCTGCATGCCGGTACGCCCCCAGTAGCCGGCGCTGAAGCGCGGAAAAATAAAAAACAAGGCCCCGCCCAGCACAATTCCGCCGAGTGAAGCGCCAAGAGCCGCGAAACACAGCGCTTTGGTCAGCCTGCGGTCTTGCCGAGGCGATGCTTGCGAAGAAATGCTTCCCGTTGCGCCGCGGCGTACCTCCAACCCGAGAAAGGTGGCCACGGCAAAAACGGTAAAACATAAAAACAATAAAAGGAACTCGGTATCGATGGTGAGAATGGCGGACGCCAGCATCCCCGCGAAAGAAAGCATGGCCAAGAAAATAGTGTCGCGATCGGTTGTCGCGCTATACAAGCGGACTATCGTCACGAGTAAAAGGTAGTGCACCGCGGAAAGGAGTGCGGCGTACAGCGCGGGGTTGGAAGAGTTAGCGGCAAACGAATGCGAAACAAAAAAAACGTCAAGGGGGAAAAAGAAAAGATAGGCAACAACGATGCGGGTGGCGGCATGCTGGGAAAGTTCGGGGGCCTCGCCGCGCCACCAGCGAAAGCCCTTATAGAAGAGCGCAGCGGGCGCGAGGATTGCGGTGAGCAGATCGAGTTTACCGGTGCTCACCAGCGTCGCGACGGAGGTAAGAATTAGAAAAAAAATTGCGAAACGAGAATAGCGTTCCGCGGGAAGAGCGATGACAGTTGGGGATGCGGCGGAGCTCATGATGGAAATTCAAGGGTAACACCTGGCGGGAGAACGGGCTCGCGGAGCGCGCGAAAACGATAATGCTTATGTGGAAAAAGCTTGCGAATTGCCAGAAGCCAAAAAGTCATTCGCGGCGCGCGCTACTTTCCGCGTCAAACTGGAAATTGGAAGGGAATCGAGGTTTATGATTTTGACGATTTTTGCGTCCGGGTATACCGGCAATTTGTCGATGCGCAGCAGAAAGGGTTGAAGAAGAATTTTGCGATAAGTTACGGCGTGGCGAGCGGGCGTTAGTGCCTCGAATTGCGGAGCCACCTTGCTTTTCTGCGACGGAAAGTTTCCAAAATGTTTTTGCAATTCCACGGCTGCATTTTTGCGAATTTGGATTGTTGGGAAATGCCACATTTTCGAGACCAGCGCGGCGATATTTTCTTTTTGCGATGCAGATTCCAAATTTTGCGGCGGCGGAAGCAAAATAGTTCGCCCGCGAAAATCCAAAAAAACAGTAGCACCCAAAATTATTTCGACGGTGGCGCGTTTTTTTCTTTTTTCCGGCAAGATTTCGGCGATGCCAAGTTTTCGCGCTTCACAAAAATTTGCAACCGGGCACAATAAACACTGCGGCGCCCGGGGTGTGCAAATGGTTGCGCCCAATTCCATCATGGCTTGATTCCAATCACCCGGAGCCCCAGGGGCGAGCAAGTCATCGGCGGTTTGCTGGAGCGATCGCCAAATCGAGGATTCGCGCAGGTCGCCGCGAACCGCGCCCAGGCGGGCTAGCACGCGCGCTACGTTGCCATCCACCGCTGCGAGTTTTTTGTTGTAAGCGATGCTGAGAATTGCGGCCGCAGTGTAATTCCCGATACCCGGAAGCGCCAAGGCATCCGAAAAAGTCTCCGGAAATTTCCCGTCATGTTTGCCAACGATTTGCCGGGCGGCGGCTTGAAGATTGCGCGCGCGGCTGTAGTAGCCGAGCCCGGACCAGTAGCGCAAAACTTTTTCTTCGGGCGTATCGGCCAGTGCAGCGATATTTGGGAATTGCGCTAGAAATCGTTCGTAGTAGGGGATCACCGCGGCGACGCGGGTTTGCTGCAACATTATTTCCGAAAGCCAGACGCGGTAGGGGTCTTTATCGCGGCGCCAGGGAAGTTCGCGCTGGAATTGCGCAAACCAGCCAAGCAATTGTTTGCGGAATCGTGAAAGTTCGCGGGGCGGCAGCATCGTCGCGCTATTCTCGCACGATTTGCGATCTGAAAAATTAGCGGGGAGCGAAGTCCTCCAGAAAAATAATGTAGGAGGAATGCCAGAGGTTGGCGGAAATGGAACCGCGAGGCTGGCTGGTGACGATCACTTTGAAGAGTCCGGGCTCGGCGGCAAGTTCCGAGAGCAGCGTATGGTTGGGGTCCGAGGCCAGGGGCTGCGCGATGGCGAGATGGCGAAGCACGGCAAAAATATTTTCTTCCGCTGGCGCAAGGGGTGTTTCGATACCAGCGCTGCGGAATTGCATGACGGCGTTGCGTTCGTAGAAATTCCAGGCGAGACCGGCGCATAGCGTGACGGCACGCTCAAAGCGCGCGCGAGTTTCGGCGGAAAATGCGGCGGACGAAGCGTCAGCCGAGGTGGGCGCGGAAGCAGCGGTGTGTGGATCTAAAACCAGCAGCACGCGGCAATCATCTTCGCGGGTAAATTCGCGCACCATGAGAGAGCCGAACCGCGCGGAAGCTTTCCAGTGAACGTGGCGCGCGCTGTCAGTGGGAACGTAGCCGCGCAGGGCGTAGAGATCCTGGCCGCGTCCTTTGGAAAGACTTTCGAGAGCGCCTTGCAGGCCGGGCAAAATTTCCAGCAATTCGTGCGTGGGCTCAACGGAAGGATAGACCGCGGCTTCGGTGGACAAATCCATTCGCCGCGATTTTTGCAAAAAACCAAAAGGAAAACGCGTGACGATGCGAAATGCTTCCTGGCGGTAGAGTCCACGATGCGGAAAGGTGATGGGCACGGATAATTTCAAGTGATCGTGTTTGGGAATGTAGGGGAAGTACACCGGCGTTTCAAGAATTGCGCCGCCGGAAGAATTTTTATCGGCGATGGCTTCGACGCGCAAAGAAAAAGAAGGCAGCGTCAATTTTTCGTTGCGCAATTCCACCTGGGCGCGCACCGGCTGCTTCGCGAAAATATGCTCGGGCAATTCGAGGCGCAGGGAAACGCCGGAAAGGGTGATGGAAGAAATAATTCCGGAAATCAAAATCGCGGCAATCAAGGTGGCAAGAATCAGAAACAAAAGATTGTTGCCGGTATTCAAGGCTGCCAGGGCTACCAGAAGAATTCCACCAATGTAAATCCAACCGGCGCGGGTGATTTTGTAATCCATTTTGTGGCCGATCCACCGGAGCGGAGTGCGCTTTGCGAGAACGGGAACAAGCGTGACGGCGACCCATCCGGCGATGGCGAGAGCGACCAGAGCCGAGCCGGCGGCCAATCCCACGCGGCCTAGCTGCGCGGCGGCGCTGGAATAAAGCGCGAGAAGAAGGGCCACGCCGAGAGCGGCCATGGAAAGGAAAAAGGCGCGAACCGCGGAAGCGTCCGCTTTGGCCCAGAGCCGGGCAATTGTTGTTGAGGCGGTTGAGATGGCGCTCACTTATTTTCCCGTTATAGAGGAACGTGGACGGATTCGACGATTTCGCGAAGCACGGATTCGGTGGTTTCCGATTTTTTCTGCAGCGAAGCGTGGCGCGAGCTGGCTACCACGCGATGGGAAAAAACGGCGACGGCAAGCTGTTTGAAATCGTCGGGAACGCAGTAATCGCGGCCGTCGAGGAAGGCGCGAGCTTGCGCGGCGCGCTGCAGCATTAAAGTGCCACGCGGGCTGACGCCAAGCGCGAGTTGATCGGTTTTGCGCGTGCGATTCACGATTTCCAATGCGTAATCGTGCAGGCTGCTGTCGACTTTCACGTGGGCGACGGAATCCTGCATGGCGAGAACGTCGCGGACTTCGGCGATGGGTTCCAGCGATTCGATGGGATTATCTCCAACGCGTTTGCGAAGAATTTCGCGCTCGGTTTCGTGCGAGGGATAACCCATTTTAATGCGCATGAGGAAACGATCGAGCTGCGATTCCGGGAGCGGATATGTGCCGTGATGCTCGACGGGATTTTGCGTGGCGATGACGAGAAACGGATTCGGTAGAGGAAGGGTTTTGCCGTCAACGGTAACTTGCGATTCGTTCATGGCTTCGAGCAACGCGGATTGCGTGCGCGGGGTGGTGCGATTGATTTCGTCGGCGAGGACAACGTTGGCGAAAATCGGGCCGGGGCGAAATTCAAATTCGCGCGCTTCGGGATTGTAGACGCTGACGCCGAGAACGTCACTGGGAAGCAGGTCGGAAGTAAATTGCACGCGCTGAAAAGTGCAGTGGAAGGATTTTGCGAGAGCTTGCGCGAGAGTGGTTTTGCCGACGCCGGGAACATCTTCAATCAAAAGATGGCCGCGGGCGAGCAGGGTTATCAGCGCGAGCTGAATGACTTCTTCCTTGCCGAGAATGGCGCGCGCGATGGAGCGCTGGAGTTGCGAGACGGCTTGCGAAGTGGCGACAGGCATTGGTTGAAAACCCCGGTTCTTCCTGATACAAATAGATGGCAACAGCGCGCGGCGATTTTTGCAAAAAGGGCTGCGATGTTGTTCACCCGTTTCGGAACGGGCGACTAGCTCAGCTGGTTAGAGCGCTCGCCTCACACGCGAGAGGTCAAAGGTTCAAGTCCTTTGTCGCCCACCATTTTTTCCCACCTGAAAGCTATTCTAGCTAAAATCTGAGCATGTCAACTGTGCTGCGTACGATTGAGTTTCTAAGTTTGAGCTTATGGCGGGAGGCCGAGGCGTTTGCGGTGCTGGCTTCGCGCGGCCAGGACGAGAAAGTTCTTATAAAATGAAAAACTACCTTCCGCTAGTTCTTGCACTTGCATTCGTTTTGACACCTTCCCAAATGTTGGCGCAAACAAAAAACATTACCTGCGTGGTTCGCTTTGGGATCGTACATTTAGACCAGAGATTGCCGAACGGAGGCATTTCGGGAATGACGAAGCGCCAGTCCGATTGGTTCAAGAAAAATGGTGCCAAAAAATTTCCATCTCTTTGCGAAGACGAAGCCAAGCCGGAGTATCTGATTCTGTGGACGGCTGAAGACGCCTCAAGTGTGGTTGGTTCTAGCAGCGGCGGCAACGGTTCCATCACTACAGTGCAGAGAGAAAAGGTAACGTTCTACGTTGTTGAGGGTGGAAAGCGCGATTCTCAAAACGCGCTCTTCTCAGGAGAAAACTGGGACAGCCTGTTGCATTGGGCAGATCAAAGTGCCCTTGCAGATGCGCTGAAGTTTCTGGCCACAAGAATTAAGAAGAATTAAGAAGAATTAAGAAGTAACTAGGTCTGTACAATTCATTGCGAGTCCAGAGTTGTGACTGATTTTGTGGTCGTTGATTGCAGCCCGCAAAACGTCTTCCTTATCTTTCAATTCTGATGAGAAAGAGCATTCTAAATTCTTCACGCACCGAATCCATTTGTTGCTCAAGCTCGGCCAGTTTGGCGCACAGCATCGTGGACACCTCTTTGAGTATATTCTGCCACAATTTAGAAACGGGAAAGTCAGTACTTTTTGTTGGGCGTAGCGGCGCTAAGGGTCGTCCTTTGGAGCTATTGACTTGTAGGAAATAGTCCTACTGACAAGAAACGGGAGCGTGGTACAGAGTTGGGAGACCGCAAGGAGGATCCCCAATGAAGAAAGTAATCGCAATCACATTCGCTTTGTTCGGATTCGCAAGTCAAACGTCGGCGGGTCAAGAGCAAGTGCGGTGCGAGGAACATGGTCAAGATGCGCACCGAGTTAATGTGGAACGGATATATGACGGCAGATGTCAGGGCGAGGCAGAACGCGACACCTACGAACACACTTACGTAGAAGGGCCATTCTTAAAACGGCACACGTTTTCTATTACTGAATGTCTGTAGCGTAAGTCTTCGGAGTGGCCGAGTCTCATGAAGCCAAACGGATGGCAACGAATCGGAATTGTCGCTTCAATCGGCTTGATTCTTGGCGCTGGTTATCACACTCTCGTAACTGTTGCTGCTGCTGATTCACGTTTCCATGTGGGACTGACACTTACACGTGAAGAAGACCGTCCAAATGGGATGACCGAGTCTGAGCAGACAAAATGGCAAGAAAGATGTGATTCGTTTTTGCCCACTGGCGAGCGGCTTCACCAGGAGCTTCAAGATGAATGGTTAGAGGCTGCCTACGTCGCATTCGTCCCCGTACCTTTGGGTTGGGGTTTTGTTTATCTAATTCTCTTCCTTGTGCGTTGGGTTAAGCGCGGATTTATGCGGCCCCTCTAACCGCTTAACGAATTTCGGATGCGCAAGCATGGTTATTTCTATCATCCTCAGCCTTTGCGATAGGACGCGCCGTTCAAGATAATGTTCAACGGTCTAACGTCTTTCAGTTGTGTTTTTAGTTCTTCTTCGTTCAGCAGTACCCAATGGTCTTCGATTGGGCCGCCCACTGGGCCTGCCAACTGCGAGCGGAAGCTAGTGAAATTTCCATCTGCACTTTTGACCATATCAAACAAAAGCGAAGCCAGCCTCTCAATAGTTGATTTTTCGCTTGAAAGAATTTTCTCTGCTTCTGTTATCTTTGCGTCAAACGCACCGTCTTGGAGATTCCCGAAAATCTCTCTGTCACCCCGCGATGCTCCTACGTCCTCTTTGCCAAAAACAATCCGTTCTGCTGCACTGCCAGCAGCAAGATACAATCGAAGTTCGTCTGACAGATCTGAAGACTTAGGCATGCGCGGATTTAAAATGCAGGCTTTGACCATTTTCTTTATAATGAAGACTCCGTGGCAACGGACGCACTGTAGGGTGCCCATGACAGCATGACCGCTCTCATGGATTAGCGCGTGCCACCAATCCTTTTCCGATTCCGTTTTCCAGGGCGGCATTAAGTAGTTCCCTGACACTCAATTCACCCGCGTTCCGAACCGTTGAATGAAAGCCATGATAGAGTGGATTTGTTCAAAAGTGGCACTCAGTGGGCCACCATTTTTTCCCATACTAAAAGCTATTCTAGCTAAAATCTCACCATGTCAACTGTGCTGCGTACGATTGAGTTTCTAAGTTTGAGCTTGTGGCTGGGCGCGGATGCGTTTTTGAGTTTTGTGGTGGCGCCGGGGGCGTTTGCGGTGCTGGCTTCGCGGGACCAGGCGGGGGCAATGGTGGGGTATTCGTTGTACCGGATGCACTTTGCCGGGGTGATTTGTGGGTTGGTATTTTTGGTGGCGCGGGCGGTGCGTACGCGCGGGATTGGGAGTTTGGCGGGTGCGGCGGCGCTTTGCGTGGTGTTGATGATTGCGCTGACGGTGATTTCGCAGCATGCGGTTAGTCCGCGGATGGCGGTGTTGCGGGGGAAGATGGGATCGATTGAACGCGCGACGGCGTCGAGCCAAGGGACGGACAATCCGATGCTGGCGGAGTTTGGGAAGTTGCATCGGGTTTCGGTGATGCTGGAAGGTGGAGTGTTGCTGGCGGGATTGGCGGGGATGTGGTTCATGGTGCGGGAGATGGGCCGGGTCTGAGTCTGAACGGCCGCAGCAAGGCGGGCTTTGGGATCTTGTAGTTGTTCCCACGATGGGTGGTGCGGAGAGATATTGCCAAGATCCCTCCGCTTCGGTCGGGATGACATTAAAACCGGAAACAGCAGATTCCTCTCAAGTACGCCTGCCTGCGGCAGGCAGGTGACAGATAAAGGCGGAAACAGAAGGAGGGCACGATGTATCGTGCCCCTACAAGAGCTAAGTCTGATACGGGGCTAAGTCTAATAAACATACCCCTCCCCCCCTCCCCCTGTTTTTCATAAGTGTTCATTCTAAAGGTAGTTAAGGGTTGCGCGGGTGGGGTGTAAGTCCTTTTGTTTGATACGGATTCGAGGTGCTCTAAAGAATGTCATTCTAAAGGAGTTACGGGGCTGCGAAAGGACAAAGAGATAAAGTAGATTCCTCACGTTTGCCTGCCTGCGGCAGGCCGGCCGGCCGGGGCAGGCAGGGTCGGAATGAGGGACAAAGCATTCGGAATGACAGAATAAAGGCAGAAAATAAAAAGACGCGGCTTGGGGCCGCGCCTTCCAGACATGAGATTACTTAAGGGTCATATTACGCCTGAGGAATGATTTCGTCAAGGAAAAAGAGGGCGTCAGGGTTGGGCTTGTGGTTGTCCCGTCGAGCGAGGTGGGATGGGTGTTGCCAAGATCCCTCCACTTCGCCTGCCTGCGGCAGGCAGGCAGGGTCGGGATGACAGATGGTGGGCGGGCGGCAAAGAGGGCAGGATTTCTACACGGGGAATTTTGTGGTTGTTCCATCGGTGGGAGGGGCGGATCCAATGTTGCCGAGATCCCTCCACTTCGGTCGGGATGACAGGGCGTGGGGCGGGCGGCATAAAGAGGGCACGATTTTTGCGCAAGAGAATAGTTAAGACAAAGGCGCCTGCCTCGGAAGGCGGGCCGCTACGACGGCCTGCGTGATTTAAACGCGAGTGCGGCGGCGTTTTTTGTTTGGTCTTTTTTTGTTTAGGGGGGCGGGGCGGATTTTTTTGGTGGTGGCGTAGCCGGCGCGTTCGAAGGCGCGCCACATGTACCAGGAGGCGACGGTGCGGTAGGGGCGCCAGCGTTCACCGAAGGCGAGAAGTTCCTTGGGCTTGGGCATGTGCTTTTTGCCGTAGGCGACGGACCAGCCTTTTTTGACGGCGAGGTCGTGGATGGGAAGGACGTCTGGGCGGCCGAGGTGGAAGATGAGGAACATTTCGACGGTCCAGGCGCCGATGCCGCGAACGGAAACGAGGCGCTCGACGAGTTCTTCGTCAGACATATTTTCGGCTTGTTCGCGGGTGGGAACCACGCCATCGATGGTTTTTTGGGCGAGATCTTTCATGGCGAGGATTTTTGCGCCGGAGAGGCCGGCTTTGCGCAGGATGGGCTTGCGAAATTTGAGCATTTCGTGGGGAGTGGGAGCTTCTCCTGCGGCGCTTAGCGCTTTCACGCGGGCGTAAATGGTGGTGGCGGCTTTGCCGGAGATGGATTGGTAGGCGATGGATTCGAGGAGGGCTTCGTAGGGAGAGTGGGCTTTGGCGATGTCGATCTGGAAGGGGATGGTTTCCGCGATTAGAGTTTTGAGGCGGGCGTCGCGTTCGGCGAGGTGGGCGGTGGCGTGAGCGAGGTCGAAGCAGAGGGTGGTGAGAGGTTTGGTCACGGTCGAAATAGAGTAAGGCAAATTGGCGGAAGAGAGAAATCCACCCAGAGGCTCTATGGCCCCAGTGACGCGCGGATGCGGGTCTAAGCCCGGAGGGAATCCAGGCCGGCGGGATTACGGCATCGGCTTGTTGTGTCTTGTTGAGTCCGCGGAAAATTCCCTATGGTGCCTAAACTGCGGGCAGTGGCTGGTCCCCACGGCAGATGCGTCGCCATGGGCTACTGATTCCGGGCCGCAGGCCACGTCCACTCTAGTGTTGCCCGAAACACTGGGCGCCAGGAAGAATGCGGCGGAAGAAACGTCGGTGACTTGTACGCCAATGGGATTGCGCGTGATGGAGAGCGGGCCGACGAGACGCACACTGGAATTATCTTCGATAATGATACCCGGAGCAGCGTTATGCGTCACAAGGCCGGCCTGTATGTCCAGTGAACCATTATTGGCCACGGCGATGCCCGCCGATGGCGCGCAGCAAGGGGGATGCAGGTTTGAACCATTACCCTGGATCGTCGGACCCGAAGCGCCATCCGAAGGGAAAAGGGCACCAGATGCAGTGCGGAGCCTGATGCCGTCGATGGAGTTTCCCTGAATCAATACGGGGCCGCTGAGGATAAAGTGGGAACCATTCTGGGCATACAAGCCGAATAAATTATTTAGCAATTTGACGCTCCCAGGATTTGCATGTGGGACGTTCAAGTCGATGGTGGCGCCGAGATTAGCAATGACAGCGGCAAAGGCGTTGTTTTGAATGGTGACGCAGCCACGCCCAAAGGGCGCACGGACCACCGTCCCTCCGCGGCCGGCAAGGATGCCGGTATCGTTTCCCTGAAGCACTGGACAGTTGCCGCTGAAATCGTTTAGCAGAAGCAGCTGTGAGCCAGGGCCAAACAGGGCGACGCCATTTCCATTTCCTTGCCCGTCATTGTTGTTCTCGATGATGGTGGCACCGATGAGCCGAACCGTGGCTTGCAACATGTCGATGCCGTCCGATGGGCCAGCTCCCTCAATTCTGTCTTGCACAATCCGGACATCGCTCGACTGGACCAGAATACCGGGTATGGCATCGGCGATCGTGCGAGACGCCACCCCAATTAACAAGCCCTGCACGGTCACATTTTGGGAGTTGTCGATTTCGAGTACCGCGCCGAAGGAGGGTGGGGAGCCACCCGGGTCCCGCAGCGCGGCACCACTTTTGCCGACGATACTGAGGTTTTGAGCTCCGGCTACGACCACAGCTTCCGTACAAGTTCCGGACACGTCGATTTCAACGTTTCCGGCGGGATTGGCCTGGATTGCGGCGGTCAGCGTTTTGTAGTTATACGGCCCTCCTGGGGCACCTGCACATCCAACGGTAACAACCTTGCCCTGAGCAGGCGAGACGAAAAATATGCTCCCGAGAAGAAGACAGAACGTCGCGAAATACTTATTTGAGATAGCGGATGTAAGTTTCATGGATGCCTCCGAGTCTGCCTGGGCCGGTTCGATGCCGAGCCATGGGCCTGAAAAGGGGCCTAAAAGGGGGGATATGGCGGGGGACTCTATCACTTGTTGGGGGAATGTCAAGAGTATCTAACATGGACGGGTGGGCTTTGGCGATGTCGATTTGGAAGGGGAGGGTTTCGGCGATTAAATTTTTGAGGCGGTCGTCGCGTTCGCCGAGGTGGGCGGGTGGCGGCGGCGAGGTCGAAGCAGAGGGTGGTGAGGGGTTCGGTCACAGAGACTTTTTCGACGAATGGGGAATTAGATCCAACCGGCTCACTGGTTTGTTGCAGGTTAATTCGCCACCCTCCAGCTTCGTGAGTTTTATCGGCTCGGTACACGGCATGACGAATATGTGGTTTCCATCCATTAGCTTACCTGTCTCTGTCGGAGTTCCCATCCACACCGTCTCCCCGGGGGCATAAAACATCTGGTAAACGACTCCTTCAGCAGTGCCAGCGAGACCCGCATACTGAAAAGACTCGGGGCGTTGCAAATAGTAACGTACATAGAAAGGTTTTCTCGCTGCGAATGCGCTGAGGGCGCATTCGGTAGCTGTGGCGGTATTCTGAGTTGGATTTACAGCGTTACAATCGATCGCTGCAAGCCCTCCCATCGAGGCGAAAGTTTTGAGCCTGTTAGCCATGATGCGACTACTGGGGTCACGTGTTGACGCTGTTGACTGCACCAATACATGTGCATCTTGGAGATAGATACCTCTATTTCCAAAGGCAGCATAGCGCAGCTCGGAACTGTCGGCGGCTCGACGGGTAGTGTTGAGAACGAACAGACCGTCAGCAAGGATTTCTCCTGTTTTGTCGCGGTAGACAGTGCAGTCATTCCCTTTGGATTTTAAATCAACGGAACAGTCCACAAATGTGTTGTCCACCCAAACGGCGGAGGAAGGAACGTTCCCTGGACGTGAGTGCATCCCGTTGCAGCCAGACAAACAGATCGCCAGGGCAACTTCGAAGAAGCTCAGCTGGCAAATCTTCCTGTGGCTTAGACCCATTTCATTGGCAATTGTGTAAGCATCTTTGAAATAAGTCCAACGAAACCGGTCGCGAAATACGCGTATCGGAATAATTGAATGCAGGTGCGTACACGAGGGAGTGACAGCGGGTGTGCTAAACTTTCGGGTTTATGCAGACAGGAATTATTGGACTACCACAGGTAGGGAAGACGACGCTGTTTCGGATTTTGACGAAGGCGCAGGTTGAAGGCAAAGCGGGATCGCAGGCGACGCATGTTGGCGTAGCGAAAGTGCCGGAGCCGCGGCTGGCGGAACTGGCGAAGCTTTACAATCCAAAGAAAATTACGTACGCCACAGTGCAATACGTGGATTTGGGCGGGATGCAGAAAGAGCGCAACCGCGACGCGTTGGCACCGCTGCGCGAGGTGGATACCATTGCGCACGTGATTCGCGTGTTTGACGATCCGACGGTGCCGCATGCGGAAGGGAGCATCGATCCGCTGCGGGATGCGACGAACCTGGAACTGGAATTGATATTGGCAGATCACGATCAGGTGACGCGGCGGCTGGAGCGTGTGGACAAAGATTTGAAGAAGAAGCACGAGCCGGTGCTGGAGCTGGAAAAGAATGTACTGGAGAAGTGCAAAGCGCATCTGGAAGCGGAGAAACCGTTGCGCGAATTGGAATTAACGGCGGACGAGCGGAAGCCGATCGGGGGATTTTTATTTTTGTCGGCGCGGCCGGTGCTGTATGTGCTGAACGTGGGCGACGACGAAGCGGATAAATTGGATACGGCGGTGGAACGGCACAAGCTGAGCACGTTGCAGGGGCGGCCGAATTCGGGCGTGGTGGCGATTTGCGGGCGGCTGGAAGCGGAGTTGGTGGAAATGGAAGAGAAGGAAGCGGCGGAGCTGCTGGCGTCGTATGGATTGAAAGAGCCGGGGCTGAACCGGTTGATTCGCGCGACGTATGAGTTGATGGGGCTGACGTCGTTTTTTACGGCGGGTGAGCCGGAAGTGCGCGCGTGGACGATTCGCAAGGGAGCGAGCGCGGTGAAAGCGGCGGGAGCGATTCATAGCGACATTGAAAAAGGATTTATTCGCGCGGAAGTGGTGCGTTGGGATGATTTGGTGAAGGCTGGAAGCCTGGGAGCGGCGCGGGAAAAGGCGCAGGTTCGGCTGGAGGGTAAGGATTATATTGTGCAGGAAGGCGATGTGATTCTGTTTAGGCATTCTGGATGAAGTAATGAAGTTAAGACAAAAACAAGAATTAACACAGAGGGCAACCGAGTCGCAGAGAGCACAGACAAGAAGAGAAAAGACGGAAACCGGAAACCGAAGAGAAGGCCAGGCATTGAGTTTGAGACTGTGGACGACTTCCGAGATGAGTTGAGGGTTAGCACAGGCTGAAGCCTGTGCCACTTGCAATGGCGCATGATTTGGCATTTCGGGTGGCGATGGCGGCGGCGCTGGGAATTATTGCAGCGTCGGGGAATCTCCTGGGCGGGTACTTCGTAGTGCGGCGGGACTGGCCGCGGCATTATTTGCAATATTTTTTGGCGCTGGGCGCGGGTTACATGCTGGCGGTGGCGTTTCTGGAAATTATTCCCGAGTCAGTGCATTTGGGCGGTGAAGGCGCGTTGTTGATGGTGCTGATTGGATATTTTCTGGTGCACCTGTTTGAACATACGCTGGCGCCGCATTTTCATTTTGGCGAAGAGACGCATCACGAGGAAGTGGCGCACAAGCATGCGAGGAATTCGGTTTTGCTGGGATTGGCGATTCATACTTTTTTTGATGGCGTGGCGATCGCGGCAGGATTTTTGGTTTCGACGTGGCTGGGCGCGGTAATTTTTGTGGCGGTATTTCTGCATAAGCTGCCGGAAGGATTTACGGTGGCGTCGGTGGTGCTGGCGAGCGGGCAGGGGAAAGGCAAGGCGCTGTGGGCGGCGGGGGCGTTGGGTGCCGCGACGTTGCTCGGGGTGCTCTTGACGAGCTTGCTGCAAGGGCAGTTAAAATATGCTTTGCCATTGTCGGGCGGGGTGACGCTTTATGTGGCGGCTACGGATTTGTTGCCCGAAGTGAACCGGGAGCCGAATTGGCGAATGGCCTTGCTGGTATTTGTAGGCGTGGCTAGCATGTTGATTGTAAAGCACTTCTTCAATGTGTAGATTTTGTAACTTATAGAATTTCCAGCCCAATAACTGCAACTTCCTGAGAAAGCTAGGGTTTGATACAGTGTGGCGGTCATGGCCAGGACCGACGTCCAACTGATGCTGGACGTGAAGGCGGGCGACGAGCAGTCGTTCGAGCTTCTCTTACAGCGCTTCAGGTCGCCGCTTGTTAACTTCTTGTACCGGATGGTGCGTAACCGGGAGCAGGCGGAAGACTTGGCGCAAGAAGTGTTTCTTCGCGTGTATCGGGCACGATTGGATTATGTGCCGAGCGCAAAGTTTACGACCTGGCTGTTCCGGATCGCGACGAATCTGGCGTTGAATTCGATGAGGGATACGCGGCATCAACGGGCGGAAATTTCACTGGATGCGCCGGTGAGTTTCGATGCGGAGGATGGCGACGAACGGCCGATGGATGTGGCGGAGAAACATCCGAACATCGAGCAACATTTGGTGGAGGAGTCGAGAAGAAAAATGATACGGCGCGCGATTGACAAGCTACCGGAAAAGCAACGCGCGGCGGTGCTGCTGCACAAGTATCAGGATTTGGATTATGGGGAGATCGCGAAAATTTTGGAGTGCTCGGAGAGCGCGCTGAAGTCGTTGTTGTTCCGGGCGTACGAGACACTGAGAGTGGAGCTGGCGCCGCTGGTGGCGCAGCAATCGATATTTCAAAGCAGGGAAAGAAGGGCAACATGAGTTGTGAACGCATGGAAGGCAGGATTTTGGAATACGTGGACGGGCGCTTGAAAGAAGGCGACCGGGCGGAGGTGCAGAAGCACCTGGAGTCCTGCGCGGTGTGCCAGTTGCGGGTGCAGCAATTCAGCGCGGTAGCGGGCTTGCTGGACGAGCTGCCGATGATTGAGCCATCGCCGGCGTTCGATGCGCGAGTATACGCGCTGGTGGCTGCAGAGCCGGTGACGAAGAGCTGGTGGACATGGAATTTTGCGTCGCCGCGAATCGTGCTGGCGGGAGCGATGTTGCTGGTGGCGACGGTGTGGGTGACTATGCACCCGGCGAATACGATTCAGGTGGATTCGCCGGATTTCGCGGTGCTGGAAAATTACGATGTAATTTCGAATTTCGAACCGTTGACGGAGCTGCCGCAGCCAGTGCAGCCCGAGGACACTAACAGTAACCAGCAAATGTAGAGAGATGAAACTGCGACTCCAATTCGGCGGAATGATTCTGGCGGGATTGATGACGCTGGGGGTGTCCGCGGGGATGCCTCAGGAGCAAAAGGATAAGCCACAGCCGCCGCCACCGCGTCAGCAGGAGAGACCGCCACAGCGGGAGCATCCTGTACCACCACCGCCGCGTCAGGAGCGGCCGCCGCAGCGAGAGCAACCCGCACCACCACGGCAGCAACCGCAAGAAAGACCACCTCAGAGGCAGCAAACTCAAGAGAGACCGCCGCAGCGACAGCAGCCTCAGGAACGACCGGCTCAGCCACGGAGAGAAGCGCCTCCAGCTCAGAGAGATTCAACGGGCGGGAGGCCGCAGAATGAGCGGCCACCGGATCAACGATACACTCCGCCGCCGATGCAGCAGAATTTGGATGGACGAAACGCGAATAGGCCGCCAAGCGGGCGGGACAATGCTCCGGTGGACCGGAAATATCCCAATTCACGTGATTCCAATGCACGTGGGAATGAGAGCGGGAGACAGCCGCAGGATGGAAACCGGCAATATACGAACCCCAACCGGCCGCCGCAGAATAATTTGACGCAGAGTGACGGGTATCAAGGACAAGAAGCGAATCGTCCGCGCGAACTCACGCTGGAGGAGAGGCGGCGGCTGCAAGAGAATCGGCAGCGGTTCAATCGGCTTCCGCCGCAGCAACAGCAGGAAATGCGCGAACGGGCGGACGTCTGGCAGAGGATGACCGAGGAGCAGCGGCAACACGTAAGAAATGATGTGCTGCCGAAATGGGAGCGGATGCCGCAAGAGCGGCGTCAGACGATACAACAAAAGCTGCGAATTTTGCGGGACATGCCGGAGTCCGCGCGAAACCGGCGACTGAGCGACCCAAACTTTACGCAAGGGATGAGCGAAGAGGATCGAGCGACGCTGCGGGATTTGAGCCATTTGCATGTGGGCGGGGCGTTGGAACCTCCAAATGAATGAGCGACGGAGATTTAAGAGACCTAGCAAATCCCCATAAAAGAAATTTCCTCGAACGAGCAGTAGCTTTCCGCAAACAGAATTTTCCAATCAAAAATTAGTTGAAGACGGCCGAGAAAATCCCAATTTGGATTGGCACGGATAGAAATGACGTGACACCGTTGCGTTGACAATGCGACGACTGGCAGTTCATTGTGAAAGAGGAGAATTTTTCGCATTTAGACGATGACGGCTCCCTCTTTTGTGTCCACGCGGTTCCGCGCAATGCAACATCGCAACTTTCAGCTTTTTATCGGCGGGCAATTTCTATCGCTCATCGGGTCGTGGATGCAAAGCACGGCGCAGCAATGGCTGGTGTACAAATTAACGGGCTCGGTGGTGCTGCTGGGGATATTCGCGTTCGCGAATCAGGTGCCGATGCTTTTTTTGGCGTCGGTGGGCGGGTACGTGGGCGACCGGTACAACCGGCATCGCGGCGTAATCGTGACGCAAACCATTTTGATGGTTTTGGCGTTCGTGCTGAGCGGGTTGACGCTTACAAAAAGAATCGATACATGGGAGCTGATTGTTATCGCGTTTCTCGCGGGGATTGTGAATGCGTTCGATGTGCCGATACGGCAATCTTTTTTTGTGCAGATGGTGGGTAAGGAGGATTTGCCCAATGCCATCGCGCTGAATTCATCGATTTTCAACGGGGCGCGAGTGGTAGGGCCGGCTTTGGCGGGATTTGCGATTGCGTGGCTGGGTGAAGGCTGGTGCTTTTTTGTGAATGGGCTGAGTTTTGTGGCGGTGATTGTGGCGTTACTGGCGATGCACCTGGAGCGAATGGAAATAAAGAAAAGCAGCGAATCGCCATTACAAAGTTTTCTGCAGGGAATTCGATTCGCAATGGGCGACGCGCCGATCCGGTCTTCACTGTTGTTGTTGAGCACGTTGAGTTTTTTTGGACTGCAATACGCGGTGTTTCTGCCGATTTATGCGCAGGATATTCTGCATGGCGGGGCGCGCACGCTGGGATTTTTGATGAGCGCGGCGGGAGTGGGAGCGGTGCTGGGAGCGCTCCACTTTGCGGCGCGTACGGAATATTCGGGGTTGGCGCGTTGGATCGCGATTACGTGCACGACGGCAGCCGTCGGGATCATGATTTTTTCGCAAAGCCGGATTTTCTGGTTGAGCGCGGTTACATTATTTTTTGTCGGGTACTCGGCGACTTCGCAAATGGCGGCGACCAATACGCTGATTCAAAATCGCGTGCCGGACTATTTGAGGAGCAGGGTAATGGCCGTTTACGCGACATTATATTTGGGAGTGCAGCCGGTGGGCGCGCTTTTTGCGGGCATGATTGCGAAGCAAATCGGCGCGGCAAGGACCATGACGGTTTTGGGGGCCATAGTTCTGGCGGGATGCCTGTTTTATATTTTTCGGGTACTGATGCGCGTTGAGAAACCCCAGGTGCAAGCGGAGATTTGATCAGGATGGGTTGGGGCGGTACAGCCAGTCGATCTTAATGGGCTTAATGGGTAAGTTTACTTGCGGGGCGGGACTGTTGGCGGCTTCGAGAATGGCGTCAACTTTGCCGCGCTGTGGAGAGAGACTGCATACGGGGTCAGTGGCCGCGGCGTCGCTGGTGAGCAGCAAAGCCTGGCAGCGGCAGCCGCCAAAATCCAATTCGCGACGGTCGCAAGTGCGGCAAGGCTCCTGCATCCAGTCTTCGCCACGGAATTTCTGAAAGGCTTCGGAAGAATCCCAGATTTCGCGCAAGCCACAGTCCTTCACGTTGTCGAAGGTCAATCCAGGAATAATTTTTGCGGCGTGACAAGGAAGCGCATCGCCTTCGGGGGTGATGAGCATAAGCTTGCGTCCCCAGCCGCCCATGCAAGCTTTTGGAAAACGCGCGTAATAATCCGGGACGACGAATTCCACACGAAGCTTGCCGCGAAGACGCTCTTGCGCGGCGTTCAATTGTTCGATGGAACGATCGAGTTGCTCGCGCGTCGGAAGAAGATTTTCCCGATTGGCGAAAGCCCACCCGTAATACTGAACGTTGGCAAATTCGACGCGACCGGCTCCGGAAGATTCGGCGAGGGCCAACATTTCGTCGAGTTGATCGAGGTTGCGACGATGGATGACAAAATTCAGAGTCAACGCGACGCGGTGTTGCTTCATCCAGCCAAGGACGCGGAGCTTTTGCGCATGCGATTTTGTGCCGGAAATTTCGGCGGCGATTTCTTCGTGGGCGCCCTGAAAACTGAGTTGCAGATGATCGAGCCCGGCGGCGACGAGAGAGGCGAGGCGGGCTTCGTCCATTGGGAGGCCGGAGGTGATTAGATTGACGTAGAGGCCAGTGGCGCGCGCGGCCCGAATAAGTTCGGTGAGATCGGGCCGGGCCAAAGGTTCGCCTCCGGTGAAATCGGCTTGCAGGACGCCGGCTTGCGCGGCTTCGCGAAAGACGCGGGACCAAACTTCGGTGGAAAGTTCGTTGGCGCGTTGGGAAAGTTCCAAAGGATTGGAGCAGTAGACGCAGTGAAGCGGGCACCGGTGGGTGAGTTCGGCGACGAGGGCGAGGGGGTTTGATGAGGTGGTCATAGCTTGCGTGGCCGGAAGGTCCGAATCAGGAGGCGGATCCTTGAGCGGCTTCAAAATCGATGGCGCGCTGGTCGTGCAGTAATTTTAAATAGCCGAGGATGTCTTGTTCGACTTTTTCGGGTGCGGCTTTGGAATAAAGTTTTTGCAGGTCGGTGATGAGTTGCTGGACAGTGTGTTGACCATCGCAGCGTTCGACAATTTCGAGGCTGGGGCCGTTGAGGCGGAGGGCGCGCTCGGGCATTAAAAGCGTGCGAGGTTGTTGCGATTTATCGTTGAGGCGGCAACCTGGAGCGAGACGCGGCTTGCTGTTGAGATCTGGCGTCATTGCATCGATTCCGCGGGGATAAACGCGCCGGGAGGCGGCCAACCGGGTTGCACGTAAGCAAAATAGAGGGCGTCAAGCTGCGCCCAGAGGATGGAACATTTGGCGCGAAGAGCGTTGTGTGCGGCATCCTGCTGATCGCGGGTGTGCGCGTGTTTGACGACGTAGGCTAAGGCAAATTCGGCGTCTTCCGGGGCCTGGGTGAGCCGCCCGGTGAAGTATTCGAGTCCACCGGAGAGCCAGGGATAATGTTGACGCATGCGATCGATACGCAGAGAGATGAGCTGGTGCGAAAAAAGTTCGGTGAGAGAAGAGGCAACGGCTTCGAGATGCGAGTGTGTAGATACAAAATCGACATAGGCTTGGACGGCGTAACGCGTGGCAGGAAGAATGCCGTCTCCTGCGAGGGCTTGTTGACGCGATAAGCCGGTGGCTTCGACGAGCCTCAGCCATTTTTCGATGCCACCGGGTTTAACGCCGTCGCCATCGTGATCAAGAATGCGCTTTCGCCACGCCATACGGAAGGCGGGATCTTCGGTGCGGGCGAGAATCGCAGCGTCCTTGATGGGAATGTGGCTCTGATAATAGAAACGATTCAGCGCCCAGGCTTGTAATTGCTGGCGGGTGAGCTTGCCATCGTGCATCAGCAGATGGAATGGATGCTTATGGTGGTAGCGCTGCTCACCGATGGCGTGAAATCCTGCAATGAATTCCGATTCGGAGAGCAAAGGCTTTTCGAATTTGGCTTCGGCCACGGTCACAGTTCGAACTCCATACCATCGTAGGCGATTTCGAAGCCGGCATCCAGCACGGCGCGGTGTTCTGCGCTGTCTTCGTCAAGGATGGGATTGGTGTTGTTGATGTGGATCAGGATTTTGCGGCCTTTGGTGTGTTTTGGATATTGCTCAAGCAATCCGTCGGGCCCGGAAAGCGGCAAGTGGCCGATTTCGCGAGCGGTTTTTTTGCTGCGGCCGGTGTGGATTAACTCGTCGTCAGACCAGAAGGTGCCATCGATGAGAACGATGTCGCTGTCTTCGGCCCAGGGAATCCAAGAACGCGATTTACCGGAGAGCGATGGCGCGAAGAAAAAACGTTTTTTGCCTTGCTGGATGCCGAAGCCGACCACAGCTTCTTCCGGCGGCAGCGTGCGCAAGATTTCATCGCTGACGTAATCGGCAAAGGATTCCCCGAGCGGAACAGACGAGCAGAGGAACGCGGGTTCATCACCGGGATTTTCAGACAAGTGGCAGCCGAGACGCGTGGTGGTGGACAGGGTAATCCATTTGACCGGCGGAGTGGCACGGTCGAGCACGCGGAACATGCGATTTTCTTTTTGCAGCGCGCGTTGCACTGCTTGGGTGGCAAAAACGAAGAAGGTTTGGAATTCGCGCAAGTGCAGCAAGCCCATGACGGAGTCGATTCCGGTGTCTGGAAGGAAAACGCCGGCGATAGGCGATGGTGAGGACGGATCTTCGGGTGGGGCGAGCTGCGGAGCAGCGAGAAGTTGGAAGCGAAGGTCGGGGGATGCGCCTGAAAGGAACCAAGACTGGGAGTCCGGGGAGAAGGCTATTTGGGTTTGCGTTCGAGGGCGCGCGCGGACGGAGCCACGGCGCAGGCCGTTGCAATTATGGCAGGCACAATTCCATTGAGGAAAGCCACCCCCGGCAGCAGACCCGAGGATTTTAATGCGCATTGGCAATCATGAATAGTTGGCTTCACCCAGGGATCAATTCTGATCTAGATGGCCCAGGCAATTCGGAAAACGCTTAACGGCGAACTGAGTTTTTAGAGTTCGGCGTTGGCGTAGGAACTAACTTCGCAGCTGAGGTTGATCTCTTCGTGTTGAGGTGTGGTCCATTCCATGGGTGAAGCTCCTTGTAACGGGTTTGCGAGGCCAAGGGAAGAATAACATGGAAGAACCCGAAAAGGGAATAGGGGGAGGATAGTGGAGGAGAGCGTTCCAATCGGGAACATCACGTGAGATGGAGAGAGCGGAAAATTGAAAATAAAAAATGTTTGAATCAAGGCCATGGGCTTGGATAAAAGCGATGCGATGGCGAAGATTAAACGAAAAATAATTGCTGGCCGCGCGGTGGGGCAGTGAATTTCTAGAACAAAATTCCACAACTTTTTTCGAAAAGATGAAGGTTTCCTCTTGACATGAATGGAAAGCAGAATATGATGTGGGCAAAAGTGGAGTGAAGTGGTAAGCAGTAGAACAAAGTAGCAAGGATTAGGACGGAGTAGGAAAGCAACCGGGGTCGGGTCAAAACGTGGCGATTTATCGACTTCAAGACCACATTTTCTTACCCTTTCGCCTGATTGAGGCGGGCAGCCTGACTGAGGCGGGGAACGGGGCTAATGAAGCTGCGGGGAAATTGTCCGGCGAAGGTGGACGAAAAGGGGAGATTGAAGATACCCGCGGTGTTTTTGGAGGCTTTGCGCGAGTACGGCAGCCAGTTTTATATCACCAGCACGACCGGTGAATCGGCGCGGATTTATCCGATGAGGGTATGGTCGGAGATTGAAGACAAACTGGCTGGAGTATCGAGCCAGAACCGGGCGAAGAGAAAATTTTTGATGCGGACAAGTTATTACGGGCAGACGGTGGAGCTGGATGGGCAAGGCAGAGTATTGGTGCCGGCGACGCTGCGTGAATCGGCGCAGATGAAGGGCGAAGTGGACGTGTTTGGGAACCTGGATTATCTGGAAGTGATGAACCACACGCGGGTGCTGGACGACTTGAAGAATTCGCCGTACACGGAAGAAGACGACAAGGCTCTAGAAGAATTGGGAATTTAAGAGGTAGTGGCGAAAGTTAGTGGCGAGTGGCGAGTAAAGAGAAAAGATTGAGTGCGCCACACACGCCGGTGCTGTTGCAAGAGGTGCTGGAATGGCTAGACATCAAGCCGGAAGGAACGTACATCGACGCAACGCTGGGAGCCGGCGGGCATTCGGAGGCTATCGCGGAAAGATTAACGTCCGGACGTTTGATCAGCCTGGACCGGGACGCACAGGCGCGGGAAATCGCGCAGGAACGGCTTGCGAGATTTGGGTCGAAGGTGACGATCGTGGCGTCGGCGTTCTCGAAAATTGCGGAGGTCGCGCAAGAGTTGGGGATTCCGAAGGTGGACGGGGTCTTGGCCGACTTGGGGGTTTCGAGCATGCAGCTTGATTTCGCGGCGCGAGGATTTACGTTTCGCGAAGCGGGTCCGCTGGATATGCGGATGACGACGGGGGAATTAACCGCCGAAGATGATTTGACGGCGGACGAGATTGTGAATCAGTGGTCGGAAAAAGAAATTGCCGACCTGCTCTACCGGGAAGCGGAAGAGCACGATTCCAGAAGGATCGCCAAGGCGATAATGCGGGCGCGACCGATACGCGATACCGCTCACCTGGCAACGGTTGTGGCAGGGGCCCGAAAGCAATGGGGAAGGCAGAGACTGCATCCCGCAACAAAAACGTTTCTGGCGCTGCGGATAGCGGTGAATCGAGAGATGGAGGA
>Ga0209117_1000093_pt1 | contig 64690 bp, 54 predicted proteins | sample BlaSpr_A8_OM2_M2_FD_187978 | JGI IMG/M metagenome (GOLD analysis project Ga0209117, IMG submission 187978) | Forest soil microbial communities from Thunder Bay, Ontario, Canada - Black Spruce, Ontario site 2_A8_OM2_M2 (SPAdes) (version 2) | ecosystem: Environmental > Terrestrial > Soil > Boreal... | reverse complement strand
CGCAAACCAGCGGCGTCCGCAGGTTCGCGCCCCGAATTGGCAGCCGTCGAGGAGCGTATGTGAGCTTGCTGGACAATGAATCCATCGAACTCTTCCTGCAGGAAGCTGCCGAGTATTTGCAGTTTATGCGGGAGTATGCCGGATTGCTACAAGAGCCGCAGCCGCGCCACGAGGATCTCGAGCGTCTTTACATTTCTGCGCACACCTTGTGCGGCACGTCAGCGACCTACGGTTTCCCGCATTTTTCTGAAGTTTCCGGCAAGCTTGCGCACGTCTTCCAATATGCGCTAAATGCAACACTGGGACCTGATATTCACGGCCCTCTTACCGAATTTATATCTGATGCCATTTCCGTTCTCGAGGCCAACCTCCTGGAAATCAGTTCCAGCGGCCAAGAACTCGTCGAAGACATGGCCGCGTTCAAGGAACGTTACAGCTTTGCATTTCAACCATCGGAGCCCCCGCCGGAAGTCACGGAAGAAGTTGCCGAAGCTCCTGTGGAGCTTCCCGCTGTCGAAGGCCCTGCGCGCGCCATATCGCATTTCGATCGCTTGCCGCAGGACGCCGATGTTCCCGATGAAATCCTCGAGTTTTTTGTTCCTGAAGCCGAGGAGCATCTTCAGATTGTTACGGAATGTTTGCTCTCTCTCGAGGCTAATTCAAATCCCGAAGAGATCAATCGCTTGTTCCGCTCGATCCACACGATGAAGGGCTCGGCCGCGCAAGTCGGGCTACATCGCTTGAGTGCCATAGCCCACCGCGTCGAAGACGTCATTGGCCGGTTGCGTGAAAGCGAGCTCAAGCCCTCTCCGGAAATCGTGGACGTTTGTCTCGAATCCGTCGACGTTCTTAAAAAGTGTCTGCATCGCCAGTGGGAAACCGAAGCCGTCCAGCGTGCCACGGTCGAATCACTCCTCGTGCGCCTCGCGGAATTCGCCCCTGAAGAAATGATCGATGAAGCGGATCAGAACTCGACAGGTGATGCCTCGCAAGATCTGCCTTCTGACGACGTTGCGGCCTCGTTAGATTCGGGCGAGGCGGCCGGTCCCGAAGGTGCGCGCGAGCACGCCACTGTTGCTGCCCCCAAGGCATCGCGCATTCCATCCGGCCAGCCACAGCAAAAATCCGTGCGTATCTCGCTCGACCGGCTGGATCGCATGATGAATAACGTCGGGGAGTTGGTCATCAACCGTACGAGAATGGTCGGTCGCCTAGCCGAGCTTGCAAAACTAGTGGAAACCCTGAGCTTTTCAAAAGCGCGCCTACACGCCAAGGTAGGAGAATTCCAGGATAAATACGAATTTACGCGCATCAATAACAGCCGATTCTCTGGCCCTATGGCAGCTGCGGCCGGACCCAAGAATCAATTCTCTAGTGACTATAGCGGGCGCGGCCGCACCGGCTCCACTCCCGATTTCAGCGACCTGGAAATGGATCGCTACGACGATTTCAATATCCTTTCCAGAACCATGACCGAGATTTCCGCCGATGTTACCGAGGTTCTCACCCAGCTCACGTCCTATATGGGCCGGGTCGATGGGGACATTGACGAGTTCACAAAACTCGCGCATCGCCTCCAGGATGAAATCACAGCCGCGCGCATGGTGCCCATCGGTATTCTCTTCACGCGGCTAACCCGCGCGGTTCGCGATGCCGCTAAAGTCGCCGGGAAACAAGTTGACCTCGACCTGGAAGGGGCCGAAACCGAGCTCGACAACAATATTATTCAGCAAATTTCTGATCCCCTAGTACATCTGGTCCGCAACGCCGTGGCTCACGGAATTGAGCTAGCCGTGGAACGCAAGGCGCTTGGCAAGCCGGTTCCCGGAACCGTGTCGCTGCGCGCCTACCATCGCGGCAATCATATTTATATCGAAGTCGAAGACGACGGCCGGGGAATCAATTACGAGCGCGTGCGTGCCACCGCCATCGAGCGAGGCCTGGTTTCCGTCGAAACTGCCGACCGGCTCACCGAGCGCGACCTTCGCGAAATTCTTTTTCACCCCGGATTTTCCACTGCTTCCAACATGACGGAACTTGCCGGTCGCGGTGTTGGCCTCGATGTAGTGCGCGCTAATCTCAACGCGCTCGACGGTGAAGTGGAGATTCGCAGCGAACCCGGCGCTGGCACTAAATTCATCTTGAAGGTCCCTCTGACGCTCATCATTTCCCCTGCTTTATTCGTGCGCTGCGGAGCGACGACTTTCGCGTTGCCTCTCGCTGTCGTCGAAGAAATTCGCCGCCTGCGCGCCGATGAAATTGAAGATGTTGGCGGCAAGTTGCTCACAAAGGTTCGCGATGTGGTCACCGAAGTTGTGCGTCTTGATACCCATCTCGGTCTTCAGCCGCTCGAACCCATGAATGGCTACTTTCGCATGGTGATCGCGAATGTTGCCAATCGCCAAATTGGCGTCATCGTCGAAGAGGTGCTGGGCAAAGATGAAATCGTCATCAAGAATTTAGGCGAGTATTTGCGCAAGGTAAAACTTTTCTCCGGAACGACGATCGCCCCTGACGGCAGTCTGATTTTGCTGATCGACTTGAACCGCCTGGTTTCTTCTGAGCCGGCTGATCGCAAGGCTCTACTGCCCACCTCCGCGGCTGCACGGGTATTTGCCCCTGGTGCGGCAGCCGTTGCCCGCGGCAGTATTCCTGCTGAAGCCATCGACCAGATCCGCCAGGAAAAGGTTGTAGTCGTTGCCGATGATTCCATCAGCGTTCGTAAATTTGTCGGCCGCATGCTCGAAAAGGCGGGTTATCGCGTCAAGCTGGCTACCGACGGCCTCGATGCTGCCGAGTTAATTGCTCAAGTTGGCTGCCACTTAGTCATTACCGACCTCGAGATGCCGCGTATGAATGGCTACGAGCTGATGGCCCAACTTCGCCAGAGTTCCACAACGCGTCGCATTCCGGTATTGGTAGTAACGTCCCGCGCCGGCGCGAAACATCGCGACCGAGCTCTTAAGGAAGGCGCATCTGGTTTCTTGACCAAGCCGGTACAAGAAGATCAACTCATTGCGGTCGTCGCGCAACTAATCGGCTCCGACTCACGGCAGCCGAACCCGCAAACGGCGGTGACAGTGGGTTGAGGTATTGGAGACAAACGGTCTTTAGTAACACGCAGATCTGAAGAGAACTTTTTCAGGACAATGGCCAGCAACACCACAAAACGAATCCGCGTCCTGGTAGTGGATGACTCCGCTTTCATGCGCAAGGTACTCGAACGCCTCATCGCGTCCGATCCGCAAATGGAAGTCGCTGGTCAAGCGAAAGACGGCCACGAAGCCGTTTTGCTGGCGGACTCGCTAAAGCCTGACGTGATCACGATGGACATCAATATGCCGCGCATGGACGGCTTGCAAGCTACTGCGCTCATAATGTCGAAAAACCCACGGCCTATCGTGATTGTCAGCTCCGAATCGCGCGAAGGTGCTGACAGCACGCTGCGCGCACTCGAGCTTGGCGCAATTGAATTCGTCTCAAAACCATCGAGTGGGATTGACCTCGATATGAAATCGGTTAGCGATGATTTGCTTCGCAAGCTCCGGATGGCTGCGAAGGTGCGCGTGATTCGAACTGCGTCCGGTCGCAATCCGGCTGCGGTGCCCAACCACCGTGATCATTCCTCTGCGCGAACAATTGAAGGTGGTTCGCGCACGCCGCCCCGCGACACGCGTTTTCCCGTCGTCGTGATTGCCGCTTCGACTGGAGGACCAGCGACGGTCATGCGTCTGGCACCGGGATTTACTTCCGAGTTTCCTGGAGCCGTAATTTTGGTCCAACACATGCCGGCACCTTTTACCTCTCAATTTGCCGTGCAGCTTGCCGAATTCACGAGCATTCCGGTAAAAGATGCCGAGCACAATGAATCGCTGCAGCCAGGTCATCTCTACGTCTGTCCAGGCTCTCATCATTTGCGGGTTACGCCCGCAGGCCGTATTCAACTCGACGCCAGCGGACGCATAAACGGATATCTACCCAATATCGATGTAACGATGGAGAGTGTCGCGGCCTACGCGGGGGGGCTGTCCCTGGGCGTGGTGCTCACAGGCATGGGCAATGATGGTGCCAATGGCGTGAGGGCCATCAAGGCCGCCGGCGGTTTTGTGATCGCCCAGGACGAAGCTACCGCGGTAATTTTCGGCATGCCAGCCGAAGCCATTAAAACGGGCGCAGTGGACCAGGTTCTTGGCATCGATGACATTTACGCAACCCTTGAGAAGCGCGTGCTTAACCTTTGCCGCGCTGCTCCCGCAGGAGTCCGATGAACCCCGCCACCCAGACCGTTCCGGGCGATTACCGCCAGCCGCGCCGCACCGAACAGGTCATTCTCTTTACGGTTGGTGAACATCTTTTTGCGATCGCCGCCGATTCCATTGCCGAGATCCGAAGCACTGACAGCTTGGCAGGCGCCGCCATGGAGCTCACAAATTCCACCGTTCCAAAAGTGCGGCACACCGCGCAACGCGGCAGGTCTTCCTACTTTGTGGTCAGGGCCAGCCTGCATTTTCGGTTGCCCCTCACGAGGCCAACGCTTGTATTCATTTTGCGCCAAACGCGTATTGCAGTTCTGGTTGATGCGATCGAGCGCATGGCTTCGATTTCGAAACTGTCTGCGCTTCCGCAAGCGTTTTGCGGCGAAGAGCGACAATGGTACCGCGGACTCACGCTCATCGATGACCGAGTCGTGCCGGTGGTGAACCCCATGGGTTTTTTGAGCGCGCAGGAAATCGCGATTCTCGATGAAGCAGTCGCCGGCGGAGCGGTAGAAGCTCTACCCGAGCAAGAAAGCACCATCGTATGAATGCTACCCTTGAAGTTGTGGCCCAGTCTTTTGTCCTGTTGCATCTTGGCGGGCGGCGGTTCGCCTTATCCGCGGACATTGTCGCCGAGCTGGTACAACCGGGTCGGGTGTTCACATTTCCCCACACCACCGAGAATCTTGAAGGAGTTCTTGTTCGCCGTGGACACATCGTGCCAATTTGCGATTTCGCGCGACGTTTGCTGGGGGCGCGATTGACTGACAATCGCTATTACCTGATTGCGCGGCGCCGCTTCTCTCTTGGGATTGAATGGATAGCTCTGCCAGTAACCGGTCAGTGCGAATTGATTACCGCTGAGATGCTTCCGGCCACTGGGGACTACGCGCCACATGTTGCCGGCTGGCTCTCGCATGAAGGCGAAATCGTCGAGGTACTGGATCTGGCGCGCCTTACGCCGGGGCCATTAGAAGAAACACTTCCTGCGTCAGAGAGCACGCCAATTGAGATTCACCCGTGACCGAAACTTCCGCACTGCCGAAGATTCTGCTGATTGACAGCAATGTCTATTTCACCAAGCGGCTGAGCGACGCGCTTGCGAAAGAGGGCTTCGAAGTCGTGCCGTGCACGCAGGGCGCTTTTGCGCTTACGACTCTGGAATACGACATGCCAGTGGCCATTCTTTGCGCGACAACGTTGCGCGAGATGAATGCGCTCGATATTGCGCGTATTCTTCACGGCGATGCCAAAACCGCCACTCTCCCGATTATCGCCATCGGGGACGGCAGCCAGAAAGCGCTGATGGAGGCGTTCCAGGCTGGCTGTGATGATTATGTGGACCGGCGCCGAAGTCCTGCGGTAATTGCCGCGCACGTCCGTAACATCCTGATTAGCCGCAAAGAAGGTTTTCACCCCACGCAGATGCTCGCAAACGCCGACACCAGCTTGAGCGGAAGCCTATCTCATCACGATCTTCCTGGCGTGGTCCAGATGCTGACGCACGCGCGGCAAACCGGGGCGCTGCACATAAATGCCGGTGAGACCGATGGCATTCTCTTCTTCGATGCGGGTGCAATTTCGCACGCCGAGAGCGGCTCGCTCTTTGGCGATGAAGCTGTGATGTATATTTTTAAGCAATGTCATAGTGCGGACGCCGGTGTGTACAAATTCGTGTATGGCACAACTGCAGCGCAGCGAACGGTGCTGCGATCAGCCACCGATCTGATGCTAGATGCCATGCGCGAATATGACGAAAGCGTACGCGATATGGCCGATAAGGACAGCTAATGAGCAACGCCATTGAAACCTCAGTCTTGCGCGCGGACTTGCCGCGAACTCGCGTGCCAACGGTCTATTTTATAGATGACAGCGCGACGATGCGCGAAGTGATCAAAATCGCATTTCGCCGCGAGAACATAAATGTGGTTACTTGTCCTGACGCGGCCACGGCTCTGAGTCAATTTGAGCAGAACATGCCGGATGCTGTGATCACCGACGTGATCATGCCGGACAAAGATGGCTACGAAGTCTGCCAGTATCTGAAACAGGACTCTCGTTACAATCGCATTCCCGTTATTCTGATGTCCGGGGTAGTGAACAAGAGCGTCGCCGAAAAAGCGATAGCGGTTAAAGCCGACGAACTAATCCGAAAACCTTTTCAACCGCAGGAACTGATCGGCCGGGTTCGAGCATTGCTACAATCAAAATCGAGCGATGGCGTGCAATCAGAGCTGCGCAGCGCGCAACCGTTGAGCACCATCTTCACTTCCGGCGTCTCCGCTCCGGCTGCGCAAGATCGCTCTGCCAACCGGAATCAGTCCGGGCAACAGCAATCTGTGAAACAGCCCATTCTTGCAACGCAGTATCCCGCAATACAAACACAGCCCAATGCATCATCACTTACTGTTCCCGGAGAATTCGCGTGGCCGCGCGCATTGGCGGAAGCCATGGTAAAGCAACCTGAGGGGGGATCGTCTGCGCAGTCCACTTCGCAGTTGCCACCTTCTTCTGCACAGGGCAATCCAGAGGCTGCGCCCGTGGTTCGGTCCAGCGGGGCGAATCAGACCGACGTGCAGAGACTGCGCAACGAAATCATGCGTCTTGAGTTGCTTGTAAAAAAGTTGCAAACAGAAATGACCATCGAGAAACAATATTGCGCCGCTCTTGAGTTGCACATTCGCACGCTCCAGGAATCCCCGTAGTCACGGATTGCGGATTGCGCCGGTGGAAATGATCGTCATGTTTTTTCTTCCTTTCATTTCTGTGCGGACTTACTTTTGATGTGCTAGCTGACCTCAACTTTTGCTGCAGCAGCGTGGGGGTTCGATGGCTACGAAGCAGGCCGGTTCCGCGCGCGAATCGGGAGCGGTTGAAACAACCCTTTCCGGCAAAACTGCCATTTCACGGCGTGAGTTCGCGCGACGTGCTGTGCTGGCAACAGCCTCTGCCGCCGCGATCCCCGCGGGATTGCTTGACGAAACCAGAAAGTTGCCTGGGAGCGACGCGGTTCGCCAGAATGCTTTCGAGAATGCTCCCCAACGTGGCTTACCAGATTCCAGTCAAAGTGCCCCGCAAAACGCGGCTGCGGTTTCGGTGTCCGCGAATGAAATTGAAGTGGAGAACAAGTTTGACAATATTCTCAGCCAGTACGGTTCACGCTTCAGCGAAGAACAGAAGGCCGACATTCGGCGCCTGGTCGGCGAAATGCAAAAACCCCTGGACCGGCTGCGAGCGTTTTCGCTGGACAATTCCGATCAGCCCGCCACAGTCCTGAAGCCTCTGATGGACCGCAAACCGCATGTGCCAGACGGCGTTCCGGGGCATGCCCAGGGTCAGGCCCCGGCTGGCGCATCTGATAGGGCTCCCACGCCACGCAAGCGCGCGAAATAAGCGAGACATTCGATGCTGGCCGAAAACATTCTTTATCTCCCGATTGCAGAGCTAGCCAAGGGAATTCAGGCGCGCAGGCTTTCTCCCGTGGAGTTGGCCGAGAGTTACCTGGCACGCAGCGCAAAGCTCGGCCCAAAACTGAATGCCTATGTAACTTTGACAACCGACCTGGCGCTCCGACAGGCGCATACTGCAGAGCGCGAAATCAAAGCGGGCCATTACCGTGGCCTTTTGCATGGAATCCCTTACGCCGCGAAGGATTTGTTGGCCGTGAAAGGCTATCCCAGCACTTGGGGCGCGAAGCCTTTTGCCGATCAAACATTCGATTTCAACGCGACCGTGATTGAACATCTAAATCGTGCGGGCGCAATTCTTCTCGGCAAGGCAGCGATGATTGAGCTCGCAGGCGGAATGGGCTATCGCTTTGCATCGGCGTCGCTGAATGGGGCCACCAAGAATCCCTGGAACACATCGTGCTGGACGTGCGGATCCTCTTCGGGCTCTGGAGCGATCGTTGCGGCGGCGCTGGCCCCGTTCGCCATAGGGACGGAAACATGGGGATCCATCATTTGTCCCGCGGCGTTTTGCGGCGTTACTGGCTTGCGGCCAACGTTTGGCCGCGTGAGCCGTCACGGTGCGATGGCGCTGGCCTACTCGATGGACAAGATTGGCCCGCTCGGCCGCACAGCGGAAGACTGCGCCACAGTTCTGGCTGTCATTGCAGGTCACGACCCCAAAGATCGAGGATCGTTGAGCGTTGACCAAGCGACCTTCATCCACAGTCCTGTGCAGGAACTGAATTCTGCTCCGCTGCGTATTGGGTGGCTGACAAATGCCTGGCAAAACCCCGACGCCGGAGTGGTTCGCGCGGTAAATGAAGCGATGCGGGCGATGAAGAAACACGCGCAACGCGTGGCGGACGTCAAGCTTCCCGAGGGGCCGTACGAAGACGCGGCAAATGTGATTGTCGCTGTCGAAGGAGCTTCGGCCTTTGAGACGCTGATCGAAAGCGGGCGGGTCTCGGAGCTAACCGACCCCCTGGGGAAAATTGCCGGCTATGTGAGCCAGCAAATTTCGGCTGGCGATTATGTCCATGCGCTTCGCGTTCGTACTATCTTGCAGAAGCAAGTCGCTGAATTACTTGAGGACTTTGACGTGATAGCGGCACCGTCCTTGCCGCTACCGGCCACGCCGCTCGACTTGGATCTGGAGAAGAACCTTTCTTTCGCTGACCCTCTGGGAGGAATTGGGAACTTGTGCGGGTTGCCGGCGATCAGCGTGCCGTGCGGCTTCACGAACAAGAAATTGCCTGTTGGCTTGCAGTTCGTGGCTCGCGCCGGGAACGATCGCGCGGTTGTAGCCGCGGGTCGGACCTTCCAACAGCATACAGATTGGCATCGCCGGCGGCCGCCGATGCTTTGAGCTCAATACTCGATCTTGTCGGACTCCCGATGCCGGGCGTCGAGGTCGTGTGCCACTCCCTCCGTACCGGCATCGGTTTCCGGTTCCGCTGAAAACCTATGACCAGTCCCTCGGCGTGCTCCGCCGAGGACTACACAGCGCAAAGTTGGAGCAGACGGAGGCACATTTTTCTGCGGCGCTCGCGCACAAACAGGAGATATCCCAGTCGCTCGCTGGCAGGAGTGTATTGAGCGCATCTCAACGATCGCGTAAGAAAACGGAAAAGAGGTACGGTTGCTTCGCGTAGAAAGGAAACCAGGCTGGCTGGGATGACAGGCAGTTGCAGCTATTTGAGGCGAGCAATGCTGGAACGCACGAGACTATTCGAGCGTTGCGATAGTGCGCTTGGGCAATACTTGGAACTAGGAACAAAAGGGGGACGGAGGATGACTCTGTGCCCTTTTCTTCAATCGTTGAGATGGGTACTAGCGCTTGCGGCTGGGTGTGCCTGATCGTTGCCTAGCCACGGCCAGCCCCCGCGCCTGCGCTGAATTCCGTCATGTAAACATTTCTCTTGCTGCATCCAAGGTCACTACCAGAGCAATACCGCCAGCACCCACCGCATCGGGTCACGAAGTACGCGTTACCCCAGTTGTTTCCGGGCCCACGGTAGCGACTTCCCCCGAGTCGGAGTCCTGTGGTCATGCTCGCAGGGCGGCGAACAGGGGACGACAAGGCTTTTTACTGGGGTTTACGTCGATAGACGTTTGCGGTGTCTCAAAAAAGGGACAGCTAAGCGTTCACGGTGATGGCTGTTCGTTCCAAAAATGGGAATGGGTTAGCGAAGAGCCGGTAATGCAGAATCTTTGTTGTGATTGGTACGGAATCACGCATCGCCCGGTATGGCATCCTATGATTTGCCAGATAAGGTTCTGTGGTGGTATTCGCCTTCGTGGGAGCGTTGCAGGTACGACCCGTTTTAAGCAACACGCTGCAATGGAAGTAGATGAGATGGATACAAAACAGTGGAGGAAGAGCCTTGGACTCTAAAATGTGGACCGATATGTTTGTGCTGACTATTCCCTTTTGGGAAAAAGTTCTACGTTCGGTGGCTGTTTATATTTTCTTGATTGCCGGGCTTCGCCTAGCTGGCAAGCGGGAGCTGGCGCAGATGAATCCATTCGATCTGGTGGTCCTATTGACGCTTTCGAACACGGTACAGAATGCCATCATCGGTAACGACAACACCGTGACTGGAGGGATAATCGGAGCCAGTGCTCTCCTGCTGGTCAACTATCTCGTGGTTCGCTTTCTTTACAAGCATGAAAGGATTGAGAGAGTCCTTGGCGGGGAGCGCGCAGTGCTTATTGACGCCGGCGAGTTGCAGCGCGATGTTCTGAGCAAGGAGATGATTACCTCGCCAGAACTGGAAGCGGCAGCGCATAAGCAGGGATTCGCCTCGCTCGACGAAATAGAGCAATGCGTGCTCGAGCCGGGAGGAGGGCTGAGTTTCGTCAGCAAGCATCCATCTCCCCGGGAGGAAAAGTATGACGCGTTATTGAGAAAACTCGATCAGATCATGGAGGAATTGAGGAATGTTCGACGCATGCAGGCTCCGCCCACGACGTGAGTTGGTTGGCGCCGGTTTTAATCGCTGTCGCGGGGCTCTTTGCGATGTGACCCTGTGTGACCATAGCTTTAGTGTATCCAGAATGCCGTGAGCGCCACACTAACACCGCCAAGGGCCACCAGCATGCCCACGTGCCAAAACATGCGACGCCTTGTGAGCAGCGTGATGGAGGTAATGACCAGGGCAATCTCAAGAAGACCCTCGCCCGCATCGAAGCGATCCGCTTTTTTGCGCTGAACGTCGCGCTCCTTCTCCAGGGCTCTGGCTTCCGACTGAATTTCCTCTTTATCCTTTGCGTAGCGCTCCAACTCCTTCTTGTATTTCTCGCGCAAAGTGGAAACCTGCCCGGCGTTCTCGCCTTTCACGACGGAAAGCAAGTCGGAAAACATTTCGTAATTGTGGCGACGGATGTTCTTGGCCTGATAGAAAGCCCACTGGTCGGTGGCACGGGCCTGCAGTAGAAGTTCTTCGGTATGGGTGCGGTGGCCAAGCAACGTGACGCCGGCAACCAAGACGGCGAGAATTGAAAGCGTCAGCGATACAGGAAGAAGCTCCGGTTCGAGTGGGTGTTCGGGAGTTTCAAAGCCTTCTGGCATGTGGTCAATCTCCTGATTTGAATTTCGCTGCTAACATTCAGATGGCGCTAATTAAGTAGAATCTCAATGGTCCAGCGCACCGGCGTCACGATATTGCCGAATAAGATCCTCGAGAAATTGTTCATCGCTGGGTAATGGTTTGTTATCGGATGTGCCGGATGATTCCAATTTATGTACGATGCGAGCGGTAATCTCTCTGGCCACTCGCTGGCGTACGGCAAGGTCGAGGTACGAGCGGCGCCGCAAGAACGTCTCTATGAGTTGGAACTCGCCATCAGTCAAGAGATGAAGATCATACGCCCGTGCGGTTTGCGGTCGAGCGATGCCCCAGTCGGGATGGACGGCAGCGAGCGGCTTCTCAAGAACGACGACCGTACCGGCAACAAAATCACCGAGGCGCTTGTTTTGCTTGTTAAGAAGCACGGTAAGGCAGCCCACGCCATAAAGAAACGGGAGTGAATCTACCAAGCGCATGAGGTTTCGCGCTATGGCTTGATAGGGATTAATCGGTCGACCAGATTCCTGAATGACTCGCAATTTCAGCAGGCGCTTACCGGGCGTCTGTCCGTTCCAAATAGCTTCAAAGAACGCGAAATACGCCGTATAGATCACAAACAAGACAAGAAGGGTAACGGCGCTAACCCATACCCCAGCGCTCTGCGACGAAATTCCGGCGAAAGCGATGAGGACCAAAGCGATTATCGAGAAAACGGTGATCACCAGGGCTTGAATCAAGGTGTCGAGCGCTATAGCAAGAAAGCGGCTGCCAATGCCCGCGAGAGGAAAATCCAGAAGAGTTTGCTCGGGTGTTTGAATGGTAAGCTTGTCGACGAAGCGGTCGCCGCTGAGTGCGGCGAAGCGATCTGGAGGTTGTTGCAAAGAATTCACCGATGCTCTCCACGAGATGGCTCGCAAAACGCAAACCCCATTGGGCCCAGCTCACGGAACTTCTCGAACGGGCTCGTAAACGTGGGGTCACAGCACTTACACACCGAGAGTTGCAAGAACTCGGGCTATTGTACCGGCAGACGGCCGGTGATCTGGCCGCCGTCCGTGAAGACCCCAAGAGCCAGACCCTGCACGTATACCTGAATCAACTCCTGGGACGCGCGCACAATCTAATCTACATGGGACGGCGAGGTAATCCCAGTAACATCGCACGATTTTATGTTCGCGTTTACCCGCACATTTTTCGAGCGACATTCGCTTACACGCTTACGGCCTTTATCATTTTCCTCGCCGGCACAGTAGTCGGATTTCTTGCCACCCTCGGGGATGCTTCATTCTCGCGGTATCTCTTGGGTCCGCACATGAGCGACAAGATCGAGCGGCGAGAAATGTGGACGGACTCGATTCTTACCGTAAAGGCGCGCGCTTCGAGCGAGATCATGACCAATAACCTGTCCGTCTCGTTTGCAATGTTTGCGTTTGGGATTACCGCGGGACTCGGCACCTGCTATCTTCTTGCGCTGAATGGTTTACTTTTCGGAGTGATACTTGCAGCTTGCTGGCAAGCGGGAATGCTCTCAAAAGTCCTGGCGTTTGTCGCAGGGCACGGCATGCTGGAATTGCCGGCGATTTTTATCGCCGGAGGCGCCGGGCTATTGATCGCACGAGGATGGCTGTTTCCCGGGCTGCTTCCCCGAAGAGACTCGCTAGCTGAGGCGAGTGGCCAGGCGATTCGCCTGATGCTGGGCACAATTCCGATGCTCTTTGTGGCGGGTATTGTTGAAGCTTTTGTGTCGCCGACAGCGCTGCCGGCATATTTAAAGTTCTTATTTTCGGTGGCGCTGGGAGGCGCGTTTTTTGGGTACTTGCTGACCGCCGGGCGTAACCAGGGTGAGGTTATCAACGAAACCTGAGTATGCTCTCAGGAAACATGACTGTACGATCTTGCGAGAGCAGGACGGGTTCTCGGACTTAGTGCCGTGACATACCTTCGTGCATGAAAGCAAAAGGATCGTACGTTCGGTTGAGATGCTTGGGTGTTTTCGAGGTGCACAGCTTTCGCACACGCGGCCAGATAAACCTTGCACGCAGCCAATTCTCTTGGCTGCCTGGATGAGACCAAACTCTGTGATTTAGAGCAGGCTGCGTTCCTTAATTTCCAGGTAGCGGTTGACGAGCGCTGAGGTGAGGTGTCGAGGGTCAAATTCCATAGCCAGCACGCCGTGCTGTTGCAGGCGCCGCAAGAGCAGTTCTCGGCGGTCAAGCATTTCCTGCGCGGCAACGTGATGATACATCTGCTTCGTTGTTTCGGGCGTTCGGTCAGCAATTTGCGTCAACTCGGGCTGCTTGAGTACACCGAAGAGAACGAGGTGGCGCGGAGTCATTTGCATGGTGCTCTCGATGACGTCGGGCAGCGCGGCGGTCTCCGCTAAATCGGTGAGCCACACAATAAGGCTGCGACGATTCTGCAAGGTCAGAAGCTTTTTGGCGGCGCCTAGATGATCGGCTTCGTACTGCTCGGTATGCACCAGTGCGAGGCTCTCCACGAAAGCGCGCAGCTGATGAGGTCCGCGGTTAGCGGGCACTTGCTGCTGAAGCTTTCTTCCGTACGCGAGCAATCCAACGCGGTCACCAGAATGCAGCGCTACCTGAGCCAGCGCGAGCGCGGCGTTCACGGCGTAATCGAGTTTACTAGGCCAGTCAACGCGCGCGCCTAGCAACCTCCCGGTGTCGAGAACCAGCCACACCGTTTGGCTGCGCTCGATCTGATAAACCTTGCTGACCAAGCGCACGCGGCGCGCTGACGCCGTCCAGCAAATATCGCGCCAGGGATCGCCCGGCCGGTATTCGCGCAAACTTTCAAAATCGCGCCCCTGGCCCGGCTGGCGTCGCAACCGCTTTTCGAGTTGAACCTGGCGGGTGCGAATCAGATAAAGGGTTTCGCGGCGAGCCTCCTCCAGGTTGGGATAGACGCGAACGATTTGCGGGATGTCAACATGGGCCCACCGCTCGGCAATCCGGAAGAAGCTCTGATAGCGCACGAACACTCGCCCGAAGCGCGCGTCTCCGCGCATCGTAGGAAAAATTTCGTAGCGCGCGATGCCGGCATCGCCGGTGCGGGCACGAATCTCTAAAACAGGCGGCTGGGATCGAAAAATCGGCAGGACATCATCGACGACAACCGCTGAAATGGGAACGTCTCCAGAGTTGTCAAGATGAAGCTCGATTGATGACTGCGCGCCGAGCGCCGGAGCCGTTACCCAAACGCGCCGGACTTCGAGGCGGTTCGGATGCGGAAGCCTCGAAAAATCCCAGACCCAGAGCGCTACGGCCACGGCATCCCAAAAAGCCATGGCCAGCAGAAATCTGGGCTCAAACCATGCGGGACCAATCCAGACAAGTCCCAGTAGAAGAATCAACAGACCGCGTGGCCCAACGCCTCCGCTGGGCAGAAATCTTGAGAGTGCTGACCGCCGGCGCGAAAGAGGGGTGGCACGGGCAGAGGGTGTTGGCGGGATCAGGTGACCGGCAGCTCGTATCATGCCCGTGTCATTTTATTACCATCTACTTTTAGCATCGGGAACCATGCGGCGTGAGCGCTTGTGTGACTTGTGGCTATTTTGGCACTTCGACCGCAGCAACAATTTCCGCGACCACTTGATCCGCTGTAATTCCATCGAGGTCGGCCTCAGGCTTGAGCAGAAGTCTATGACGCAAAACTGCCGGGGCGATCGCTTTCACATCATCGGGAATCAGAAAATCGCGACCTTCCAAAGCAGCGGTACCCTTTGCCACGAAAAGTAAAGCCAGTGCGGCGCGCGGGCTGGCTCCTAGACTAAGGGAAGGCCATTCACGACTGCGGCGAGCAATCGTCGAGACATAATTGAATAGATGGGGCTCAACGCGGACCAGTCGCAACTCTTCGCGCGCAGTGTCAAGCCAACCGACCGGCAAGGATTCAAATACAATGCGGCTGACCTGCTTCGCGTCGAAGCCCTGATGGTAGTGCTCGAGAATCTGTGATTCCTCGGCGGCCGATGGATACGCTACGCGGATTTTCATGAGGAAACGGTCAAGCTGAGCCTCGGGCAGCGGATAGGTACCTTCAAACTCGATCGGATTCTGAGTGGCCAATACGGTAAAAAAGCGGGAAAGTGGGTGGCTCGTGCCATCGATGGTGACTTGGCGCTCCTCCATGGATTCCAGAAGTGCAGCCTGTGTGCGCGGAGGCGTCCGGTTGATTTCGTCCACCAGGAGAAGGTCGGTAAAGATAGGGCCGCGATGCAGTGAAAAAGAACTCGTGGCCATATTGAACACGTTTGTTCCGACGACATCGGCGGGCATCAGGTCGGGGGTGCACTGAACGCGGCCGAATTGGAGTTGACCAATCTGCGCCAGGGTCTTGACCGCGAGAGTTTTCGCGAGACCTGGAACTCCTTCGAGCAACGCATGTCCGCCGCAAAGAAGAACAAGCAGCAACTGATCGACCACTTCGCGCTGGCCGACAATCGCCTTGGCCATTTCGCGGCGCACCTGCTCCGCTAACTGTGCTACGTGTTGCGCCATCCGCAAGTCTCCTTGGGCGCGATTCGCTTGATGTTTAACAGCACCGCATAATGTTCCAGCGACTGTACCACGCGCAACGCGTCTTCATCGCTGAGGTCCGAAGTGCGCGTGCACCGTTCCGCGTCTTGCAAAGCCTGGAAAAAGCCGGGCTGCGTCCACCCCAAGCGATCGCGAGATGCCTGGTAAAGATGGGCGATGGACTCGTTGCCCGGCAGACCCAGGCGCCTTGTGAGCAACGACCGAAAATGGTCATATGCGATGTTTGCGGCTGCGGCACCGGCGTGGCCGCGATGATAAAGATCCCCGAGTGTTTCGACAAACTCAAGGGGAGACTGGCGCGTATCCAGTATATGCGGACGCATCGGGCCAGATCTGCGGGCAAAAGTCAGCAATACAGCGAAGGCTACCAGGCCAAGCTGCAAGAAGGCCCAGGGTACCGGCGTTTTCGCGATATACGAAGAAAGCGTGCCGCGCCGGCCGTGATAATATTCATCCCACAAAACGCGAATGTTCGCGGGATCGCCGATCGACTCTAAAAACAAATTCAAGTTTCCGGAGAGCTTGATGCCAGAGTTGCTGAGCGGCGTGGCCGCTCCCCACCATACGACTTGGCCTTTGCCGGAGTAATAGGTCACAACTGTTGTGTCAGCTCCTTCGAGGTAAATCGGAACATGATTCGCGTGCGCCATCTGCCAACGCGACTTTGGAGACATTGCGATTTCCGGTGCATCGCGCATGAAAGGACCTGGGAGAACCGCGTGATACGTTTTCCATTCCGCCGCATTCTGGTCCAAGTCAAGCGCTCCACCCTCCGGGACCATGGCCGCCGCGCCAGCTCCAATGGCCAAGACGCGCCCTCCGCGGTAAACAAAAAGATGTAATGCTTCCTTTTCTTCTGCGCTGCCGAGAATAAACGGCTCAGCTAGAACCAGAAGCGTGCTGGTGGCTTGGTGAGGCAACTCGGTGGGGGGCTCCTCCCAGCGTTCGACGCGGTAGCCCAAGTCCTTGAGAAGCAAAAACGCTGCCTTGCTGCCATCGGAAGCCGGCGAATAAGTCGACGCAAAGCCTGGAAATTGAGAAACCGGAGAAGGGGCCAGAATTGCGGCAATGGCCACAATCATAAGAAAGATTCCGCCAAAAACAATCAGCAGCCGGCGATCGACTGGTCCGAGGGAAAACGGCATCCCAGCGCCTCCAGGTTCTCGATTGTTTCGGCGAAATCATGCTCCGTGGCAGGCTGGCAGCCGTACCAGGTCAGTTCCAGCTGGCGAGTAAGATTTTGGAGCGGAGCGCGATAGTTGGTTGCATGCTCGTCCGATGATTGCGCGGGTACATTAGAAGAGCCGGGCTCTAACAGGCGCAAGTATTCGCGCGGTGTGCGCGCGTTCTCAAGTTTCAACGCACCCAAATCCTGCAAACGATAGACTCCGGCCCAATAGCCAAAATGGACGGCTTCGCGAAAACGCGATTCTCTGGCTGCCGCGAGCGCCTCTTGCGCCCACACGCGCCATGATTTTCCCGCGGGCATCGGAGTGCCCAGCTCAAGTTCGGCATGCTTGGCCGTTCGCACCAAGGCACGTCCCAGAATCCACGCGAGAAGGATGAAGAGAGCGATGATAGATAACCAAACGAAAACTAAACGCACAGCCTGATGTTTGCCCTTGCCGCTAAGGAGTTTGGTTAGCATACGGCGAGCCCAGCCTCCCATGCGCGCAGTAAGCTTTTGCCACCACGTGGGAGGCTGCACCGAACTGAATTCATTGCGTTGTAAAATAGCGTTCAGGCGCGGAAGCACATTTGCATTGGCATTGGCTACGCCGCTTTGGGATGTATCTAGAGACTTGGCCTGTTCTTGCAAAAGTTTCAAGTGTTCCAAAATGTTTTTTTGGACGGGAATAAGATTCGCCGGATCTGTTTGCATTCGGGCGAGTGCGGAATCGAGCCACACCGTCGAAACTTCGCAATACCGTTTCCCGCCGACCATAGTGACCCGCCAAGATTTCGGCAGCGACGCGCGCAGCGAACTGATACCCGCAAGATGGGCTGGCAGATCTTGGACTGCAGCGGACACGCGGTTGAGGGTTACCAGATACCCACGCAAGTCTAAGTCTGCCATGGGCGGATTCGCGGTGGGCTTATCTATCCCGCCTTTGGTAGAGGGAATTTGAAAAAGTATGCCCGCGAGAACAATGCCCGAGACACGAATGAAGTGCGATACGCGAAGGCGCACTGGCAGAGAGAGAATCATCCGATGGAGGCGGGAGGCGTGGTCGGGGCGGCGGGAAGCGCAGCGCCATCGAGTTCCGAGATCATCACTTGCAAGTCGAAAGCCTCTTTTCTCACGCGCACATCATAATAAAGAAGGGCCACAGCAATCATCATGAGCGGTGCACTTAGAGCTACGCCGATGCCACCGGCAATGGCGGAAATGCCCGTCAGCCAGAATGACATGGCTTCTCCCTTACCAACCATCACCAGGCTAGCTATCAAAAAGGGACCTTGAAATACAGCAGAAACAACTGACGTCATCAGAAGCATCAGAAAAACAATCAAAAAAGCCCGCCCGCGATTCCCGCGAAGCAATTCGCTGCTGCGCTTCAAAGCTGTGATGACTCCAGAGTTTTCGAGAAGTAATGAAGGCACGGCCACAATAAAGCCGAGAAACATCCAAATCAAAAACCAGACGCCCAGGCCAAACCCGATTACGCCACCGAGCACAGCGAGGGGTTTAGACACTAAGCTCAGAAGGCCGGCAAAAATCGCTATCAACAGAGCCAGCACAAAATAGCAGGAAATAAGCACCAGCACTACGGCCAGATTAAGACCGAGCAGACGTGTGATCCGGCCGCGCAACTTGGCGAACGCGGCGGAGATACTTGTTGAGCGGCCGAGGTACACATCGGAAACTGCAAATGTCGTGGCGCCCAGCGCGATGGTATGAACCGCGTAAACTATGCAAATATAAATACCGAGACCAAGAAAAATTGAACCCATCATCTGAGCAAGGTGAGCTGCGGCCTGGGCGGGATCATTTGGAAAAGGAACCGAAACGGACGCTGGGCTTACCAAGCGTTGCACACCCAGCGTTGCAAGAACTACAACAGCTTGCGGAAGAAGCATAATGCCCACTACGAGCCAGAAGTTCTTGCGGTAAAGCGAAAACGTGCGGTCGAGTAACTCGCCGAGACTCAACGGCCTCAAATCAATTGACGGCAATCGAACCTCCTAGCGGTCCTCGGCCATACGTAGATTGAATGCAGTTGAGCATAACGTAATACCGAATGCAAGCCGGGTCGGGGCTGGGTTGCGCATTGCGATGACTCCTGAATTGGTGGATTGAAAGGCTGTGACCGATTCACACGCCGGCAACTTTGCATGGGGACGTTACGCTCGCGGGAGGGCAATCAGCGGGCCAGAACCCTCAGACTTGAGCGCGCTGCGGCGATGGCACTCGAAATGTCGTCGTCGGTGTGCGCCGAGGAGATAAAGGCAGCTTCGAATTGCGATGGAGCGAGAAAAAATCCGCGGCTCAACATCTCCTTAAAAAAAGCTGCGTACTTCTCGCGATCCGAAGTTTTTGCCACGGTGTAATTCGTTACCGGGTGCGGGGTGAAAAACAGCGTGGCAAGGGATCCGCTAGAACTGACTTGACCGGAAACTCCGGTTTCCGTCAGAGCGTTGCGTAATCCGCTTCCGAGCTTCGCGGCCTTTTGTGCGAGTGTCGCATAAAAACCCGGCGCACGTAGAAGCTTCAAAGTCTCTATCCCCGCGCGCATTGCCAGTGGATTCCCCGAAAGCGTTCCGGCCTGATAAACCGGGCCAAGCGGGGCGATCAGGTTCATGATGTCGGCGCGTCCGCCATAAGCGCCTACCGGCAGCCCGCCGCCGATGACTTTCCCCAGTGTCGTAAGATCCGGCGCGACATTGAAAATTGTTTGAGCGCCACCATACGCGAGTCGAAAACCGGTAATAACCTCGTCAAAAATCAGCAACGCGCCATTGCGGCGCGTGAGATCGCGCAAACCGGCAAGAAAGCCAGGAACGGGCGCCACAACTCCCATGTTGGCGGCTACGGGTTCGACAATCACCGCCGCTATCTGATCGCGATGCTGCTCAAACGATTTTTCGACCGCGGCAAGGTCGTTATAGGGAACGCTCAACATCAGTTCGGCAAAGCTGCGCGGAACTCCGTGGCTGGAGGCGATGCCGAGCGTCGCGAGTCCGGAACCCGCTTGCGAGAGGAAGCCGTCGGCGTGCCCGTGATAGCATCCCTCGAATTTCATGATCAAATCGCGCTTCGTGAAGGCGCGGGCCAGACGAACCGCACTCATGGCGGCCTCAGTGCCGCTGCTCACAAAACGTAGTTTCTCTACAGAAGGCAACGCCGCGATAATGGCGGATGCTAATTCAACTTCAAGCTCATTGGTTATGCCAAAGCTCGTTCCGCGGCGCGCCTGATCGGCAATCGCTGAAGTGATTGCCGGGTGCGCGTGTCCAGCAATCATTGCTCCCCACGAGCACAAGAAATCGATTAACTCGTTTCCGTCCGCATCGAAAAGGTGTGCGCCTTCGGCACGCTCGATAATCAGCGGCTCTCCGCCGACTGACTGGAATGCGCGGACGGGGCTATTCACTCCGCCGACCAACAGTTTTTCGGCCCGTGCAAAAATTTCTCGGGACCGCGTGTGAGTCCGGCGCGGCGACGGTTGTGCCAATTCGGGCTCCTTCAATCGAGCATTATCTTTTATTCGGCACCGTCCATGTCCATGACGTTTGTTTCAACGATGACCTGTCTTCAACCAACCGGCTACTTCCTTGGCGTGGTACGTGAGGATGATGTCTGCACCGGCGCGCTGAATTGACGTCAGAATCTCAATCACAGTTCTGCGCTCGTCGAGCCAACCGTTGCGCGAGGCGGCCTTTACCATGGCGTACTCACCGCTGACGTTGTATGCGCCCACAGGCACGTCAAAGGTGTCGCGAACGCGCCGAATAATATCGAGGTAGGACAACGCAGGCTTCACCATGATCATGTCGGCGCCTTCTTCCAAATCTAGAGCGACCTCTTTTAACGCCTCGCGCGCGTTCGAAGGATCCATCTGGTAGCTACGCCGGTCGCCAAATTGGGGCACTGATTGCGCCGCCTCTCGGAAGGGGCCGTAGAACGCCGAGCAGTATTTCGCCGCATACGAGAGAATCGCAAGATCGGTGAAACCATTCTGGTCGAGCTTGCGACGAATTGCAGCAACCCGTCCATCCATCATGTCAGAGGGTGCGACAATGTCAGCCCCGGCACGGGCATGCGAAAGAGCTGTTTCCGCTAAAATCTCCAGCGTCGGATCGTTCAGCACTTCGTTGTCTTTGACTATCCCACAATGGCCATGGTCGGTGTATTCGCACAGGCATACATCGGTAATCACGACGAGGTGTAGCTTTTCTTTTTTGATGGCTTCGATCGCTCGCTGCACGCAACCTTGGCTGTCATGAGCTTCGGAGCCCCGCGCGTTTTTTTCCTTAGGCAGGCCGAAGAGAATCACGCCGGGAATTTCTAGTGAAGCAACCTCGCGACACTCCTTCAGAATTTCATCGACGGATTGCTGGAACACACCTGGCATCGAACTCACCTCGGTACGATGGTTCGCGCCCGGGCAAACGAACATCGGATAGATGAGCCCGGCTGGAGTGAGACGCGTCTCTCGCACCAAACTCCGAAGCCCCTCGGAACGGCGGAGGCGGCGGGGACGTTGGGTAGGAAAACTCATTGTGAGGCAGTGCCAAAACGCAATTGCCGAGCGAAGAATTCCCGAATGGCGCCGATCAGCGCTGATGGCCGCGTCTGGTCCGCAACAATATCTGCGCGCAGGCCTTTTTCATGCAGCGCCTTAGCGGTCACCGGTCCGATGGCCGCAAGGGCCACACGCCCTGCAAGTTGGCGCATCGACTCAATTCCGAGCTCGTCGGCGAGGTTTCGGACAGCTGATGGGCTGAAAAAAGTGACCACGTCCACTTGCCCGCTGCGTACCGCTCCCAGGACGTCGCGATCAATCGTTTTGGGGAGGCCGGTCTCGTACGCGATCACCTCGGTCACGTTAGCGCCTAGTGTAGAGAGGGCGCTCGGCAACTCAGGCCCCGCACAATTGCTGCGCGGCAGCAATACATGCTTGCCCGCGAGCGCTGCGCCCAGCTCTTCTGCCAAGGCCTCACCGCGAAATTGCTTGGCGACCACGTCTACGCGAAAGCCGGCGCGGCTAGCGGCATTCGCAGTGGCGGGCCCTACAGCGGCAACGCGCGGCGCCGGTGAGACTTGCTTGAACGAAATGGCGATGGAGCCGGCGCGTTGCGCACACGCCTCGACCGCATTCTGGCTTGTGAAGATGATCCAGTCAAACTGGCCGAGTAAGCGCAGCGCCTCGTCTAGAGCCGATGAATCGGGAGCCGGCGAGAAGGCCACGCAAGGCAGCAACAGCGGCTCGGCTCCGGCTTTCGTCAGCTCCTGCACAACCTCGCGGGCCTGCTCTGGTGCTCGCGTAATCACCACGCGCTTCCCTGCTAGCGGTTTGTCTTCAGCGGCTATCAAATTGCCTTCCTGCTGTTTCGAGAATGCGAACAGCACCCGCATCGAGCAACGCGCGCGCGACTTTTTGCCCGAGAGCTTCAGGCTCTTCAGGAGGTCCGGCGGCGCGCTCACGAATGTAATCCGTGCCATCAATAGAAGCAACACAGCCTTCCAGGACGAACTCGTTTCGCTCCATTCGAGCCCAGCCGCCAATCGGCACGAGGCAACCGCCTTGTAGCGCAGCAAGCAGCGCGCGTTCCGCCAGGATAGCCGACCGGGTCTCAGCATCCTCGAGACGCGCCATCAATTCGTTCAATTCCCTGTCCCGGGAACGCGTTTCGATACCCAGCGTGCCCTGGCCAACTGCCGGAAGGCAAATTTGCGGTGAGAGCACTTCGGAAATGCGCTGGCTCATGCCGAGTCGGTCGAGTCCAGCCTTGGCTAAAACCACAGCATCATATTCGCCGCTGTCAACTTTGCGTACGCGAGTGTCGACATTTCCGCGGAGCTCACGAACGTCCAAATCCGGGCGATGGTGGCGCAGCTGCGATTGCCGCCGCAGGCTGCTCGTGCCAATTCGCGCAGACTGGCGTAACCCCGCGAGGCCCGTTCCTGTTGCCGAGACGATGCAGTCGCGCACATCCTGGCGCCGCAAAATGGCTGGGAAGGTCAGCCCCCGAGGTGTTTCCGTCGGCACATCCTTGACGCTATGAACGGCTAGATCGATCTGACCCTCGAGAAGCTGGTCTTCAAGTTCCTTTATGAAAATGCCTTTGAGGCCGATCTGATTCACAGGGACATGTTCGAAACGATCGCCTGATGTTTTGATCAGTACGATTTCCGACTCAATTCCGCAGAGCGTCGCGATTTGTTCGCGCACATGGTTGGCTTGCCATTGCGCCAATAGGCTGCTCCGCGATCCAACGCGCAAGATCTTCAAGGTTTTTCTCGAGGCAAGTGAAAAAGGTCGCGAAGGGCTTCGAGGTTCTGGAGCTTGCGCCGCAGTTCGCGCTCTTCGCGTAAGCGTTCCGCACGGTTGAGCACCAGGTGTTCCACTAGTTCCTCGGTGATCCGGGTAATGCGCTCCCTGTCTGCGGCAGAAAGGTGCGTCATGGCCTGGAGCGGCTCACGCAAAAATTCCGCGCTTTCCGTGCGTAGTTTGGAACGCAACTCGTCGACCAGCGCCCCGGCCTCAAGGCTGGTCTGCCAGGAATGAAACTTTACAACGTGCTCTTCGATGATTTCTTCCGCTCTCGGGATTTCGCTCGCTCGTGCCTGTTTGTTCTGCTCCACGATTTCGGTGAGATCGTCGATATTGTAGAGATAGACGTTGTAGAGCGAGCCCACTTCGCCGTCGACGTTTCGCGGCATTCCCAAGTCAATCACGAATAGGGAGCGGTTGCCGCGCAGCTCCATGGCGCGCGCGATCATCTCACGGGTGAGGATGCGCTCATTGCCTCCAACGGACGTAACGAGAATATCGGGTTCCCGTAAAACCTCCGGGAGCCCTTCCCATGGTACACTGTCGCCATTCACGCGTTTCGCAAGCTCCGCGCCGCGTTCTGCTGATCGATTCGCAACGATCACTCGGCTGATGCCGCGGTCCCGCAACTGCACGACAGCCTGCTCACCCATCGCACCGGCGCCTAGAATTAATGCCGAGTGCCCACGCAGCTTTCCAAAAATTTTTTCCGCGAGCCTTATGCCCGCGGACGCCACGGACATCGGCCGCGTACCTATTTCGGTCTCGGCGCGAACTCGCTTGCCAACCTCAAGGGCGCCCTGGAACATCCGGTTCAAGACCGGACCGGTTGCGCCATGTTCGAGCGCGGCGCGATAGGCTTCGCGAACTTGTCCTAGGATTTCTGCTTCACCCAGCATCATGGAATCGAGCCCTGCAGATACACGGAACAGGTGGCGCACAGCGTCACGGTCGCGATGCCGGTACACGAAGCCGTCCAACTCTTCGGCACGCAAGTGATGGAAGGTGGTCAGGAAACCTTCGAGGGAGTCGGCAGTGCCGGTAAGCGTTTGAACAGGAACACCATAGAGCTCGCTGCGGTTGCAGGTCGAAAGTACCAGAGACTCTTCGAGAATGCCCCGCGTGCGCAATTCCTCGGAAGCGCGCAACGCCTGCTCCGGATTAAACGCCACGCGCTCGCGCATCTCGAGGGATGCCGTGCGGTGATTCAGTCCGATGAGTACGATCTCCATGCCGCCGTTAGTCCCAAAACCAAGTCCTCTAAAAATATCTGTGATAATGGGAGAAGTACATGTTAACTACAGTATAACTAAGAATCACAACGACAAAATTTACTACGCAGAGCATCGATGCCCGTGCGCCTCGCCACGCCGCTGAGCGCCCCAGTAAAAGATAAGCTGCATAGATCCCGAAAATAACAAGCGTTACAATATTCTTGGCGTCCGCATTCCAGAAATTAGCGTTCGTTTTTGCCGCTGACATGTAGCCAAAAATAATCCCGAGCGACATCGATCCAAGTCCCACCAGCACGCTCGTCCTGCTCATTTGTTCAAGCAATTCCAGCGCGGGAAAGCGCCAAAACATAGGTCCTAGGCTTCGCCCTCGAAGCACACGATCCTGCAGCAGAAACATCAGGCTCAGAACAAAAGAAATTGCAAACGCGGAATACGCTAATATGCTCATTGTCACGTGCAGCGCAAACAGCGAACCGCGTGCTGGTGCTGGCGAAGCTATGGACGCCGGAAAAAGATTCGCGGAAATAAATAACAACAGAACGCACGGGAGGACAAAAGCTCCCACCGAACGCTGCCGATGAATCAATTCGAGTCCGAGATACGTGAGGGCGAGCAGCCAGCCAAAAAGAGACATCGAGCCGTACAGGTCTTGATACGGCACCGCATGCACCCAGCGAGACCTCTGCAACAAAACCAGGTAATGCAGAAAAATTCCGCCAGCCAGCAGAAGCGTTGCGACTCGCCCCAGCCCGCCGCGAATCCCGCGGAGATCGCCTACATAAAAACCAAAACTACCCGCATAGACCAGCGCTGTTAGAATCATCAAATAATTCGCCATGGAAGATAGTCCAGCAGGCGGGCACCAGCTTGGCCGGGGCCCCTTACCGATGCGTTTTCCTCACACATCATTATATCCAAAATATACGCATGAAAGCATGCTGCCAGAGACGAACTGGTCCTGACGTTCGGGCATGCAAAGTCTGCTATGATATTTACTTCGACGTTTACAATGACTGAACTTAGCAACACCGCCAGCCGGAAAAGCATCTTTCTGCGCGCCTGCCGTTCAGAGCCAGTCGAACGGCTACCCGTTTGGATGATGCGTCAGGCCGGCCGCTACCTTCCTGAATACCGCGAGGTCCGCCGCGCACATGCTTTTCTCGAAGTATGCAAGACTCCGGATCTGGCCACCGAAGTCTCACTGCAGCCTTTTCGGCGCCTCAACGTAGATGCCGTCATTGTTTTTTCCGACATTCTCATTGTTGCCGAAGCGATGGGGATGGAACTCGAGCTAAACGACGTCGGTCCGGTCCTACCTCATCCCATCCGTGAAGCACATCAGGTCGCCACGCTGCGACACTTTGATCCGGAAATAGAAACGCGCTTCGTTTTTGATACCATCCGCAAAATTTGCAGCGCCGTTGGTCCAGATGTGCCGGTCATCGGATTCGCCGGAGCACCATGGACAGTGGCCTGTTACATGATCGAAGGTCGGAGCCGCGAAAGCTTCTCGACTCCCAAGGCTATGCTTTTCCGAGAGCCTCGTCTGATGCGCAGCCTTCTAGAGAAGATCGCTCGCGCCACAGCCTCCTACTTGAAAGCGCAAATAGCGGCCGGCGCCGCCGTGGTGCAATTATTTGACACCTGGTGTGGTGAACTATCGCGCCACGATTATCTTGAGTTCGCTCTCCCGGCGACGCAGCTCTTAATTTCTGAGCTGGGGGCCGGAAAAACTCCGGTAATTCTTTATACCAAGGGCTCATCGCATTTGTTGGACGGCGTGGCACGCTCCGGCGCCGATGTGCTCAGCGTAGACTGGCGAGTGGATTTGGGAGAATTGCGCCGCGAACTTGGTTCGCGAATCGCGCTGCAAGGAAACATTGATCCAAGTGTTTTGCTCGGCTCAGCAGATCATATTCGATCAACCGTTCACGATGCGATTTCTAAGACTGGCGGCGTGGGCCACGTTCTAAACCTCGGCCATGGTATTCTGCCCACCACTCCGGTTGAGAATGCCCGGGTCTTCATTGGGACTGGACAAGGCGCGAAAATCTCTGATGTTTGCCCCGCGCCCGCCCGTGCCAGCTAACGCAAAGAAACGCGAAGAAAAGATGTCCGACCTTAAAACGCATCTGCAGCTTGACGCCGAACGTTTTCAGATCACCGAGGATTTTCTGGCGCGATATAACCGCCCCGGCCCGCGATACACGAGCTATCCCACGGCGCCAGTGTGGAATGACCAGTTTGGCCCCGGCGACCTGGAACAAGTGTGCGCGGCATCCGATTCTGCTCGCGCGCCGGTCTCGCTCTACCTCCATCTTCCCTTTTGCGAGAGCCTTTGCCTTTTCTGCGCATGCAATGTAGTCATCCAAAAAGATAAGCAAGTCGCTCAGCCCTACCTCGATATCTTGAAGAAAGAGATCGAGCAATTCAGCAAGCGGGTTTCGCGCACGCGGCCCGTTGTTCAGTACCATTGGGGGGGCGGCACACCCACTTATCTTTCCCCGGAACAAATGGAAGACCTTTTCAACTTCACGCGCGACCGTTTTGCTTTTTCACCGCAAGGGGAAATCGGCGTCGAGGTCGACCCGCGGGTTACAAGCCGCGCACATCTGGAGACTTTGCGCCGCCTTGGCTTCAATCGTTTGAGCATGGGCATTCAGGATTTTCATCCAGAAGTACAAGCCGCGGTTCACCGGATTCAACCGCCGGAATTGACTCGCGACCTCATCCTCGCCGCGCGTTCTCTGGGCTTCGACAGCATCAATGTGGACCTCATCTACGGATTGCCTTATCAGACCTCGGAGCGTTTCGCGCGCACTGTCGAGCAAGTGCTCGACCTGCAACCTGATCGTGTCGCGCTGTTCAGCTACGCGCATGTTCCCTGGCTGCACAAACAGCAAGGTAGCTTTGCCGGACATCTCCCCCAGGGCATGGCCAAGTTCGACATTTTCAGCACGGGCCTTCGAGTATTTCTCGACGCGGGGTATCTTTATATCGGCATGGATCACTTCGCGCGGCCAGGCGATGAGCTTGCCGAGGCGCAGCGCAATCGTACGCTGCACCGAAATTTTCAAGGCTACACGACCAAGGCTGGCGCCGACCTGTTTGGCATGGGCGTCAGCGCCATCAGCAATATTGGCGACGGCTATGCACAAAATTTCCGCGACCTCAACAGCTACCAATCCGCCGTGAACACGCGCGGACTTGCCACAATGCGCGGCTATCGCTTGAGCCATGATGACCGGATTCGCCGCTCGGTAATCAACCGCCTCCTGTGCCACACCGTAATACCCAAGCGTGAAATCGAACGCGAATTCTCAATTTGTTTTGATGAATACTTCTCGGGCGAAATCGCTCGCCTGCAAGGATTTTGCGATGACGGATTAACCGTAGTCAACGCCGATGAAATCCGTGCCACCATGCTTGGCCGGATTTTCATCCGCAATGTGGCCATGATTTTCGACGGTTATCTCGAAAAGCAGCAGCTTGACGCCAAGCCGCTGTTTTCAAAAACGCTCTAGCAGTGCCGTCCTGACCCTCCCGTGCCAGGTCCTGTACAAGCACTCATCATCGGTGGCGGTATTTCCGGCCTGGCGTGCGCCTACTACCTGCGCGAACTTGGCGTTCGCGTCCTCGTGCTGGAGCGGTCTGAACGTCCCGGCGGGCTTATCAGCAGTTCCGTGCAAGGTGACGATTTCGTTCTGGAAGAGGGGCCACAAAGTTTTCTGTCTACCGACGCACTGCTGGAAATGATTGGCGACCTGGGGCTCCAAGCTGAGGTGCTCCGAGCGGACGCAAGAGCTCCGCGCTTTGTGCTTCTAAACGGGCATCTCCAGCGTGTTCCACTCGGTCCGCCGGAGCTTCTGACTACTTCCCTGCTGAGCTTGCGCACCAAGCTCGCTCTTCTTCGCGATGCTGTGGGCCGCTCCGCTCCACCGGAATTTGATGAATCCGTCGCAGGATTCGTGCGTCGAAAATTCACTCAAGAACTGCTCGACCGTCTTGTGGGCCCGCTTGTTTCGGGCATTTTTGCCGGCGATCCCGAACGCCTCAGCGTTCGTGCTGCATTTCCAACTGTATATCAAGCCGAGAAAATGTTTGGCAGCATCATTCGGGGTACCGGAAGGGTGGGTCACGTTGGATACTCCGGCGAGCCCCGCGAAGGAATCGGTAAGCATCCTGTCCCCAAGCCGATTGTCGGACCCCAGGCAAGGCGCGACCCGAAGAATGCCCCAAAACAAAAACGGGAACACACATTGATCAGTTTCCGCAAAGGCAACGAAAGCCTAGTTCAGGCTCTGGTCCGCTCCCTCGGCGACAGCCTGATCTGCGGCATCACCGCCAAGAGCGTTTCCTACGATTTCCCCAACCGCGATTCAGAGGCTGGCGATTCTCCCAGTGGCAATTCTCCCGCGGACAGATCCTCCGCCCACACCCGTAGATTCATTGTCCACGCCACCGAAGCAGGTCGCCCACGCAGCTTCGATGTCCCATCGCTAATCGTAGCCACGCCAGCCGACGTCGCGTCCTGTCTCCTCGCGCCTCTGTCGGATAACTTCATTACCCCTCTCGCTGACATCGAATACGTGCCGGTAGCCGTCGTCTCTTCCATCTACCGCGTGGACCAAATCGCTAAATCGCTGAAAGGCTTTGGTTTCCTCGTTCCGCGTAGCGAAGGTCTTCACCTTCTCGGCACGATCTGGAACACTTCGCTTTTTGCAGGGCGAGCACCAAAGGGTTACGCCGTGCTCACGAGTTTCGCTGGCGGGGCAACCGATCCAGGCGTCGTGGCTCTTCCTGCACAAGACATCGCTGCGCTCATCACCAAAGAGCTAGAGGTCGTGCTATCCATCACGGGCAAGACACAACACTCGGGGGTAAAGATTTATCCCCACGCGCTACCTCAATATAATCTTGGCCACATCCAACGGATTGATTCTCTCCGCGCGCTATGCGCTAACGTTCCCGGGCTGTTCCTGGCTGGGAATTATCTGGAAGGCCCCTCGATTGGGGCCTGCGTCGACCAAGCTCGCCGTGTCGTTGCGCTTAGTGTACGAAATTATTTGTCATTTTCGTCCGTTGGGAGCATCGAGTAAGCGATGCCAGCGCCTGAGCCATTTTCCCAAGCATCCTCTCAACGTCCGCAATTTCCCTGGTGGGCGTTGGCCGGCGCCGCGGTGCTTTTGCTATTTTTCATTTTTTCGATTTGGCAATCTCGTCGTGCACGGTCGGAGCTCACGGAACTCCAGTTGCGACTCAATGGCCACAAAACAACCCGCTTAAATCTTCGAAAAGAACTAGCTCTGGCCAAGCGCGCCCGCGAAATCGTGTCCGACCCAGTTACTGTACGGTTCACCTTGCAGGCCAAAACGGCCCCTGCGTTGCACGCTTGCTGGCACCCCAAACTTGGCATCTTTATTTACGGCGGAAATGTGCCCATCCCCGCCGCGGACCATACCTTGCTGCTATGGCTCATTCCCAAAGAAACAACCTCCTCCCCGCGCGTTGCCAGCATCTTCCGTCCCGACGCCGCAGGCATCATAGCCCTGGTGCTTCCTTTCCCGCCCGCGCCCATCAATTCCACCGCTGCGCTGGCAATCTCTGAAGAGTCATCCACCGCAAGTCGCCAGCTCACATCTACCCCGATCTGGCTTAGCACTGTGCCGCAATAGTGCAAGCTTCCAATCCAATGCCTAGCTTAATCTGCATCGCGAAGAGCTTGCAGGTAGCGGAGCTCGTGAGGATTGAAAACCGACGGATGCGCTGCAAACTAAAACGAAGTATTCTCGAAACTTTGTTTATACCGATGCCGCAGCCGCAACTTCCTCCGCTGTGCCGCCTCGCGGTAGCGTCTCTTCTCATCCGGTGTTCGGGCAATCAAGGGCGCCAGCACCTTCTTGGCGCCGGTGACGTCATCGATGGCCACAAACGTTAAATAGGCACTGGTCGTGTGCTTGCGCTCGCCCGTAAGCACATTCTCCGAGAAAACTTTCACGCCCACTTCCATCGATGTGTGGAAAACGCGGTTCACCTGCGATTTCAAAATAATCAGTTCGCCCACGCGGATGGGATTGCGGAAGTCCAGGTAATCCACTGACGCCGTCACCATGTAACTGTTGCTGTGCCGGTGCCCTGCAATGGCCGCGCAAATATCCACCAGATGCATCACTCGCCCGCCCAGAATGAAGCCGAGAGGATTGGTGTCCTGTGGCAACACCACCTCAGTCATTTCCGCGCGGGCTTCTCTGGCTGGCTTTCCTTTTTGATTGCTTATCTTTGATGTCGTGACCCAAGCTGCTTTTTTCCTGGCCATACGCCTCATTCTAACTTTCGACGCCTTCATTTTGTATTCTGCGGCAAGCTCGCTATAATACGCCTTTCATGCCCCAGGCACAGAAAACTCGCCGCCAAATGCTCGAAGAGTTCGTTGCTGCCAAACCGAACGACCCGTTTTCACGGTATGGTCTGGCTCTTGAATGCATGAACGCTGGAGATTCCCCGGCTGCCGAGCAGCATTTTCAAAACCTGATAGCCAAGCATCCCGAATATATCGCCACGTACTATCAGTTCGCCCAATTCCTGATCCGCAATGCCCGTTCGACCGAAGCGCGCCAAGTACTTACCTCCGGTATCGCCGTTGCCCAGAAAAAAGGTGACGACCACGCCCGCTCGGAGATGGAAACCACGCTCGCGGAACTCCACTAAGTCCGTCTCCTACAACGGTCACACTTCCATCGCTTGCCTGTGCGGAGGCAAGTCTCATCTTGGTGTGGCCTCATTCAGTTGACCCCATGGGAGGTCTTGTCCGTTTTGTCCCTCTTATCCTTCAATTCCAATTTTTGCGCGGAAACCCATGCCCCAACCCGTGACTCGAGAACATCCATCGGTAGTGCACCCCCATTCAGAATTTCGTCGTGGAAAGCGCGGATATCGTACCGATTGCCGAGCTCGTTCTTCGCCCGCTCGCGCAGTTTGAGGATTTCGAGCTGCCCCAGCTTGTACGCCAGCGCCTGGCCGGGTATGACGATATATCGGTCGGTTTCCGCCTGCACGCTTGGTTCGTCCTCGGACGAATGCTCGTGAAAGAAATCGACCATTTGTTGCCGCGTCCAGTGCTTGTAATGCACGCCGGTGTCAACGACCAATCGCACAGCGCGCAGCATTTCGTCCGACAAGCGGCCATAATCCGAATACGGGTCCTGATAAAAGCCGATCTCTTTGCCAAGGCGTTCGGCATATAGCGCCCAGCCTTCCACATAGGCGGTGTACCCAGCCTGTTGCCGGAATGGCGGCAGCTCCGGAAGCGTTTGCGCAACGGCGATTTGCATGTGGTGGCCTGGAACACCTTCATGATAAGCCGTGGATTCGAAGGTCAGGGTCGTGCGATGCTCGAAGTCTCCCGTGTTCACGTACACGACGCCGGGACGCGAGCCGTCGGGTGTGCCCTGGCTATATTCAGCTCCTGCAGCTTCTTTCTCGCGATACTCCTGCACTGGGCGCACCTCTACGCGCGTTTTCGGCAGCAAGCCAAAAAGCTTCGGAAGCTGCGGCTCCATTTGGGCGATGTAATGCTTGTAAGCTTCTAGGATTTGCTCTCGTGACTTTGGATGGATCTTGGGATTTGCTTTCAATGAGTCTCGAAAACTCTTCAGGTCAGCGAAGCCAAGTGTCTTGGCAATGGCCAGTTGTCGGCCTTCAATCCCCGCTACTTCTTTCAAGCCAAGCTGATGGATGGCTTCGGGATCCATCTCTAGCGTGGTGGACTGGCGGACCGCGAAGCGGTAACGGGCATCTCCGTCTGGCAAGGCCCACAGCCCCGGATCCGTGCGGCCCTTGGGCGCATAATCTGTGGCGATAAAATTCGCAAGATGGGAGTAAGCCGGGCGCACCTCCTTATTTACTGCCGCAACGATGGCGTCGTACAGGCGCTTGCGGTCCGCGTCCGGCATCGACCTAGGAATATTCGATGCGGGCTGCCCGAAGACGTTGGCTTCACCTTCCGGTGCGGCGATCGACTTGCACTGGCTTACCGTCTTCTCCAGCAAAAAGCGCGGCGGCATCAGCTTGTCTTTCGCACCTTGCCGGAGAATTTCAATCACATCGTCCACCAACCGGGGCACTCGGCGTAACCGTGCTAGATAGTCCTCATAGTGCTTGGTCGAGTCCAAGGGTAGGTACGCGATAAACTGTGCGAGTTGCAAATGCGCGCCGCTAAATTGATTCATCGGCATTTCATAAGTATGCAGCGCGATGCCTTCGAGGTTCTCTTTCAAATTGCGCACCATCAGCGACTGATTCAGTTTTTCTTGTTCTGGAAAACCGGTGGTGTCGACCGCCGCAAATCGTGAGAGCCATTTCTCAATGTCGTGTTTCTGTTGCGTGATATGCGCGAGCGAGAAGTCACTCCATCGGTCGTTATAACGGTAGTCGCCGATAATCGTTGCCGTCTCAGGGCTTTCACGCAGCTCGTATTCCCACTCGTCGGCCAGCAGTTGCTTCAGCTCTTTGCGGCGAGCTTCTACAGTGTTGCTGTCCCTCATCTGGGAGACGGCCGTCATGGTAAGAAAAAGTCCGATAACAGTGACTGAAATAAAGCGTTGCGGCAACACCGCAGGCCTCCGCTGGTAGTACGCTCTCGAGCATGTGCTTAAGTGACCTTGTACACCCCATGGCATTCTACGCTGGAATAACGGCTTTTGTTGCGAACCGCGTAACACAGTTTTATGATTCCATCCGGGCCAGAATGTTCACCGAACACAAAGCAGACGAAGTCTCGTTCGACTATAATGGAGAGAAGCGCCGCTGGCAGAAAAGCGCAGCGCCCGAATTCGGGGGCCTCATGACGACGACCGCAATCGCACGAAAAGCACAAACGCTGGGAGAGCTCCGAAACGGATCAAGTTTCGATCCTCGCCGCGCGCAGTGTTCCGTTAAGGACGAGATGCGCCAGAATTTACTTCGCACGATTGCCGATCACGAGCCGCTCTTCCCCGGTGTCCATGGCTTCGAAGACACAGTGATTCCACAAATCGTCAACGCCATTCTCTCGCGCCACAATTTTATTCTTCTCGGATTGCGCGGCCAGGCCAAAAGCCGGATCCTTCGAAGCTTAGTGCAGTTCCTGGACGAAGAAATTCCGGTGGTCGCGGGCTGCGAAATTAATGACAATCCGTTCCGCCCAATCTGCCGAGCCTGTCGTGAGTTGCTCGCACAAAAGGGCGACGCCACGCCTCTTAGCTGGCTGCCTCGCGATCATCGTTATGTTGAAAAGCTCGCCACACCCGATGTCACCATCGCTGACATTATTGGCGATGTGGATCCCATCAAAGCGGCGCGCGGTGGACGCGACCTCTCCGACGAGCTAACCATTCATTACGGCCTTTTGCCCCGCGCCAATCGCGGTATTTTTGCAGTTAATGAGCTGCCTGACCTCGCCGGAAAAATTCAGGTTGGACTATTCAACATCATGCAGGAAGGCGACATCCAGATTAAGGGTTACCCACTTCGGCTGCCGCTTGATGTGCTCCTGGTGTTCACCGCGAATCCCGAGGACTACACGGCGCGGGGTAAAATTGTTACGCCGCTGAAAGATCGTGTCGGGTCAGAGATTCGCACGCATTATCCTGCGACCCTCGAAGAAGGGATGGCCATAACTTCGCAGGAAGCTTGGGCCAAACGCGAGTCCGGCCGCCATCTGGAGATTCCAAAATTCATCCGCGAGACAATTGAAGAGATTGCTTTCCAGGCCCGCGATGACAAACGCGTCGATCGTCGTTCGGGCGTTAGCCAGCGTTTGCCGATTTCCTGCCTCGAAAATGTCGTCAGCAATGCCGAGCAGCGCGCCGCGCGCAACAATGAAAAAACAGCGGCGGCGCGGATCACCGATGTTTACTCTGCAATTCCCTCAATGACCGGGAAAATCGAGCTCGAGTACGAGGGCGAATTGCGCGGCGCCGATACCATTGCGCGCGAGCTAATTCGCGCGGCGGTCGGAAAAGTTTTCACCCGGTACATGGGTGAGACCAATCTCCAACCCGTGGTGCAATGGTTCGAGATAGGCGGTGAATTAAAAATGTCGGAAATGTCTTCCTCTGACGAAGCGTTCCGTCAGCTTGAAAAGATTCAGGGCTTAATGGAACACATTGGGCGGCTGGGAGTAAATGGAAAATCGAGCCCGGCGTCGGCCACTGCTGCCGCAGAATTTATTTTAGAGGGCTTGTGGGCGCAGCGGCGCATCAGCCGCAACGAGGAGCGCGGCTTTCACGCCGAACGCCCCCGCCCATCCGAGCCGCGCGAGCCGCAATCTCGGCCGCGCCGCCAATTCAATTGAACGCGTCGCCTGTTCGGCAGTGCGATTCTGCAACACTGTGAGCATTGGTGCGCTGCCGGGACTGATGCGAAGATTTGAAGGATTGTAATTCTCAATGAAATACGTCCGTTACCGAAAATATAGCGGCGAGCCCGCCGAAGCGGTCGACATGCAAGAGCTTATGAAGCGGCTCTCTGACTTTTTACTGCAGAGCGGCTTCGAATCGCAAACCTACGGCATCTCCCCAATGGACCCTGAGCAATCCATGGATCAACTGCGAGAAGCCATTCTCCGCGCTCTCCAGGAAGGCGACTTGGTCCCCGATGATTTGCTCTCTCAGGAGATGAAAGAACTTCTGAAAAATCACGACGCTCTCGACAGCCACTCGGGCAGCAACCAAATGCTGCGCGACTTGATTGACAAGCTGATCGAGCGTCTCGAGCAAGAGGGTTATATCTCGCCACACCCGCCGCAGATTACACCGCCTCCCGGCCAAACTCACCGAGGGCATTTAGGCGGCGATGCCCGCGACCGGTCGCGGGCTCGGTTTGAAATTACTGACAAAGCGCTCGATTTTCTGGGTTTTAAAACTCTGAAAGATTTGCTGGCCTCTCTCGGCAAGAGCAGCTTTGGCCGTCACGACACGCGTGATCTTTCCACTGGCGTTGAATCGGGCGGCATTTCGCGACCCTACGAATTCGGTGACACTCTCAATCTTGATCTCAGCGCCACGCTCTTCAACGCCGTACGCCGCGACGGCGCCAAAGTTCCCATCGAACTCGATTACCGCGACCTGATGGTTCACCAGTGCGAATACCAAAGCTCCTGCGCCACCGTGCTTATGCTTGATTGCAGTCACAGCATGATTCTCTACGGGGAAGACCGTTTCACTCCAGCCAAAAAAGTGGCGCTCGCGCTTTCGCATTTGATTCGCACGCAATACCCCGGCGATTCGCTTCAGCTGGTTCTGTTTCATGACAGCGCCGAAGAGGTTCCTCTCGGCGAACTCGCGCGCGTGCAGGTTGGTCCGTACTACACCAACACCCGCGAAGGACTGCGCCTGGCACAGCGGATGCTGATGCGCCAGAAAAAAGATATGCGTCAAATTGTCATGATAACCGACGGTAAGCCTTCCGCCCTCACCCTGGAAGACGGCCGCATTTACAAGAATGCGTTTGGCCTGGACCCTTTCGTCGTTTCGCAAACGCTCGAAGAGGTGGGCAAGTGCAAACGCTCAGGCATTCTCATAAATACGTTCATGCTGGCTTCGGATTACAGTCTTGTTCATTTCGTGCAAAAGGTCACGGAAATGTGCCGCGGCAAAGCCTACTTCACGACACCGTATAACCTAGGCCAGTATTTGCTGATGGACTACATGCAGCGCAAGACCCGCCACATTCATTAAGCCGCAGAGATTGCATCTCTCTTCGATGATAACGAAGGAGCTATTGTTGAGGCTTTTTCTTAAGGAATGCTCCCGCACCCGTAATCAAGAACTGAGTTACACTTTTTATGTGGGTTATTTCGCCTGAAGGGCTCCGAGGATACGACAAATGACGAAGATTTTGGCAGGACAAAAAGCACCCGATTTCAAGCTGGCCGGCACGAGCGGAGGCAACTTCTCGCTGAAAAACACCCTGGCAAAAGGGCCGGTCGTAGTCGCATTCTTCAAAATATCTTGTCCGGTTTGCCAGTTTACATTTCCTTTCTTAGAGCGCCTTCACAAACGATACGGCGCTGACGCCGCTACCTTTTGGGGCATATCGCAGGATAATAACCGAGAAACAAAGGAATTTTGCGTTGAGTACGGCCTCACTTTCACGATGCTGTTGGATGGGGAGGGCTATCCTGTCTCCAACCTTTACGGTCTCACCAATGTACCCACGTTTTTCTTGATTGATCCTGACGGAACAGTGAAGGTAAGTTGCGTCGGCTTCGGCAAAGTTGAGCTTGAACAAATTGCCGCTGCATTGTCCAGGCGCAAGAACAAAAAAACCGCTGCAGTCTTTCTCCCCAGCGAGCTCGTCCCGGCCTATAAACCCGGTTGAAGCTCCAAAAACTAGGTTCCGTCGGAACCGCCGCGGCGTAAAGAAAGCCTTCCTGGAAATACCGCAGCCTAAATCAGGTCGGAGTCGACTATTTTCTTCTTGTGCTTCAATGGCTTGCGGCGTTTGTCGGCGATGATTTTGCCGGCCGGAGGCGAGCCGGCAGCGTTTCGAGCCGCGCGCCGTGCCTCCACACCAGCATTGAAGGTATCTTTGGGTTTTTTGCGCGTCACGATAGTTTCTTTCTGCGCAGCCAATCGTATGATCTGCGGCTTCTCCGAAATAACTCTGGTTTTCTATTTTACATCGCTTCGTTCGTCGTCCCGTCATTGGCTTTCGCGACATAACCGGGACATCGCAGCACCGGTAGTTTAGGATATTTTGCAAAAGAACTGTCGCGCCATGAGTGCTCGCAGCGGTAGAATAAAGATCCACGCTCGGACTCAATTTGGCACGAATATTGGCAATCGGCACATAACCCTGCGCGCTGCCGTTCACGAGCGGAATCGGTTTGCTTGTGCACTTGCGAAGAATAGCGCGGCGATGTTTACCTCGCCACGCCTTTGTCTGTCTGGTGCGCTTTCTAAGGGGCGCCATCAGGCTTTCGCTGTAGACGCGGGATGGTCACAAGCGTAGGTTTTGCACGTTTCCCCTGGCGCTCCGTATAACACCTTCATTTAACATCAGCGTTCTCGGTGAACGTGCCTCCGAAGCTGCAGTGATTCGTGTATTGGCCCCAGTTCTTGTTTCTAGGACTATGGTCGCACCTGAACGTTGGCATTGGGCTCCGTGAGCCGACGCAGGGAAACAAGTCGTGGGAGGAGAGAGATTATGTTTATTATTCTATTCGCAATCCTGGCTATCCTTTGGCTGGGAGGGTTTCTGGTATTTCACATTTCGAGCGGTCTGATCCATCTCTTGTTACTGCTTGCGGTAATTTCTCTGATCGTTCACTTGGTCCGACCAGCGCGCGTCTAAGGGCTGCGCCATCGGACCGAGTCTTACTCTATAAATAAGCTCGTTGGAGGATTGGGCGCCGCCCTGCGCAGCGCCCAATTCAGCGTTCCCCGTTTCCACGTTGGTCAATTCTAGTATCTAAGCGTCGCCGGCTACATTCTGCTTGAATAATCAGACTAGAAATTGAACACTGCCTGTAAATCGACACGCCGATTTGCTGATGATGAGCCAAATGGCCCACCGGCGAGCGCATTGGATTCCCCAAACAGTGGTGAAGTAAGGTTTCCGATGGGGTTAGCTAGATTTGTCTTATTGAAGAGGTTACGTGCGCTGACGCTGAAGGTGAGACTATAGCGGCTGTTAGCGCCACCACCACCGCCTCCACCGAAGAAGCCGCCGCGGCCGCCGCCGCCCTCCCTATGCTCACCCCCTCCGCCTGGACCGCCAGGACCAATTCGAAGTCCGCCCTCTGGTCCACCCTGGGCAATTGCTTCCGCTTTTTTACCAAACCCAAAAGTTTTGGCAACCCGCAAGTTCACGGTGGTACGAGCGGGTCCGTTGCCCATATTAATGGGGATTATGGCCTGGCCGATACGAGGAGCCAGATCAAACGAGCCATAACGATTGTTTACGACCGTGGGTCGTGTTAAGTCCGTGGCAAACGCCGGACGGTCGTTGAAAATGGAATCGCCATTCAAGTCTCTTCCAATCGTGATATTAAAAGGTGAGCCGGATTGGATCACCACAAATGGACTAGCGCGTACGCCGTAAGGTAGCGAAATACTGCCGCCCAGAAATACTCGATGGCGAACGTCAAAAGCGGCGCGACCGTAATCGGCAGCCAAATTATATGGATTGGAAGGAAAGCTGCCCGCGCCAGCGGTGTCACTATTGGCGTAACTGAGCGAATAAAACCCAAACAATGAGAATCGTGCTCCGTTACGAATGTTCCCATTGATCATAAGCTGATTCTGCCGGAAGACACCGGCGGATTCGAATTCGTAAATATTTCCGATATTTCCGAACGGCCGTACGCCGGTGATTGGAAGCGGAGCATTTATGTTTTGCGAGACAAGCATGTGAACGCCTCGAGCATTCAGGTAAGAAACCGAAATATTGGCGGCGCGAGAAAGCTGACGCTCGAGGCTAACGGCCGTCTGCAGCGTGTACGGCGCGTGGAGTTGCGGAGAGACTCGACGAATCGTCGGAGTTCCCAGCGATCCCGCCAGAGGGTCGTTGGGTTTCGGAGGATTGATGAAATAGTTGAGCGCAGTTAGTGCTTCTGACGGAGTGCGATTTGTAAAAAGGTGTTGCTGCGTAGTGGTACCGTTCAAACGCTCGGCTTGAAGGACAAGATCCTGGCCGAAGCGGTCATAAAAGATACCGTAGCCCGCACGCAAAACGGTCTTGGGCGAGGAATTTTTGCCCGGTCCAATTCCCCACGCAATCCCGAGGCGCGGTGCGATATCAGCGTGGTCCTGTATGTCATTTTGTGTTTCGAAGCGCAGCCCAGCACTGACCGTGATGTTGGGCCGCAGCCGAAAATCATCTTGCACGTAAAGGCCAGCGTCATACATCGTGACGCTCGCAAGTGGTTGCCCAGTAGTAATCGAGAACTGGCTGGGTCCGCCTCCCGCGGCGATAATTTGGTCTGGCGGCAGTCCGTTCGCCAAACCCTGTACCGTAATTCTATAAGATTCCAGGGAGGTGATATCCGCACACGGATCGCCAGCCTTGCAAGCAGACCGCGGCCGCGAGCCGAATGTGAAGTTACCGTTAAAATTGGACATAGAGTTGTTAACGTTGCGGGAGGCTCTCAGCCTTCCGCCAAACTTTACAAAATTCTTGCCCAGAGCCATCGAAGTGTAATTTTGCAGTTCGTAGCGTTTCTGTGAATCTCCGCTGCTTCCGCGCCCGCTGCCTCCCCCGGTGAAGGCATCCAGCACCGATATTGTCGGCTGGAAAGTTCGCACAATATCCGTAGTGGTCTGATGGGTATATCGAAAACGTGTCTCATTCACGATTTTGGCGCCGATGATCTGTGTATCGCTGGCCTGAAAGTTTTGCTCGCTATCGGCTTGATTGAAACCTTGAGAAGCCAGGGAAAACTGACCAACCCCGTTATTGATATCATCGGAGTGCTCCAGCTGATAGCGCAGGGTCAGGGTATTGCTCTTCGTAAGCTGAAAGTCGAATCGCGGACTGAGCTCGGTACGCTTTCGAGGATTGGCCACAACATCACTGAATGGAATGGGGTTAAAAGCTGGGTCAAGAATCACAGCACTGACTACGCTGGTTTCGTTAATGTTGCGCCGCTCGGCAGAGAAAAAGAAGGAGGCTCTCTTTGTGATTGCCCCAGCAACATTGCCGCTGAAGAACGTGGTGTAATAGCCGGGATTCTGATGGGCAAAGGGACTTCTGGAATTGAAGGCTGAAGAATTTCCGTTGACAAAAAATTGACCGTGCAGTTTGTCGGTGCCTGGTTTAGTGAAAATCTCAATTCTGCCATAACCGAGCCTATCGAATTCCGCCGAAAATGGATTCTGGTTGATGCGAATTTCCCGTATGGACGATTTAGGAGGAAGCTGGCCTCCAGTGAATCCATCAATGTAAATCTGTCCACCATTGGGCCCTGCCGAAGGGCCGGCCAGCGCCTGGAGATCGGACTGCAGGTCATCGGGGTCATCGGAAAGCGCATCGAGGTCTTTCCCGCTCAGCACAATGGCCCCGGCATTATTGTTGGGATTAACATTGACCGCCGCCGGCTGTTCCGCCACTTCGACTTTCTCCTGTTGTACGGCAATCGAAAGCGCAATGTTGAGCTTTTGAGCCTGGCCAGTGCTAATGCTGACGTTCTCGTTGACGTATTGCGCGAAACCCTCGGCAATCACCTTCACCGTGTATTTGCCCGATGCGAGACCCTTCACCTCGTACAAGCCATCGCGACTTGTCGTCGTGGTCAGCGACTGGTTGGCGGGAGTTATCACCAAGACCGTGGCACCAGACACTGCCGATGCGGACGGATCAGTCACTTGTCCGCGGAGGATTCCCGTTCCAGTTTGCGCTAGGGTGTTGTTGGCTAGTGCGAGAACCAACGTAAGAATCGCTACGATTCGGAACCGCTGTGCCATTGTGTTCAGTCTCCTAAGGAATATGCCACCTGTAAAATGCAACTACCTAGGGCGTTCCCGCCGCCTCTCCACCGCCTTGACCGAGACTCCAAGGCGAAAGAACCATCGCCTGGCTGCCTTTTGGCGAAGAGGCCAGAATTGGCTCCACACCACCAAGAATTGTTATTGCAGTCACTTCTCCGGCAGCAGAGCCTTGCGTCGATACAATCATGACCGCGTCACCTTTTTGCATATCCTTGAGGGTCGCTGCGGGCACGTGACTCAAAATCTGCTGCAGGTCAGGAGGCCCGCCCCCTGCGCCGTTACCCGTCTGGCGGTCGGGAAAACCGGGAGGACGGCGCCCTTGCTGTGCCTGCTCAGAAGGCGTTGCCGGCGTCGACTTGGCACCATGGCCATTTCTTGTAGCAGGGTCTGCAGGCCCACCCTTGGTCGGAAACTCTGCGGACCTTTGAGCCTGCTGCGAACGGGTCGGGGGGCTCAATTTCGGATCCGCGCCAGAATCGCCCCCAGGCACGTCACCGGGTGCGCGTTTGAGTCGCATCGCAAGGCGCTGGCCCATCTCCGCAGGTAACTTCTGAAGATGAGATTCGGAGGTAATCTTGACAAGCACTGGTTTTTTGGCAATCAAGTCCATCACCGTGATTGTCCCACCTGCAGCATCGACGGAAGTAATCGTGCCGGCGATATTTCGAAATGCGCCCGAAACAGTTTCTTCGGCAGCAATCTCGCTGCCATCGGCGCTGCGTGTGCCGCGAGCGCGAAGTTGATCGCCAGCCTTGATCTCCTCGAGAGTACCAGGCTTGGCATCGTCGAATTTGACCGAGTCCGGGGCATAGCGGCGCAAGATCGTTTCTTTCGAACAGTGAACAGCAATGTTCTTGGTAGCACCTGCGCTCGTCGTTGAAATTGTGACTGTTCCGCTGGAGGGCTCGATCGCGCTCACCAGCCCACCCACGCCCCGCTTCTGCCAATCTTCGCGCTCGCGCTGTTGCTTCGCCTCAACGTCAGTGCGCTTCATCACGACAATGGAATCAGCCAGCACCGATTTTGAATCGTCGGCAAGCTTTCCCCGTACCAATATCCGATCGCCTACCTGCAGATCCTGCAATTGGATCGGAGCAGCGTCTTTCAAATCCTTTTGACCCGGCGCTACTCGCAGAAAGCGTGTGGAGTCCTGCGCGATCACGGTAACTTCTGCGCCCGCATCTGGTGTGAGAGTGATGAACTTGCCGATGATCGCTTTAAGGGCGCCAACCGGCCGTACCGCGGAACCCGGTGAGGCCGTCTTCACGCTTACTTGTTGGACGCGCGAGCCGGCGAAACCCACTGGAGCATCGAGACACGGAAGGCTTCCTGCCAGCGCCAACGCGATTGTTAATTGTGATCCTATACGAAACAGCATGATCCCCTCAACCTGGTATGCCACTCGCGGGACGCCGAAAACGGGCTGGGCTTGTCAGCAAAATTTCCCCGAACCGGCGGCTTGACCTCTTGACAGAACATTAGACGTAGACGAGGTCGATTTCTGTTTCATTAATTTTCAACAAAGTTCGTAGAACCAGCGATGCCTACCATGCGGATCTGCGCTTCGAGCGATCGCTTTGCGGGACCCTCGCTGGGCACCGGCGGATCGAGCCACGGGGAGTGGGAATGCGAATATGTCAAGTATGCCACCCCTGCGCTTTTCAAGATTGCAAAATTTCTATCCCAATGGGTACCCTTAGACTAACTAAATGTTTGTAAAACTTAAGCAGCTCAAAAGCTCCGTTTTATTTATTGTTCTGGTAGCCCTGGCCATTCGCCTGATCGTGGTGGCCTTTCTTTATCAAGGTCAGTTAAATCCACGCAGAGATCATTGGCCATTCGGATACGAAGCCGGCAGAATCGCCCGTTCCATTGCCCTGGGAGAGGGATTTGCCAATCCGCTATTTCAAAAGACTGGACCTACCGCTTGGATGGCTCCGCTTTATCCTTGTCTTGTAGCGGGTGTTTTCAAACTGTCCGGTATTTACACCGCAACTTCCGCCGTTATCCTGCTGTCTCTCAACAGCTTGTTCTCGGCGCTCAGTTGCGTGGCGATTTTTTTTATGGCGCGAGAAAGCTTTGGCTCCAAGGTGGCCATCTGTGCCGCATGGGCCTGGGCTTTATTTCCTTACGCGATCTATTTGTCAGCCGACTGGATCTGGGAAACGTGCCTGACCACCCTCCTGCTCAGCTTGCTGGTTTGGGTGACACTGCGTCTTGAGCGACTTGAGCGTCGGGCGCTCTCGACGCGCTTGGCGGAGTGGGTAGGCTTCGGAACGCTGTGGGGGATTACTGCGCTAACCAACCCAGCGGTGCTCGCGCTGCTCCCGTTTTTTGTTGGATGGCTCTGCTACGGTTTGCATCGCCGAAGGCAGGGGTGGCGCTTGGAGGCAGGGGTAGCGCTGGCGGCATTGCTTCTTATCGTTGCGCCGTGGTTCCTGCGAAACTATCGAACGTTTCATCAGTTCATTCCCTTTCGAGATAATTTCTGGTTGGAGATCTCGACCGGAAATCGTGGTGACACGTCGTTGCAAGCGGCCCATGAGGCCCACCCCGCGCAAAGCGCACGCGCGGAGGAAGAATACAATCGTTTGGGCGAATTAACCTACATGGCCGAGAGGCGGCGCGAGGCGACTGCCTTCATTCGCAACAATCCACTTTGGTTTGCCGGGGTGACGTTTCGGAGGACTGTACTCGCCTGGACCGGGTTCTGGAGTTTGCCGGCCACCGGACGATTCCGAGAGCCGTTTGATCCGGAAGAACCGTTCGATCCGGCCCATATCGTATTTAATACGACACTCAGCATACTGGCAATCGTCGGGCTTTTTCGCTCTTTGCGGCGGCACGCCACAACGATTATTCCTTATGCTGCAGCGATCACAATATTTCCATTACTTTATTATGTAAGTAACGTTGACGTGCGCTACCGCCACCCCATTGACCCGGAAATAATAGTACTCGCAGCCTACGCGTGCGTGACGTTTCGGGCTGGCATGCGCGAGGCCGCCGCGCAACCCACGGCACCGAGGGTCGAGCGCATCCCGACACTGTCTTCTGTCTAAGCCGGTTGCCGAGTGGAGAAACATTCCATAGACTCTTACGTTCTGAAACCTCCTCAGCAACCCGCGCCGTCCACCGAGGGCATCAAAACCCAGGGTACAGAAGCCCTGAACGCTGCAACCGGGTCGGTACGCTGGCGGCGGCTCCTTTTCCTGGCAGTTCTGGTAGCCCTGTCACTACGCATGCTAGCGGTCGGCTTTCTTTACCAGGATCAGTTGAACCCGCGCAGGGGCCATTGGCCATTCGGATACGAAACAGGTAGGATTGCGCGCTCGATTGCTCTGGGCGAAGGATTTGCCAATCCCCTGTTTCAGAAAACGGGACCCACAGCGTGGATGACTCCGCTTTATCCCTATCTGGTCGCTGCTGTTTTCAAGCTATTCGGCATCTATAGCTCAGCGTCTGCGGTGATTCTGCTTTCGCTCAATAGCTTGTTCTCGGCGCTTACATGCGTGCCCGTTTTTTTTATGGCACGAGGAAGCTTCGGCCCCAAGGTGGCCATGGGGGCCGCCTGGGCTTGGGCGGTGTTTCCCTATGCTATCTATTTATCAGCCGATCTCATCTGGGAAACATGCCTGACCACACTGCTGTTCACGGTGCTGTTTTGGATGACGCTTGAGCTGCAACGCCCAAACCTCGCAACGCGCCTGATCGTGTGGGCCGGCTTTGGGTTGCTGTGGGGAATCACTGCGCTGGCTAATCCTTCAGTGCTTGCGCTGCTCCCGTTTCTCGTAGGATGGATCTGCTATCGCTTACATCGCATCGGCCAGAGTTGGATTCAGCAGGCGGCCGTGGCCTTGATGGCGCTGGCAATTGTGTGTGCCCCCTGGTTTCTACGAAACTACCAAACCTTTCACCAATTCATTCCCTTTCGAGATAATTTTTGGCTGGAAATGCACGTTGGCAATAATGGCGACACCTCGCACTGGGCTCCCGACGCGGCGCACCCGTCAACAAGCGCAAGTGAAGAAGAACAATACAACCGTTTAGGCGAATTAGATTACATGGCCGCAAAACGGCGCGAAGTGACCAGCTTCATCCGCGGTCGTCCGTTTTTCTTTGTCGGGATGATCTTGCGGCGCATCGTTTTTACATGGACCGGCTATTGGAGTTTCGCGCGGCAGTACCTCGCCGACGAACCCATGGATCCGCCCAATATTGTGTTGAGCACGGCGTTGACGGTGCTGGCTCTATTCGGTCTTCGGCGAGCATTTCAGGCCGGAAATCCGACCGCCGTCCCCTACCTTTTTGTGCTGGTCGTGATTCCAGTGATCTATTACATCACGACTTCACAAATGCCCTACCGGCACCGGATCGACCCGCAGATCCTGGTTCTAGCGACGTATGGAGCTACCGAGAAATTCTCGGCATGGAGATGGCGCAACTTAAACCTAGCTGGCCACTGACGTTTTTAAATTGTGTTTGGTGTGTTGCATGTGCTTGCTGCGCCTGATCCAGAATTTTTCTAGCGCTTACTTTAGTCTTTGCCCGCCATTGGTTTTTCTCGGAGCAACCTCGATTGCCACCAGATTCGCCGCCTTCGCTTCGTTGATTGGAATCAGTAAGCCATTTTTGACCTGATACTCTACTTCCCGCCAAGAAAATCGGTCAGAAACAAAACTGGCGAGCCACACGCCAACATTTGCCGCGTCCCGCAACGGAGCTAACCACCAAGCGCGCCGTACAACCGAATCCCTCAATCCCCACACTCCTACCGTGACGTATACCGAGATACGCAGCAGCATATAAGCCAGGAGCCACAGAACTGCAAAAAAAATTGACGGCGCCAGCGTAGCCGCAAGAATTGTCCACGGCAACCCGAACGTGAACATCATTGCGACGTGTCCTACAGGACGCACGCTGCGCAATCCGATGGTCCATCGCAACTCATGGCGCAGAAATTGGCCAAGCGTTTCAGGCCCGTAAACCATGCAAACCGGCGTACGTGCCAGCTCAACTCTGTAACCGCGGGCGGCCACACGATTGCCCAGCTCAAAATCATCAACATAGTGGCTCGCCAATCTTTCGAATCCGCCAATTTCAGCAAGGACCTTTCTGGTGATGGCCATCGTCGCGCCGAGGGTGAATTTAATTCCTTCGAGCTGCTGTGCAAGCAACGCGCTGCTCGCAAACTCCACGGCCGAACCCGCAGCGTCGAGCGTGGCACCGAAGCCGCCAGGTATCACGCTGCGGAACAATACGGTAAGGGCGCCGACCGCGGGATCCGCAAAGGGTTCAGCCACGTCGCGCAAATAGTCGGAAGGAACGCGCACATCGCTGTCGCTGACAACCAGAAGATCGTATTTTGCTTCTCGGGCAAGCCTGCACAGCTTGTTTACTTTGTCGCTGGATCCAATTACCTCCGCGCCAACCAGTAATCGAATCGCGCATGCGGGAAAAGCACGCTGAAGCATGGCGATAACCGGCACCGCCGGATCGTCAGCGTCGTTTACACAGAATAGCACTTCGTATTCCGGATAATCCTGTTGGCAAAAGCTAGCGAAATTCTCATACGCCGCGAAATCGAGACCGCGTACAGGTTTTAATATGCTCGCAGATAGTGGGTGGGTTACTTCCGTAGACGACTTGCGTCTATTGTGGCGAAAGTATGTGACGCTCACCCACAAAGTCAGCAGGTAATAGGCATACGAGCCTACGGCCAGTAGGAAAATAATGTCGCGGAATAACCGGAATGCCACTGGCAGACCATCCTCAGCTAACGAAATTGCTGCTCACAAGTAGCCAGCGTAATGCAATGGTCACACTTTCAGGTACTATCGTCGAGCTTTCAGTATATATACTAATCCCCATTGTCATGCGACGCATACCGCGCCCTCTTGGTGAATTCTTTTGAATTGCCGTGGTATGTCTTCTGAACCGCGATCGTTTCGGCGAACGCCATTTTATCTTGTTGCGCTCTTCGTTTTCTGGCTGACCGTGTATGGATCGGGGATATTTCGTCCCGCACTGTTGGATGATGCGGATTCGGTGCACGCTGAAGCGGCGCGCGAGATGGTGCTGAGCAATGATTGGGTGACGCTTCATGCTAACGGCATTCGCTATCTCGAAAAAGCGCCGCTCCTTTACTGGTCGATCGCGATGAGCTTCAAACTTTTCGGCGTTCATGACTGGTCGGCAAGACTGCCCCTTGCACTGGGAATGCTTGCACTGATCATCGCTGTGTACTTCGTTGGCTGGCGCGCTTTCAATGAAACCGCCGGCTGGTACGCGTCCTTGGCCGCAGGCTTCACCTTCGGACCGTACATCTTCACTCGTTTCCTCATTCCCGATATTCTCGTGGGGCTCTGGCTGATCCTCAGCCTCCATTTCTTTTTACGCTCGTGGGAGGCGCCAGCGCCGGGACGTTTCGACTGCTGGGCTATGGCCGCGTGTTGCGCGCTCAACGTTCTCACCAAAGGTTTGATTGGCCTGGTGTTCCCCGTTGCGACGATTGGTTTATGTCTCGCGCTGACGGGTAATCTTCGCCGATTGTTCAAGATGCATTTACTTTCGAGTCTGATGATCTTTCTAGCGATCGCCGCCCCTTGGCACATCCTCGCTGGAATCCGCAATCCTGATCAGGGAACTGTGCGCGGTTTTTTCTGGTTCTACTTTGTCAACGAACATTTCTTGCGCTACATAAATAAGCGCATCCCGCGAGACTACGGAACCGTTCCGCTGGGACTGTTTTGGGGGCTCTTGCTGGTTTGGCTGTTCCCGTGGTCCAGCTTCTTACCACAAGCTCTCGCAAGCATGAAGAATTTGTCGCGGCGCAGGCTGGCAGAGTCGCCCTTGACCCGCGCCAAGCTTGTTTTTCTGGTCAGCGCTTCTTTCGTTGTTCTCTTTTTTAGCTTCTCAACGCGCCAGGAATATTACGTCCTTCCCGCCCTTCCTCCTCTGGCGCTGCTCATCGGCGCATGGCTCGCTGACGAGGAAACGGCGCCGGAAAAGTCCGATCTCCGAAAATGGGGCCGCGCCTCGTCGCTTGCACTAGCCATTCTTGGTGCGATTGGGGGCATGGTTACCTTCGCAATAGCAGTTTTTTTGCCTGTGGTTCCCGCGGGCACGGATATCGCCGACCTGTTGCGTTCGCGCCCTGCGGAATCGCAGCAGTATGCACTTTCGCTTGGCCACTTCTTGGATCTTAATCTGCGGGTAATGACGTTGTTTCGCTTGCCGCTTATTTTGTTCGGCACGTCTGTTTTGCTGGGCTCAGGCTTGAATTGGCATTTCCGCCGGCGAAGTCGCCCAGACCTGGGAAACTGGGCACTTACACTGATGAGCGGCTGCCTTCTGGTGGCCATTCACCTTGCGTTTACTACCTTCAGTCCCCTTCTGACTTCCAAGCCGCTTGCCGACGCCATCGCCCGTGTCCATCAGCCCGGCGACATCATTGAAATCAATGGCGAGTACGAAGGGGGCTCGTCGCTCAACTATTACACTGGGCATCAGGTGCGGATTCTCAACGGTCGCAGCGCGAATCTTTGGTACGGATCATTTTTTCCTGATGCCCCGCAGATTTTTGACGACACTGCTTTCTTTCAACGCATGTGGGTAGGACCACAACGTATTTTTCTCTGGACAGAAGCTGAGGAACAGGACAAGGCGCTGGCAGGAATTAATCGGGGCACCGTTTTTCCTCTGGCTCGCTCGGGAGGAAAACTGGTGCTTACGAATCGGCCTTGGCAATGAGTAGCGCCAACGATTATTCCAGGAAAGTCGAAGGTCTCGAGGAAATCAAAGTCACTGAAACTCCCGAAGGAACCACGCTCAGGGCATCCGCTTCGCGGATCGTTTTCGCTCTTCTTCGACTGAGCATCGGATTCGCAATCATCTTTTATTTGGTTAAGTCTGGGAGCATCGACTGGCGTGCCCTGTCGAAGCTGTTCACACAATGGCCCATCACGCTGGTTGCGGTTGCGCTCCTACTGTTTGACGTCGCGCTCATCGCCTTGCGCCTTTGCTGGCTTTTCCGCCCGCTCGGCATGCGTCTCCGGCTGTACGATTCGATGCAGCTGACTCTGATAGGTTTTTTGTTTGCGACGTTCCTTCCAGGAGCCGCAGGAGGCGACCTGGCCAGAATATTTTATGCAGCCAAAGAAAAAACCGCTCGACGCACAGAAATTATCGCCGTCCTGATTTTTGATCGCGTGATCGGCCTGTTTTCACTGCTGCTTTTGCCTTTAAGTTTCGCGCCGATGTTTCCTAACCTTCTCCGCACGGTGCCGGTCGTGCGCGCCCTGCTTATCACCGTGGCGCTTTTTGCTGCTGGCATGCTCGGCGCTTTTCTCATTTTAGTTTTCAAGTCTTCCTGGATGAATCAGAAGATCCCGAACACGAACCGTTTGTTTCCACGGCGCCATGCCGTCGAGCAACTCCGCGCCACAATTGCCACCTATCGTCGCAGCCCATGGACACTACTCCTTGCCCTTGGCATCTCCCTCGTCGCTAATCTCTCTCTCGTCGCTGTCACCGCTTTAGGAGTTTTGGCGCTGAACCCAGCTAGCTGGTCGATGGAAATGTGCATCATGATACCCATCGGTCACATCGCCAATAGTCTGCCGATAACTCCAGGGGGCTTGGGCGTTGGCGAGACCGCCTTCAACGCCCTGTTCGGAGTTGCGGGGTTGCGAGGTGGGGCTGAAGCACTCTTGTGTTGGCGCATATGGCGTGCGCTGGTCAGCCTGCTCGGGCTGGCGTTTTATCTGCGAGGCTTCAGGCTTAGGTTTCTGGTGACCGAGGCTACCGCCTCGAGTGATGAATCGAGCGCTGAGTCAAAGGTCTGTCCCAAATGATGCCAGATTCCATGAAACAGCTCGTGGTCAATGCCGACGATTTCGGAATGTCCGGCGGCATCAACACGGGAATCTTGGAGGCCCATCGCCGCGGGATCGTGACCAGCACAACGCTTTTAGCCAATGGAGCGGCTTTCGATCACGCGGTCACTCTAGCCAAATCTGCGCCCGCACTGGGCATCGGCGTTCACCTGAATCTCACACAGGGACGGCCGCTCTCGGACCCCGCCACAATCCACAGCATCGTAAATAAGCGTGGCGAGTTCTATTCCCATCCAGCACTGCTGCGGCGCAACGCTCTGGGGCGGTTACGACCAGCTGACGTGCACCGAGAGTTTGCCGCTCAAATTGAAAAAGTGCGCGCAGCGGGGATCGACATCACGCATTTCGACGGCCACAAGCACGTTCACATGCTTCCAGGGCTCCTCGAAATCGTTGTGGCATTGGCAAAATGCTCTGGCGTTGCCGGGGTGCGCTGGGCATCCGAGCGACCGCCAAAGCTTTGGACCCTCCTGCGGGAAAATGGCCGATCCGCTGCGGCAATCATCGGGCAATTTGTACGATCTCGAGGTTTGCATCTCATTGCGAAGGCTTCTAGCGCGCAACTTCGTGAGGCCGGGGTTTGCTTTCCGGCGCACTTCTACGGCATCACGCAAACGGGATTTCTGAACCACAAACAGCTCAGTGCGATCTTGCAGATGTTGCGCCCCGGAACCAGTGAGCTCATGTGCCATCCAGGCTACGTGGATGATATGGCCCCGGAGCTCACACGCTTGCGCGCAGAACGACAGCTCGAGGTCGATGTTCTTACGCGGCCCGATACTTGGCAACTCGTAGCGCAACTCGGCATCCATCTTATAAACTATCGTGGGTTGAGCCCGTCCTAAACAAAATGCACAACGAATCCCAAGTCACCTACTCGATCGTCGTGCCGTTTTACAACGAGCAGGAAAGTATCCCGCTTCTCTATGTAAAAATCTGCGAGGTGATGGATGCGGTAGGTGCGCTCTACGAAATCGTATTCGTTGATGATGGCAGCCTCGATGCCACGTATGTAACCCTATTGGACCTATACGAAAATGACCGTCATGTGCACGTGATTCGCCTGCGACGCAATTTTGGCCAGACCGCCGCACTCAAAGCCGGGTTCGATTTTGCGCGCGGCGATATAGTCGTCTCCATGGACGGCGATCTGCAGCATGACCCCGGCGAGATCCCACTTTTCCTCGAGAAAATGAAAGAAGGTTATGACATTGTCAGCGGCTGGCGCGTCGATCGGCAGGATGCCTGGCTGACACGCCGGTTGCCGAGTCGCGTTGCCAACTGGATTATGGCCCAGCTCTCCGGCGTAGATCTTCATGATTTTGGCACCACGTTTAAAGCTTATCGGCGTGAAATGCTGGACGAGGTGCATCTTTATGGAGAGTTGCATCGGTTCATACCCGCTCTGGCAAGCTGGATCGGCGCAAGAACTACCGAAGTTCCTATTTCGAATCGTTTGCGGCCAACCGGTAAATCCAACTATGGATTGGGACGCGCAACCAGAGTCCTATTGGATCTGCTTAGTATCAAATTTTTGCTCGGCTATTCGACGCGCCCCCTGCAATTTTTTGGCCTGTTTGGTCTGCTGTCCGCCAGCATCGGTGTGCTCATAAATCTTCTGCTGTTCTTTGACAAAATAGTTTACGGCCAATCGATCATGGCCGAACACGGCCCATTGCTGATGCTAGGTATTGCCCTGGTCGTAGCGGGCATTCAGTTTTTATCGTTTGGTTTGCTCGGGGAAATGCTGGCGCGCATATATTACGAGTCGCAGAATAAGCCCATCTACGCTGTGCGCGAGTTGAAGAGCCGCCGCCAGGGGGTTCGACGCACACACTTGTCAGGGACGATCGAGCCCGGCCAATTACCCGGAGTTTGACCCTCCGTTCTTTGCGCATCCGAAGGATTGTTTCCGCATCCCCAGGTTTCTTGCATATCCCCAAGGGCCTTACCATGCCCAGAAAGGGTCCTTCCGAGCACCCAGCAGAGCGCCTGCCTCGTGCGCAAAGCGCATGTCGCGTCTCGCGGTCAAGGAATCCCTCTGCGATCCCTCCACTGTCGCATGACAAACATAAAAAATCTCTGAGATTGTATTGCAGGTTTTAAGTTAGTGGTTCACCGGTGAGGCCGGTCCAGGCACTGCCACCATCGGTTTTTTGGTCGTTCCCTTGGCCCACTTCAAGCGTTCCGATCGCAAGCGAAGATATTCCACGGCTTCATGGTAGAGGCGCTTTCGTTCATTGCCATCCCACAACGCCTCGCGCACGATTCTCCATGCAACTTTCGGACGAAAATAGTAGGAGTCATAGAACCGGTTGACACCGTCCATCATTTCTTCGCGGTTGAGTCCAGGATACTGAATGTGCGGAAGTTGATGCCCGCTGTTATCCGCGAGAGCTTCGGCAGTCAGGAAATTATTCTCGGACAAATAGTTGTGCAGCTCGGTGCCCGGAAACGCGTGCGCCAACGCCACCTGAATGGTCTCGCAATCCAGTTCTTTGGCGTAATCGATGGTAGCTTGAATCGTTTCCTTCGTCTCGCCGGGCAATCCGATGATGAAGTCGCCATGAACCTTGATTCCCACTTTCTTGCAATTCTTGGCGAACGTGCGACCCATCTCCGGAGTTGCGCCCTTTTTTATGTTCTTCAGGATCTGCGCATCGCCCGATTCGAACCCCACGATAAACAGCCGCGCTCCGGCATCGGCCATCGCCTTGAGCGTCTCGTAATCGCTGTGCACTCGCGCAGTTGAGGACCACTGAAACTTCAGCGCTTTGAACTTCGCGCAAATTTCCAGCACGCGGTCTTTGCGAATGTTGAAGGTGTCGTCATCGAAGAAAAATTCTTTCATCTGCGGAAAGTGCTCGAGTCCCCGCTTTATTTCCCGCGCCACATTGTCGGCCGAGCGCACCCGCCACGCATGTCCGGAAATTGTCTGCGGCCACTGGCAAAATGTGCAGAGCGCCGGGCACCCCCGCGTTGTGTACAGGGACACAAATGGATGCAGCAGAAACGGCACGTTATAGCGCTCGATCTGCACATCCCTCTTGTACACATCCACGGCAAATGGCAGTGCATCCAGCTCCTCGGTATGCAATTGCGGGCGTGGCGCGGTGTGTACCACGCGACCATCCTTCAAGTAGCTGATCCCCAGAATCTGGTCCAGCGGCTTCCCCTGCGCAAATTCCACAACCGCGTAATCGAATTCCCCGCGAACCACAAAATCAATATCTTCGCTCGCTTTCAAGCTCTGATCTGGGCGGTTTTGAACGTGCGGCCCGACAAAAGCAATTTTCAGGTCGGGCTTAAGGTCTTTCATTCGGCGGATGAGACCGAGGTCACTCTGAAATCCCACTGTCGATGTAAATAAAACGACGAAGTCGTAGTCTTTGGAGATTTGTACGGTCTCCGCTTGCGAGACTTTGTGCGGCGAGGCGTCCAGCAGCCGGCTGCCAGGCAACATTCCCGCAGGATAGGTGAGCCAAACCGGATACCAATACGACTCAATTTCGCGGGCCACCGGCCAGCGCGAGCTTGCCCCACCGTCAAATTTCTCGAAACTTGGAGGATTTAGCAGCAGCGTCTTCATTACGCTGCCCGCAGAAACTGATTCCCCGGTGAATTCGTTGGCCACGTTCACACCATCCCACGCAACCAATTGTAGCTGGATTGGACTCAGACTACTAGCAAAGGTTTACTGATTGTTCTACCGCTCAACATTGCGAATGCGTACGCGCGATCGGCTTCGCACTGTATGCATGCTATATCTTGAAGACCGGAGGTGTTGGGCCTCGGCACAATTTGAGCACCTAGGGTCAAAATCGGTTCATTTCACCCGCAGTACGCTGGTTTTACGCGCGGAGCCGACAAACCTGTTTTCGATTGCCGCACGGCGAGAATTCAGAAGGGCGCATAGTATTCAACTCCAGCGCGCCCGCGCAGCAATCGTGAGTGTTTGTTTGGTGCTTTGCCTGTTCGGCGCGCCCGTTTCTGCAACACCTCGCGGACAGCAAGTTCAATCGCCCTCCTTAGAGTCAGCGCGGCAGGCCTACGAAGCCAGCGATTACCCGCAAGCGGTACAGATTTTAACGCGAGCTGCAGCCGGCAACCCGCGAAACGCGGAGATCCACCTTTTGCTCGCGAAGACCTACTTCGAAATGCAGTCCAACGATTCCGCAATTGCCAGTGCCGCAAGGGCCGTCCAAATCGATCCAAACAATTCCGTGTACCACGAATGGCTGGGCAAAGCATACGGCCAGAAGGCCGAGCAAGCGATGTGGTTTTCGGCGCTGTCTTTGGCCAAGAAAGCTCGCAAGGAATTCGGCGTCGCCGTGAATCTCGATGAGCGAAACTTTTCCGCACAGCAGGCGCTTATCGAATTCGATTGCAGCGCTCCAGGAATTGCGGGCGGCGGCGAGGACAAAGCGAAACCGGAAATCGCCAGGCTATCGCAGCTCGACCGAGCGGAAGGCTATTACGCAAGCGGCAATTGCCGGCGCCAGAAAAAAGACTTTTCGGCGGCCGACGCGCAGTTCACAAAGGCGCTCGAAGCAGCGCCCACGCGCGCGGAGCTGATCTTCGACATGGGGGACTACGCGATGAAGCGCGAGCAGCCCGAACGCCTCAGTGCTGTCGCGGAACTAGGAGAGAAAGTTGTTCCGCCAGACCCACGAGCAGGTTTTTATCGCGGGGTGGCTCTGATTTTGCGAAAAGAGCAACCCGCAAAAACCGAACAGCTCTTGCGCGACTATTTGGAAATAGCCCCAACACGGACGGCCTATCCGTCGCGTGCTGTTACCCATCACTGGCTCGGAAGATTGCTGGAACAACTGGGTCAGTATCGGGCGGCGCTGCAGGAATATGATGCCGCATGGAAGCTCGACCCAAGAGACAAAACTGCAAAAGACGCACTCAAGAGACTCGGGAATGATTAACTTTCACTGTTTACTCTTCGACGGATTCCGGTTGGTGACATGTTTCCTTCCCAGCGATTCCCAGAAGAAAGATGGATCTCAAACTGGTCAAGCACTCGCAGGACGGTTTGATCCACGATGTCTTCGATTGTACGCGGATGATTGTAGAAAGCGGGCACCGGGGGAAAGATCACCACGCCCATACGCGAAAGCTTCAACATATTCTCTAAGTGGATAGAACTCAGCGGCGTTTCGCGAACCACTAGCACCAATTTGCGCCTTTCTTTTAGCACCACATCTGCCGCGCGATGAATCAGCGTGTCGCCATGCCCCTGAGCGATCGCGGCCAGTGACCTGACGCTGCACGGACACACAACCATCCCGCGCGTCAGAAAAGAACCGCTGGAGATCATCGCCCCTTCATCGTGGGTGGTGTAATGGTACGTTGCCATCCCTTGGACTTGCTCCAGTGAATACGAAGTCTCATGAATTAAGGTGCGAGCCCCCCACTTGCTTACCACCAGATGCGTCTCGATCTCAGATTTTTGCAGTTCTTGCAAAAGACGCACCCCAAAAATCGCTCCTGTGGCTCCGCTGATGCCGACAATCAGGTTTGTACGCGCGTTATCCAATTTTTTATAATCGTTATCCACGATGGTTCGCCCTGGCACGGAAGAGGCCGTGCTTATCCTGCTCATGATACATGACGGCATCAATCTAAAGCGCACGATAAAGAGGGCCCGGAGGACGGAATCAGACGTCCTTTACTGGCAGAATCTCAATGTTGACCTACAGCAACATGGGTATTGTCATACCTGTACAGGTCTGTATGCTGGCGCACACCGCAGGATAATCTGCTTGGTTACAGCGTCATGACTATCGCAACTAAGTTATCGCAATAGTGTCGAAGCAAAAGAGTAGTTGCCGGATTGTACTTCGTAAACCGCGCCGTTCCCGTCATTGCGAATGAGCTTTACGCCTTTCGCTTTGTCGCTGGAATGACCGGACTCCGTTACCGCGGAGCCTTCTTTAGCCGGTACGAAAACCGTGGCCGTGGTATTCGGCGGAACGCTGATGTTTAGCGCAAAGTGACCGTTCTGGCGCGTCCAGTGGCTGAGTATCGTTCCATACATCGACTGATGCGATGCTTTCGCAAAGGTAAGGTCGCCCACCGGATAAGGCTGAATAATCACGTGCTTGAAACCCGGATGTTCAGGATCCGGCTTGATGCCCGCAACATATTCGTAGAGCCACACGCCCAGATCGCCAATCTGCATCACGTGATTACCCGAGTTCATCGCTGGATCCGCGGTGTCACCATTCCAAAGTTCCCAGATTGTCGTGGCGCCCTTTTCAATCATGTAGCCCCAGCCGGGATATGTCGTCTGTGTGGCAATTTTGTAAGCCAGATCGGCTTGTCCGTTTTCAGAAAGTGTGCGCATCAGCCATTGCGCGCCCACCAATCCAACGCCCACATGATCGTTACTCTCATTATGAATCTTGTTAATCAGGCGATCGAATATAGCGCCGCGAGTTCCTTTCGGCGCCATGCCAAACGCCAAGGGCAGGATCGCCGAGGTCTGCGTGCCATTGTCGAATTGGTTGAGCTCGGGTTTAAAAAAGCGCTTCAAAAAAGCGCTCTCGAGCGCGTCCGCCATGTTGTCGTACTCGACCGCGTCGTCACTTTTGCCCTGCAGAGTCGCGTAACGCTGCATTAACCGCAACATCTCGTAGTAGTACGCAGTTCCGAGCAGCACGCCGTCAGTTTTACGCGCTGGGTCTTCGGAGTGGATCAACTGCGGAGACTCTGGCGGCACGCACCAATCGCCATATTTGTCTCTCGGCATGAGCCCGTCCTTGATGAAGCCCTTCATGTGCTCGATCCATTTTTTCAGCGCCGGGTAATGACGTTCCAGTACTCGAAGATCGCCATACTGATCGTAGAGCATCCCCGGCACGAGGACAAAGGTGCTGGGCCAGGTCACGTCATCGTTGTAAACCTCCCAGTAGTTGGGGGAAACTGCCGGGACGCTTCCACTAGAGCGCTGCGAATCTTCCAGGTCGTTCATCCATTTGGTATAAAACGCGGCGACATCAAAAAAATACGATTCACTGCGGCTCACGGTTGAACGGTCACCGAGCCAGCCCTGGCGTTCATCGCGCTGCGGGCAATCGGTGGGAATGCTGCGGTAGTTGCCACGCAAACCCCAAAAAATATTTTTGTGTAAATGGTTGAGGAGCGGATTCGATGTCGAGAAGTCGGCCACCTGAGTCATTGCGTCATGCACCACGCGGCCCTCGAGTGCGGTTAGCGGTGGCACACCAGGATAGCCGCTCAGTTCAACGTAGCGGAAACCGTGGTAGGTGAAGCGTGGCTCCCATATCTCCGGGGCGCCACCTTTCAACGTATACAGATCAGTAGCTTGCGCTGAGCGGAGATTCGCGACGTAGAGCTCACCATTGGACTGCAGGGTCTCCGCATGACGCAGCATCACTTGCGTTCCTCGCGCGCCCGAGACTTTTAAGCGACACCAGCCAACCATATTTTGGCCCATATCGAAAATAAAAATGCCGGGCCGAAGTTGTTTTGCACTGATGGGACGAATGGTTTCCATTACCTTGAGAGGCTCGGCCATCTGGGCCACCAGTTCGCCAGAGGGTGGCGCTACAAGTTGCGGCGACTGCCAGCCGGAATCGTCGAAGCCCACGCGGTTCCAGCCTTTCACTTCCATGCGCGCGTCGTATTCCTCGCCGTCATATTCGTTGTTGGCACGGATGGGACCCGCGGTAGTGAGTTTCCAACCGTCATCTGTAAACATATGGGCAATCGAACCATCCTCGTATTCTATGTCGAGTTGCACTAAGGCTTTGGGAGTACCAAAATTGCGGGTTGTTCGCGGAGCGTGGTAGCGGCCGTTTCCCAGGACGAGGCCGATGGCATTCTTGCCGGGCGCGACTTGCGGTGTGACGTCGAAGGTCTCGTACAGCACCCGTTTATCGTAGTCCGTGAGGCCGGGGGACAGCACATGAGCGCCAATCTTGTTGCCGTTGACGAAGAGCTCGAACAGACCGAGTCCGGAAACGTACGCAGTCACCCGTTTAGGCTTCGCCCTGACGGAAAACTCCTTGCGCAACAGACGCGCCGGCAATGCTCGTTCTTCTGCGAAGCCCACCTGGCCCCAAGGAGCCATTCCGAAAGGGCCGAGTTCTTTCGCGGCTACCCAACGTGAGTCGTCAAAATCGCTCCTCTGCCAATCGGAGGGCGCGCTTTCAGAGGATTTCCACTGCGCGCTGGTACCGAAAAGTGAAGGTTCGCCCTCATCAAATTCCAGGCGGACAGCGCCGATCAGACCCGCAGGTTTGCCTGCAGCGCGGCTCGTGGCTCTAACCGCAAGAACGTTCTGGCCGCTCTTCAATTGCGAAGTGATATCGATAATTTCGGGTGAATTGATTTTTCCGCCCTTACCGACGCCCACGCCGTTGACGAACATTTCGAACTCACGGTCCGCGCCCACCACGGAAACGCTCCGGCGTAATCTCCGCGATTCGGGGACGTTGAACACAGCGCGAAAGAAGCGAGCTCCGGCGGGTGCATTGCCGGTAGAATCTCCCGACGGAACCCAAATCCACTGCGCTTTTTCAATACTGTGATAAGGGCTGCCAGGACGTTTGTAGAGGCGACTTTCTTCCAGTCCGATCCACTTCCCTTTCCAGTCCTCGGACTTCAAAAGGCCCATTGACCAGGATGCAACTGGACTCCAGCCAGAAGGTTTGCCCTCGGCGCCCCAAACCACCACTTTCCAGAACGCGCGCCTTCCGGAACCGAGTGGCTTTCCCTTGTAAGCAATTTGCGTGGATTGATCCGAATCCACCTTGCCCGTGTCCCAAAGGTCGCCGGCGCCTGAATGGAGCACTTTTTCGCTGGATGCTGCGAGGATGCGATAGGCGCTTTGCCTGATGCCTCGTACAGCAGGATCGGTCGCAACGAGAATCCAACTCAGGCGTGGTTGTGGGACGTCGATGCCCAGGGGATTCACGCGGTATTCGCAGCGAAGCTGATCGACCCTAAACGTCGGGCCAGGAGGTATCGCCGCGTTGGCGAACGGCACCAAGCCCGAGAGCACCCTAGCCAAGATCAAAACTCTCAGACCTAAAGAAAAATAGCTCTTCATTTCAACCATCCCTTCAAGAGCCACACTGGTCGTTAGAACCAATCGCTGCGATAGGCAATCCACCAGCTGGCCACGCCAACGGGGATTGTAGCGGCGACAGCCCACCAAAATGGCAAAGCCAATTCAGCGATTAGACCAAGAATCGTGAAGGTCATCCAGAAAATTTTGCGTTGCACGAGATTATATTAGCAGCGAACCGGTTCAGTTGAGAGACACCGAGCCCTGGAGTTTCTTACTTCAGACAAACCAATTGTGCGACCGCGGAAGGTGGTTTCGAGTGACACTTTTGAAATAGAGGCGGCTTTGAAAACGACGCATCGGATAGCGTTGTAGAATGAAGCGCATGACAAATGAAAAGCAAAGCGAAGCGACTGGCCGGAAGCTCGCTCGGCGAGAATTGCTAGGGCCAGCTGCGCGAGCGGGCGCATGGGTGCCGGTTGTGCTTGGTTGCTTCTTCAACGGAACCGGGCTCAGTGGAATCAGGATGAACTCTTGATGAAGACTGCACAGCAGTTGGATTCGTGGAAAAGACCAGAGAATCCCGCGTTTCCTCTTTCTATCCGCGTCATTTTACATATTGGTTTTCTGCTCACAGGCGTCGTCACCGTGTTGCTAGGCCCGGTTCTTCCGGCTCTATCTGCGAAATGGTCGCTTCCGGACGCGCGCGCCGGACTGCTCTTTACCGCACAATTTATTGGGGCAACGATGGGAGTGGCGCTCAGTGCCAGGATTCCTGGCCGCGGGTTCCTCGGATCGTTGCTTGCCGGTTACGTGGCGATGGCTTTGGGAATCGCAACACTGGGTGTAGGCGAGTGGCAGGTTGGGTTTGCGGCGGTGTTGTGTTTCGGCTTGGGATTGGGGATGGTAATTCCTCCCACGAACCTATGGGTAGCAGAAGCGAATCCCGAGCGCCGGGCGGCTGCGGTAAGCGTCATAAACTTAGTTTGGGGAATTGGGGCTGTGGCCTGCGGTCCGCTCGTCTCAGTAATCGCCGCGCGCGCCGGTCTCGGAGTTTTCTTATGGACCTTGGCAGGGGCGATCGGTCTTCTTACGGTGGCGATAGCGGCGATTGCGAGGCGTGTGGACAGGCAACCGGCGAAAAACCCGGAGCAAGTTGCAACACAGCCCTGTGTTGCACGTCGAAAGCAATTAGCCGTTGTTCTTGGAGCGCTTTTCTTTTTGTACGTTGGAACGGAGAATTCCTTTGGCGGTTGGGCCGCAGCGTATGCGAAACGCGTAAGTCATGCGCCGGAGGCGATCTGGGTACTTGCGCCCTCATTCTTTTGGGCTGCGCTTCTTCTTGGCCGTACTGCTGCACCGTTGGTGCTGAGGCGTATTTCTGAAAACGGTCTTTTGTTTATAGGACTTGCGCTGGCGGGCGTGGGAGATTTAATTCTTTTGTTCGCGGGAAACATGCGGGCGCTCGCGGTTGGCAATGGGCTCGCCGGCTTGGGATGCGCGGCGATCTATCCAATTCTGATTGCTTGGCTCTCTCATGGCTTTGGCGCTCGAGCGAGGCGAACCGGCACTGTCATGTTTTCTCTTGCGAACTTGGGAGGGGCTACGCTTCCATGGACCGTCGGCGTCATTTCGTCGCGAGTGGGAAGCTTAGCGGCGGGCCTGGCGATTCCTCTCGTGAGCATCGTGCTGATGCTTGCGCTTGTTGTATCTGGTCGAGGGCTTTTTCCATCGAACCCTCGAGTTGCACGATAGTGAAGCATTATCCCCACGCCAGCCTTGCTTACGCGTAAGCAAGCACGACCGCGCCCGTCAAGATGAGTAGTCCTCCCGCCCAGTGATGCCAAGTGAGATGCTCATGCAGAAAAATCGCGGCCAGCGCAATAGCTACGACAACGCTCAGCTTATCCACGGGTGCGACGCGGGAAGCTTCGCCAAGCTGCAGGGCGCGGAAGTAACAGAGCCAAGATAATCCCGTGGCGATACCCGATAAAATCAAAAATATCCAGGTACGTTTTCCTATCGACGAAATCCGCTCAGTGGTAGTAACCATTGCAACGGACCATGCGAAAATTAGAATCACAATCGTGCGGATTGCGGTAGCGAGGTTGGAGTTAATTTCTTGAACTCCGACCTTCGCAAGGACCGCTGTAAGACCCGCGAAGAATGCGGAAAGCAATGCCCAAATGAACCAGTTCATGGATTCTAGCCATCCTCATTGCTGCTCGCAGTGCATTTTCCAAAGCGAGCGGAATTATTGTCAGGCCCAGGTTACGGACAGGTCGGGTCCATGGGCAGCTCGACGGTCATGCGCGTTCCCTGGCCTACGGTACTGGTGGCTCTGATTGTTCCGCCATAAGCCTCCGCGAGCGCCTTTGCAATCGCCAAGCCCAGGCCGAAGCCTCCCGTTTCCCGAGAGCGTGAGGGGTCGCCGCGGTGAAAGCGTTCGAACACGTGCGGGAGCTCGCTGGCAGCTATGCCGCTTCCGCGGTCTTCGAAGCAGACGAGGGCGCAAGGACGATGGTCATGGTTGAGCGTCACATCTATCTTGCCACCTTCCGGACTGTGGCGAATCGCATTTTCCAGTAGGTTCACCCAAATCAGCGCGAGGTCCTCAGGATCGGCGCGCAAACAAATTGCACCGTCCGTGCTTAGCTCCACGTTGATGTGGCGAGAGTCGGCAAGTGGTCGCAGGCGCTCCATTGCCTCAATGCACGTATTGGAAACCTCCACGAGCTGCAAGTCCCGTCGCAGCGCGCCTGCTGCCCATTGCTCCGCCCGAGTCAACCGCAGCATCCACTGCAGCAGCCTTTCCAAGCGGTCCATGTCTTCGAGGGCTTGCTGGAGACCCGCTTGGTACTCGCCGGAGGTTCGTGGTTTTTGCAATAAAGACTGAAGGGTGGATTTGAGAATAGCCACGGGTGTCTTCAACTCGTGGGCGGCATTTCCCAGGAACTCGCGCTGCTGAGCAAAGGATCGGTGCAGCCCGGCCAGCATGGTTTGCATGGCGGAGGTAAGAGGAATCAGCTCTGCGGTCTGAATGGCCGCGTCGGAGGGCTGAAACTCCCAGTTACGAGTCGAGACCGCGGCGGCGCGGGCCGCGAGATCTTGCAAGGGGGCTAAGCCGCGCCGGATTCCCACGACGGCCAGCAGAACCGTGGCAGCAAGTAAAAAGAGACTGGCCGCGGCGATAGACATTCCAGCAATTCTGAGCTGCGCTTGCATCTCGGAAGTTGTCGCGGCATAGACCAGGGTCAAAGTTGGGGAGGATATGGGTTTGGGTTGTTCTTGGTCGAGAATCGGCACATCACGCAGCAGCAACGCGCGGTATGGCCTTCCATCCCAAACGAAGTTCCAATAGGAGCGGCCATCGGGTTTCATCGCCAGCCCGGCGGGCCAGTTTGACGAGTGATCGAAGACGCTGCCGTCAGAGAGGCCAACTTCCCACAAATCGGGATGCTCGCTATCGAGCGAAGTCGGTACCAGCGATTTGTCGAAAATTAAGCCGGATTGATTATCCTCGGGGTAACGCACGAGAGCCGCCACGCTCATGGCTCGGCCGTGCAGGGCGGCGTCGAAGGCCTGTCGTAAACCGCGTTTGGTGTAGAAGATTCCTACCAGTATCAATCCTGTAGCCAATAACACTTGCGACAAGACTACTGTCGCGATCAAGCGAGCTTTTATCGAGTTGCGTAGCACGCTATCCTCGGAGAGCGTACCCATGCCCACGGATGGTGTGAATGAGCTGCTGAGACGAACCGTCGTCGAGTTTTCGCCGTAAGCCCGAGATATAAACCTCAATGACGTTGCTGAATTTTTCCCAGTTGTAGTCATAGAGGTGTTCGAGCAGCTCTGTCTTGGACACCACTGCTCCCGGCCGGTGCGCTAGATATTCGAGTACCCGATATTCCATAGCGGTTAGAGAAACCACCGATCCACAGCGACGAACCGCCCGCTCGACGGTGTTAATCTCCAAGTCGTTGAACGTAATCAACGGAGACGGCTGCCCTTTGTCACGCCGGATCAACGCCTTAGTGCGAGCCAGTAGCTCGCCAAGATCGAAAGGCTTGGTCAGGTAGTCGTCGGCACCAGCATTCAGCAACGCCACAACGGATTCTTTTTCTTCGCGCGCGGTCAAGACAAGCACCGGGGCACGGTGACCCGAGCCGCGAAATCGCTGGAGCAGCTGAAAGCCATCGATGTGAGGTAGCATCAAGTCCAGCAAAATCACATCGTAGGGATTAGACTCGGCCATGAATAAGCCATCTTCTCCATCGGTGGCCACGTCTACGGCGTAGCCGCCGCTCTCGCGCAAGCTCTTGGCGATATTCTCGGCTAATCTTCGCTCGTCTTCGACCACTAAGACACGCATAAGTGCCCTGATACGGACAACGTTCTGCTCGCTTCCGACTGCCTCAATCCTATACCTATCTTAGTTTGTGATTGACGATTCTGATTGTTTGACGGGCTTTGAGGGTAACTGCATTCCGCAGCTACCCTCAAGACCGGTGCAGGTTCCCAAACTACTGCTCGTCCTGTTGGTGCTTTTCGTCGTGTTTATGGTGAGCTTTCTTACCGTCCTTTTTGTCTTTAGCCGCTTCCTTGGCCTCATCTGCAGCAGATTCGACAGAATCCGCAACGACCGTGCCGGTAATCGCGTCAACCGCCACTTCGTGGGTTCCGTTCGGAGTGCTGATGTCAAACGAGTAGATCAGCTTTCCGTTTTCTTTTTCTAGTTCTTCGCTCTTTACGGTTCCTGGCTCTTTGGCGAGGGCCGTTTGCCTGGCAGCCTCCAGAGTGATCTTAGCCTTAGCCTGTAGCGCTGCCTGATTCTGTGCCACAGCCGGCATGGCGATTGCAGCCGCGAGTAGAAAAGATACATAAAGTCTTCGCATGTAACTGTCTCCTTTGTGAGAGCCGGATTTATCGGCCTCGAACTGAAGTGTGCAGCGTCCTACCTTAAGGCAGCCTTAAGGGCTCAAACAATCACCCCGACCACGTTGTACCCGATTGGAACACCATTTTCAGTATGGGGCACAGGGCCAAAGAGCAGACCAGGCGATTATTCGTAAGTAAGTGAAGATGCTAAGTTTACGATATTTCGCCGGCAGCTTTTGGGCAGTCAAGTGCCGTAGAACACGCCTGTGGTCAGCAAACAAGCTGGTTCGGCGGAAGGCAAAAGACTTCGCCACTTGAGGTCGAAAGCAGAGCTGACCCAAGAAGATCTAGCGGGTCGCGTGGGAGTTGCGAGGCATACAATTTGGCGGCTGGAAAAAGGTCCGGCCTTTAATCCACGCCTGCGCACGATTCAGGCAATCGCGAAGGCACTTGGAGTTGATGTCGGCTATCTTTTGAGTGCGCATCCGCCGAAAAGCTAACACCCCCTAGCGCTCCTTGCGTGCGCGAAATCTACTGCGCTTTTGTTGCGAATGGTTCGGCGGCAACATTCTCCGGAGAACCCAATCTCGCGTAGCGGCTATAAAAGCTTCCCTGCCTTCTCCTAGCGCATCCTCATAGTTCGCGGCTAGATCCAGCGCCTTGTTTGGAATTCCTGCTTTGGCAGTCATTTTCCAACCTGTGATAGCCTCCAGCGCCTTTCGTAACTTCTCTTCCGCCATTTTGATATCAGACCTCATGCCCCTTCGGGGCACCACGGGGCATGAAAATGGGCTTAAAAGCAGCATCGAGGACACGGGTCAGCCTGTGTTACAAGCATC